>Ga0116158_10004967_pt1 | contig 11295 bp, 10 predicted proteins | sample AD_UKC052_MetaG_FD_89883 | JGI IMG/M metagenome (GOLD analysis project Ga0116158, IMG submission 89883) | Active sludge microbial communities of municipal wastewater-treating anaerobic digesters from USA - AD_UKC052_MetaG | ecosystem: Engineered > Bioreactor > Anaerobic > Digestate | place: USA... | reverse complement strand
TTCGGCGGCTCACTTCGCGTCCCCGGACGCCGCGGGCAAGCCCGGGACCGCCGGGGACGCGAAGTGAGCCGCCGAAAGGACACCACTGCCATGAACATGCTCACCCGCATCACCATCGCCGCCGCCCTGCTGAGCCTCCCCGCTTGCGGAGGAGACACCAAGACGGAGACCAAGACCACCAAGACGGTCACCAAGACCGTGACACCGCCGCCGGTCACCGACGTGAAGAAGACCGACGTGAAGACCGACGTGAAGCCGCCGGACGCTGGTCTGGACAAGCCGGCCGTGACGGCCGACAAGGGCCCGCCGGCGGCCGATTCGCCGGAGGGCAAGGTCCTGCTCGCCGCGACCGTCGCGCGTGAGATCTCTGGCGCGCCCGACCGGGCCGACGAGATCCTCGGCAAGCACGGTCTCGACCGCGACAAGCTCGACACCCTGATGTTCGAGATCGCCGGCGACGCCGAGCTGACCCGCGCCTATATGGCCGCCCGTCGCAACAGCTAGCGCTGTGGCGAGGCCCGCGCGGCGGATGTCGCGCGGGCGTGAGTTTTTTTAGAAGTGTGTAGATAATGGCGCGGTAGGTGCGGCCAGGTGTCCGCGCCAGAGATGCGAGGCCTGCGACGGTTTGACGCCGTGTTTGCGGGCCCGAAGGCGCCGCACCACGTTAGGATCTCTCGGCCATGGAACAGCACATCACGACCCACACCTTCAAGCGCGACGACACGTGGGAGACGATCGACACGCTGTGGTACAGCCCGTTCTTCTACTGGCAGAAGAACGGCGTGCGGGTGACGCCGACGGTGCCGCTGCGCATCCTGACGGCCTTCGGTACGCTGATCGACGAGTCGAACGAGGGCTGGATCAACAACGGAGGTCCGAGCGCGATCCTCATGCAGCGTCTCCAGGCGCGTGGCCCCAAGGGCACGATGATCCGCGTCGAGACCGGCGAGGAGATCGTGCCCGAGGACGAGGATGAGGATGAGGAGAAGGTGGACGGCGCCGTGGACGGGGCGGGCGCGGGGACCTGAGCGCATGGCCTTGAGGACATGGCCCCGGGGACATGACCTCGGGGCCAGGTCGTCAGCGCAGCAGGGCGAGCAGGTCGTCGCGGGTGAGTGAGGCCGCAGCGTCGGCGCCGGCGAGGGCGGCGTCGGCGAGCGAGCGCTTGCGCTGCTGCAGCTCGAGGATGCGGGCCTCGACGGTGTCCTCGGCGATCAGCTTGTGGACCAGCACGGGGCGGGTCTGGCCGATGCGGTGGGCCCGGTCGGCGGCCTGGTCCTCGACGGCGGGGTTCCACCACGGGTCGAGCATGAACACGTGATCCGCGGCGGTGAGGTTCAGGCCGGTGCCGCCGGCCTTGAGCGAGATCAGCAGCACCGGCGGGCCGTCGTCGGCCTGGAAGCGGTCGACCACGGCGCCGCGATCGCGGGTCGAACCGTCGAGGCGCAGGAAGGGCAGGCCGGCGCGGCGCAGGTGCGGCTCGACGCGGTCGAGCAGGCCGGTCCACTGCGAGAAGATCAGCGCCTTGTGGCCCTCGGCGACCGCCTCGTCGAGGGTCTCGAGCAGGAGGTCGAGCTTGGACGAACGCGTGGCCTCCTGGCCCGGCACCAGTCCGGTGTGGCAGGCGGCCTGGCGCAGGCGCAGCAGGGCCTCGAGGGCCATCAATACGTTGCCGCCGGACTCGAGGGCCTCGACGACGTCTTTTTCGGTGGCGGCGCGGATGGCCTCGTAGACGTCGCGTTCACGGTCGTCGAGGGTGCAGCGCAGCACGACCTCGGTGCGCGGCGGGAGCTCGCGGGCGACCTCCTGCTTGCGACGGCGCAGCATGAAGGGGCGAATGATGGAGCGCAGGCGACCGGCGGCGCCGATGATGCCGTCGGCGATCGGCCGCGCGTGGCGCTCGACGAAGTCCTGGCGGCCGCCGAGCAGGCCGGGGTTCAGGAAGTGGAACTGACTCCACAATTCCTCGAGGCGATTCTCGACCGGCGTGCCCGAGAGGGTGACGCGCCAGCGGGCCTGCTTGAGGCCGTAGGCGGCGCGCGCGACCTGGCTGTCGGGGTTCTTGATCATCTGCGCCTCGTCGAGCACGACGGCGTCCCAGGGCTCGGCGGCGAGGGCCTCGGCGTCGAGGCGAAGGATGGCGTAGCTGGTGAGGATCAGGTCGGCGTCGGGATCGAGGCGGCGGCGCGGGCCGTGGTAGGTGCAGACCTTGAGGCCGGGACGGAAGCGCTGGGCCTCCATCGCCCAGTTGTGCAGCACGCTGGTCGGCGCGACGATCAGGCAGCGACCTCGCAGCGCGCACAGGCACTGCAAGGTCTTGCCGAGGCCCATGTCGTCGGCAAGCATCGCGCCGAGGCCGGCGTCGCGCAGGCAACTGAGCCAGTCGACGCCGCGGCGCTGGTAGGTGCGTAGATCGGCCGTGAGGTCGGCAGGGAGGGCGGCGCGCGGCAAGCCGGCGAAGTCGCGGGCCAGCGCGGCGAGGCCGGCGAGGTCGGGCGGGGCCGGGGTCTCGAGCGCGGCGTAGAGGTCGGCGAGGGCCGGACGCGCGTGCGCGGCGACCTCACCCTCGCGGCCGCGTGCGGCCATCAGGAGGGCGATCTGGGGGCCGTAGCGGGCGAGCCAGTCGCTTGGCAGTGGGGCCACGCCGCCGCCCATCAGCGGCACCTCCGAGGCGCCCGCCTCCCAGGCTGCGAGCACGCGGGCGGCGTCGGCCTGACGTGTGCCGCCGGCTGTCTCGAAGGACAGGTTGAAGCCGCCGCCGGGCGCGAGCCGAGGGACGAGTGGTTCGAGGCGGGCGAACTCGCGGTGGGCCTCGCCGCGCAGGGCGACGCGTCCCGGTTGCGAGCTGGCGAGCTTGCGCAGGCGCTCGGCCAGGTCGACGCCGGCGCTGGCGACCGCGGCCTGGCGCTCGCCGGGTTGCAGCTCCTGGGTCGCGAGCAGGCGGCGCAGGTTGGCCTCGGCGGGGAGGTCGCGACGGGGCAGCACGCGGCCGAAGGGCACGATGCGATCGCCGTCGAGGCGGGCGACGGGTGGGTCGCCGTAGACGATGGTCGGGAGCACCGCGAGCGCCTCGCCGCTGAGGGTCGTCTCGAGCACGATGCGCGGGGCGTGGCCGTCGCTGAGCTTGGGCAGCGTCGGTGCTTTGATATGCACCGGAATGACGCGCTCGAGGCGGGGCAGCAGATCGCTGACGAGCCAGGCGACGCGGGCGGGCGGGACCTTGAGGCCGGTCTTGAGCTCGGCGAACTCGGGGCCGAGCTTGCTCGGGTCCCAGACGCGCAGGGTCTCGCCGACGCGGGCGATCACGCCGCCGCCGAAGGTCTCCTTGATCGCGGGGTCGCGGGCGAGGCTGACTTTAAATCCGCCAGGTTCGTCGGGGGTGACGAGCGCGTGGAAGCCGACGGACTCGGCGCCGACCTGGATCGGTGCGCCGTCGAGGCGGATGTCGTTGCAGCCGGCGAGCAGCGGCACGACCTTGCGGGCGAGCGGGGCCGGGAGAATGCCGGGCTTGAGGAAGGCGGAGAGCGCGAGGTCGACGGCCATGTCGGCCTGCGAGGCGACGATGGGGAGCGCGCCCTCGATGCGGCCGGAGCTGAGCAGCGCGAGGCTGTGAGTGAGTGGGCGCTCCTCGCTGCCCTCGGCCACGCGCACGCGGGTGAACACCAAACCCTCGGGGCTGCGCGTGAAGCGATAGCCGACCTTGCCGGTGCGGGCGCTGGTGCCCGGCAGCGCCTCGCCGGCCTCGGCGGCGCGCTTGAGGGCGATCACCGCGGCGGCGACGTGGAAGCAGGGGTCGGCGCGACTGTCACAATCGCAGCTCCACTCGTTGTCGGGCGGCCACAGCGTGACGGTCGGGCTGACGGCCGCGCCCTTGACCGCGACCTGGACGACGATCTCGTCGGGGGTGTTGCGCAGGGATAGAACGGCCCCGGCGCGCGAGAGCTCGACCCCACGCGACCAGTCGCGGGGGCTCGCGGCGGCGTGTACGGCGGCGAGCAGGCTGTCCACGGGCCAGGGGCTAGCACGCGCGGGCGGGCGGGCCCAGAGGGCGCGGAGAACCGGCTGAGCCGAGGGACAGGAGCAAGCGCACGGGGCCGGGCGCAAGCTGGCCTGAGGGACAGGTTCAGGCGGTGAACTGCGCCGCGAGTTGGTCCGGGAGACCGGAGCGAGCTCGGGCTGGGGCTGGCCCGAGGGACAGGTTCAGGCGGCGGGGTCGCTGGCGAGCAGGGCGCCGAGGATCGCGGCGATCTGGGCGCGGGCCTCGTTGCTGCGCTCCTGGACCTCGATGTGGTTGAGGCCGGTCGCGCCGGCGCCGTTGGTGACGACGCCGAGGCCGAGCACCGGCACCTGCTTCGCGGCGCACAGGATCGCCTCATAGGTGGTCGACATGCCGACGACCTGGCCGCCGAGCCTTCGCAGGGCCTCGGTCTCGGCCGGGGTTTCATACTGAGGGCCGCGGGCGTGGGCGTACACGACTTCGGGGAGGCCGGGGCGGGCCTGCAGGACGCGGCTGCGCAGGTGGGGCGCGTACATCCGGCTGCAGTCGATGAACTGGGCGCCGACCAGCGGGGTCGGGCCGAACAGGGCGATCTGGTCGCTCAGGAGCACGATCTGGCCGGTCGGCAGGGCCGGGTCCAGGCCGCCGACCGCGAAGGTGAGGGCGGCCCCGCGGGCGCCGCAGGCGAGCATCGCGGCGAGCGGCGCGGTGCAGACGCCGATCGGGTGGCCCTCGTAGGGGTGCAGGCGGCCGGTCTGGACGCAGACGCGGGCGCTGCCGATGCGGCCCCAGACCAGGCTGTTGCCGTGGCCGGCGACCGAGGGGGCGGGCAGGCCGAGCTCGGCGAGCGGCAGCTGGCCCTCGATCTCGAGGCCGATGCCGCCGTCGGGGGCGACGAAGCCGACGCCGAGGCCGGAGCCGGCGACGAGCGCCCAGTCGAGGCGGTGGCCGCCGAGGGCTTTTTGCAGGATGTCGGTCGCCTTGAGGGCGGCGGGATCGATGAAGGGGGTGTGTGCTGCGCTCATGACAGGGGGGCGGCCAGGGGCCGAGGGGGCAGGTCCGGGCGTGCGGAGGCCGAGGTTGCGGGGCCGAGGAGGCCCGGGTCGGGATCGAGGTGGCGCCGAGGGGTCGCGCCGAGATCGAGGAGGGGCAGCGCCCCCGCGTTTCACAGCGACATGAGCACGACGGCGATGGCGATGCCGAGGGCCACGCCGATGCCGACGGCGATCATGGTCGTGTGCGAGTTGCGGTTCGGGCGGTCGGGGCTGAGGTCGCTCGGCTTGGCGTTGGCCCGGGCGGCGGCGTTGACCTCGTCCGGGGAGCGCAGCTCGACGCTGGCGTGGCGCGGGGGGACCTGGCCGCCGAGGCGACGGGAGATCTCCATGAGGTTGGTCTTCAGCTCCTCGAAGGTCGGGCGCACGTCGGGGCGACGGCTCATCATGCGCCGGCAGAGGTCGGAGAGCGGCTCGTCGAAGCCCTTGATCTCGAGCTTGAGCTCGGGGCGCTCGGACTTCAGGTGACGGCGCACGACGGCCGTGTAGTGGTCGTCCTGGCCGCCCTTGCGAAACGGCGGGTGGCCGCTGCACATGTGATAGAGCGAGCAGCCGAGCGCGTACACGTCGGCGCGGGCGTCGACCTCCTTGCCCATCGCCTGCTCGGGCGCGAGGTAGTCGGGGGTGCCGACGAACACGCCGGTCGCGGTGATCGAGAGGTCCTCTTGCAGCGCCTTGGCGAGGCCGAAGTCGGTGACCTTGACGAAGCCCTGCGAGGTGACGACCAGGTTGGAGGGCTTGACGTCGCGGTGCACGACGCCGACGCGCTGGGTCTCGGCGAGGCCGATGGCGGCCTGGCGGATGACCTCGGCGGCGTCGCCGGGGTGGAGCGCGCCGCGCTTCTTGAGCGAGCCGCCGATGTCCTCGCCGTCGAGGAACTCCATGGCGAGGAAGGGTCGGTCCTCGTGTTCGCCGATGAAGTACACGGCGACGATGTTCGGGTGGTTCATCGCCGCGAGGGCGCGACCTTCGCGGAGGAAGCGGGTCTTGAACTCCTCGGACTCGCGGTGCTTGCGGCCGAGGATCTTGATGGCGACCCGGCGGCCCAGTTTTTCGTCGATGCCCTCATAGACTTCGCCCATGGCCCCCTTCCCGAGGAGGCCCTTGACCTTGAATGGCCCGATCTGGGGCGGCACCGACATCGCCCTGCAACCTATCACGCCCGGCGCCGGCTTTGCCACGCTCCTGCCAGCCCCGATGCGGCCGTTCGCACCGAGTTCGCGAGGCCCGCGCCGGGTTTTAGGGCGAAGGGGAGGGCCGCGCCGGGCTCGTCCGCTGCGTTCGAATCGTGACCCGGGCTGGCCCGACTGCGGGCGGCTGTGTGGGCGCTAGTCGGTGATCCCGGGGCCGTTGAGCATGTTCTCGAAGCGGGTGTGGTGCTTCAGGAAGGTCAGGTGAACGGTGCCGATCGGGCCGTTACGCTGCTTGCCGATGATGATCTCGGCCTTGTTCTCGACCTTGGCGCGGTCGGCTGGCGAGGCGTCGCCGGCGAGATAGCGCTCCTCGCGGTAGATGAACATGATGACGTCTGCGTCCTGCTCGATGGCGCCCGACTCGCGGAGGTCGGAGAGCTGGGGGCGGTGGTCGGCGCGGCTGTCGACCGCGCGATTGAGCTGGGAGAGGGCGAGGACCGGCATGTGCAGCTCCTTGGCCATCGCCTTGAGGCCGCGGGAGATCTCGCTGATCTCCTGCTCGCGGGAGTCGTAGCGGGCCTTGCCGCCGCGGGCGAGCTGGAGGTAGTCGACGATGATGAGGCCGAATTGCTCTTTGTTGCCCGTGAAAATCGTTCGGTCCTCGCGGAAGCGGCGGGCGCGGGCGCGCATCTCGAGGATCGAGGGGGCGGCCTGGTCGTCGATGAAGAACCTGGCCTGGGAGATCCGGTCGGCGGCGCCGATCATGCGGCGGAAGTCGTCGTCGATGAAGGCGCCGGAGCGCAGCTTGCTGTAGTCGACCTTGGCCTCGCTGCAGAGGACGCGCTCGACCAGCTGGGTCGCGCCCATCTCGAGGCTGAAGAACAGGATCGGGTGCAGGACCGGCTGCTCGTCCTCGGGGAGGCCGACGTGGCGGGCCTGCGGCACGCAGGCGTTCTGGGCCAGGTTGAGCACGAAGGCCGTCTTGCCCATCGACGGGCGGGCGGCGATGATCACGAGGTCGCCGGGCTGCATGCCGCCGGTCATCTTGTCGAGGTCGGTGAAGTGGGTCGGCACGCCGGTGATCGGGTTTTGCCGCTTCGCGCGCTCGGTGATGGTGACGAAGATCTGCTTGAGCAGCTCGGCCGAGGATTGATACGCGGTGCGACGGCCGCGCTCGTTGACGGCCATGATCCGCTTCTCGGCCTGGTCGATGAACTCGTTCGGGTTCTCGAGCTCGTCCATGCCCTCGTCCGCGACCTCGCGGGCGGTGATCACCAGGTTTCGCACCATCGACGAGCGACGGACCAGCTCGGCGTGGTGGACAATGTTCTGGCTGGTGGCGTAGCGGTCGCCGAGCTTGTTGAGCGCCTCGAGCCCGCCGGCGACCTTGAGCTCGCCGACGTTGCGCAGCTGGGCCTCGAGCGTGACGACGTCGATCGGCTCGCGGCGCTCGTCGAGCGCCTTCATCGCCTTGAAGATCGCCTGGTGGGCGGTGTTGTAAAAGTCGTCCTCGCGGACGAGGTCCAGCACGTCGTTGAGGGCCTGCTGACCGCGCAGGAGGATGCCGCCGAGGATCGCGGCCTCGGCCTCGTTGTTGTGCGGGAGCGTGCGCGCCATCGAGGGCGCTGTATAGCACGCGGGCGTGGGCCCGGGGGAGGGCGCTCGCTTCGCATCGGAGGGCCCGGGGATGTGCAGCGCAGCTAGGGATAGAGCGCTTCGGAGCCGCTGCAGGGGGACGTGAGCGTGAGCGTGAAGCGCAGCGCGTGGGCCGGGAACTCGTCGACCTCGATCAGCCCCGCCGGCTCGTCGGTGACGCCCGGCGCGCACAGGATTCCGTCGCCGTCGACGTCGAGCCAGGCGTAGACGACCAGGCCCTCGCCCTCGTCGATCGGGGCGCGGGCGGTGACGTCGAGATCGGCGCCGGGCTTGCCGATCTCGGGGAAGGCCGCGAACTGGCCGAGCGGGTAGGTGAAGCGGCCCGTGCCGCTCTGCGCGTGGTGCAGCTCGAGGTTGAGGGTGCCGGTGGTGGGCAGGCCGGCGGCGACGGTGACCGTGCCGCGCAGCTCGAACTCGTAGAGGGTGAGGTCGTCGTTGATGCAGCCGGTGAGGGCGAGCGCCAGCGTGGTGAGGGCGATGCGGTGCATGGTCACTGGGCTCCTCGCGGTCCGCCGCCGAACAGCACGCCGAGGTGCAGGCCGGGGATGCCGACGCTGTTCGGCGCGCCGACCCAGGCGAGGTCGATGCCGAGGTCGAGGCCGACGCGTTGCGTGATGGCGACGACGAGGCCGAGGCTGGCCTTGAGGGTCCACTCGTGGCGCGCGGACCAGTCGGTGGTGGTGCCGGACTCGCGGATGATGCGGGTGCGGTCGGGCAGGATGGTGTGCTGGGTGCCGAGGGTGAGGTAGGGGGCGACGCGGCCGACGGGGACAGCGAGGCGGATGCGGGCCTCGGCGTTGGGTCCGCGGCGATCGAGCGGCTCGCCCTGGAACAGCCAGCCGAGCAGCAGCTCGCCGCCGAGGCGAAAGTGCGGTCGGTCGACCCAGCGCAGACCGATGCCGATCGCCGGGCGCCAGCGCTGCGCGAGCGCGGTCTCGAGGTCGGCGAGGATGGCGAGTCGCGGCAGGAGGCCGAGCTGGGCGCGCAGGCCGAACCAGGGGTAACCGAGCTGGACCGCGGCCGCCCAGGCCCCGCGGCGGCGCGCGCCGCTGCTGACGAGGTCGAAGGGGGCGGACTCGGAGAAGCGGGTGCGACGGGCGCGGCGGCGGGCGGCGGGGCTGTCCGGAGGGACAGGTGCGGCAGTGCTGTCCGAAGGGGCAGGTGTGGCGGGGCTGTCCGGAGGGACAGGTGCGGCGGGACTGTCCGAAGGGGCAGGTGTGGCGTGGCTGTCCGAAGGGACAGGCGCGGTGGAGCTGTCCGAGGGGGCAGGTGGGCTGTCCGTGGGGACAGGCTGCAGGGCCAGCGCGAGGGCTAGGGCGAGGCTCACTGGCTCGGCTCCTTGACGCCGAAGACGCGGACGAAGTTGCCGGCGAGCACGGCGGCCATCTCGTCGCGGGAGTAGTCGGCGCTGCGCATGGCGGCGACGGTGCTGTCGAGGTAACGGCCGACGAAGCCGGGGCTCTGGGGGCCGTCGCTGCCGTAGATCGCCCGGTCGACGATGCCGGCCTCGCGGATGCGCCGCATGGCGAGCTTCAGGTGGGTGCCGTCGGGGTCGGAGGTCTTGCTGCCGAGCGCGCTGGGCTCGAGGTAGACGTTCGGATAGCGAACGGCGAGGTCGATGCAGGTCTCGAGCGCGCCGGGCTGCTTGGTCTTGAAGTCGTAGCCGAGGTGGCCGAGGATGAAGACCGTGCCGGGGTAGGCGGCGATGGCATTCTCGAGGTAGGCCGGGTCGGTGTAGGGCGGCTCCTGGGCGGTGCCGGGGAACGGGCTGGTGCCGGTGTGCAGGTACACCGGCTTGCCGAGCTCGCTGGCCAGCGCGTAGATCGAGAAGTAGCGCGGGTCGTCCATGCGAAAGTGCTGGTGCGCGTGGGCCAGCTTGATGCCGACGATGCCGGGCTCGCCGAGCGCGGTGCGTAGGCGCTTGAGCTCGGACGCCTCGTCCTGGTTCCAGGTATCGACGCGCAGGCTGGCGAGCCCGTAGAAGCGGTCCGGCAGGGTCTTCACGTCGGCGAGCACGTCCTCGTTGGCCGCGATGCCGACGGTGCGCGGGGCGTAGACCGCGAACAATACGCCGGTGCCGATGCCGGCCTTGTCGAGCTCACTGGCGATGCCCTCCGGCGACAGCACGCCGTCGGCGACCTGCTCGGGCGTCAGCTGCTGGGGGAACGGGAAGCGCCCGGCCAGGAACTCCTGCGTCGAGGGCGGCGTGTTCGACCACTCGCCCGGGTGCAGGTGCATGTCGATCACCGGCAGGCGCTCACCCGCGAACTCGACGCCGTACTCGACCTCGCCGCAGGCGACGAGCAGGATGCAGGACAGGAGCAGCGAGCGCATGGCGGGGCCGGTTTATCACAGGCCGGGCGCCGCGGTTCGAGGCGGGGTTTCGGCGCTTGTCTCACTTGGTTTGGGCAGTGGGCATGGTGCCCGGCGGTGCCCATTCGCGGCTCGCCTTGCACGGCGATCGCCGCCCACTAGACTGGCCGACGCTGACATGCCCAAGCTCTCGCACGAAGCGCTGGTCCACCTCGTTCGCGCCGCGCCCGGGGTGATCGTCGAGCTCCTGCGATCCGAGCTCGGCCTCGAGTTGCCGGCCCAGGTCCAGGCGCGCATCACCGCGGCCGAGCTGGTCGATCTGAACCTCGCGGAGTACCGCGCCGATGCGGTCATCACCCTCGGCCCCGATGACGCGCCCAGCGAGGCCTTCGTGATCGAGGCGCAAAACGACGTCGACCTGCGCAAGCGTCGGACCTGGCCGCTCTATGTGGCAGGCCTGCGCGCGCGCCTCGGCTGCCCGGTCACGCTGGTGATCGTCGCACTGGACCCGCAGGTCGCCGCCTGGTGCGCCGAGCCGATCGACCTCGGCCGCCAGCGCGGCACGATTCTGCCGCTCGTGCTCGGCGCGGCCCAGATCCCTGTCATTCTCGACCCCGATGAGGCCCGCAAGGCGCCCGAGCTCGCGGTGCTGTCCGTGTTTGCCCACGGTCGTGAAAAGGGCGCCGAGTTGATCGCGCTGGCCGCCCTCGACGCCGTGGGTGACCTCGACAGCGACCGTGGCGTGCTTTACCCTGATCTCATCCTCGCCATGCTCGGCGAGGGCGCACGCGCCATCGTGGAGCAGATCATGAACAAGGGCACCTATCAGTTCCAGAGCGACTTTGCCCGCAAGTACATCGCCATGGGCAAGGCGGAGGGCAAGGCGGAGGGCAAGGCGGAGGGCAAGGCGGAGGGCGAGGCGCGGTTGCTGCTCAAGCAGCTGCGCTTCAAGGGCTTCACCGTCTCGCCCGAGCTCGTGGCCCGCGTCGAGTCGTGTCAGGACCTCGAGCAGCTCGACCGCTGGGCCGAGCGCATCCTGACGGCGACGACCCTCGACGACGTCTTTGCGCCCGCTGCTTAGGTTTCAGCGGCTCTGCTGCCACAGGCGCCGCAGCACGCCGGCGCCGATGGTGCCGAGCTCGAG
>Ga0116158_10004954_pt1 | contig 11307 bp, 9 predicted proteins | sample AD_UKC052_MetaG_FD_89883 | JGI IMG/M metagenome (GOLD analysis project Ga0116158, IMG submission 89883) | Active sludge microbial communities of municipal wastewater-treating anaerobic digesters from USA - AD_UKC052_MetaG | ecosystem: Engineered > Bioreactor > Anaerobic > Digestate | place: USA... | reverse complement strand
TCCCCAGCGCAGCGGCGGCAACTCCCGCTCCAGAAGCTCGCGGAAGACCACGCCGTAGCGGCGCAGGAGCGCGCGCACGCGGTCCCGCCGCAGCTCCTCTTCCTCGAGCGCATCGCGCTCGCCGGCGCCCCCGTCGATCATATACCAGTTGCCGGTCATGGGCCGGGTCGATTCCCAGCGATGGAAGGCCGCCCGCGCCCCCCTGGGATCGTCGCTCTCCCGGGAGAAGGGCGAAAAACCGTGGAGCGCGCCGCTTCGCACCACGTGGAAACCGTCGTTGGCCGCAATCCCCATCCAGGCGAGTTCCCACAGCCGGTCGGTGAGCTCGCCGGTCGGGATGCCCGAATGCCGCGCGCACTCCATGAACGAGTAGCGGCCCCGCGCGGACGGTATCAGGGCGAGCGCCTCTTCGATGCCGCCGGGGCTTTCGACAAATAGCGCGCGTTCGCTCTCGAAGCAGAAGATGATTTTCTTCGGGCCGCAGCCGGCCCAGCAGAGATCGCTCGTCTGCATCAGGCTGTCCAGCCACATGGTATGGTAAGGGTCGAGACGCGCGGGGAGTATGTACTCCTCCCAGGCGGCCGCGGGCGCCGGCAGGCCGAAGAGCGCCTCGAGCCTGTTCCTCATGTCCTCAATGCGGCTTCCCCTGGAGGCAAGCCCCTGCCAGGCCGCGAGAAAAAGCCCCAGGCGGTCCGGGGGGAGCGCCCTGAACACCGCCCTCCGCGAACGCCGGAGCATGCGGAGCAGGCGTTCCATATTCTCCCTGTCGCACAGCTCGATCGAAACGCTTCCCTCCATCAGCCGGCCCGCAACTACGCGTCCCTCTCCGTCGAGCTCCGCGAGCAGATGCTCAAGGCGCTCTTCCGTAAGGCCCAGCGCCTTGCCGACAAAGGAAGGACTCACCGGGCCGTAAAACGAGAGCCACTGCGACAGCAGTTCGGCGGGATCCGCCCCGGTCTCCTCCGCGCTCGTGTCGGGCGCCGTGGCGGAGAGAGCGGAAAGCAGCGGCACCGACTCGAGCGCGCAGACGGATTCGACCTCGCCGCCCGGCATGACGATCCTTCTGATTTTTTTACGGATGTGCTCTTCGGCGGCCAACGCGTCCAGACCGTGATCGCGCGAGGCCGCGTCGAGCAGCTCACGCCACTCCGCTACCGGTACGACCAGGCGCTCCTTGAGCGTTTCGAGCAGGTCACGCGGGGTGGCGGGCGCGTAGCCTGGTGCGGTGCGGCGGAGCTTCGCTTCGAGCGTCGCCGCGAGGGCGGGCGGTATCTCGGGACGCAGTCCCTCCGACACGGCGACTTCGCGGAGCAGGTCCTCGCCCAGGCGCGAGCGTCCGCCGGGATCGGGAGTGTCGTCCCGGTACATATAGTCGTTGGTCTGTTGCCAGATAAGCCCTTCGGCGAAGGGGGAGGCCTTCATCGTCGTGACCTCGGTGACGGCGATTTCCCCCTCGCGCACCTCATCCAGAAGAGACATCAGCGCGGGGATGTCGAACTCGTCGCGCAAACAGGTGCGCCAGGTCTCGAGAAGAATCGGAAAGTCCTCGAAATCCATGACGGCGTCGAGGAGTTTCTTCGATCTCAGCCGGTTCAGCCACAGCGGCAGGCGCTTGCCGAATCCGCCGCGGGGAAGGAGAAGCGCCCTGCCCGCGTTCTCACGGAAACGCGCTCCAAAGAAGCCCGTTCGCTCGAGCCCGATGCGCAGAAGCTCCTCGATCCTTCCGGGCGGAAGAAGATCGAGAAGCTCGCGCCTGGTGAACGAGCGGGGCGCGAGCAGCATCACGCACTCGTTGTTGGCCATCACCTCGACCCGATGGCCGTAACGCTCTTCCCAGGCCGCGGCAAGCGCATGCGCGAGGGGCTGGTTGACGCGTCCGCCCCACATGGTGTGGAGCAGGACCTGCCTTCTCTCCTGGATGTTAAGCGGTTCGTCGAGGTGCTCTATAAGAAGATGGCGCCGGTGGGGCAGCGGGGCGCCCGTCGCGGAGCGCTGGAGCGCGAGAAAGCCGGTAAGCTCGCGCGCGGCGGCCGCGTCCATGCAATTGCGCGTCGCGAGCTCGTCCTCGAAGTCCTTCTCTCCCAGCCGGCGTTCCGCCTCCTCCAGGAAGAGCGCGATCCGACTGGCAAAGTGAAAGTCGCGGTGCTGTTCCTCAGCGCGCCAGAACGGAATGATTCCCGGCGCCGCGCCGACGGCGACGACCTCCACATCGTTGTGGGTGATCCTCTGTATGCGCCAGACCTGTGCGCCCAGCGCGAAGCTCTCGCCGACCCGGCGCTCCCATACGAACTCCTCGTCGAGCTCGCCGATGCGGGCGCGGGTCTCCTGCACGCGCAGGTCGAAATAGCCGCGGTCGGGGATGGTGCCGCCCGAGAGATAGACGAGCATGGCGGCCCCCGAACGGGCGCGCACGGTGTTGTCCGTCCGGTCGACCGACAGCCTCGGAGCGAGCTCGCGGATCCGGGTTCCGGCGTAGCGGCCGGCGAGCATCTCGAGGACCAGGTCGAAGTGCCGGCGCGGGAGATCGCGGTACGGCCAGGCGGTTCGAATGCGCGCGTACAGGCGGTCCACGTTCCATTCCTCCGCGCAGCACATCGAGAGGACCTCCTGCGCGAGCACGTCGAGCGGGTTCTCGACCGGGCGCACGGGCTCGATGTCGCGCTCCATGACCGCGCGCGCGGCCACCGCCGCGTACAGGAAGTCCCTGCCGTGGGTCGGGTAGATCAGGCCGCGGCTGGTCTCGCCCACGCCGTGGCCCGACCGGCCGATGCGCTGGATCGTGGAGGACAGCGCGAACGGAGTCTGTACCAGGACCACGCGGTCCAGCTCGCCGATGTCGATTCCCAGCTCGAGCGAGCTCGTCGCCACTATCGCGCGGAGGGCCCCCTCCTTCAGCCTGCGCTCCACCTCCAGGCGGAGCTCGCGCGAGAGCGACCCGTGGTGCGGGTACGCGATCGGCGCGGGCTCGTTCTCGTTGATGAGCCGCGCGAGTTTTTCGGCCGTCCGGCGGCTGTTGGTGAAGAAGAGGGTTGAGCGTCCGGCGGCAATAATCTTCTTAAAATCGGCCGCCAGTACGGGCCACCATGTGTCGTCGGCAGCGCGCTCGCGGGCGTTATCGGGAAAGCAAACGCGCACGTCGAAGTGCTTCGGGTTTTCAGGGCTTACCGCGCGCACGCTTCGCGGTTCATAACGGTCGCCCGTCGGAGATTCGATAAGACGAAATCCTCCGACGAAGGAAGCGACCGTGTCAAGCGGCCTGACCGTCGCGGAGAGCGCGATGCGCTGGAACTCGCCCGCGAGCGGCACCAGGCGCTCGACCGCCGTCATCAGGTGCACCCCCCGCCTGGTTCCCGCGACGGCGTGGATCTCGTCCAGAATGACCGCCTGTATGCCGTCGAGACCGCTCCTTCCGCTTCTCGAGGTGAGGAGGATGTTGAGGCTCTCCGGGGTCGTAATGAGGACCTCCGGCGGGCGCCTCAGCATGCGGCGCCGCTCCTCCGCGGGCGTGTCACCGCTGCGCGTAAGCGCCCGTATGGAGGGGAAGGGCACCCCTTCAGCCGCGAAGAGCGCGGAGAGCTCGTCCAGGGGTGTCGTGAGATTCCGTCGGATATCGTTATTGAGCGCCTTGAGCGGCGACACGTAGAGCACGCACGTGCATCCCGCGCTCCATGCGCCTGTCAGCATACGGTCGATGCTCCAGAGAAAGGCGGCGAGCGTCTTGCCGCTGCCGGTGGGCGCGGTAACGAGGACGTGCTCGCGGGAGGCGATATGAGGCCAGGCGGCGGCCTGCACGGGCGTGGGTTCACCGTAGCGCCCCGCGAACCAGCGGCGGATCAGCGGATGGAAATGCCCGGTGGCGGTATTCGGATCGTTTGCGCCCATGGCGTAGTGTGAGCACGCCGCGGGCGCGTTTGTCCACGATAATTTACCGGCGGGGGAAAAGGAATTGCGCGCCGCCGCGCCGGATCGCACAATGGACGACGCAAGGCGGATTCCGAAAGCGCGCGGGGAGGGTATGAAAATACTGGTGGTATCCGATTCGCACGGCAACACCGTCATGCTGCAGCGCATCATCGACCGCGAGTCGCCCTTCGATCGGCTTGTGCACTGCGGTGACGGCGCCGCCGACCTTCTGCACGTGCGCGTTCCCGCCGATACGCCCGTCACGCTCGTTGCGGGCAATGTGGACCGCGCGCGGGGAATCGAGTTGCCGGCCGCGGAGGTTCTGGAAGTGGAGGGCGTGCGCATCCTCGTGACCCACGGCGACGCGTTTTATGTAAAGAGCGATTACGGCCCGATAGCCGAGGCCGCACGGGCCCACGGCTTCGACGCGGTGCTGTTCGGCCACACGCACATTAAGTACCTGCGGCTGACGCGGCCCATTCTCTTCAATCCCGGTCCCGCGCTGGGAGGCTCCTATGGCGTGATCGAGGCCTCCGGCGGGCGGATGAATTTCCGCCACGCCAGGTGGATGGAAACGGCGGAGGGCCGGAAAGAGGCGGCTGGACGCCGGGAATAGCTCGCGGGCCCGCCGCCGGAAAGCGTATACGCCATACTGTCTAAATAGCGCGCCATTCAGCGCCCCAATATTCCTCCGCCCGGGGGCGCCCTCCTGGATTCAGTCTTTCAGTGGAGAGAGGGCGGTGTTCGGCCGAAAATATGGCGCGCCGATTCCGTTTATGACCGCTTCCGGCGTTTTCCTCTAATCCGCGCCCATAGGGGCATAATAGCTTGAAAACTAAGCACCGGGCGACCTCCGAGGGAAAAATCTTTTGTTGACAATCGATCGACATTAATTAAAAGGGTCATCTAAGTAGTAATATCATTTAATCCGAAATACGTCGTATTATAACAATACATCGCGATAATGCCCGACGCCCCGTATGCCCCGGAATCGAGCCGGACAGGCTGCGGCCCGCCGGGCGGCGAGCAAGGAGGAGACCCGTGACTGGAGCGTATCGGAAGGCGTACGACGAATCAATAAAGAACCCCGAGGAATTCTGGGGCCGGGCCGCGAAAGCCGTCCACTGGGACCGCCCGTACGACAGGGTGCTCGACGACACAAACAAACCGTTCTACCGCTGGTTCGCCGGCGGGGAGCTAAACACCTGTTACAATGCGCTCGACCGCCACGTAAAGGACGGAAGGGCCGACCAGGCCGCGCTGATCTACGACAGTCCGGTGACAGGCAGGGTGGGCCGATACACCTACCGGGAGCTTCTGGACAGGGTCGCGCTGTTCGCGGGCGTTCTCGCCGACAACGGCGTAAAGAAGGGGGACACGGTCATCATCTACATGCCGATGATTCCGGAGGCGCTTGTCGCCATGCTGGCGTGCGCGCGCATCGGCGCCGTGCATTCGGTCGTGTTCGGCGGTTTCGCCCCCAACGAGCTCGCTATTCGGATCGACGACGCGCGGCCGGTGCTCATCGTAACCGCCTCCTGCGGCATCGAGGGCAAGAAGGTCATAGAGTACAAGCCGCTGTTGGACCGCGCCATCGAACTGGCCTCGCACAGGGTCGCGAGGACCATCATCTACCAGCGCCCCGAGGCAAGGGCCGAGCTCATCGCCGGGCGAGACATCGACTGGACGGAGGCCGAGAAGAAGGCCAGTCCCGCCGGCTGTGTGCCGGTAAAGGCCACCGACCCCCTCTACATCCTGTACACCTCCGGAACCACCGGCCTTCCAAAGGGCGTGGTGCGCGATAACGGAGGCCACGCCGTCGCGCTCGCATGGAGCATGAAGTACATCTATGGCGTCGAGCCCGGCGAGGTCTTTTGGGCAGCCTCGGACGTCGGCTGGGTGGTGGGCCATTCCTATATCGTGTACGGGCCGCTGCTCTACGGCTGCACGACGATTATGTACGAGGGAAAGCCGGTGGGCACGCCCGACCCGGGCGCCTTCTGGCGCGTCATCTCCGAGCACAAGGTCAGCGCGCTTTTTACAGCTCCCACGGCCTTCCGCGCCATAAAAAAGGAGGATCCAAACGGCGAATACCTGAAAAAATACGATCTGTCCGCCTTCCGCACGCTGTTTCTGGCGGGCGAACGGCTCGACCCCGACACCTATCACTGGGCGAGCGACATGCTGGGCAAGCCGGTAATCGACCACTGGTGGCAGACGGAGACCGGATGGGCGATAGCCGCCAACTGCATGGGTCTCGAACCCCTGCCGGTAAAGGCGGGCTCCCCGACGAAGCCGGTTCCGGGTTTTCAGGTGGAGATAGTCGACGGCGATGGAAAGCAGGTTCCGGCCGGTTCCGAGGGCGTGGTCGCCATACGGCTGCCGCTTCCTCCGGGCACCTTTCCGACCCTCTGGAAGAACGACGACAAGTTTCGCGAGTCCTATCTGGACATATATCCCGGCTACTACTTTACCGGAGACGGCGGGTATTACGATTCCGACGGCTATATCTACATCATGGGCCGAGTAGACGACGTCATCAACGTCGCCGGGCACCGGCTGTCGACGGGGGCAATGGAGGAGGTCATCTCACAACATCCCGACGTCGCCGAATGCGCCGTGGTGGGGGCCGCCGACAGCTTCAAGGGGCAGTTGCCCCTGGGCTTCGTGGTTTTGAAGAGCGGCGTGGAGCGCAACCCCGACGAGATCGTAAACGAGCTGGTGCGCATGGTCCGCGATCAGATAGGCGCGGTGGCCTGCTTCAAGCAGGCGGTCGTGGTGAAGCGTCTTCCGAAAACGCGGTCCGGAAAGATCCTCCGTGGAACGATGCGCAAGATTGCGGACGACGAGACCTACAGCGTCCCATCGACCATCGACGACCCGGTTATTCTAAATGAGATAAAGGATTCGCTTGCGTCCGTGGGATATCAGAAGGTGTGAGGGGTATAGATCAGCGGGGCGGCCGGCGTGGAGAGCGTCGTCGGCCGCCCTTGGGCCGTTGTCGGCTTTCGGCTCAGACAGAGTAGGACGGCTCTTTCTTGACGAGGATCTCCTTTATGCGCGAGTCGCCCGCTGAGAAATAGATGACGTGCGATTCGAGGATTTTAAACTCGCTCATCAGCTTGAGAAACTCTTCGTCGAAACCATGCTCCAGTAAATCGATCTCACGTACCCGCGTCTGCCCGATAAATAGTGCTTTCATGTTCCTTCCCGGCAGCAGTGATTTCCACGCAACAAGCGCTTCCCTTACCGTATGTTATCTCATGGTAGGCGGAGAGCCGGTTTTTGTCCACTATTTAAATGATTTTTTTTGACGGCCCTTCGAAGGAATATCACAAAGCCTTCGCTTTGCATATTTAGGGAAGCCGCCGGTTTTTTCCCTTTACTTTATTCGCCGAATTTTTCCAAAATGTCATAATGCGCCGGCGCCACGGGCAGTGTCCCGGCGCTTCTGGCATCGAATGTCCGGGACGCCGGCGGAAGGGCGCCTGTGCCGGGTTCCGGTCTTAATGTTTACGAGATTTTACTGTGCGCCCGATGTCGGAACTTCAGGCGGAGGTGTGAGCGCGCGATGAATGAAACGGTCCTTTTATCCGCCGGCGATATTCGCCGGATAATCGACGAGATCGCGGAAAAGGTGCGGGCCGATGTAAAGGACCTCGATCGCTTCGCCATAGTGGGCGTACAGACCAGGGGGGTCGAGCTCGCCAATCGCATTCGCGCTCGCCTGGAGGAGCTTTCCGGGCGGAAAATAGACAGCGGCATCCTCGACATCACCTTTTACCGGGACGATCTCGCGACGCGCGGAGTGCTGCCCGCCATCAAGGAGACCCGGATCGAGTTCAACATATCCGGCCGCACCATACTGCTGGTCGACGACGTCATCTTCACCGGGCGCACCACCAAGGCCGCGCTCGAGACGCTTATGAGCTTCGGCCGCCCGCGCGCCATACGCCTGTTCGTGCTGGTCGACCGGGGCAATCGGGAGCTTCCCATTCAGCCGGATTACCGCGGCCATAGAATCGAAACGGGGCTTCGCGATCGGGTAAAGGTGCGTCTTGCGCCCATAGACGATGTGGGCGACGCGGTCATGCTCTTGCGTGAGTGATGCGTCCATGGAGCGGCATTGGAAAGGAAATCCCGCCTCTCTCCCGCAGGCCCTTTAAGGGCCGAGGAAAGGGCGGGATGCGCGGGTTTTACGCCTCGGTTTTTATCTCTATCCTTCTGGGTTTCAGCTTCTCGCTCTTGGGCAGCGTGAGCGTCAGTACGCCGTTCTCGAGCGTCGCGTTTATCTTTTCCCTGTCGATTCCGTCCCCCACCACGAACGCGCGATGGTAGTTGTTGAGACGGTATTCCCCGTATTTCAGGTTTTCCTCGTTCGTCAGCGCCTCGTCCACCCTGCCGTAAATGTCCAGCCGGTTTTTCTCCAGGGTGATCTCCAGGTCCTCCCTGCGGGTGCCGGGCATGTCGGCCTTTATGACGTACTCCTCGGCTGTCTCGTATATGTCCGCAGGCGGGACTATGACGCACTCCTCGCAGTTATACGCGTCCTTTCTCATCTTTTTGACTTCATTCGCCATAGCTGTGCCTCCTTTACCGTATCTCGATCTTCTTCGGTCTGGCCTCTTCGGCCTTGGCGAGTTTGACCGTAAGGATCCCGTCCTTAAGCCCCGCCTCGATTTTGTCCCCGTCCACCCGGTATGGCAGTTTTACGGCCTTCTTGAATTTGCCGAAAGCGCGCTCCTTGCGGATGTACGGCTTGTCCTGTACGTCGCTCTTCTTTTCGCCCTCCAAAAGCAGGCTCGCGTCCTCGAGCAGAATTTCGAGCGAGTCGGCCTTAACGCCGGGCAGCACTGCGGTTACGACCACCTCGTCGTTGTTTTCCCTCAGGTTGACGTAAGGGTACTCCACGTTTCTCCTGAGCGCCGGCGCCTCGGTGAAAAACCGGTCAACCAGGTCCCTCAGGTTGACCATTTCGTCGAACACATCATAGGTGGTATACATTGCGTTCCTCCTTATTTGAGCGCTATCTTAACGCGCTTTTTTTCGGGAGCCTCGACGCGGGGAATGGTGATCCTTAAAACGCCGTTTTTAAAGCCGGCCTCGATCTTTTCCCTGTCGATGCCCTCTGGAAGCCGGATGGTCCTGTGAAACGAGCCGAAACGGCGCTCGGAAATCACGTGTCTCCGGTTCTCCTCCCTCTTTTCCTCCTTCTTCTCTCCGGCTATGGTAAGGAGATCGTTTTCAAGCGTTACACTGAGGTCTTTCTCCTCTATCCCCGGGATTTCGGCCCTAACGCGAACCTCCCTGTCGTCCTCTTCCACGTCCACCGTGGGCATCCACGCGCTTTCCGGCAAAGAGGAAGGACCGATGGAGAAGAAATCGTTAAAAAGCTGATTGATCTCTTTTCTGAAAGAATCAATGCCCCATTCGGGCTGCTCGTTACGCCTCGTTAATCCCCATTTCATGGCAAACCTCCTCTCGTTGAGATTGTTGTTAGCACTCTATACTAATGAGTGCTAACAACAATATACATACAGCCATATAAATCGTCAATAGAGTGCATGTATTTTTTGAGGTATTTTAGGAATTTTTAAAATATACGGCTGGAAAAAGCGGCTAAATCTCGTTTTCGTTGTCGATGGATACGCCCGACATGGCCTTTACCGGGCAGGCGAGGATGCAAAGCCCGCAGGCGACGCAGCGCTCAGGATGAAATCGCACTTCCATGGTGGCGCGATCTATGGACAGGGCATCGGTGCGGCAAACCGCCGTACAGGCGCCGCAGCTTACGCAGCGCTCCTCGTCGCGGTGCATCTTGTCGGCCAGCACCTCGACCTGGACCAGCTCCTCCTCCAGATAGGCGATCCCGCGCACGAGATCCTCGTCCGTGCCCGAGAGCTCGAGGATAAGCCTTCCCTCCTGCTTGGGGAGGATTTTGGCCTCGAGAACGTTGAAGATGATGCCGTATTCGGTCGCCAGGCGGTATATTATGGGGCGGTACATGATGTTCGGCTTGAATATGAGCAGCACGTTTTTGGATGCCATGATGTTCTCCTGTCGGTTACTCTATGCCGCCTCGGCCAGGCCCTAAAGCGCGGCAAGCTCCACCTCTCCCTGCGCGACCAATCGATCGCCCAGAACTATAAGGACCCCGCGTACTCCCGGGACGGCCATTGCGTAACTCGCCGCCGCCTCGAAATCGTCCTCATGGCGAACGCGGTTGGCCGCGCCGGTCGCAACGGCGTCGGCCAGGGCCGCGTCGTCGGCGATTACGGTCGCCGCGTCGGCCCTTCCGAAAGAGAAGGACGGGCCGACCCGCCCGGACGATGTGCATATTCCGGCCGGTGTTCTCTCCGGCGCGATCCTCAGGCCAAGGCCTCCGGTAAAGCGCGAGCCGCCCGCGTAAACGGCAAGCACTACGGGCCCGCGTGCGGAAAGCCAGATATCGCCCCCGTTCTCGACCAGCACCTCGGCGGAGCGTTCCAGAAGCGCCCTCCCTGCATACTCGGCGATCGCACCGGCCACCGCGGCCATCGGGCCCACGTCCGCGGCCTCCGATGCGCGATACATGGCCTCTACCGCCGGGTGCGCGGCCTCCATTCGGGGGACCGGATCGAAGGAGGTGAGAAAGGCCTCCTGCCGCGCGATCTGCGACCTTATGGCGTCGCGCGCCTCCCCGACGAGCCTTTGCAAGAGCTCCGAATAATCGCCGTTCGCCCTTGCGTAGATATCGCTTGTCTCCACCCTTACCCGGAAGCTCGTCCAGCGCGGCGAGCCGGCGAATTCCCGGTAGTAGCTCCCCAAGCGGCCCATCAGACCGCCGGGAAGGGGGCGGAGGGAAGCGCCACCTGCGGCGCGCCAAGGACGAAACCGCCGTCGCGTATCCAGGATTTGAGGTTCTCGGCCACCCTGACCGCCATGGGATAGCTCGACAGCGGCGCTGCGGGAATGTTACGCCCCTGCACCTCGACCCTGCCGCTTTTAAGCTCGGCGTAGCTAAGCTCGCAAAGCGCGCGGTTTACGGCGTTGGGATAATCGATCCCGTAATCGACGACCTGACACACTATATCGCGGTCCGATACTCCGGTGAAGCGCGCGAGCTCCTCGTTCAGAATCGGGATGGGGACACCCAGGCCCACCATTAGCGAGCACCCGTAGCCCACGAGCGACGCCCCCCGTATGTACTCGGCCGACATCTCCTTCATGTCTCCCGTCACCGCTATGGTGCCGGCCCCCTCGCGGACCACGCCGTTTTCGCCCCGCGGCGCGTTCGGGTTGTGCTGTGTTCCGCGCCAGCTCACCACGCCCGCGGCGCCGCCGAGGAATATCCGGGTGCCGACGCCGATGGTCCAGTAGTACGGATCGTTGAGCAGCGGCGATAGCTGGCCGGCGCTTGAATAG
>Ga0116158_10004949_pt1 | contig 11311 bp, 13 predicted proteins | sample AD_UKC052_MetaG_FD_89883 | JGI IMG/M metagenome (GOLD analysis project Ga0116158, IMG submission 89883) | Active sludge microbial communities of municipal wastewater-treating anaerobic digesters from USA - AD_UKC052_MetaG | ecosystem: Engineered > Bioreactor > Anaerobic > Digestate | place: USA... | reverse complement strand
GCTCATGCAAAAAATTCTGGACGAAACCTGCCGCATCGAGATTAGCTTGTCAGTGGATTGGTAATGTCATCCAAGTGGTCAAGTTTTGACCGGAATGGGTGGCAGGTTTCACCGGAATACGCACCAGTCTTCTTCCTCTTGTTTACCGGCTCATCCTATGCCCTCGGCATTGGCGGATATGCTTCCGTAACGTATCATAACCACTATCCGGGAAATGTACTGCTGGGCGGCGGTTTTGTGCTGGATACGGCATGCGCGCTGGATAAAAAATTCAATTATCGTCTTAATGCGGGAATTGATACTTCATATCCGAAAGAACACAAGGGAATAATAACGCGCATCAGGCTTGATAACATATTCGGGTTCAGTGTCTTCAGAAATACTGGTGCCCGGATCTGGATCGGCCCAAGCCTGGGTCTCCACTATTTTTATACAAGAATTTCATACTTGAATAATAAATCCATTTTCAACAATAATACCGGCTCGTTTTTTGCCACTGACGTTAATTACCGTTTATATTACCGGGCTTTCGGCGCGCCGCTGGGCGTTTCGCTTGGCTTTAATTTCAATATCGGCGATAACGTTACGCTTTCATGCGAGCTGGCCGGCAGATTGAACATTTTTGTTGGCCAGAAATCCCTCCAATATTACAGGCTCTATTCGATAACAGTTTCCGGTAATTCGATTATCCTGCCAATGGAAAAGTACAATCGGTTTTTTGGGAAAGGGGGTCTTGACGCCTCCTGTACTGTCAGTTTTTTATACCGGATAAACGATAGATTTGTAAAACCATCCTGATCCCCGAAGCGGCAGGCCCTGTCCCGGGAGCTCCCTCCGGTAAGTAGAGCAGGGCGAAAATCGTCTGCCAAGAAACCTTGAAAACCGTTATGCGAACATGTTTTGTCGCCGCAATAATTTCATTAACATCCTTCCCATCATGTGGTTTTGCCTCTAGTTTTCCTGCTTCCCGCCCACTGGCACTCAGGCCTTTGGAGTGCCAAAAGATAGGAGTTGAAGCGGCGTTGGTGCCTTGTTGAAGCGGAGTTTTTAATGGCGATCTGGCTTCGGGCTAGGCGGGTAGGGCTGCCGGATTTGGGCGGTTCGTGATCATGATCCGGGGCCCGGCCTGACGCTTCGCATAACGCTTTTTGCAGGATAAACACTATAAGCTATGCAACCGGTCGCCGTGCATGGATGCACGGCCCTTCGGCAGGCTCAGGACAGGCGTCGCGAGAGCCAAAATGAAAGGAGGTTCCCGACATGGATGTCGCAATGCCGGCTGCGCCTCGAGCGAACGCAAACCGCATGTTATAACTAAACTTCCTTATAAAACAACTCACTTCCGGGAACCTGCGCGGGTGAACCGCTGATATCGTCGGGTTTAAACCCGACGATATCATAAGGCTTGACATCCCCCCTCTCCATCTGTATAGTAACCACTTCCCGTAAAACATACGTAAAGAGTCACCGCCACATGGAAAAACGGTTCCGCCATGAAAACATGCATAGGCTCGACAGCGGCAAGCGGCGCGCGCTGGTGCCGCCGGAGGCCGTGCTGGACCTGATGGGCCTGCGTCCGGGCGTTACCCTTCTCGACGTTGGCGCGGGGATCGGGTATTTCGCCATTCCCGCGGCCGCCCGCCTGGGCGAGGGCGGGAACGTCATTGCCGCGGATATTTCGCGGGAAATGCTGGACGAGCTGACACGGCGGACCCGGGCGGCCGGGGTCGAGGTCAAGACGGTGCTGTGCGGCGCCGACAGCGTTCTCCTGGCCGATGCGTCCGCCGACATGATACTGCTCGCCTTCGTGCTCCACGAGGTGGACGATCAAACCGCGTATCTCCGTGAAATGGGCCGCCTGCTGAAAGGGTCCGGCGCCCTCACCATCGTGGAATGGGACACGGTCGAGTCTCCCATGGGCCCGCCCCTGACCGAGCGGATCGGCAGGCCGGAGCTGGGCCGTCTCCTTGACGCGGCCGGCTTCGCCGCCGTGAAGGATGCGCGGGTGAACGAGTACATGTACGCGTGCATTGTCGGGAAGAAGCGGTTGTAACGCCATGAAACAAATCCTCGGCAACGTGCGCCGCTACGTGAACGTGGAAGAGATCCTCTTTGACGCGGGCATTTTCGCGATTTTCGGCATCATCTATTTTTTCGGGCGTAACAACCGGTCCTTCGTGGACATCTTCAATCCCTATGTGCTGGTTGTTCTGTTGTTTTTCATGGTGCTCCTGTCGCCCTGGTACCTGTCGTACATCTATTCGCAGTTCAGGCTGAACAGGGAGCGTAACACCGCGTTCCGGGTGCTCTCGTACATCGCATTTGCCGTGCTGTTGTTTACCGCCTTCTTCATCGTGTTCGCCATGCCGTTCTTTCTCGTACAGTACTACAAGGACAACATGGTCATACTCATGTTCAACTTCATGAACATATTTACCGGCACGATCGCGCTAGTGCTGGGCTGGAACCTGGGCCAGGCGGGCGGGGAGGCGTACCATAAAAAGGCCTCCGCCGGCATCTACGCCTACCTTGCGCCCGTGTACGTCGCCGGGCCCGTGTTCCTGATCGCCGCCTTCATGTCGCTCGTGGACAACTATATCGCCGTGGCGCTCCTCGTCCTGTTCACGGTCACTGCCGGGTACAGGCTGCTGTCCCGCTCCCAGGAGACCCTTGACATGCTGTTCGAGAAGCGCATCATGCAGCGGTACGTGTTCCCGTTCACCATCTCGTTCATGCTCGCGTTCGGGCACGAGATAGTGCAGAGCGTGTTCGTTGCAGGCAACAGGACCGCTTCCGCGGTCCTGATGGCGCTTGTCGTTTCGGGCATACTGCCCACGAGGGTCATGCTGCTGGTCTGCCCGCCCGTGAAGCCGGTGAACATGGCCATTGGAATCGCCGTCTTTTGCCTGTTTTTTAAAGATTTCATCAAAATGTAATTGCGGAACCGGCGTTTGCGTGACAGGGTGCCATGATAATCCCTGCAATTTGATGTGCAACCAGGATTGAAGAGTGTCATATTTGCGTAATAAAAATGTTATCGCTATCGTGCTCGCGATCATTGTCGTGTCCTCCGGCCTGGTGGCCCGGGTTGACTATTCGTTCCTGAAAGAGGGAGATATTATATTTCATGAATCGGTATCCGGGCAGGCGACGGCCGTCAAGCTGGCAACTCATTCACGGTATACGCATGCGGGCATTATTTTCAGGTATCATGACGAGTGGAAGGTGCTGGAAGCGGTCCAGCCTGTAAAAATAACCGCGCTCGATTCGTTTATAAACCGGGGCCTTGGCCGTCATTTTGTAATCAAGAGACTGGGGAACCGCGATGCCCTTGTTGCCGGTGGCGGAATTTCCCGGATGAAGAAGATCGGAAATTCGTTTATAGGGAAAAATTATGATATTTATTTCGGGTGGAGCGACGACAGGATATACTGCACGGAATTGATCTGGAAGATATACAAGAGGGCGCTGAACGTGGAAGTGGGCAGGCTCGAGAAGCTGAAAGAATTCGACCTTTCCGATGCCCGCGTAAAAAGGCTCATGAAAAAGAGATATGGGAACAGCATTCCCTATAACGAGCCGGTCATATCGCCCGAGTCCATGTTCAGGGCGAAGAACCTGGTGACCGTGGTTGAGCGATGAGAACACAGGGCTTGCGGTACATCCGGGGGGGGCATGGATTGAACCAACTCCCATCTATTAATAAAGGAGGCACTCATGAACATCTGCGACGCTGAGAATTTCTGCAATGCCTGGCTTCCCGCGTGGACCGGCAACGACCCGTTAAAGCTGATCGGGTTTTACGCTGAAGACGCGTTCTATCTCGACCCGACGGTGAAGAACGGGCTGAACGGGCATGGCGAGATGCTTCCTTATTTTACGAAGCTTTTAAAGAACAACCCTGCCTGGAAATGGACGCGCGAGGAGATACTGCCGACCGAAAAGGGATTTGTCCTCAAGTGGAAGGCCGTTATACCGGCAGGGGCTGAAGTAGTGACCGAGTATGGCCTTGACATAGTCGAGATGCGGGACGGCACAATCACGCGCAACGAAGTGTATTTTGACACGCTGAAGCTGATACAGTCCATTCTCAAAAAGCCATGACGCCGGGGGGGATGAATGAGCCTTAACGGTGCAATAATAAAAATGCTGAAGCCCCACTATGTCGATTATATCGGCTTCGCCGATCTGCGGTCCTACCGGGATGACCTTGCCGTCTTCGGGGGCGCCATCGTCAGGGGGTATGACAGCGGCATCAGCATCGGGCTGCAAATTCCCGATGCCATTGCCGACCTTGTTCCGCAGCGCGACGACCCCAACGTGTCGTGCGAGTACCGGGTCCATGGCTACGACGTGCTGAATCAGCGGCTGAACGTGACCGCCTCGATCGTATCGTCGTTCCTCAACCGGAAGGGGCACCGGACACTTCCGATCGCGGTCGCCGACAGGACGAACGATGATGACGCCATACCGACCGTATCGCACAAGATGATAGCGCACATAGCCGGGCTCGGGTGGATCGGGAAGAACTGCCTGCTGGTAACGAAGGACCACGGTCCGCGCGTCAGGTTTATTACTATTCTGACGGCCGCGCCCTTAAAAACGGTCGACAATCCGCTCGCCCAGCAGTGCCATGACTGCGAAGAATGCCTGAAAGTCTGCCCGGTGAAAGCCATACGGGGCAGGAACTTTGTTCCGGGCGAGCCACGCGAGGAGCGGTTTGACTTCCGCAAGTGCCAGGCGTATTTCGAGGCATTGAAGAAGAACCGGAAGTATGCGGTCTGCGGCATGTGCCTCTATGCGTGTCCGTATGGAAAAAAATGAGGTATGCATGCCGGACACTGCCAGCCGCACGCTGCCCGGGACAATAATGCCACTGGAGGCTCCACGATGAGGCGCGTTATTTTCATCATTCTCACGCTGTTTCTCCTTCCTGCCGGCCCGCTCTTTTCGATGAGCGATGCGGAGAAGGACCGCCACATCCAGGCGTGCGAGGCGATTCTCGGGGACCTGCATGACATGGTCAATGACCGGGCGATTAAGGGGCACGCGAGCGTTACCGCGGCGGTAAACCTCTCGTTCGCGAAGTTCAAGGAAAAGAAGCTGGGGATAACGATCGACCCGGACCTGGACGAAGACATCTACAGCGGCATGCAGTTCCAGTGCGATACCGCCATGAAGCAGCTGCCGGTCATACTCGTGAGCCCGTACATGATCAGGCTGTACAAGGACGTCCCCTCGATCGTGCTCTCCGCACTGGTGCACGAGATGCAGCACGCGAAGAGCTACTTCGATAATACGAAGTATTTCGTCGCGATGCGCAACAGCGACCTTGAAAACTATTTATATGAATTGGACTCGTATAACATCGAGGCCAACTTCATCACCGCGTACCTGGCGGCCCGGGGTTATTCGCTGACCCCGTTCGAGCAGTTCCTTGCCGCGAGCTACAAGGAGGACAACCTGAGCAATTTTTCCTTCGGCATGCTGGGCCACAACATGGAGCTCGCGTTTTACCTGAACGGGATCGAGAGAAAACAGGTCTCCTACGAGCAGAAGATCGGGATGGTGAGCAAGGTTATAACCGATCTTCTTGCCCTGGATTTTGACGATACGGGCGGTGACTGGGACAGGTACAAGCAGGCGGTCACGCCGTTTTCCGCGCTCAAGTTCACTCCCCAGGTCGTCAGGAACATCGAGGGGATGCATGGTAAAATAAAGGACAACGACAACTACCAGATGAAGGCGCAGAACCCGGAGCTGTACAACAGGCTGCTGGAGCTGGAAAAAAAATTCCTGGCAATGTCGAAGCACTATACCGGCTACCTGAAGCAGATCCAGAAGAAGTTCAGGAAGGTGCAGGGATGAGAACAGCGATGCCGGCTTCCATAAAAGACCTGTACAACAGGATCAAGAAAGACCTGACGCCCGACCTTCTCAAGCGGATTACCGTCGATATTATCGAATCGTACCAAAACCGGGACTTCGCCCATCTGAAAAAGTACATCTCCGTCCTGGGCCTGGACCCGGGAACGCAGAGCGCGAAGCTGTTTTCCCTGCTCGTCATGAAGTTCCACCCGGACCGGCTGACCTTCATCCAGAAGCAGGCGGACGAGCTTTTTGAGAAGAAAGACGCCGACGGCCTGACCGGCCTCCATGACTCCTATTTCTTCAATATCGCGAAGGTCAGGCCGGTGCCGGACCTCACCGTCGACGTGGATGAGAAATACGCGTTCGACGAGGACGATTACGCGTACCATGAAGAGGAAGCCGCGGACATGGAGGAGCGCGCGGACCTGGACCTCGATTCCGGGGAGGAGGAGCACGGGTTCATGGAGGCGGTGCACCGACTCTTCGCCGGCGGCCTGGACGTGACCATAACCGCGGCCGACCTGATGAACCTCGAGGGCGCGCTCGACCTGTCCGACTATGACATCGGCGACCTGGAAGGCGTCGGGCACTGCCTGTATATCAACGAGCTGAACCTCTCGAACAACAGGATCGAGAAGATCGGGCACCTGGCGCCGCTCGTCGACCTCTACTTCCTGTTCCTCTCGAACAACCAGATCGAGAACATCGCTCCCCTGGAGGGGATGGTCCATTTGCGGGAGCTGGACCTGAGCTTCAACAATATCTCGGACATCAGCGTGCTGGAGAAGCTCGATGAGCTTGAATACGTGAACCTGCTGGGCAACCCGGTGCGGGAGTATTCAATCGTGGACCGGTTGATGAAGAAGGGTGTTATCGTTATATTCGAGGGGAAGATACTGACATGAGGGGCCCGCTCGCTCACTGCGCTGACCGGCAGACCCTTCAGAGGACCCACGGGAGGTTTTTATGAACAGGAACATCGTAAAACGCATCATACAGGTCATACTCACCCTCGTGATCCAGGTGGCGATCCTGTTCCTGTGCGCGTGGACGATACGGTGGCCGTGGGCGTGGGCCCTGCTCTGCGTCAACGTGCTGATACTGTTCATCAATTTTATGGTGCTCCCGAAAGAAGTGATCGAGGAGCGCGGAAGAAAGAAGGAAAACGTGAAGAAGTGGGACCGGGTGATCTCGGGGATAGGGATTATCCCGTTCGTGGGCCTGTACGCGGTAGCGGGTCTGGACCGCCGCTTCTACTGGAGCCCGGAGTACGGCGATTCCATCCATCTCGTCGCGATGCTCTGTTTCTTCCTCGGCTCCATGCTGGTCACCTGGTCCATGGTGAACAATATGTTTTTCTCCACCATGGTGCGCCTGCAGGCCGAGCGGGGCCACGCCGTGGCCACGGGCGGTCCCTACCGGTTCGTGCGGCACCCGGGCTACCTCGGCTTCCTCGTGACCTTCATCGCGACACCCCTGGCGGTGGGGTCCCTGTATGCCCTCGCGGCTTCAGCGGCAGGTGTCGCTCTTTTCATCGTGCGCACGGCGCTCGAGGACCGCACGCTCCGGGCCGAGCTCCCGGGATATGCTGAATACGCGAAAAAGGTGGGCTACCGGCTCCTGCCGGGGATTTGGTAAGCAGCCAAATTTCATGCCCGGCCAGATTTTTTTATTGATTAATCCATCAGTGCTGTTTCTTGTATGCCGTGGCGGCCCGTAATGGCCCGCCGGAAGATCTTGTTTATGGAGATAAACCTATGACCAAAAAGATGTCAATCCTGGTATCCATCGTCGCGGCGGTCGTCATGACGGCGACCGGCTGCGGATATAACACCATGCAGGGGCAGGAAGAGGAAGTGTTCAAGGCATGGGGCGACCTTGAGTCCGCGCTCCAGCGCAGGGCGGACCTGATCCCGAACCTCGTGCAGGTGGTGAAGGGCTACGCGAAGCACGAGAAAGAGACGCTCACCGCCGTCATCGAGGCCCGCGCCAAGGCAACGTCGGTGCAGATCAACGCCAAGGACCTGGGCAGCGCCCAGGCGCTCCAGAAGTTCCAGCAGGCGCAGGGCGAGATCTCCTCCGCGCTGGGACGGCTCATGGTCGTGGTCGAGAAGTACCCGGACCTGAAGGCGAACGAAAATTTCCGCGACCTGATGCACCAGCTCGAGGGCACGGAGAACCGGATCAACGTGGCCCGGACCCGCTATAACGAGGCGGTCAAGACCTTCAACTACTCGATCCGGAGCTTCCCGAACAGCATCACAAACTCTGTGCTGCTCCACCTCGACAAGAAGGAGTACTTCAAGGCGGACGAGGCGGCCAAAAAAGCGCCGGAAGTGAAATTCGATTAACGGCGAGGCTGCCATGATACGCCCGGTTTCCCGTCTCCTGCTCCTCGCGGTGCTGGCCGCGCTCCCGCTCGCCGCGCTGGACGTGCCGCCCCTGAAGGGGCGCGTCAACGACTACGCGAACATGCTCAAGCCGGTGACGGCCGCGGCCCTCGAGTCGCGGCTCGCCGGGCTTGAAGCGAGCGATTCCACGCAGATCGTCGTGCTCACCGTCCCGTCCCTCGAGGGCGAAGTGCTGGAGGAGTATTCCATGAAGGTCGCCGAGACCTGGAAGATCGGGCAGAAGAAGCTCGACAACGGCGCGATTTTGCTGATCGCCCGGGACGACCGGAGGATGCGGATCGAGGTGGGGTACGGACTCGAGGGCAAGCTGACCGACCTCCGCAGCGGCAGGATCACAGACGAGATCATCCGGCCCTCGTTCAGGGCCGGTGATTACGACAAGGGCGTCACCGACGGCGTGGACGCGATGATCCAGGTCGTGAAGGGGGAGTACTCCCCGGTTGACGCTCCCGCGCGGGAGATGGCAAACGCGGATAAATTCTCCGGCATGGCGGTACCCGGCCTGTTCGCCTTCTTCTTCATCGGCATCATCGGCAAGATAAAAAGGCTCCTGGGCGGGGCCGCCGGCGCGGTGATCGCGCCGGTCATAGGGCTGGTCAGCATGGGTTTCAACCTTTTCATCCTGGCCCTCATCCCCCTCGGCTTTCTCGCCGGGCTGATAATCCCGACCCTCATGACCCTCTTCATGATGGGCGGGGGCGGCTCCCGCGGCGGGGGCGGCGGCTTTGGCGGGGGTGGCGGCTTCAGCGGCGGGGGCGGCGGCTTCGGCGGCGGCGGCTCCTCGGGAAGCTGGTAGAAGGGTTGTATTTCAGCGTACTGTGCACGTTGTCATCGCGAGCGGAGCGCGCCTCGGCTCGCTTCGACTCCGCTCAGCGCAAGTCGCTCGGCAACCGATTGGTCCCTGCGCGCTTGTACTGAGCGGAGTCGAAGTGCAGTCGAAGGGTGTTTCGACGCCCTCGAAAAGCGAGGACTCCTCGCAATGACATATCATGATAATAATGCGCGGAGAAAAGATGAAACGTATAATCCCGGGTATACTGCTTGTCGTCGTTATCGGCGCGGCCGCCCTGCCTCTCGCGGCCCTCGACGTGCCGCCCCTGAAAGGGCACGTCAACGATTACGCGAACATGCTGAAAGACCCGACGTCGGCACCGTACCTGGAACGTAAGCTGGCCGATTTCGAGAAAGAAGAGTCCACGCAGGTCGTCGTGCTCACGGTCCCCTTGCTCCAGGGCGAGCCGCTCGAGGAGTATTCCATGAAGGTAGCCGGGACCTGGAAGATCGGGCAGAAGAAGCTTGATAACGGCGTCATCTTCCTTGTCGCCCGGGACGACCGGAAGATGCGGATCGAGGTCGGGTACGGCCTCGAGGGCAGGCTCACCGACCTGTACGCGGGAAGGATCATCGATAACGAAGTCAAGCCCCACTTCAAGAAGGGCGAGTTCGACCTGGGCATTTTAATGGGCGCCTCCGGCATCCTGCGGGCGGTCAAAGGCGAATACCCCGGCATGGCGGAAGACCCGGCAATTGAGAAGCCCTTCTGGACCGAGTTGACCATCACCATGTTCGCGGTTTTCGGGGGCATGGGGCTGATCATTCTCATAATAATCATCCTTGCAATTAAATTTCCCGGTGCGTTTGCCGGCGGGGGCGGCGGCTCCAGCGACAGTTCCGGCAGCTCGAGCGACTCGGGCAGCAGCAGCTCAAGCAGCAGCAGCTCGAGCGGCGACAGCGGCGGCTCCGGCAGCGGCAGTTACAGCGGGGGCGGCGGCAGCTTCGGCGGCGGCGGCGCTTCCGGAGAATGGTGACAGGCCCGCAATCGCTTGCGGTCCTTCGGCGCGGTTGCTGAACCGCGCGATCCGGGCGAGGATGATCACCCTCGCATTCATGAATACACGAGGAACAGCATGAAAGACCTGGTAAAAAAATTTCTTTCCGATACGGACAGAGTGAAGATTACCGAATCGGTACAAAAAGTCGAGAAAACCACTGCTGGCGAGATCGTGCCCATGGTCGTTTCGTCGAGCGGGAGCTACCCGCTCTCCGGAGTAATCGGGGGCCTGGCCATCTCGGTCCCCCTCGCGCTGCTGGGCGATTTTTTCATCGGGCCAAAAGTAGCCGCGTTCGTGCGTGATATCTGGGTCTTCCTGGGACTGGAGACCGTGCTCTTCCTTATCGCCTACCTGCTGGTTGACAGGGTCCTCTGGCTCAAGCGAATATTCGTCCCGGAAGGCGAAATGCTGGACCAGGTGCGCACCTCCGCGATCGCGAGCTTCTATCAGGAGGGCCTGTACCGGACGAAGCTGGAGACCGGTGTCCTCATTTACGTGTCGATTTTTGAGCGCATGGTGTGGGTGCTCGGCGACCGGGGGATCAATGAGAAGGTCGGGCAGGGGGAGTGGGACGGGCTCGTTGCCATTATCATCGACGGGATCAGGAACAACAGGCAGGGAGAGGCCCTGTGCGCCGCGGTGGAGCGCGCCGGCGGCATCCTGAAAGAGCATTTCCCTGTCCGGCCGGGAGACACGGACGAGCTTCCCAACCTGATCACGGGGAAGTGACCGCTTCGGGGCCCTGCTGCGCGCCCCCGGAGCGATACTCCCGCGGCGTCATGCCGACGCATTTGAAGAATGCGCGGTTGAATGTCCTGAGGTTGTTGAATCCCACCGCGAAGGCTATATCTATTATCTGCTCACCGGTGTCCCTGAGCAGTCTCGTCGCCTCGCTTATCCTGAGGTCTGTTATGAAATCGTTCATCTTCATCCCGGTGTACTCGGTGAAGAGCTTCCCGAAATAATTGGGGCTCAGGTCGAGGTGCGAGGCCAGGCCGTCGCGGGAAATCTCGGAATTGAAGTTGTCCCTGATGAACGAGATGGCCTTGCTTATCTTGTCCTGCGCCGCCAGGGTCAGCGGCGGATTGTTCTCTTCATCGGGAGCGGCGCTGTCCGCAGGGGCCGGAGGCTGCGCCTGGATGGCCAGCGACCGGGACAGGATGCCCTGGATCGCGTCGATCTCGTCCTGCGCGACCG
>Ga0116158_10004946_pt1 | contig 11317 bp, 11 predicted proteins | sample AD_UKC052_MetaG_FD_89883 | JGI IMG/M metagenome (GOLD analysis project Ga0116158, IMG submission 89883) | Active sludge microbial communities of municipal wastewater-treating anaerobic digesters from USA - AD_UKC052_MetaG | ecosystem: Engineered > Bioreactor > Anaerobic > Digestate | place: USA... | reverse complement strand
TGTTTGGCCGAACGTTCAATAATGTCCATCCGTTCTTCCGCCGTAAGAGGGTCCTTATTTTTTTTGAAGCGGTTTATCATGATTGACCTCCCTTTTCTGATTCATTTATTTTTACCAACTGTGCCTCACTGATGTGCCGGTATGCATTTTCAACCATTACAATACCATCATCCACTACCACACCAATAGCCAATGCAATACCTGTAAGCGACATGATGTTTGATGATATGCCAAATGCTTCGAGGAAGATAAAGCCGACCGCAACCGATATTGGCAATTGAATTAAAATGATCAGCGCGCTCCGCCAATGAAATAAAAAGACGAGGACAATGAGGGAAACGGCAATCATTTCCTCAATCAGCGTGCCCCTTACCGATGCAATGGCTTCCTGAATCAGTTCACTGCGATCGTACGAGGTTTTGAAAGTTACCCCTTCAGGCAGACCTTTTTCCACCTCTTTCATTTTTGCTTTAACGGCAGTAATCACCTTGTTGGCGTTTTCATTGTACCGCATCACCACAATACCACCCACCACTTCACCCTCGCCATCCTTATCAAAAATCCCGAGCCGCAGGTCCCCGCCCATTTGTACCGATCCAATATCGCGGACGGTAACGGGTATCCCGTTGAACTGTGTCACAGCTATACTTTCGATGTCTTCCTTGTTTTTTATGTATCCCAGCCCGCGGATGATATAGGCCATATCGGCCATTTCAAATTTCCTGCCACCCACATCGTTGTTGTTGGCTTTTACTTTGTTCATTACATCCATCAGCGAAAGGTTGTAGAACTGAAGCTTTACCGGATCAACCACCAGCTGGTATTGTTTTTCAAATCCACCAAAAGATGCTACTTCGGCCACACCCGGCACGGTTTGCAGGGCGAATTTGATATACCAGTCCTGCAGGGCCCGTTGTTCGCCAAGATCCATGCGCGGTGCATCAAGGTGGTACCAGTAAATATGACCAACGCCGGTTCCATCAGGGCCAAGTGATGGTGTAACATCCTCCGGCAGCAGGCGTTGCGCAAAATTCAGGCGCTCGAGTACCCGGGTACGCGCCCAGTAGATGTCTACGTTATCCTCGAAAATTACATACACAAAACTCATTCCGAACATGGACGAACCCCGGATATTCTTGATCCTGGGAATGCCCTGCAGGTTACTCACGAGCGGGTAGGTCACCTGGTCTTCAATTACCTGCGGGCTTCGGCCCATCCATTCGGTAAAAACAATTACCTGGTTTTCGCTTACATCCGGTATAGCATCAATGGGGTTTTGGTTTACGGAGTAAATACCCCAGGCAAACATGCCAGCCGCCGCAAGCAGCACCACCAACCGGTTGCGGAGTGCGAGTGATATAAGTTTTTGTACCATTTTTTTTGCTTGACTGGTTGATGAGTTGGTTAACGGGTTAACTGGTTGACTGGTTGACGTGTTGACGGGTTGGTTAACGAGTTAACTGGTTGACTGGTTGACTGGTTGATGAGTTGGTTAACGAGTTGACTTGTCAACCCGTTAACTTTCCAACTTGTCAACCCGTTTACCTTCCAACCTGTCAACTTTCCAGCTAAACCTAATTTATCACCTCCTCCACCGTTCCGCAAGTCAGCATATCCGCACCGAAATAGGGGTTCTTTACCTCCTTCAGTTCGCTGATCCACAAGGCGCCTTTGTTGTCGAATGCCATCGGGCAATGATCATGGTACAAAGGCCGGCCTGCGCCAAAAGCTTTTGCAAGTTCATAAACTCCCAGGCTGAGGGTATTAAAATGGGTACGCTGTGCGGCAATATCCGTTGGTTGCTTTTCCAGTTCGGCAGCACCGGTTTTCAGCCCGGCCTCTGCGTCATCAAACACATTTTTCTGGTCGGCGGTAAGCAGCGATTGGTTGAGGCCCTTTAGCGCTGAAGTAATACCTGCAGCGGCTTTGGCGGCATCGGCAGCATTGTCGGCCACCAGGGCATTTTTTACCTGAAGGTAGGCGTCCACAATTGATTTTACTGATGCAGCAACCTGACCATCAACCACCTGGAAAGTTGCGGCAATGGTTTTTACCTCGCTTTCGTCGGTAGTGGCTGCATGTGAAGCGGTATCGGTTGCGGCATTTTCAGCTGCTTCATGGCCTTCGTGGTTATTTTCAGTGGCATTGTTGCAGGCACCGAGGAAAAGGGCAGAAAGGAATACAAAAGAAAGAATGGTCTTTTTCATAATTGATTTATTTAAATGAATGGAAAAATTTGATTGATTGCGGCAAAAGGGTACAGGCACAATACATTCGTCCGGGCATAAAATCGCCCGGATTCAATACAATCCAATAAAAATCAAATACGGAAAAGGCAGTTCATCAGGTAGTGGGCTACCTCCGGACTTCGGGGAGGGGCATTACTAACCGGGGGTTCTTTGTCACCCGTTATAGTCAGCCACCGTGGTTGGAACCCGGTAAAAACTGGTTCCAGGTCAGAAAAGGGTTGTTCGAAATGAAAAATGGTTGCGGTTGAAAACTTTTGGTCAATGGAAATTTTTACGGTTTCCTCTTTATCATTGCAGCAACCGTTATCCTCATCGCCGGTTTTTTCCATACCGCAAAGGCTGCAATGCCCGCCTTCCTGTTCAAAAAATCCTGTATCTGCCAGCCTGCCCATACAGTAATGCATGTGCATGGTAGCTCCTGTAGATGCTACCAAATAAATGACGGCTAATATGGAGAACAGAAATTTTCTCATTATTATATGGGCAAAATTATACTTAAGATTTGGAAAAAGGAAGAGATTACAAAATTTTAGCTTTTAAATCGGGGCAATTATCTGTTCAGCATTGTATCCTGCATTCTCTACAGCCTTCATTATTGCTGCTGGCTTTATGCCAGTTTCATTAACAATGGTGAGTAATTTTTCAGGATTTTCAGTATCTACCTCCCAGTTGTTTTCGCCAGCAGCACTGTTAAGAAAAGGCGTGACTGCAGCTACACAACCTGAACATTTGATTGTTGTTTTAAATTTTAATGTTTCCATTGTTATTGTTTTTTTATGATTCAACTTTATATCCCATTTTTTCAATATCTGCCACTACGGCTTCTTTTGAAGTTTTTGTTTCATCCACACGAATGGTTGCCGTGCCGATTTCAATGTTTTCCATTTCGGCGCCTTCATGTTTGCCGATGATGCCTTTTACAACCATTACGCAATGATTGCTTCCCATGCCTTTGATGGCGAGTGTGTGTGTTTTCATGGTGATTAAATTTTTATGATGTAAAATTACTTTGCAGGTTCAGCTTTGTTGTTATACAATGATTACGATACTTTATATAATTATTTATGCACGGCTCAGAAACTAATTTTTAGGTATTTGCCAGGGTTCCGTTTGTGCAGGGGTTGCCTGTTATATTTTCGAAAATTTAAGTCTCAGGCTGTTTCCCACTACGCTAACACTACTCATTGCCATAGCAGCACCTGCAATCATTGGATCAAGCAAAAAGCCATTAATGGGATACAAAATGCCGGCAGCAATTGGAATGCCAATGATATTATATATGAAAGCCCAGAAAAGATTCTGACGAATGGCAGCCACTGTTTTCCCGGAAAGCCTTAATGCCTTTGGAATACTGTTAAGATCAGAGGTAATCAGGGTCATTTTGGCCACATCCATGGCAATGTCACTTCCTTTTCCCATGGCAATACTTACATCTGCCTGTGCAAGCGCATGGCTGTCGTTTATGCCATCCCCTACCATGGCCACTACTTTACCTTCTTTTTGTAATGTCTCCACAAAAGCCGCTTTATCTGCCGGCCTTACTTCAGCCTTAAAATGAAGGATGCCTGCTTCCTTTGCCACAGCTGCGGCCGTTTGCCAGTTATCGCCCGTAAGCATGTACACTTCAATATTCTGTTCCTTCAACTGTTGAATGGCTTCTTTTGAGGTGGTTTTAATTGTATCGGCAATGGCTATGATCCCTGCAAGATGATTCCCCTTAGCTATCCAGATCACCGTTTTTGCCTGCTTTTGCCACTGCAGGGCTTTCTCCTGAAAAGCCGTGTCCATAATTACCCGGTTGTCAGCTATATGCCTTTCATTTCCAATGAAATACTGTTGATGATTGTAAAAAGCGCTTACGCCTTTCCCGGTAATACTTTCAATTTTTTCGAGATCAACAGGTATAATATTTTCCTCCTCCATTTTTTTTACAACGGCTTCGGCAAGGGGGTGTTCTGATTGCATTTCGATTGCCAGCAATACCGCCTTTAATTCATGATGCAGCATGGCTTCGGAGAAAAGCATATCGGTTACCGCCGGTTTTCCTTCGGTAATGGTTCCCGTTTTATCCAGGATGATGGCATTTACCTTATGCGCCAGTTCAAGACTCTCCGCATCTTTTATCAGGATATTGTTTTCTGCACCCTTGCCTACACCTACCATTATGGCGGTGGGAGTAGCAAGCCCAAGCGCGCAGGGACAGGCTATTACCAGCACAGTAACCGCGGTTAACAAAGCATGGGTGAAAGCATTTTCACCACCAAATACCATCCATACAATAAAGGTGAGGATGGAAATAGCAATAACGATGGGTACAAAAATACCGGCAATTTTATCCACCAGCTTTTGAACCGGTGCTTTGCTGCCCTGGGCCTGTTGTACCATTTTAATGATTTGGGCCAGAATGGTGTCTGCACCAACCTTTTCTGCTTTAAACTTAAAACTGCCTTTCTGATTAATGGTTCCAGCAAAAACCTTCTCTCCAGTCTTTTTATTTACGGCCAGCGGTTCCCCGGTAATCATGCTTTCATCTACATACGATTCGCCGCTTAACACCGTGCCATCAACCGCAATTTTTTCACCTGGTTTCACCAGTAAAACATCATTTACTTTCACCTGTTGTACCGGCACCTCCTTCAACTCATTATCCACCAAAAGCGTTACTGTTTTGGGTTGAAGCCCCATCAGCTTTTTCAAAGCAGATGATGTATTTGATTTCGCCTTTTCTTCCAGCATTTTGCCAAGTGAAATAAAGGCAATTACCACAGCCCCCGCTTCAAAATATACATGTGCATGCAGGCCGCGCTGATGCCAGAAACCAGGGAAAATGGTATTGAATACGCTGAAGAGCCAGGCCACACCGGTACTGAGTGCTACCAGCGTATCCATATTGGCTTTCCTGTTTTTTGCCTGCTTCCAGGCATTTATAAAAAAGCTGCGGCCGAAATAGAAAATGACCGGGGTAGAAAGCGCCATCATGATCGGGTTGGCATAAGGCATATCCATAAAAAACATACCGATTATTACAACCGGAACAGAAAGGATGGATGACCAGATAAAACGTTTACGGATTGCCTTGAAATGCTTTTCCTGTGCGGCATCTTTAATTTCCTGCTGGTTTTCGGTTTCAATTACAAGGTCGTAGCCAATGGAACGGATAGTTGCCTGAAACATGCCGGGTGTAGCTATTGCCGGGTCATATTCAACCCATGCATCCTGGTTTGCAAAGTTTACCCCGGCATCCTTCACGCCTTCTACCGACTTCAGCATTGATTCGACACTTACTGCACAGGCGGCGCAGGTCATTTCAAGCACGGGAAAAATTTGCCTGGTAAAACCGGTTTTTGTGTGGGCAGTTTTTGGTGGTGCTGCCATAAGTGTAGGTTCCATAATATTATTTTATGCAAAACTCCTTTTCCGGAAAGGATTGCATGTCATACAATTACGGAGGTCTGTTATATAATCTTCAGGTTAAATGCTGTCAAGGGGGCGTCGCTTGTTTTCTTTAAGTTCCTTAAAAGCGGTTGGGGTAAGCCCGGTTATTTTTTTAAACTGCTGCGAAAGATGCTGTACACTTGAATAACCAAGTTCGAAGGCAATTTCGCCGAGGCTTTTCTCGTTATACATCAGCAGTTCTTTTACTTTTTCAATCCGCTGCAATATGGTGTATCTTTCAATGTTCATGCCTTCAACCGAAGAAAACAGGGTTGTCAGGTAGTGGTAATCCAAACCGAGTGTGTCTTCGAGATGGGCGGAAAGTTTCAGGTTAAACTCATCCGCATCCTTTCCATGAATAAGGGAAATGATGGTATTCTTTATTTTTTCCACTACCTGCGATCGTTTGTCATCCAGCAGTTCTAATCCAATTTCGCCAAGTGAATTGCGCAGTGCATCCAATTCTGTTGCAGATGGGGTTGTGGTAAGTTCAACCTGACCGAGCTGTACGTTTTTATAAGTTAGACCTTCCTGTTCGAGTTGCCGGCGAACCGCCATAATGCACCTTTCACAAACCATATTCTTAATGTGCAGTATCATAGGCCACTTGTTGTAATCATTAAATTTCAGAAACCTGTTCCCGGGAATTTTCTTAATTAAAGATACCTCAAAGTGCTGGTAATCAGACCTTATAAAAATCATTGGGCTGTTTACCCATCCAGTTAAAGTGCATACAATACAAACTGAAAAGGCAGCAACTTATCATCCACCTTAAATTTTGTAAAGCCTGCCTGGGTAAGTTCGCGAATGATTTCTTCGGCAGAAAGCTTCATGGAAACAGGCGGGCCAATGGGTAAATCCTTTTTAAAATAATCAATAATCACCATATACCCCTGAGATTTTAAACCTGCTTTTACCTTTGCAAAATAGGCCTTCCGGTTTTCAATATGGTGGTAGCTGTTTACCAAAAAGGCCATATTCACTTCCCTTTTTTCCAGTTTGGGGTCATCGGGTGGTAGCTTTCTTGTTTGCAGGTTCTTTTCTGAGATGCCCCTTGCTTTACGAACACTATCCACATAGCCCAAAAACCTGTCATCCACATCTGCCGCAATCACATTGGCACCTGCCTGCTCCAGCAAAAAGGAAAAATAGCCGGTTCCGCAACCAAGATCATAGATTTTAATACCTTTAATAGGTCCAAGCGCTTTAATCACTTCATCCGGCTTTTGCCATGATGCCCTGTCGGGGCGTTCAAGGGCTTTTACCATTTCTTCAAAACTTTGCCCTTGTTCCTGTGCAAATAAGGGCTGCACCATGGCTAATGCTATAATAAAAACAATACTCCTCATCATAAATGGTACCTGCTGCATTTAATCGTTCCGTAAGGCCAATTTTAAAAAGGCTAAGGTATTCTTTTACCGCCTGTGACGCAAAATTGAGTTAAATTGGTTCATTTTCTGCCATTTTTTGCAATTGGTAAGTTGGTTTGAGGTAAAACAATTATCATGCATGCCTAAAGATTGGCGGTTATGCAGGTATTAAATCCATTCAGAAAGTTTTTACATCCATTGCCGGGGACCGTGCTTTTGGTAATGGCCATGGTTTCAGCTTTTTGTTGTTTCGGCCAGGATAAACCCGCTTATTATAAGGAGGTAATGGCATTTAAACACCAGGATAGCCTCGGTTTTCCCGCAAAAGGGCAGGTGCTTTTTATCGGAAGTTCTTCTTTTGCCAAATGGACGGATGTCCAGGAATATTTTCCGGGTGTGTCCATCCTGAACCGTGCTTTCGGCGGTTCTTCACTTACCCATCTTATATATTACCAGGATGATATTATCTATCCATATCAGCCTGCCCAGATAGTAATTTATTGCGGAGAAAATGATTTTGCAAGTGATGCCAGATTGCCTGCTGATTCGGTGGTTTACCGGTTTAAAAAGCTTTTTACTGATATCAGGACAAGGTTGCCAAAGGTGCCTGTTGTGTACGTTTGTATGAAACCAAGCCCTGCCCGAAAAAAAATGCTGGGAAAGTACGAAGTGGCCAATTTTGAGATTCGGGAATACCTGCGAAAGCAAAAGAAAACCCGGTATGTTGATGTGTACGAAGCCATGCTTTTGCCCGACAGAAGCCCGAACGGCGCGTTGTTTTTGGCCGACAGCCTGCATATGAACGCTGCCGGATACAAGCTATGGCAGGGCATATTAAAAAAATCGCTGAAAAAGAAATAAGCCGGCGCCTCCTTATTCCGGGCTCCATTTCCTTTAGTGAGGCTCGTATGTGGCTAAAGTAAATACTATTTTTGCCTTTAAATATATTTTCAATGGCCGACCTGATAGAAGAGTTTAACGATTACCGCACCCGGATGAACGAGGTGATTTTAAGCAAGAACAACCTCGTAATAAAAAGATTATGGAACCTTGATACCAATACCTATGCCGAAGGAGCCCTGACCACACAGACAAAGGAAATGCTCGGGCTTGTGGCTAGTATGGTGCTCAGGTGTGATGACTGTATAAAATATCACCTGGGAAAATGCCATGAAGAAGGCATTACCACCGAACAGATGTATGAGATTTTTGCAGTGGCCAATATTGTTGGCGGAACCATTGTAATACCACATACCCGCCGTGCCGCTGAATATTGGGAAGAACTGATTAGCAACAAATAGATAGCAGATTATTTTAACCACATGGGCACATAGAAAACATAGAATGATGTAATGAGTTTACCCTATGTTCCCTATGTGCCTATGTGGTTGGTTTTTAGGCAAGAGTCTTTTACCTATGTACCCTAAAGTGCCTATGTGGTTTTTTTTGTGGTTTGTTTCAGCTCACGCCATTATTTTAAGGTTATTGTTGTTACAGTGAATACCTGAGTGTTACCCCAAATGTTCTTTGGTCGCCCAATACACCTGCATAGTGGCCGGCATTGCCCGCAGCCGGAAGCAATTGTTCATAATAATCCTTGTTAAGCGCATTGCGTACCCAGAAGAACATGGATAACCCTTGCGGGGCGCGGAAACCGAACCTTGAATTGGCAAGGGTGTAAGCATCCACGTTCAAATATTTTGAGGGGGATGGGCTCGAGGAGAATTCGGAGCGGTAATAAAGATCGAGAGCAAAAAACAGCTTGCCACTATTGCCAAGTAATGTCTTTGATTTTTTGGAGGCAATTTCTCCTCCCAAAGTGGCAGCCCATTTTGATATGCCCGGCAGTCTTTCACCCGAAATATCCTTAAAAGCATTTCTACCCCCGGTTTCTTCAAGCGGAACGGGTGCGTTGGGAAATGAAACATACTTGCCATCTGTGTAGGTAAGGGCTCCATTCAGGGTAATATATTTTTTAATTTTGGTACTTACGTCCAGTTCTGCACCCATTACCCGAACCTTTTCGGCATTGGCAAGGTAGCCACGGTTTACACCCACTTCTGCCGTTTGAACCTGCGTTTGGTAATCTCTTATATCTGTGTTAAAGAAGACAACATTGACAATGGTGTTTTGCCAGGGTTTTGTTTTCACTCCTGCCTCAAAATGCGTTACATACTCGGGTTTAATGGTGGCCAGTTCAAGTATGGGTTGCCCGCCTGCGGTGGGAAGTCCGCCGAGGTTTACCCCAACCGGCTTGTAACTTGTGGAGTAGGTTACAAAAGAATTGATGTATTCGTTTGCTTTAAAAGCGAGTGTAAGTTGTCCGGAGAAGTTGCCTTCGCTTGCCTTGGTTTTAAAGGCCTGATCAGAGTAAACCAGCCTTTTCAGTGCAAGAAGTGCCGGGTCATTGGTTTCGAGACCGCCGTATGTTTTGCGGTCGTAGTCCACATCCTTCTGATCATAATTATATCGTATGCCGGGCAGCAGGTGAATTCTTTTGGTAATGCGCCAGTCAAGCTGACCAAAAACGGCGGCTCCAAAAGATTTTAACCTTGAGGTTGTTTTAATGCCATATCCGTCGAACAGGCCGGGGGTTGCCCAAAGCGGGCTTGTGGTGCTTTGCGAAAACCTCCATTGGGCATTGCCGGATTCTTCAATGTGCTCGGGATCGGTTTTTAAATCCTGTGCAAGGGCAAAAACCCCGATTACACCGCTTAATTTTTCGGAGAATTCACCGGCATACCTTATTTCCTGGGTTAATTGCTGATGCTTAGAGGTAGCCTGCGATTTTTGCAATACGGATAAACCGGTGAAATCGCGGTCGTTGGAGGGATCCCAGTTCCAGTAGCGCCAGGCCGAGGTTGATGTAAGGGTACCTTTGCCAATTTTAGCCTCGAGGTTTACGGATACCCCGCCAAGGTCGTTTCCGGAGCGCCAGGTGGTATTATGGTCAATTTTACGGTCAAAAGCATTGTAGCTAACGGGGTTATACTCCAGGTCGGCAATTATTTGGTTGAATTGCCTGTAATCAGCACGTTGTGTGGTAACCACCCCTGCCAATACCTGCGCAAAGCCATCGGGGCGCTGCCTCGTGGCGTCTCCAATCAGGGTAATGGATAGATTATCAGACGGTTTGTACAGCAATTGTCCCCTGATACCAAGGTTATTCAGCGAATTTTCAGGCTTTAAGGTCGATACATTTTCCAGCAAACCATCGCGTTGCGTACCTGAAAAGGAGATCCTTCCCGCAAATTTTTCACCCATACCGCCTGTTACCGATGCCTTGGCCTGTACAAATCCGTAATTGCCATAGCTTACTTCGAAGTTGGCACCCGGCCTGAAACTTGGGGCACGGGTGGTAATGTTAAAAGCGCCAGCGGTTGTGTTTTTACCAAACAAAGTACCCTGTGGTCCCCTGAGCACTTCAATTTGCTCAATATCAATAAAATCGAGTGTAGTAGCGGCGGGGCGTGCATAATAAACCCCATCCACATAAAAACCAACCCCGGGGTCAATGCCGTCGTTGGTAAGCCCGAAAGTAGAGCCCATCCCCCGAACGTTGAGTGTGGTATTGCGTGGATTGGATGAATATAGCTGTACGTTGGGTACCAATTCCTTCAGGCGGTTCACATTAAATGCGCCTGCTTCTTCAATCTGGGGGCCGCCAATAATGGATATGGCGATGGGAACGCTTTGCGCTGCCTCTTTACGGCGCCTTGATGTAATTACTACTTCGGATGTTTGATTTTCAAGGGAAAGTTTGATCTGCAGCGGCGTTTGTTGAATTTCATTTACTGCCACTTCATGGGGTTTATAGCCTACATAACTTACCACAAGTGTATAGGGCAGTTCTTTTTTTGAGGTTATTTTAAATTCCCCGTTTTCAGCAGCTACTGCCGACGAGTTTGTACCCTTGAGTGTAATAGTTGCCCCATTTGCCGCAAGCCCCTCGCTATCCTTAATTACACCGGTAACCACATTTTGGGCATGTATTGTTGCCGATAAAAAGGTAAATAGGAGGATAAAGGCGAATACGGAGGAAAAATGTTGTTTCATAATTCGTATTTGGTTTGAAGTAATTTTTATAATTATAGTAAATTTATCAAATCTACTAATTCTACCAAATAGATAGAATTGATGACAAAACTAACCCTGTTTTTCACATTTCCAAATAATTCATAATTTTTTTTTAGGATTCAGGGGATTTGCTGGCTTTATAAAGCCGGTTTACAAAAGCAAAACGGGCAATGGAAGGGTCATTTA
>Ga0116158_10004941_pt1 | contig 11323 bp, 10 predicted proteins | sample AD_UKC052_MetaG_FD_89883 | JGI IMG/M metagenome (GOLD analysis project Ga0116158, IMG submission 89883) | Active sludge microbial communities of municipal wastewater-treating anaerobic digesters from USA - AD_UKC052_MetaG | ecosystem: Engineered > Bioreactor > Anaerobic > Digestate | place: USA... | reverse complement strand
GTTGACGAATTGTGGATGGTGGCACACCCCGCAGTGCGGCACTTGCCGCGCGTCGCTGCGGTTTGGCAATTTCTCGACGAAATGTTTGCCAGCTACGAAACCGGACAGTTGCCATCGCCCGCTCGGCGACGAAGCTGATAGCGTTGGGCATGGCGAAACGACGATTCAACGACAAGACGGTAGTGATCACGGGCGCATCAGCTGGCATCGGGCTTGAGTGCGCGCGCCGATTTGCCAAAGAAGGCGCCAATGTTGTTATCGTCGCTCGCGGCGCTGCAGCGTTAGAAACGGTGCGCAAAGAGCTGGCGCGGCTTGGTCCCGTGTTGGCCATTGCGTGCGACGTTGGCGCTGCCGATGCACCAGCGCAGATCGTAGCCAAGACCAAGGCCGAGTTCGGTGGGCTACATGTGTTGGTGAACAACGCGGGTTACCACACCCGTGGTCCGTTCATTGAGCAAGATGCTGACGCGTTGGGCAAAATGGTCGATGTAAATCTACGTGCACCGATTGTGCTGACGCGGCACGCGCTGCCGACGATGATCGCCAGCGGCGGCGGTGCCGTTGTGCACGTTGCCAGCCTCGCGGGCATGGTGCCTACCCCAGGCGGCGCGACGTACTCAGCCACCAAGTTCGGCTTGCGCGCGTTTTCGCATGCGCTCAATGAAGAACTACATGGGCGCAAATGCAACGTGACCAGTTCGGTGGTGTCGCCGGGGCCGGTTGAAACGCAGTTCATTCTTGCCGAACTCGATACGGTGTCTGATCTCACCATGTCGCAACCGATGTGCAGCGCCGATGACGTTGCTGAACTGGTGGTGGAGTGCGCCTTCGATGGTAAAGCCGAACGCACGACGCCAAAGATGTCGGCTGCGTTAGCCACCATGGCCTACGTTGCACCGGCGGTCAGTCGCGCTTTGCGCCCGATGCTAGAGCGCCGCGGTCGCGCCAATAAGGCCAAGCTGCGCGCCAAAGGCTAGCCAGCGGCAGCCGGCCTAGGCGAAATCGCTTTCGCACGGCGACTTTCTTTGATACCTGGTTGAGATGACTTCTCGGCGTGGTTATTTGTACGGATTAATTGCGTTGGCCGCTGGGCTGGCTACGTTGGCGCTGATGATCTGGCGCTTGAATGGCCAAATTGATCGCCTCACGCGCATCCCTGTGCCGGGCACCAGCGAAGTTTCGCTGCCCGCTGGCGAGACCATTGGTTATGGCGAACCGCCTGCCGATGCGGTTGGCGAAATCAGCATTGCCGCACGGTGCAACGCCGTAGCTGCCGACGGCAGCAAGATCGAACTCGGGACTCCTTCCGCGACTGTTTCCTACGATTTTGGCAGCCATCGAGGCGTCAGCATCTTGAAGCTCAACCTGCCACAAGCCAGCAAAGTCACACTTACCTGTACTGCCGAAGATCCATTCATTTTGGCGCTTGGCGCCGGTATCGGTTCATCAATTCTGGTGGGCGTGCTGGCCGTCTTTGGCGGTTTCATCGTGGCACTGGTCCTGATAATTCGTACGTGGATCGCTCGTCGGCGCGACAAAAAGCGTGCGGCCGCGTTTCCTGCTGAAATGCCGTGATGTGGTCCCGCATCGGCTGCGACCGTCGCAGACTCGCCAAGCTTGCGGCGTACGTCCGATGCTCGCTCAATGGGGCTTTTGAAGACAGCCCCTAGTCACGCTACGCAAATCCAGTTAGCGTGTCGCGATGGTGTTTGTCTTCGACAATCAACGGGTTGCCAATGTTGAGGTTGGCGAGTCGTTAAAGGGCAAGAAGCTGGCCGATTTGGTCGCTGCGGTGCCTACGCTGGAGCGAGTCCAAATTGAACAATCCGACGAAGCGCGCCTGCCGCCGGGGCTGATCGCCGGGCTCGCCGAACATGTGTTTCGCAAGCGGCCAGAGATTAAACTGCGGATCTTCATGGGGGCGGAACTCGACTTATCTTTCCTCGTCGATCTCCCAATGCTGCAAAACTTGGGTATCGAAGTATCCCAGCGCATCGACAACGTTCCGGCGTTGGCAAGTTGCAAAAGTCTCAAGACGTTGTCGTTGACGTTGCCCAAGTCGGCGGATGTCAACCTCGTTGAGCATGTGGCAACCACCGTCGAAGAATTGAGCATTGGTAGTGAATCGTTTGGCAAACTTGATCTTACACCGCTGGCGCGCCTACAACGCTTGCGTCGCCTGTCGTTGATTCGCTGTGAGCACCAACTCGCCGAGGTCCTGCCGCGGTTGCCTCGGTTGCAGGTGTTGAAATTGTATGCGATCAACCGGCTCGGTAACCTTGAAGCACTGACGAACCTGCGAGCGTTACACAGCCTTAGGATGCAGCGCTGCGGTTTTGCAAATCTTGAGGCGTTAACGCAGCTGCCCAAATTGCGTTACTTGCAACTTTGGTGGATGCAGAACCTGCGCAATATCGATTTTGTTGGGAGCTTGCTTGCGCTTGAAGGGTTGCTTTTTGAAACGTTGAACAACGTGAAGAAGTTTCCAAGCCTAACTGCGTTGCGCAAATTGCAAGTTGTGCAATTGGCGACAATGGCTGCAATGCGGGACTTTACAGCATTCGAAACCGCACCACGCTTGCAGGAATTTGTATTTCAACGAGCCGACCGCCAGCGCCCGACCGATTTTGAACCAGTGCTGCGCAACAAATCGCTCAAACGCGGCGGCTTTGGCTTTCACAAAAAAATTGATGTGCAGACCATGACTGCGTTGTTGGCCAAGTACCGTATCGACGGCGAAGTGTATATGTATCCCCAGCTGCGTGGCACCTACAAACGTTTGCAGTAGCGTGCGCGTAGCAACCGCGCGTGGCTGCAGGTATGGTTGCCGCATGGTTCGCAGAGCTACACCTAGCAAGCGCGCACCGCGCTCAAGCACCGCTCGCAATTCGCGTCCAACACGTCGCTTGTCGACAACCGATAGCTACGAATACATTCTCGGCGATTCACCCAAAGAATCGGAACGGCTGCGCAATCAAGCGCGCTTATGGGATCCGGTTTCGCATGCGTTGTTTGATCGCATTGCGGTTGGGCCCGGCAAACGGGTCTTAGAAGTCGGGCCCGGCCAAGGCTCGCTGCATCTTGAGTTGCGCCGCCGCGTCGGTGGCCCGGTCGACGCAGTGGAACGTTCGCCAGTATTTGCGCCGCACATAACGGCGCTGGCCGCACGCGACGGTTTCGGCGCTGGTCGCACGTGGCAGTGCGATTTACTTGATGCACCGCTCCCGCGCGCGCACTACGACATCATCTTTGCACGTTGGGTATTTCTATTTCTGCCCGACCCAGCCGCTCATCTTGCCAAGCTGGTTGCGGCGTTGCGCCCCGGCGGTGTCATTGCGTTGCAGGAATATCATCGAGCCACCCTCGATATGGTGCCGGCGCAGCCAGACTGGGCCGCGTTTTGCGCGGCTGATCGGGCGTTCTTTGCATCGCAAGGCGGCGACGTCAGCATTGGCAGCCAGCTGCCGGCATTGTTGCGTGATGCTGGCCTCCAACTCGATGAAACGCACCCAACGCTGCGGGTTGGCCATCCTGGTTCCGCAACGTGGAATTGGTTGAGCGAATACTTTTTGGGCGTGATGGATCGCATGGCGGAGTTCCCTCCATTCGATGCCGCTGCTGCAGCGCGCTTGCGGCGGGGCTGGCTGGCGGCTGCCAACGATCCGAGCGCAATGGCCGTCGGGCCAACCGTGCTGGACGTCGTTGGCCGCAAAGTGCGCAAGCGTCGTTAGTCGGACCCGATGGCAGTTCGTCGGCGGTGAGGTGTTCGACCTTGCAACGATTCTTGTTGCGCAAACCAGGCCATCAAATAGTCGATCAGCACACGGACGCGCGGCGCAACGCCAACGTGATGCGGATAGAACAGCGCCATCGTTGCATCCGTTGGCATATGCGATTGCGGTAGCACTTCGACCAATTCGCCGCTTTGCAGCGCTGCCCAAGCGTGATGGCGCCCCATGCGCGCGATGCCCATGTGCAACAGCGCTGCGTCGAGAATCATCTCCGGATCTGAAATATACAATTTCGCGTCAGCGTCAAAACTGCTAACCCCAGCGGCTTCGCGAAATGCCCACGGATACATTTTGCCGTTGAGAAACTTCACGCGCAAAAGGTCATGGTGCGCGAGGTCGGCTGGCGTTTGCGGCGTGCCGCGTAATTGCAGGTAGCGCGGCGTGGCGACTAACACCGATGGATTGTCACAAATTTTGCGTGCGACCATGCCTTCAGGCGGCTGGCTGCCACCGCGAATGCCAAAGTCAAAACCTTGCCCGACCAAATCGATGGCTTGGTCGTTGAGCACGAGGTCAACTTGCACGTCGGGGTATTGGGCAAAAAATCCAGGCAGCGCAGGCAACACATAACGTCGACCAAACCCAACCGAGCAGTTCACTCGCACAACGCCGCGCGGGGTCAGCCCTTGGGTGGCAATGCGTGTTGCATCTTCAAGCGCTGCGAGGCCAAGCCGGGTTTGCGCTACAAACGCTTTGCCTTCTTCGGTCAGCGATAGGTGGCGTGTTGTTCGATTGAAAAGGCGAACTTGCAGCAAGGCTTCTAACGTCGCGACATTCTTGCTAACGGCGGCGGGGGTGAGCTGTAGGACCTTGGCGGCTGCAGAAAAACTGCCACTCTCCGCGGTTTGCACAGCGCTAAGCAAACTAGGCAAGGTTGCTTGCAGGGACTTCATGAGTGATTCTCAACTGTTAAGACTATTATCGAATGCCATTATTTTCAACTTTAAGTTGATAAACATGTGACTAAACACCACCTTTTTAAAAGGCAGAAAATTGCCGATGATGACCAACGGCAATGAAAATCGCAGTCTTGGGCACAGGTATGGTGGGCCAGTCGCTCACCGCAGCATTGCTGGCCCGGGGCCATTTTGTGGTGATCGGCACGCGTGATGTTGCAACCACGCTAGCTGCCGTTGAACCTGACACGTTTGGCGCGCCAGGCTTCGCGCTCTGGTATCGCCGCTACAGTCATGTGCCTGTAGTGAGGTTTGCTGATGCGATCGCTCAGTGCGATGTCTTGATCAATGCGACGCGCGCAACTTCGATCTTAGACATTCTTGCCCGGGTGCCGCGTGCAACGTTCGAAGACAAAGTGCTCATCGACGTTTCAAACGACTTGGACTTTTCGCGTGGCTTGCCGCCCATCTTGCGCATCACCGATGTGGCAGGCTCGTCGGTAGGTGAGCGGATTCAGACGGCGTTTCCACTGGCACGCGTGGTGAAAACGCTCAATACAATGAATGCCTTTGTCATGGTGCGGCCTGAACTAGTTTCAGGTGGCGACAGCACGGTGTTTGTTTCGGGCAATGATGTTGAAGCCAAAAAACTTGTGCAGGTACTGCTGCGTGAGTTTGGCTGGGACGACATTATTGATCTCGGCGACATCGCCACTGCTCGCACCGCCGAACTGCTGTTTCCGTTGTGGTTCAAAACCTGGGGCGCAATCGGACAGAAGCCGTTTAACTTCAAAGTCGCGCGCTAGCTGCACGCGCGGACCCAATTGTCCACGCAATGTGGGTCTATGCGGGGTACGTCAGAATTCAGTTCAGCAACGGCGTTTAAGCAATTCCAGCTAGTTGCGATTGCGCCGAACTCGGCACGGCAGTTGCTCTTAGCGTTGGTCATGAAAAACAACAACATCACTCCAAACACCATCACGATCGCTGCTGCTGCAACCCTTGGCGCCATTGGCTGCTTTTTGCCTTTCATCGCAGGCATGTCGCTGAGCAAGATCGGCAGTTTGCCAGGTGACAATAAACCAAGCCTCATGATGTTCCTGATTCCGTTCATTGCACTGCTAGCACTCGGCGGCGTGTCGTTGGCGTTGACCAAACGGGTTGCACGCTGGCAAGGCATCGTTGGCGCATTGTTCGCTGCGTTTGTTGTGATGATGCTCGACGGCGCCGTGTTTCACGGCAAATTTAAGCCAGCCGGCTTCATCAAGATCTTCACCGACGGCGACATCGGCGCCAAGCTCGTTGTCGTTGGTGGTTTGGTCGCTTTGATCACGTCGCTGGTTGCAACGGTTACGCCTGATCCAAAGAACGCATAAATACTTCGCACCCTTCTGCCCTAGCCGCGCTCGTCGCGGCTAGTTGCGTTTTCGGGGTGCGGCTTAGTCAGCCATCGACGCCAAGCAGCTTTACTTCGAGCAGCAATTCGATGCCGTGAAACTCAAGCACGCGGGCTCGCACTCGTTCAATCAAACGCTGCAATTGCGTAGCGGTGGCGTTGGCATTGTTTACGAGCCAGTTGGCATGCACCGGTGAGCACTCGGCATCGCCTTCGCACCAGCCTTTGCAGCCGGCGGTTTCGATCAAGCGACCCGCAAAATCGTTGGGTGGGTTTTTGAACGTCGACCCGTTTGATGAAACTTTTTTGGGCTCGCGGTCGTGGCGCCGAGCGCGCAGATCTTTAACCACCGCTTCGATTTCGGCGCGTGGACGCGGCTGCAGTTGCAGCTCGGCACCGACGACGATTTCGGTCTGCGGCAAGTCACTGTGGCGATAGGCAAAGCCACATTCGGCGTTGCTGCGGGTCACGATGCCACCGTCCGAAAGCCGGACCGATGTAACGGCGGTGACGACGCTCTTAAACTCGCCGAGGTAGGTGCCAGCGTTCATGATCAAGCCGCCACCAACCGAGCCTGGCACACCGCCGAGAAATTCGATGCCACCAAGATCGTGCTCGACTGCGGTTGCCAGCAGCTTGCCGGTTGAGACCCCAGCGGCAACGCGAATTGTCGTCGGGGTTGGCAGCTCGATCGAGCGCATGCCTTTGGTGGCGATGACGACGCCGCGAATGCCACCGTCGCGTACCAGCAGATTAGAACCGCCGCCAACGACGGTGAGTGGCACTTGGTGCGCATTGGCCCACTCGATCACGGCACGCAGCTCAGTGGCGTCGGCGGGCGTCACAAACGCATCAGCGGGGCCGCCGATCTTCAGCGTTGTGTGCCGTCGCATGGGTTCATCGAATCGGGCGCCCGTGCGGCACAGTGCAAGCAGTTCGGCGCGGCGTTCGGCAATTTGCAACAGCGATTGTGGATTCGGTGGGGCCGCCGTGCTGGTGAGGTCTTCGCCCAACGTTGCATCGCCAACTAGCTCAATGCCGTCGGCAATCGGTGCGTGCGAAGCCGTTCCTGCGCTCACGTTACACGCGTACCAAGTTCTTTTTGCTTGCTGGACCGTGGGCTTTTTCCAGCAGTTCGATCACTTCGTTGCAGCAAAGTTGAATGTTGCCTGCACCGAGGGTGAGCAGCAAATCGCCTGGCTTGGCGTGTTGCACCATCCAGGCTGCAATGTCTTCGCGGCGTGCGATATGCACAGCATCGGCGTGGCCAACTTGTTTCACGGCGCTGACGAGATTAGCGCTGGTGATGCCATCGATCGGTTTTTCGCCAGCCGGAAAAATGTCGCAGATGGCGATCTTATCGGCGTCGCCGAATGAATGGGCGAATTCTTCGAATTGATCGCGGGTGCGCGTGTAACGATGCGGCTGGAACGCGGCGATCACACGCCGGCCTGCAAACGCAGCGCGCGCGCCAGCCAGCGTCGCCTTCACTTCGGCTGGATGATGCCCAAAGTCGTCGACGACGGTGATGCCACCCACTTCGCCACGCACGGTGAAGCGACGTTGGATGCCTTCAAATTGCGACAGCGCTTTGACATACGTATCAAAGCTGATGCCAAGGAAGTCGCTGATCGCCAGCACCGCCAAGGCGTTGAGCACATTGTGTTGGCCCGGCATCGGCAGCACAACTTCGCCAAGCTCATCGGCGCGGCGCCATGCCATAAACTTGGTGACCATGCCGTCGTAGCGCAAATTGCGGGCGCGATAGATGGCTTGAGTTGCGATACCAAACGTCGTGAAGCGCTTCGTGAGGTTCGGCAAAATCGCTTGCACGCCGGCGTTGTCGAGACACAGCGCCGACATGCCGTAGAACGGCACGCGGTTGCAAAAATTGGTAAAGGCTTTTTTGACGTTGTCGTATGTGCCGTAGTGGTCGAGATGCTCAGCGTCGATGTTGGTAACGGCTGCCAGCGTTGGCGACAGCGTCAAAAACGAACCGTCGCTTTCGTCGGCTTCGGCCACCAGATAGTCGCTCTTGCCCCAACGCGCGTTGGCCAGGCCTAGCGAGTTGACGCGACCACCGATGACGGCGGTTGGGTCAAGTCCAGCTGCCATCAGCACGGTATGGATCATTGTCGTGGTTGTGGTTTTGCCGTGCGCGCCGGCGACGGCAATGCCGTATTTCATGCGCATCAACTCGCCGAGCATTTCGGCCCGTGGCACCACTGGGATTTGCCGCGCGCGCGCTGCTTCCACTTCGGGATTGTAGCCCTTGATCGCACTCGATACGACGACGCAGTCGGACTCGCCGAGATTGTCAGCACGGTGCCCATACTTCACGGTGCAGCCGATGCTGCCCAGATGCCGCGTGATATCGGTTTCGTTCATGTCGGAACCTGAAACCCGATAGCCCATGTTGGCGAGCACTTCGGCGATGCCGCACATGCCCATGCCGCCAATGCCAACAAAGTGAATCTTGGTGTCTTGTTTGCGAAACATCAAAACCGTCCAAAAGCCAAGGATTACAGGGACAACGCGTGAGGCGCTGTAAGAATTGCGCGTTCATAGCAGAATCACTCGGCGCCGTCGCGGGGCCGCCGTCGCGAAAAATCTCAGCGAGAAGCGCTCGGGGGCCGTTGCCTAGTTATTCAGCGCAGCTTGGGCTTTGCCATACCACTTGCTGCTTTCGTCAACGATAGCCAAGATCGTTTGGTAATTCTTCTGGGCTTCGTCGGGCGACGCCGATTGCGCTTCGCGGAACAGCACGCCAGCTTGGGTTTCCAATTTGGAGCGGGCGCTTTTCACCATGCTGTTGTCGCCAAATCCCAAGTCGGTGGCTTTGCGTGCCGCTGCCGCTGCGCCGCGCCAGTTGGCATCGCCGAGATATTTCGCTACCGCTTTCGGCGCAACTTTGCCGAGTTGGGCGTTGAGTTCATCGACGTATTGACCGCCGAGACGTTTGTCGTAGCTGATGGCGGACTGCAGCGCATCAAACGCGGCGGTCGGCGCGCCGGTCATCCCTGTGTTGTAGGTGCGGGCCAAGCCATCGTAGCTTTTGGCGAGCCCCATCAGCTCTTTGTTGCCCGAATTCTTGGCAACGCTTGCCGCTTCTTTGAACTTTTTGGCTTGATACAGGTCGTTGGCTTTTTTCTTGGCGTTGCCGTCGGAGGCCGGTGGTTTCGGATCGGGTTTAGGATCCGGCGTTGGATTTTTTTGCTTGAGCGCGGCAAGCCGCTCTTTTTCTCTACGCTCTTTGTCGGCAGCGGCTTTGTCGGCAGCGATTTTGTCGGCAGCGGCTTTGTCGGTAGCGATTTTGTCGGCAGCGGCTTTGTCGGCAGCGGCTTTGTCGGCAGCGGCTTTGTCAGCAGCGGCTTTGTCGGCAACGATTTTGTCGGCAGCGGCTTTGTCAGCAGCGGCTTTGTCAGCAGCGGCTTTGTCAGCAGCGGCTTTGTCAGCAGCGGCTTTGGTTTTGTCGCCAACCGGAGTTTCCGTGCCGCGATTGATCATCGAGTTGCGTTCGGCGGCGGCGATCCGTTCTTTTTCTGCGGTATCGTTTGGATCGGGTGACTCCGGCAACATTGCATCGGGCGTCAGCGCTTTGGCTTGCAGGTTGTTGGCACTGCCGTTGGAGCCGATGGCACCCGCTTTGGGCGCTACTGTTCCGGATTTTTCCGCGCTACCGCCACCTAGTACTGCCGCTGTAACCACTGCGGTAAGCAAACCAAGTCCAACGCCCGCAACAATGCGCTTGTTGCGTTTGGACATCCCGCTGCCATGCGCTGTGCCGTTGGCAAGGCTTTGTCGTGGCACCAACGCAGTCGGATCTGCGCGGTGCGATGCCGAATTGTACATCGGCGGATTCGACGATTGTTGCGCTCGCATGCGCTCGGACGAGCGCGACTCCGTGATCGCGGGCGGAAAGGTGCGGTTGGTGCGCCGTCCTCCGTATGCGTCGACGGCCGGTTGTTGTGAACTATTGTTTGGCGAAAAACCGGGCTGCGGTTGGCCATAGTTGTACGGCTGAATCGGCGCTTGGCCGATGGCAGCCGGAGGTTGCAAGATCTGGGGTTGCGCAAGTGCTTGTGGCTGCCCGAATTGCGCCGGCCGCATCGCCGGCGGCGGAGCGCCTGGCATTGTCGTCGGCAACGCACTTGGTTGCGGAGCTATGTAAGGCGAAGGCGTGCGTGGTTTTGCTGGCTCTGCGAAATGCAGAGGCTGCAGTGGCACTATGTCAGCTGGTCGTTCTGCGCCTGGTGGTGGTTTAGTTGGGCGGCTGCGCACTGGCGGCGGGCGTGTTACGGGCCGCGATGGCGGCGGCGTTGGTGGCGCTGGTAGCGGAACGGGCGATGGCTGGACTGCACGCGGTGCTTGCCGCGGCGCGCTGCTCGCCGACGAATATGGTGCCGCCGACAGTTCCATCGGTGGCGGTGGCAGTTGTCGCCCATTGCCGATGTCGTTCGAGTGCCGGCCGATCGTCGATTCTTCGTCGTCGGTCCAAGGGCTGCTCTTGGGCCGCTCAGGACAAGTTGGATGATCGAACAGAAACAGCGTGTTGCCGATCTCGATACGATCGGCGTTGTATAGACGAGTTTCGTTGTCTTGAATCGTGCCGTTGATCAGGGTGCCGTTGCCAGAGCCGCGATCCTTGACGCACCAATACTCACCGTCGTAGCGAAGATCAAAGTGCTTCCGCGAAGCAGCGATGTCCGTAAGTACGAGATCGTTATCGATGCCACGGCCAATTGTAAACGTTTGCCCAGCACGCAGATCTAATTCACGGCCCTTGTCGTTGCCACCGAGAATGGTCAAGCGCGCATTGGCCAACGCTTCACCCGTGATTTCGACCGAGTTAAGATTTTGCTGGCGACGTGGCTCGTCAACCGTGAGTTCGTCCATGGTGCTGTTGCCGGATTTCTCGGCAAAGTCTTGCGACTTGGCTGGCAACACGGGGGTGTTGGCGCGGTTCTGCGCTGCTACCGCATCCGCAAATTCGCGCAAACGCGAGCGCTGGTCGTGCTCTTCAACCGCGGTGCTTTTTTCTTCCGCCCACTCACCTGCGATGGTGCTCTCTTCTTCGACGATCACTTTCGGGGATGGATTACGCGCCACCACGTGTCGTGACACGGGCGCAGCGGTCCCCTTCGGTGATCGTGCGTTCACCGACCAATTGTACGGGCGAGGGTCCGTCGGATCAATGTTATCCGGGCATTAGCGCTGGCGTTGGGCCTAGGGGGCTAGCG
>Ga0116158_10004936_pt1 | contig 11330 bp, 8 predicted proteins | sample AD_UKC052_MetaG_FD_89883 | JGI IMG/M metagenome (GOLD analysis project Ga0116158, IMG submission 89883) | Active sludge microbial communities of municipal wastewater-treating anaerobic digesters from USA - AD_UKC052_MetaG | ecosystem: Engineered > Bioreactor > Anaerobic > Digestate | place: USA... | reverse complement strand
TTTTGCGCAATCACTTGCAAGGCTGCTTTCTCTGCATTAATCTTTTCTTTGTCTACAATTTCTTGTAAGTGCTCTACCGTATCGTTGTTGGTAATTCTTTTGAAATCAAAAATTTGACACCTACTTAAAATGGTCGGTAAAATTTTATGCTTCTCTGTAGTTGCTAAAATAAAAATGGCATAAGGAGGTGGCTCTTCCAATGTTTTCAAAAATGCATTGAACGCACTTGAGCTAAGCATATGAACCTCATCTACAATATATACTTTGTATTTTCCAGCTTGTGGAGCAAAACGCACTTGCTCTACTAGTGCGCGAATATCATCCACCGAGTTATTACTAGCCGCATCCAACTCATGAATATTCATGGATGTACCTGCATCAAAAGACACACAACTATTACAAGTATTACAAGCCTCACCCTCTGCAGTTTGATTGGTACAGTTAATGGTTTTTGCCAAAATACGGGCACAAGTAGTTTTACCCACCCCTCTTGGTCCACAAAACAAAAATGCATGCGCTAATTGGTTGTTGCGAATGGCATTCTTTAGCGTAGTGGTAATATGTTGTTGCCCCACCACTGTATTAAAGTTTTGGGGACGATACTTGCGTGCTGATACAATGAAATTATCCATAGAAATTGCTGCAATATAACTTATTTATAATCCATCTCGGGATGCCTTTCAAAAGGAATTTTTTCGTTGAATATATAACGGAAAGTAACCATTCTTCTACTCTGCATACCCCCTAGGCTTTTGTAAATATTCACCATTTTAGGGTTCCAATCTCCAGCCCAACCCATTTCGTATTGTTCGTACCAACCCTTCCCCTTTATAAAGCGGTCTACTGCGTAAATAAGATAACTGTCCACTCCCAATGCTTGGTACTTAGGTACTACCCCAAAAGCCAATCCAGTTAATCGCTTATTGGTTCCCCTCCATTTCATCCATAACAGTTGCAATTTTTGCAAGAGCCCGAGTTGCCCATTAAAATGTTTAAAATATTGGTTGAGGTCTGGAATATTAATAAACATGGCAATGGGATCTTCTTTGTAATAAGCAAACCATACCATTCGTTCATCCATAATGGGTTTCATTTTTTTGAAAAGCTTTTCCACTTGCTCTTTGGTAATTTCTTTTGCTTCCCCGTGTTGCGCCCAAGCTGCATTATACACGGTAGCAAAATCTCCTGCGTATTTACTTAACTGACTCAATTTTACATGCCTGGCTGAGTAACCTGGTTTTGAATTAAACTTAGCGTATCGTTCAGGGAATTTCTCCGGTAGTGGATCTTCTACATTTAAATAATAATAATATTGGTTATAATAATTCTTAAACCCATACCCCTCAAATAAAGCCTGGTAGTAGGATGGATTAAAAGACATTCCATACATGGGCTCTTTGTCAAAACCATCTACCATTAAGCCCCACCATTTATCTCGATCCCCAAAATTAATTGGACCATCCATGGCTTCCACACCCATTGAAAACAACCATTCCTTGGCCGTATCAAATATTAAATTGGCAGTAGCTTGATCGTTGATGCAATCAAAAAATCCAACTCCGCCCGTTTTAAAATCAGTGCCTTTATTAATGTATTTATCGTTGGTGAAAGCTGCAATTCTACCAACCAACAGGCCATCATCGGTATAGGCAACCCAACGTTTGGCTTGCCCCCATTTAAAATTTTTATTCTTAACAGGATCAAAAACCTCATTTACTTCATTGTCTAAAGCACGGATATAACAAGGATTTGCTGCATTCATGATAGCATTAACTGCTAAAAAATCCTTGACTTGTTCTGCATCTTTTACTTCTACTATTTGCATATCCTACTCTTTACTTTTGAAATAATTTTTCAGCCATTTTTTGATCGTGCTTATAAATATCTCTTCTAAAATGCAACTCTCCTGATTGATCTACCCATGCAGTAAAATACACCAGGAAGACGGGAATTTTCTTTTTTAAAGTAACCCATTTTTCTTTTTCTAAATACATTAAACTATCAATAGCTGCACTTGTATAATTAGGCTGATCACGCAATAAAAATTCAGCAAATTTTTTAGGCTCAGCAATTCGTATACAACCATGACTTAACCCTCGATTGGTTTGTGTAAACAAATTTCTGTTGGGCGTATCATGTAAGTAAATACTGAAATTGTTGGGGAATAAAAACTTAACTCTACCCAAAGCATTATTAGCACCCGGCTTTTGCCTGATTTGTGGAAGCCCACCAATGTATTGGGTTATTTCCATATTGTGTTTCGCTATATAACCAGGGTTTCTTCTGATAGCAGGTAAAATTTCGTTGCGAACAATACTTTCAGGAACATTCCAATAAGGACTGAAAACAACGTATTGCAAATTGCCATTGAAAATGACGGTATTATTTGCAGACGAACCCACAATTACATTCATTTGTAAAGCAATTTTTCCTTGCTCAAAAACACGTAACCTGAATTCTGGAATATTCACTAAAACAAAAGTGCTGTCTTGTTGTGGAGGCATCCACCTTGCCCTTTCCATGTTAATGAGTAACTGCTCTATTCTTTTTTTGAGTGGAATATTTAAATCGGCAATGACTTTATTTCCAATCACACCATCTACATCAATACCATGACGTTCCTGAAACTTTTTAATAGCCAATACCATGCTGGTATCAAATATATTGTTGTTGGTGAGGGTATCCGATTGTAAAAAAGTCAACCGCTTTTTTATTCGTCCAATTAGTTCACTACTGTCTCCACTTCTCAACGATTTTTTTACAGCAGGCAAAGAATCAAGTACTTCTTTTTTTTGCAGATCCAGTAAACGATACAACCATTGCTCCATTCTAGGATACTGCAAACTAACTGGCGCGTAATTGATTGGGGTGCCTGATTTTTTCTCAATTACAGAATCTAGCAGTGCGTGCAGATTTACTTTTTTTCGAGGAATATACCAACCCAAATCGGCTAGATTAATATCAGCACCTTTGTACACTTTGGCTGCATACTTAAAAAATTGACCAGTAAAAAGTAGCTCTGTATTTAATACATCTTTATTTTCCTTAATAGCGTTTGCAGGTTTATTGGCGTAGACATTATATAAGTCGTGAAAGCTTTTATTGAAAAGGCTGCTATCAGTTAAACGCGTAATATGATCGTTTTGCAAATTGTAGAAATGGTGTGCTTGTTCGGACAAACCGGTAGAATCGAACCAAGCATATTCAAAATTTCGATCAGTATAAAAATCAATCATTTGATCTTCAAATTCTTTTACCCAACTATTGGCCGAAATAAATTGCAGTAAAGAAACACTGTCTAAAAAAAGGGGATTGTAAGAAGTAGCAACAGTAATAGAAGGGTCTCTGATTACTTTTTTCTTTGCAGAACCCCATCTACAAGAAAAAGAAAGCAATATCAAAAAGCCTAAAAAACATACCAACGGATTGCGCATGCTGCTAAGGTACAAATTGTATAATGATTATCTATGTTGTAAAAGAACAGCAGCAGCTATTCCAGCTGTCTCAGTTCTGAGTCGAGTGTTTCCTAAACTAATCATGGTAGCCCCGGCTTGAGCGGCCATTTCAATTTCCCTTGGGGTAAAATCCCCCTCTGGACCAATGAGTAACAAAGTATTTACAGACTGGTCAATCGATTGAATGGCTTTTTTCTCGCCAGGCTCACAATGTGCTAAAAGTAGTTGGCCATTCAGTGGTTGTTGAATCAGCTGTTTAAACTGTATAGGGTCGTGTAATATAGGCTTATAGGTTTGTTGACTTTGCAACATAGCCGATACCAAAATTTGTTCCCAACGTTCTTTTTTAAAATGGGTTCGTTCTGTTCTTTCTGCAATTAAGGGATAAAATCCTGTGATTCCAATCTCTGTAGCTTTCTCAAGAAACCACTCCATTCTAGCCGCATTTTTTACAAAAGAAATAGCAATATTATTTTTAGCATTGGGTGAAGGCGTTTGTTCAAAAGCGGATAACTGAACTACCGTCTTTTTTTTATCAGCAGCTACTATTTCTCCCAAACATTTTAATCCAAGACCATTGGTTAATGCTATAATTGTTCCCGGTTTCATTCGCAAAACAATACTACAGTGCTTACTAGATTCTTCAGAAAGTGTAAACAAACCTGGTGTTGCAGGCAACTGGGCTTCGTAAAAAAAAGGAATAGACATATGGATTTTACTAGAAGGGTTGATCGTTGTCTATGCCTTCATCAAAATCAGTGGTGTTATTCATCTTACTTCCTTTTTGAATAAAGAAAGCTGTTTCTCCATTTCCCTGAGAAGCAGAAGATGGGCCCACCGATTTCCAATTATTAGGACCAGTTTCGGCATCCATGTCTTCAAATTTCTGGATATCTAATTTCGCACGCAGTTTAATGGTTTCTAAAGAACCATTTCTGTGCTTTGCAATACGAATATGGGTTTCACCAGTAATGCTCTCGCCCATTTCATTGTTGTTTACTTCATAGTAGTCAGGACGGTAAATAAACATTACCATGTCGGCATCTTGTTCAATGGCTCCAGATTCACGAAGGTCACTCAATTGAGGCATTTTACTTTCCTTTCTGGTTTCCACCGCACGACTCAACTGACTCAGTGCAATAATGGGAACTTTCAATTCCTTAGCCAATGATTTCAAGTTACGAGAGATATTACTGATTTCTTGTTCACGATTTCCACCTCTATCATTGCTGCCACTCATCAATTGCAAATAGTCGATGATGATAATGCCCACATTGTGCTTATTCACCATTCTACGGGCTTTCGCACGAAACTCGAAAATATTTAATGCCGCCGTATCGTCAATGTACAAAGGGGCATTTTCTAATTTTTTAATCCCCTTGCTATGCAATTGTTGGTATTCGTAGTCTTCTAATTTACCGCGACTAATTTTTTCCATTTTAATTTCACTCTCCGCACTTAGAATACGCTGCACCAATTGAGCAGCACTCATTTCAAGAGAGAAGAAACCCACTCCAACAGGTTTGGTAGGATGTAAAGCCGCATTGCGAGCGAGGTTCAGGGCAAAAGCCGTTTTACCCACTGATGGACGTGCAGCCAAAATAATTAAATCGGTAGGCTGCCAACCATAGGTTACTCTATCAAGAGAAGCAAAGCCACTTGGTACGCCAGATATCTCATCTGTTTTTGTTCTTAGTTCATCAATACGTGTGATGGCTTCAATTAAAACACCTCCAATATCTTCAAAATTTTTCTTCAAATAATTGTTGGTAATATTGAACATCTTGGTTTCAGATTCATCCAATAAATCAAAAACATCGGTTCCTTCTTCATAAGCATCTCCAATAATTTCGCCGCTAATTTTAATTAACTCGCGTTGAATAAATTTTTGTAGTACTATACGAGCATGTGCATCAATATTGGCAGTAGACACCACCGAGTTGGTAAGCTTGGTAACAAAATAAGGACCACCAATTAAATCTAATTTTTCCTGCATTTTCAATTCTTCCACCACGGTCAAAATATCTATCGGAATAGATTTTTGTTGCAGGCTTTGCATAGCCAAGAAAATATATTGATGCGCGTCAACATAAAAACACTCGGGTTTAATAATTTCCGAAACGGTATCAAATGCACTTTTCTCTAACATCAACGCACCCAAAATAGCTTCCTCTAGTTCCTTTGCTTGAGGAGGCACTTTGCCATATACCATTGTGCTTAAATCTATCGCTGGTTTTCTTCTTTTTCTGTCTTTATTTAAACTAGTAATCTCCATGCTCAGTTTTGCTTATACTTTTAAAAACTCCAAATGATTTCCCCCAACCCATGTTACCGAATTGTTAACAGATTAGTAAGGGGGAGCGAATATAATGGTATGGAATTGGTACTGGAAATTTTTTTCGGCTCTATTTATTCCACAGCTAATTCCCTGCTTATCCACAGCAATTATGCGTCTATTCACACAAAGTACTAAGCTTATCCCCCATTTTCAAAAGTTTTCCTCTAATATTTGGAGAAATTAACATTCCCTGGTTAACAAAGAAAATTCAGAAAAATAGGGCTGGTTTCAAGGGAATGAACTAAGTATAAAGACAAATGGCTAAAACTTAGTCTACCTTTATAACCTATGATACAAGCATACAATTACGATACAGTAAGTGAAGCCTTAAACGACTTAGCAAAGCGCGGATATACGCACGACTTTAATATCCACGAAGAAGCAGACTGTTTAATATGCGCCAATACAATGACACAGCTATCTCCCGAAGAGTTTGAAATTGTAGAAACCTATCGTTTTGAGGGAGATACCGATCCTGCAGATGAAATGATTGTATTTGCCATTTCTTCCATCAAGCACAACTTGAAAGGGATCTTGTTAAATGCCTATGGTATCTATGCAGATTCGGCTACTTCTAAAATTGTAGCTAAGCTAGAAAAAAATGCATCCCCAGTAAAACCAATTAAGCGTGCTGAATATTTAAAAAAATTAAGCCGTGAACACCACCATGGATTACTACTGGCCTGGAAAATAAAGACAGGGTTTTCTAAAAAAATACCAGCTGAACGTATAAAAAAATATACGGATTGGTTTTATTCAGCACATTTGAAACCACATTTTCAAGAGGAAGAAAAGTACGTATTTCCCATATTAGGTAATGACAATATTTTAATACAAAAAGCAGTTCAAGAACATCAACAACTTGCTCAACTTTTTAACGAAACAGATAATTTAGAAATGGCATTAAAACAAATAGCCATTGATTTGGTAAACCATATTCGATTTGAAGAGCGGATTCTTTTTAATCAGATTCAAGCAAAAGCAACACCAGAAGAAATTACCATGATAGAAGCATTACAAACGAGTGAATCCTTTATTGACAATACAACCGATCCATTTTGGAACTAAATACAAGAAAGAAAATCATTGTTGTGGGGGGTGGTTTTGCAGGAGTACAACTCATTAAAAATTTAGATAAGAAGCTATTTGATATATTATTAATTGATAAAATTAATCACCATCAATTTCAACCACTATTTTATCAGGTAGCAGCTTCTCAGTTAGAACCAGCAAGCATTTCCTTCCCTTTAAGAAATATTTTTAAATACAAGAAAAACCTTCAAATCCGTTTAGCAGAACTACTTTCAATAAATAGTTCAGCTAATACAATTGAAACTTCAACTGGGGTATTCCATTATGATTTTTTAGTACTTGCAGTTGGCTGTACCACCAACTTTTTCGGGAACGAAACAATAAGGCAACACAGTTTTACTTTGAAAACAACAAATGATGCAATAGAAATTCGAAATCATATCCTTCAAACCTTCGAAGACATTATTTCTGCAGAAGAAAAAGACAAAGCTGCTTTATTAAATTTAACCATTGTAGGTGCAGGACCCACAGGCGTTGAATTAGCTGGAGCATTTGCAGAAATTAAAAAAGATATCTTACCCAAAGATTATCCTGGAATCAACTTTGCTCAATTCAATATCAACTTAATTGAAGGCAGTAACCATACTTTAAATAACATGAGTGAGCTTGCGAAAAAGACTTCTAGAAAATACCTAGAAGAAATGGGGGTTCACATCATCACAGAAACGTTTGTCAAAAATTATGATGGCCTTACACTCGAATTAAATAATGGGAATACCATACAATCAAAAACAGTTATTTGGGCAGCAGGGGTAATTGGTAACAAAATAGATGGATTGTCCACAACCGTAATGAAACAAGGGAATAGAATAACAGTTAATAGAAACAACTTAGTAGCAGAAACCCAAAATATTTACGCAATTGGAGATATTGCTTTAATGGAGACGCCTAAGTACCCGAAGGGCCATCCACAACTAGCCAATGTGGCTATTAATCAAGCAAAGAACTTGGCAAGAAATCTGAAGCGCCAAGAGAATAATATTCTTCAAAAAGAATTTGAGTATACCGACCTCGGATCTATGGCCACCATTGGTCGGAACAAAGCAGTAGTAGATTTACCCTTTTACCATTTCAAAGGATATTTTGCTTGGTTAGTTTGGATGTTCTTACACTTGATGCTCATTTTAAGCGTAAGAAACAAACTCATCATTTTTATTAATTGGGTTTGGGCTTATTTTACCAAAGACACATCCCTTAGGTTGATTTTAAATCAAAAAAAATAACGGAGCAAGCTTCTTATTCTTTTCTCTTTTGGTGAATGGTAAACTGCGGAGTTAGTGGATACACATTGATTAATTGAAGCGATTTAACCATATGCAAAGTGCCATTTTTATACTTTAAAAAATGAGGCGTTTTTAAGTGCAATTCATACGCAGCTTTACTAGCATATACTTCTAAAATGGTAAAATGAGTAGGACGTAAAACTTCAGCCATTGGATAAATGGTGAGCACCCCGGGTTCTTTTTTTAGTGCTTGCTCCACACCTTCTTTTAAAAAAGATTTGTACTCAGTTAAATAAGCAGAATCAATTTCTAATACTGCCAATCTAGTAATGGTTTCTTTGGATTGAGCATTTGTATTTTGATGAGCTAGTAACATAATAAAAACCAAGAGGATTGATTTAAAAAAGGCGTTTACCTGCTTCATTTTGAAATGATTGATGATTTTGCAAAAATCGTACATAAAGCCCAATCTCGCTCACTTACGCCGAATACCTTAAATTCGCATTTTTAACCATCGTCGCTTTATTATGACTATCAGTTACAATTGGCTTTGTGAATATTTACCGGATGCAATAGAACCCGCTCAATTGTCTAAAATCCTTACTTCTATTGGTTTAGAAGTAGAGAGTTTAGAACAATACGAGAAAATTAAGGGCGGATTAGCGGGCGTGGTAATTGGAGAGGTATTGACTTGTGAGCAGCACCCTAACGCAGATAAACTAAAATTGACCACTATTAATATTGGTAAAGAAGCTCCATTGAAAGTAGTTTGTGGCGCAGCCAATGTAGCAGCATTGCAAAAAGTAGCTGTAGCAACAGTGGGGGCAACCATCTATCCAATGACAGGGGAGCCCATGACTATGAAAGCCGCTAAAATCAGGGGCGAAGAAAGTCAAGGGATGATTTGCGCAGAAGATGAGCTGGGACTGGGTTATAGCCACGATGGCATCATGGTATTACCGAACCACCTAACACCAGGAACCCCTGCTGCAGAATACTTTAAACCTTATTCGGATTATATATTTGAAATTGGGCTTACCCCCAATAGAATGGATGCCATGAGTCATTTAGGCGTTGCACGTGATGTGGCCGCTTATTTAACACATCATCAAAAAGAAACCCGCGTTAAACAACCTTATGCCAATGGTTTTAAGGCAGACAACAACGATGCTCCAATAAAAGTAACCGTAGAAAATTCCACCGATTGTCCTAGGTATGCAGGAGTAACCATATCCGGTGTTACTGTAGCCCCTTCTCCAGAATGGCTGGTGAATAAGTTGACGGCTATTGGGGTTAGAAGCATCAATAATATTGTAGACGTTACCAATTATATTTTGCACGAAACCGGCCAGCCCTTACATGCATTCGATTTGAAAGCCGTTACAGGTAATGAAATCATTGTAAAAAATGTAGTAACAGGTACTAAATTCACTACCCTAGACGACAAAGAAAGAAGCTTGCATGCAGAAGACCTGATGATTTGCAATGCCAATGAAAGCATGTGTATTGCCGGTGTTTTTGGTGGAAGCAAAAGTGGTGTAAACAATGAAACCACTGCTATCTTTTTAGAAAGCGCTTGTTTTCATTCCACTACCATTCGTAAAACTTCTATGCGTCATGGATTAAGAACCGATGCAGCCACTCGTTTTGAAAAGGGGATTGATATTTCTAATACAGCGAATGTACTCAAGCGTGCAGCGCTCTTAATTAAAGAAGTAGCAGGCGGAACCATATCATGCGATTTAATTGATATGTACCCGAATCCTAAACCAAAGACCACGGTAACCATAAAGAATCATTACCTGAAAAAATTAAGTGGCAAGAATTATCATGCCGATAAAGTGAAGCGAATTTTAACTTCATTGGGTTTTGAAATAGCCAAAGAGGGATTAGACGAGCTCATGGTAGAAGTACCTTACAGCAAGCCAGACATCAGCATTCCAGCAGATATAGTAGAAGAAATTTTACGCATTGATGGGCTAGACAATGTAGAAATACCTACCATGATCAGCATCAGCCCATCAGTTGAAAAACTGGGTATCAAAGAAAATCTCAGAGAAAAAATTGCTTTGTTTTTAGTAGGCAAAGGGTTTACAGAAATACTAACCAACTCTATTACAAATAGTAAATATTTTGACGAAGCCACTGCGGCCAATAGCGTTAAAATGATGAATAATTTAAGCGCTGAATTAGACGTGATGCGCCCATCTATGCTAGAGAGTGGTTTGGAAACCATTGCCTACAATGTAAATAGAAGAAATACCAATTTGCAATTATTTGAATTTGGTAAAACCTATTTGGTAGACGGAGAAGGATTTAAAGAAGAAGAACATTTTTGCATTTTTGCTACCGGCAATATTGCAGAACAAGGATGGAGAAATAAAACAACCCCCATTGATTTTTATGCAATGAAGGGATTGGCAACTGCTGTATTACAGTGGTGTGGCTTGCAAAATATTAGCTTAGAAGAATCGGCGGAAACCACTGATACAGTTAGTATTTACGCCAACAAGCAGTTATTAGGGACTTTGCAAATGGTAGGCAAAAACAAATTGAATCAATTTGATTTAAAGCAGCCTGTATTTATGCTTGACCTTCCTTTTAGCAACTTGGTAAAAGCCGTGCAAAAAATAAAAGTGGTGTACAAAGAAGTCAACAAATTTCCAGCTGTACAAAGAGACTTAGCATTGGTGGTAAACAAACAAACCCGTTACGAGCAAATTGAAAAAGCAGTGCAAGGGCTTAAAATAAATAAGCTTCAACAGATGAATTTGTTTGATGTGTTCGAGAGTGATAAATTGGGTGCCGACAAAAAATCAATGGCAGTTAATTTCACTTTTTCCGACGATACCAAAACATTAACTGATAATGAGATTGATGCAATGATGAATAAATTGATCAAATGTTTTGAGAAGGAAATAAATGCTGAAATAAGAAAATAACGCCTAATTTTCTACTATGGCTGTATTGAATGAACATATTACTGAATTGCAAGAAAAATTGCAAGTACTGTTGAAAGCCTATCGACAAGTTCAAAAAGAGAACCAGCGACTAGAAAAAGAGTTGAATAGCATTCAACAGTTGCAATTAAGCAATACAGCTGCTTTGAGCGTATTAGAACAAAAATTAGCAGCGGCTAGAATGAGTTCAGGAAGCTGGGATCCCGAAGAAAAAATCAAATTGCAAAAACAAATTGATACCTATCTTAAAGAAATAGATAAA
>Ga0116158_10004934_pt1 | contig 11331 bp, 14 predicted proteins | sample AD_UKC052_MetaG_FD_89883 | JGI IMG/M metagenome (GOLD analysis project Ga0116158, IMG submission 89883) | Active sludge microbial communities of municipal wastewater-treating anaerobic digesters from USA - AD_UKC052_MetaG | ecosystem: Engineered > Bioreactor > Anaerobic > Digestate | place: USA... | reverse complement strand
TCCTGATCGAACGCGACGTGCTGGAGCATGGCGTTGATCGACTCACGCAGGCCCATATCTGGGGTGACTGGATAGGTGTTGAAATACATGATTACTCGCTCTCGTTCTCGATTTCATCGGAGTCGTTCGGGTCGTCGTGGGGGCAAGGGCGGAACGTGTGGCCCCACTCACAGCCGCTCTCGCTCTCGTAGTAGACGGACTCGATTTCGGCCTCGCTGAGACCGTCAAGCGTCTCGGGGAGCGGGATGCCGAAATACTCGTTGGCGACGACGCGGGCCGTGTAGGTGTCATCGAGGTAGCAACCCCAGATGGAGCCGATCTCCTCCCACGTCGTCATGGTGTTGGGCACCATGACTCCGTCGGGGATGTCGCCCTCGAAGGTCCAGTCGACTTTGCGCTCGACGATGACGCCGTACACCTCGCCGGCGCGCCACTGTTCGACGGCGTAATCGTCGTCTGCGATGTGGTCGCCCCATGTGCGGGGATCTTCGGCGTCGGTGTCGTACTCGACGCGGATGCGGGTGCGGGGGTCGACCTCGATCGTGCTCATGCTGACACCTCACAGCCGCTCTCGCTCTCGCTCTCGTAGTAGACGGACTCGATTTCGGCCTCGCTGAGCCCGTCAAGCGTCTCGGGGAAATCAGCAAGAATCTCGACCGGGTCTGGATGGATTCCGGCGTTACGGTCAGACTCGCGGAGCGAGCGAAGGAACGCAGCCTGATTGGTGGTTATTGCCATGGTGTTCTCCTGTTTCTTGATTACGGGTTTCCGGAAACCAGCTACGGGCGTAGCCGGGTGTCGATGATGTTGCCGTCGAGGTCGTAGGTCATGAGCGGCAGCTTTTCAGCGACCGACACGGCGTGGCTCCGAGCGTGATGGGCGTTGGTGCTGGAATGAGCATGGTGGATTTGACCTTTCTGGATACCAACGTTGGTACGGCTGATTCGCCGCATGGGCTCTGGGGGTGGGCGGATGGACGTGTGGGGGCTCCATCACCCCAAAAACACTCGAACATATGTTCTCCCCACCCCCTACCCTCTCAAACATTACACATACAACACTATAAAGAGTTAGAACAGTTGAGATAACTGACATAACTGACTGTGTTATTGAGTGTATTTGACTGAGAGAGGGTCAGACGGCCAGAGAACAGATGTTCGAATATAAAATCCGCATGTTTCCGCCTATGTCGGAATCGGGCAGAACCGTTTTCGAACACATTTTGCAGTAGACAATACGTTCCATCCCCCTACCAGTAGGGGGTACACAGACCCTAGTGCCACATAGCGGATTTGTAATAAGCCTGTGAGCCTGTGTGCATTATCAGAACCCAAATGAGGGGGGGCTTGTCCTTCGGGACTGTTCGGGCGTTCCGGGGCAGGGTTTCGGGCACCTGCCCCGGAAAAACACTCGAACAAGTGTTCTAGCTATCTGACCCCCGGGTTGATGTGTTTCGCTGCCCCGTGAAGGTGCCGATGCCAACCCGCCAACCCGCCAACCCGGGGTACTGAACCCCCCAGAATCCAGCGCGTCGGGTCTGTCGGCGTGACCGGGCGTTACGGTAGCCCTTGCCCTTGCTCATGGCAGCTACAGCCCAGAACCGAACAGCCCGAACCACGACGGGCTACCGACTCCGACAGCAACCAGCACTGCCAGATAGATAGGCCAGCCCCGCGCGATGAACCTCACTGTGCTGCCCTGACCGGTCGGGACTGCGTGATGTACCCGCGATATGCCCCGCGCGGGTCATCCAGCGTCACGCGCCACACCAGCGCAGTGGTGGTTGCACGACGGTACTTGCGTGTGCTCCACGCCAGCGTGTTGCTCATGAGCGCTTGCCAGTCCCGTACGTGGCGAACCCCCACTGCACCGAACCGCGCGTGCCCTTGCGCTTACGCGTGCGCGCCTTCTGGCTGAAACGATCCCGTGAGCGCTTGACGTCCTCACGGGCAATGTCATCGAGGTCAACCGAGCCAAAGCCCGTGAAGCCCCCCTGTGCGTTTTCCTGCATGATTACTCCTAAATGGCGTACCAACGTTGGTACGGGTTGAAAAACGGGCGAAAGAATACCCCGCGCGGGCATCCGGTTTCCGGAAACCCGCGCGGGGCGTGGGGGTGGAACTACTGCCAGTGGAACCAGCTAACCGAACCGAGACCGGCAGCAATTGACTCGCGGTTATTCTTCCCAGTGCATGACGCGTCACCGGGGCATCCCGCGCGACGACAGACAACCATGCCGACTAGCGGCCACAGATTGACCACGTCATGCGCGTCATCCGCTGACGTCGTAGCGCCTATGCGCGCTAACGTCAACGTAGTCGGAGGAACTAGCGCGCCCATGCTTAGGCTGCTACCGTCTCGGCCGCCGACAGTGGCGCGGGGTACACGTCGTCGACAATCGACGACACCCAATATTGCGAGTAACCAGCATCGCGCGCGGCACTCAGGGCTGAGACAACACGGTCACGCATGGCATCGGCCTTGCGGGTGGCGGGCAGCGCGTCGATCTCTGCCATGACATCCAGCGCGGCACGGCGCGCGGGGAGCGACTCGCCACGGTTGTTCGCGATCGCTTTAGCAGCAGCGCGGGTGTCCTTCTCGGCCTTGCGTTGGCTTGCCTGATACGCCTTGACGTCGTCAAGTACCGTACGGGCGAGCGTGGCGAGCAGTGCCGCAGTGAGCACTGTCTCGGGCTCAATGGCGAGCTTGTCGAGCCACGCGCGGCGTACCGCGCCTACGCGGGTGCCAGTGCCCCCCTTGGGGAGCTTGCCACCGGCGAGCACGGCAGCAGTGGCGCGGGCAAGGCCGACACTGGCAGCGTCCGCACCAGCGCCGTACGCCTTGACCAGCACCGTGTTACCAGCGGTACGGGCGCGGGTGAGAGTGTCCGCCAACGTCACGCGTACCGCTTCGGCGGCATCGGCCTGAACGCTGGTGTCAGTGAGTGTGTTGTCGATCATGATGATTCGTTCTCCTTGGGTGGGGCGTACCAACGTTGGTACGCGTTCAGGGCGAGCATGCGGGCGCATGCCGGGGCCCACTGGCAGTAAAGCCAGTACACCCAATCTATCTGTATCTGCCTATGGGTGTATCTGTCAGGGCCCTTTATAACAGTATCGTTATAAACATAGACAGATAGGCGCATAGGTGCTAGTACACACGCATATGCGGAATCAGTCGCATAGGTACATAGACACAGACGATATGGCCTGTATGGGCATGCCCATACGACGGTATCCGTACATACACAGATATGCGCATACGTCAAGGGTTATTGCAACACTCACAGGAAACATCGAGTCTTTTACATGCGTTTGCATGCAACTGGCTACGCGCCCCCCATCGCTCTAACAGCGCTCCACCGTTTCGACCGTTTCGCTGTCAAAGTCAGGCTCAACACCCTTTCATCGCTCTAACATCGCGGAAACAACGCCATACCCTCACGACCGTTTCAGCCCAAAAATTTTTCCACTGGTTTCCAGAAACCACATAAGCAGGTACGATGACAGACATGACTACCATGGCCGAGATCGACAAGGCGCTCGTTCGCCATGGGGACACGATGTCCTTGACGGAGTTGTCGTTCAAGATCAAGGGCGTGCTCACACCGGAGCAGTGCGGCGCTCGTCTGGCACAGATTCTCGACGCCCCCGACTGGCTGACGCTGACGTATCAGGACCAGTTGATCACCCACAAGATGCGACTGGTTATCGCAGACCTCGAAGCCAACGCCCGCACCGACCGTAACGGCGAAGTGCTGATGAACGCGCTGGAGAAGCTGGGCAACCGGCTCGAAAAGCGCATGCAGGCTACCGAGAAAGACCTCAACACCCTGTACGCCTTCCAAGGCGGAGTGCTCCTCGACGCGGTGCAGGCGTACAACGACTACTTGATCTCGCAGGGCGTCATCATCCCCCCGGCGCTGGTGCCCAAGGGAATCCGCGCTGCGCAGTTGGTGATCACCGCCGCCGAAGAGGGTGACGCCGACACATCCGAGGACGAGATGGTCATCGACGCTGTTCTGGTGGAAGAGTGACCGGCATTGTCCCCGGTGGCGTCTTCGATGCCGCGATCGACGAGCTTCGGCGTCGCAGCAAGCTGAAGCTCTACCAGACCGACTTCGACGCGTGGGCGTGGGACGTTCTGCGCATGCGCAACTACAAGAAGATGCGCGAGATCGCGTGGGACATGCTGTTCGCCCCCAAGGAGCGCACGCTGACCAAGTCCGGCAACGGTGTCGGCAAGGACCTAGCGCTCGAAACGCCGATCCTCACGGCAACTCGCGGTTGGCAGACAATGGGCTCTGTCGAGGCTGGCGACTTCGTATTCTCGGAGTCCGGGCAGCCGATCATGGTGGTCGCCAAGAGCGAAGTCTTCAATAACCCGTCGTTCCGTGTCGTGTTCGATGATGGGAGCGACATCGTCTGTTCTGGCACGCATGAGTGGGCCACGCTCACGGCAGCCTCTCGGAAGAACTGGGCGACCGGAGACTGGCGCGAGAACTGGGACTACAGCGAGGTCTTCACTACAGCCGAGATTGCCGAGACACTGCGCACTCCCGGCACGATGATCGCCAATCACGTCGTGCCAATCGCCGAAGCGCTCCAGTTTCCGGAAACCGACTTGCCGCTGGACCCCTACGTGTTCGGCGCATGGCTGGGCGACGGGACTTCCGCCAACGCCACGATGACGTGTGACTATGTGCTGGACGGTCATGTGATCGACCGCTTCGCGGCGGCTGGCTTCCCAATGGTATTGCGTAACGGCGGGCCACAGCCGTTACTATTCGCGCCGGATCGTGACTCGTTCGTCAAGGGGGCCAAGGGGCTCGCGGCACCACTGGTGCTGGCTCTGAAGTCTCTGGGCGTCATCAAGAACAAGCACATCCCGCAGGAGTACATGACCGCTTCGATCGACCAGCGCATTGAACTGCTGCGCGGCCTGATGGATACCGACGGGTGGGCTGACAATCACGGCGGGCACGTCGGCTGGGGCCAGTCAAAGAAGGTTCTGGTGAATCAGTTCGCCGAACTTCTGACCGGGCTGGGGGTGCGCTATACACTGCACGGCAAGCAGCCTCGCAGTGGGCAGTACACGTGGACGTTCAAGTTCCGTCCATGGTTCGATCCATTCACCCCCGGCGCGCGCAAGAGTGCGATCTTCACGGCGATGCCCAACGCACAGGCGAGCCGCAACACGGGGCGCGCGATCATCGCGATCGAGCCGATCGAGTCGGTGCCGACGCAGTGCATTCAGGTCGACTCGGATCGGCACCTGTATCTCGCGGGGTCGGGGCTCGTGCCCACTCATAACAGCGCGCTCATGAGTCAGTGCGTGCTGTGGGCTGGGTCGGTCTGGCCTGAAGGCGACACCGTCTCGATCATCAGCGCGCCCTCGATCCCCCAGCTTCAGAAGGTCACGTTCAAGTACCTGAAGGAGTACCACGGACGAGTTTCTGAAACCCTCACGCCCGCGTCATTCCGCGTGCCGGGACGCATCGACGAGAACCTTGGCTGGGTAGCTGACACCAAGAGCGGCAAGATTTGGCTGGCAACCGGGCGAAAGCCGCCCGACCAAGACGCCGTCTCGATGTTCCAAGGTCTGCGATCCCCCAACGGCATGACCTACGTGTGGTTCGACGAGGCTGGCGGCATGTCGCGCGACATGTACACCGCCGCCGAGGCGGTCCAGACCGGTGACGACTCGCGCTTCGGCGGCATCGGAAACCCGGACAACGCGGGCACCGACTTCCAGCAGAACTTCGAGGACAAGATCAAGGCGCAGGAGTACAACCTGCACACGATCTCGGTCTTCGATACTCCGGTGTTCACTGGCGAGAGGGTCTACCCGCGTACCACCGAGGGCGACCGCATGGAGCAGCGGCTTCTGAAGGCGCTGACCAGCCACCGCTGGGTCGCGCATAAGTCGCGCATCTGGGCGACCGGCGGAGAGATTCTTCCCGACCCGATGCTGCCGCAGGATCGGCGCTACGACACCCGCGTCGACAAGGTCGAACTCTTCAACATCAATGAGCCCGACCACTTGGGACGCAAGGTCATCGAGCGCGAGGGCCAGCAGTACGTCGTCATCGACGAAGTGAAGTGGGACGCACGCGGCAAGTCGAAGGTGCTCGGGGAGTTCCCGGGCGACAACGACAAGGCGTTCTTCCCCATGAGCATCATCAACCTCGCGATGATCGACACCGACATCGAAGAGGACGCCTCGATCAAGCCGGTGCTGGGCGTCGACATCGCGCGCTACGGCCCCGACGAGTCGGTCATCTACAGCAACCAGAACGGCAAGATCAGGCTGGTCGACTCGTGGGGCAAGACCGACACCGTCGAGACCGCCCGCAAGATTCACCGCCATGCGCAGCGGATCGGGGCAGCCGAAGTGCGTCTCGACGCGACCGGCATCGGTGGCGGCGTCTTCGACATCCTCATGGCTCTCGACGAGTTCCGCGACCGCATCTACGTCGTGATCGGCGTGGACGGAGCCCGCCAGAGTCCTGACCGTCGGCGCTGGGCGAACGCGCGAGCCCACAACCATGACCAGCTTCGCGAGAAGATGGCCGCTGGGCAGATCGACCTCGATTACGACGATGGTGAACTGAAGGATCAACTCACCAACCTGACGTACAAGCTGACCACCATGCAGGGCGCAGTGCAGATCACGCCCAAGGACGAGATGAAGACCGAGATGTCTGGTTCGCCTGACCGTCTCGACGCCGTCATCTACGCCGCGATCGACACGCGTTCGCTGTTCGCCTCCCAGAACGGCCCCCAGCCCGGCGACCTCGTGGTGGCCGACCCGGACGATCTTCGCCCGGAGCGCTGGTACGACACGGCAGGCCCGCTGTAGACTCTCGACACCAACCACCCCAGAAGAGAAGGAACCAATCATGAACGCATACGCAAAGGGACAGCCGTGCGAGGCAGCAGGGCCCAACCACCCGGAGAACGAGAACAAGCTCTGCCGCTACGAGGAGCCGCACAATCACGGCGGTTTCGACTGCGACAAGACGTGCCCGTGCCGCAAGAGCAATATCAGCATGCCAAGCAAGCCTCTCGCCGGAACCGACGGAGACGATCTTCCTGACGAGCCGGTTGCGACCCGGCATGCGATCATCGGCATAAACACGCAGGTCAGCGACGTCTGGAACGTTCTGAAGCTCAGCGGATCGGACGACAACTCGTTCCCGCTTCAGATATTCAAGGTCGAGCCTGCCGACACGAGCGACCCCGACGTGGCCGACACCGCAACCTCGACGTTGACGATGCGCAACCTTGACGTGATCGTCGGGCTGTCGATGGCGCTGAAGGCGGCGATCGAGGAGCACCTTGCCGTCGTGCCCGAGGAGCACAAGCAGTCCCACATCGACTACGTCACAGCGCTGTTGGGCTGGATCAAGGACTAGCACATGGCTGACGACACCCCGGCGGAGAAGGCCGAGACCCAAGCGCGTCAGATGAACTTCTCGATCATTCGAGACTGGCGCGGCGGAACGACCGACGACTTCTCCGACTACTGGACGATGCAAAACGCCCGCAACGACATGCTGCATGCGACGTTCAAGCAAGATAAGCTGAACAACTAACAGGTCACTAGCCCGAGAGTTCGAGTAGTGCAGCCTTCTAGTTTCCAGAAACCAACACACTAGGAAGGCTTCAGCATGGATAAAGTCACTCTCAGATTCCACGTTCAGTCACTCACGGAGAACGCGGGAGGCAGCCACAGCGCCGTCCTCGTGCCCAGCTACAAGGACGGTGCGAACAAGGAGTGGGCCAAGTACACTCCGTCAGGCCGAATCGACATCAACCTTTCGCAGGACGCGGCGGTCGAGTTCTACCGCGACGCGATGCGCGGCAGCAAGACCGTCGGGATCACCATGGAGATCGTCGACGACGAGTAGGCTGGCACTATCAAACCGATTGCGAAGCGGTGCGATGTGGTGGCACAAGAAGCCCCCGGACGACATAGACTCCGGGGGCTTCTGCGCGTTAGGCTTCAGTCAGCGTCAACGACCGGAAAGTGATCACTTGGTGAGGTCGAAGCGTCGGGGCTGGGGTCTTTCACCTCCTTTCACCCTGCTAGAACCCCCGCTGCGCAGCAGAACCCGGATGGTCTCCCCCCAGAAACCATCCGGGTTCTTCGCAGTATGGGGCTAGTTCGGTTACACTTCGGTGTATGCCCACCAAGACGACCAACGTCGCAATCAAGAGCGCGAAGCCGAAGACGCTCACGGAGAAGTACAATGACCTCCGCGCGACTCTCGACGCTGTCGAGGCGCGATCTGAGGCGCTGAGCGAAGCGGCAAGCGCCTTCATGCGCGATCTCCAGCGCGAGGACATCGGCTGGGCTGAAGCGGGCGTTGGTGAGTCATACAAGGGCCTGACGCTGGGCGAGATGAAGCGCTGGAGCGACAGCATCCGAGTCAGCTTGACCGGCAACGCTCTCAACGCTCCGAACCCGCACATGCGTAACGGCATCATGCTGCGCCACAGCTTCATCTGGCAGGGCGGCATCCACTACCTCGGCATCCCCGGCGACGAGAAGGCTGGAGTCGAGGCCACTCGCGGCAAGAAGAACGTCCACAAGATCATCACCAACACGAACCTCCAGCGCCTCGTGTTCGGTAGCTCAGCCCGGCGTCGGCGCGAGTCCGCGCTGTACTCCGATGGCTTCTACATGCTGATCGGAAATGATAACGACAAGAGCGACATCCAGTCCATCAGCCTGTCGATGATCACCGACATCAAGCGTGACGACTTCTACGAAGACGAGATCATCGCCTACCGGATCACGCGCAACGTGGCCCAGCGCGAGGCGAGCTACAAGCGCGGCGGCAAGATCATCCCGGGCAAGCTCACCGGAGAGCGCAAGCACGAGCACTTCTGGGTCTACGTCGACTGGTTCAAGGACCGCTCCGACGTGGTACTGCCGGACAAGATCGCCTACACGGACTCCGGCGAGGAGGAAGACGTCTGGAAGGACTGGACGGCCTTCGACTTCCACGCCAACCGGCCCGAGGGACAGGCATTCGGCTCCCCCGACGCAATCAGCGCACTGGTCTGGGCCCGCATCATCCGCGACCTGATCATGAATGGCGTCAAGATGCAGGACGCTCTGGCGCTCTTCGCCTTCAGGGTCATCAACCCGAGCAAGAAGTCCTCCGAGAACACTGCACTGGAGCTTGGCAAGGAACACGAGGCTGGCAGCACTGCGAATCTCGGCCCGGATCAGGAGCTTGCGCCGCTGAACACGGCGGGCAAGGGATACGACTTCGGCTCGATCGGGTTCGTGGTTGCGACGATGGCAGCCAGCCTCCACCTGTCCGGCATTGCGCTGAGCGCCAACACGGCGCTGGCCGGTTCCAGCTACGGCGCAGCCAAGACCCTTGACCTTCCCGGTCGCATGGCAATGGAGACTCGGCGCGCTGAGCACATCGAGTTCGACGAGCGCCTGCTTCGCTGGTTCGGTGCCGACGACGCGACCGCCTACTTCAACAGCTACGACGATGCGACCGACGAGTATCGCGCGGTGCAGGCGGCGTACCTGATTTGGCAGTCGGGCAACCTCAGCCCCGAAGGATTCATGGCTGAGATGGCGCGAATCTACGGGCGCACCTTCGAGGGCGACATCCCCGACGGCGTCATGGTGCCCAACAACGAGAAGACGGTCAAGAAGACGACTCCCGCCGTGAAGAGCGCTCCGGCCCCGACTCAGGGCAAGAGCGACGGCACTGGCGGCGCTGACCACGTGAACGACCCGAAGTCGACCAAGTAGATGGCTCTGGACTGGGGTCAACCGATTCCGTGCGGCGGCAGCAGTGGCGAGGAGTGCGACCAGCGCGCCGTAGTCTCGCTGCGTTACGAGGGAACCGCCGGGCACACGCACAACTGCAAGAGCCACGAGGCGTACAACCGGGAGTTCTTCGCCGTAATCGGCAGCGCTCCAATCGACGAGAACACGTGCCTGCTCACCTGCACGATCGAGCCCATCGGCACGGCAGTTCCACCATCGATCAAGACCAATTCACCCAACACGCCGTAGGTTTCCAGAAACCTGTTTTGTTTCGCAGGGTCCGCCGTGATAGTTTCAGCCCATGCGGATTCAGGAAGCGGCCACCCTCAGGGTAGACCCCACCACGAAGGCTCTGCGTGTCTGCTTGATCCGTGAGGGCTCAGGCTCCAGCGCGGACTACCTCGCCGAGTTCTTCAACCAGACCAACGCGGATGCCCTCGCTGGCGTGCTGTCGTTCCCCAACCACCCGTTCGATCTCGACAAGCCCCAGCATCGTGACCCGCTGAGCGCCATTGGCATCATCGGTGAGAAGGTCGTCGTCGAGACCGACCCGGCAACTGGCAAGAAGGCTCTCTGGAGCGACTACGAGGTTCCCGACCAGAAGGTCAAGGAATACCTCACCAAGTTCGGGCACAAGCTGGGCCTGAGCATCTATGCCGATTCGATTGGTCACGAAGACCCATCCACCGGCAAGTGGATCGCGGAGTCCATCCGCGCAGACGACCCGTACCGAAGCGTCGACCTCGTCGTCGCTCCCGGCGCTGGGGGAAAGTTCGACCGGATTGCCGAAGGGTTTATCAAGGTCGTAGAAGCTTCTGCAATCGCAGGAGAGAACAAGGAGTTCGACATGGAACCGAAGGATGTCAAGGAGATCGTCGACGCGGCGATCGCCCCTGTCCTGAAGGTGGTCGAGGGCCTGACGACGGCACTGAGCGACAAGGCTGCGGCCAATGCTCAGATCGAGGCAGACAAGGCCGCGGTTGACAAGACCGTTGCAGAGTTCGCTGAGAACTACGACAAGGCGATGGCGGCTGTCAAGGCAGCCCAGATCACCGAGTCGCAGGAGAAGTCGCTCCGGGCTCTCGTCCTGAAGGGTGAGGACATCACCCAGCCGCTCGCCGAGGCTGTTGCCGTCGTCGCGGAGGCCCGCAAGGGACTCTCCGAGGCCGAGGGTGACGACACCGACACCGGCGGCCAGCGAATCGTGGAATCCCACGGTTCGTCCACCGACAACAGCAAGAAGCCCGCACTTGACCTCTCGGTCGGCGCTGGCTTCGGAGAGGTGTAACGATGGCTGACGTCGTCGCAACCTCGCCCGGCTTTGGCTCGACTGACGCACAGCGTGAGACGTGGCCGGTCGTGGCCGAGTGCGCCGAGGGCACTGCCCTCATTGCGGGTACCGACCGCGTGGGTGTCGCGTACACCCCCTCGGGCGGTCACACGCGCACCAAGTCGCTTGCCAACGGGATCGCCATCACCGGCATCCCTGACGGCGGCGCATCGCTCGGAGCACTCCAGTGCTCCGTG
>Ga0116158_10004933_pt1 | contig 11332 bp, 5 predicted proteins | sample AD_UKC052_MetaG_FD_89883 | JGI IMG/M metagenome (GOLD analysis project Ga0116158, IMG submission 89883) | Active sludge microbial communities of municipal wastewater-treating anaerobic digesters from USA - AD_UKC052_MetaG | ecosystem: Engineered > Bioreactor > Anaerobic > Digestate | place: USA... | reverse complement strand
CGCAATGGATGACGAGTAAATGGAATACATGTCAAATAAAATCACTTTTTCGCCAAAAACCCAAATTTTGAGTAAAACAAGGCGTCATCACTGATTCGCAACTATTTTTTTAGAATAGAGGAAGCATTCTATACCGAACGGAGTCTTATTTTCACCGATTATATTCAAACTGTTCAAGATGCTTATGAAAAATTTCCTTTTGCCTTTAGGGATGTGCGTTTTGGTGTTTCTGGCCATTCCTTCGTTTTCCCAAAAAAGTAAAAATCCTCCTCCCCCTCCCGAACCACCTGCCGAAAACCAGGTATTCAAAGGACTGAAATACAGGCTTGTAGGTCCATTCCGTGGAGGCCGTTCGGCCGCGGTGGCAGGAAGCTATGTAAATAAAAATACCTTTTACTTCGGCGCAACAGGTGGCGGTGTTTGGAAAACAGCCGATGGCGGAAGCAACTGGAAGAATATTTCCGATGGTTTTTTTGGCAGCAGCATTGGTTCGGTAGCCGTGGCGCCGGGCGATGAAACCATTATTTACGTGGGTGAGGGTGAAAAAACCATGCGGGGCAATGTAAGCGAAGGCCTTGGCGGTATGTGGCGCACCGAGGATGGCGGCAAAAGCTGGACCAACATCGGGCTGAAAGACGGCAGGCATATTGTGCGGATCGTTATTCACCCAAAAAACCCCGATGTGGTTTGGGTTGCAGTAATCGGTCACCTTTTTGGCCCCAATAAGGAAAGGGGTATTTACAAAACCACCGATGGCGGCAAAACCTGGAAACAAACCCTTTTTGTAAACGACCAGACAGGCGCTTTTGAAATTGTAATGGAACCCGGAAATCCTAAAGTGCTCTATGCAACTACCTGGCGGGTAATCCGTCAGCCACATACCCTCGAAAGTGGCGGAGAAGGCAGCGGGCTCTGGAAAAGCACCGATGGTGGCGAAACATGGACCAACATTAGCAGCAGTAAGGGTTTACCCAAAGGAACATGGGGCATTAATGCCGTGGCTGTTGCACCTTCCAATACCGATAAAGTATACGCTATTATTGAAAACGAAAAGGGCGGACTGTATGCAAGTGAAGATGGCGGCAAAACCTGGAGCCTGCGAAGTGGCGACAACAATATCCGGCAGCGCGCCTGGTATTATACCCGTGTGTTTGTAGACCCTATGAATGAAAACACCGTGTATTGCCCCAATGTAAACTTTAATGTAAGCCGCGATGGTGGCCGTACTTTTTCCACCTTGCGTACCCCGCATGGCGATCATCATGATTTGTGGATTGATCCCAAAGATGGTAAACGCATGATTGTAGCCGACGATGGCGGCGCTCAGGCTAGCTTTGATGCCGGGCAAAACTGGAGTACTATGATGAATCAACCTACCGCGCAAATTTACCGGGTAGGGGTTGATAATGCCTTTCCCTACCGCATTATGAGCGGTCAGCAGGACAACAGTGCCTTCCGCATTCGCAGCCGTACCTATGGCAGCGCCATTACCGAGGCCGATATGGAAGAAACTGCCGGCAGCGAAAGCGGTTATGTAGTGGCCGACCCCCTTGATCCTGAAATTACCTATGGTGGTAATTACATGGGGCTGCTGGAAAGGCTGAACCATAAAACCGGTGAAAGCAGGATGATCAACATCTGGCCTGTTGACAATATGGGCGCCGGTGCCGAAGCGGCCAAATACCGTTTTCAGTGGAACTTCCCCATTTTCTTCAGCCCGCATAATCCCAAAAGGTTATATGCCGGGGGCAACCACCTGTTTGTAACCGAAAACGAAGGCCGTAGCTGGGAAATGATTAGCCCCGACCTGACCACCAACGATAAAAGTAAGCAGGGACCAAGCGGTGGCCCGATTACCAAAGACAATACGAGTGTAGAATATTATTGTACCATTTTTACAGCAACCGAAAGCGCTTACGAGAAAGACCTGCTTTGGACCGGTAGCGACGACGGCCTGATTCATATAAGCCGCGACGCTGGCAAGAACTGGGAAAATGTAACTCCCAAAGGGTTGCCGGCGGGTGTTATGTGGAATTGTGTGGAAGCTGATCCGTTTAAAAAAGGCGCTGCCTATTTTGCCGGTACCCGGTACAAAAGCGATGATTTTGCCCCTTACCTGTACAAAACAGAAGATTACGGCAAAACCTGGAAGCGTATTGACAATAGTATTAACCGGATGCATTTTACCCGTGCCATACGTGCCGACCGTAAAAGGCAGGGATTACTGTATGCTGGTACCGAATTTGGGATGTACATCAGCTATAATGACGGGGCAACCTGGCAACCGTTTCAGCTAAACCTGCCCATTGTACCCATTACCGATCTTGGCATTAAAAACAACGACCTGATTGTGGCAACACAGGGCCGTTCGTTCTGGATATTGGACGACCTGAGCGTTGTGCAGCAGTACGATGCAGCGCAGGCAGGCAAAAATATGCATGTGTATGCACCCGCCCCGGCTTACCGCATGCAATCCGCAGGCGGATTCCGCGGTGGTGGAGGATCCCCGGCAAATGCAGGCACCAACCCGCCTTCAGGTGTGGTGATCCCCATTTGGGTTAAAGCCATTAACGACAGTTCAAAAGCATCGGTTACGCTTTACGATAAAGCCGGTAAGGAAATTAAAACATTCAGCACTACTTCCAAAGACGATAAACTGGAATTGAATGAGGGGCTCAACTACTTTTCATGGAACCTGAGTTACCCCGAAGGCGAAAAACCTGGTGAAAGCCTGATTTTGTGGAACCGCGCAAGAATGGTACCTACCGCGCCACCGGGGGCATATAAAGCAAAAATTAAGCTGGATAAGGATTCGTCAGAAGTTGCCCTGCAGGTACTGCCCGATCCCAACTACCCCATTTCGCAGGAAGAATATGAGGCGCAGTTCAACTTCCTGGTAAAAGCGAGGGATAAATTCAGCGAAACCATGAAGGCCATGCAGAACATTTCCGACCTGAAGAAACAAATGACAGATTTCACCACAAGGTTGGGTAAGGATTGTCCTAAGGAGGTAAAAGCCATGACAGACACGATCAGCAAGCAATTGACTGCCATAGAAAATGAGCTGCATCAAACCAAGGCAAAAAGCGGGCAGGATGTGCTAAACTACCCCATTAAGCTGGATGATAAACTTAGCAGCGTTTACAGGGCGGCCTCTGTAGGAAATGGAGCACCGACCAAACAAACACTGGAGGCTTACGAAGTAGTATCCAGGCAAATAGACGAACAATTGGGAAAACTGAAAAGTGTTACCGACAATGAATTACCCAAATTGAATGCGCTGATCAGGGAGAAATCGCTGCCTGTGATTGCACCCAAAAGTTAGGATTTCAATAATCCTTCGTTTTGGGCTCTTCAATGGGCAGAGAAACTCAATACGAAATAGGTGAGCATAAGCATAATCCTTACCGAAATAAAAAACCGGCTTTTAGCCGGTTTTTTTGTGAGTGGTGGTGGGTGGGTGTAAAAATCATCAGTTGTTTTAAGGATAATAACAATTAACGATACAAAGGTTAAGTAAGGATGCTTATCGGCGAATAGTCAATTTGATTAATTTTGAACATCCAAAAATTCATAAATGAGGAGTCCTGAAAGTGTTGTTAATCATATTGTGGAAGTTTGGAACAAAAATTTCAAGGGTGATACCAATCCGGAAAATCACCGGAATATGGTTAATCAATTGGAAATTTTAAACAGGCTGCAACAGAGCAACCTGCAAATAGTCGTTTTTAGTTTCACTGATCTTTCTATTTTGTACATCAACCAGGCAGCATCCGATTTTTTTGAGACCAGCATAAAGGATATGGAAAATGAAGGGGCTGCTTTTATTATTTCCTGTTTTGATAAAGAACAACTGCTTTTTGCTACCGAGGCAGCCCAGCAAAGTGCCGGGGAAGTTGCAAAATCCTCCCCGGAGGATGTTTTGAATTCATATACCTGTTATGCAAACTGGATTATCTATACGAAAAGCGGTAAACGAAAAAGGGCATTCTTCAGGATATTTCCAATTCAGCTAAACAACAGGGGGTTACCAGAAACCGGTATGTACCTGATTCATGATGTAACGCCTTTTTTGCATGATGGCAGTTGGTGGTACCGGTCTTCGGTAGGGGCAAAAAAGTTTATACATTACCACAGTAATGAAAAGAAATTGCATAAAAAAGATATCCTTTCTGATCGGGAAAAAATGATACTCCGCGAAATATCCGAAGGCCTTTCTTCCAAGGAACTTGGCGAAAAACTTCACCTCAGCAGTCATACTATTGATAACCACCGCAGGCGGATGCTTGCCAAGACCGGAGCCATAGACACTTCTGCCTTAATTCATTTAGCCAAACTTACCGGGCTTATTTAACTTAACCAAAATCGAAAGGGTTACCAACCTTATTGAGGACAAAAACGGGGTGCTGTCATGCAATCCTTCCGGCGGTCAGGCTTTAAGGTATGTCAGTTATAATCCGGTAACCCCAAAAACATAATTGTAATCCAAATTACAGGCAATCATAACAGGTGAACCGTTTGGTTCCCCTGTTATGATAATTAAACCATAATTGCTTAGTTTGCAGCATGTTTCGTTGGTTTACCATTTTAGGCATAAGCCTGTTTTGCACAACAGTTTCTGCGCAAAACAGGTTCAGGTTTTACAATACCGCCGATGGATTGCCTACAAACCAGTTATACAATATTTTTTGCGACAGCAAAGGATTCATCTGGGTAGGGCATTCACGCGGGTTAACCCGTTTTGATGGCAACCGTTTTGCGAATTTTACCTCAATTGATCAAAACAGCGAAGGCCTGAGCGATATTCGGGAAGACCGGAATGGTAATATATGGTGCCATAATTTTGGCGGACAAATATTTCGTATCCGCAACAATACGCTTCAACTCTTTGAAAAATACAACTGGCGCGACCAACAGGTATTTCCCGGTATCAGGATTTCTGAAAAAAATGAACTGGTAGCTACCCATAGCAAAGGGCTTTATATTTACTCCATAGATCAGGACAGGGATACCATAATTTCCCCATCCAGCAAACCTGTTGGGCTGCAGAGTGTTGCGCTGTCCAGGCACCAGGGGAAAATTGTTTGCATTGTGGGAGATACCTTGTACAGGGTTGAAAATTTTCGGTTTAAACCGATGATAAAAAAGGCATCCTTTGATTTTAACTTCTCCCGGCATAGTATTATAATGGGCTCCTTCCGCGATTCATTATTCCTGCTTTCCGGAAGCCGGCAAAATATTACAGTTGTATTAATAAAAGGGGATACCTGCTTCCCCATCAGGCAATTTCCCGCGCCCAATGATGCTTTTTTCGTATTAAACCCTAAAAAAGAGGAAGGCTGGATAACATCTAAAAACAACATGTATTCCATTACCAATCCTGACCAGAAAATGGATAGCCTTGGTATTACCGGGCTTGTATGGGATAAGGAGGGAAATCAATGGTTCAGTACCCTGCAAAACGGATTGGCGAGGATTAACCAGGGAAACGTAAAAAACGAACCAACCGGGCTGAAATTACCCAATACTGAATTGGTAAAATCCATTACTGTTTATAAAAACCTGCTTGCTGTTGCCACAAGTATGGGCAAACTTTATTTGCTTAACGATGCAGGCAAACTGGTAAAGCAGGCTAATTCACCCAGGAATGTAAACCTGGAATCACTCCATGTAACGGGTGATTCTTTACTGCTTGCGGGAAGCAATCACCTGCTGAAATTTAACCCTGTCAATGGCAAACTTGAACAAGGCCCGCAAACTGCCTCAGTTAAGGACATTTCAACCGACGATTCGGGAAATACCTACGTGGCTAATACTTATAGCCTGCTTAAGATTGGACCGGATGGAAAAGTGATTGAATTAAGGTCGAAAAGATGCTGGACGGCTGAATATGCCACCTTCAACCAAACGGTGTACAGTTCGTTCTCAGATGGTTTGTTTTATTTTAAAAATGGCGAAGAGCACCAATTAACCATCAAAGGACAATCTTTGTTTCCAACATCCATTGCAGCAAATAAACAGTATGTAATGGTAGGGACAATTAACAACGGTGTTTTTCTTTTCAGCAATAATGTTTTAATAAAACACCTGAATACAAAAAATGAGCTTTTAAATGACCATATCATCCGGGTGAAATTTTTTAATGATAAAGCCTGGATACTATCTGATAAGAATATTGATGTATGGGATTTAAAAACATGGAAAATAATCCACTTTCCTTTTGGAGATAACCCTGTGCTTACAGGTGTTTCAGACTTTACCTTCTGGAATGAAAAACTCGTGTTTGCCAATGGCAACCGCCTTGAACTGCTCACCCTGCCAATACAGGAAAGTACTGTTCTGCCAAAGGCTTTTATTGATTATGTAATCATCAATAAGAGCGATACCATTATTCATAAAGACCCCATTTTCAGGTACAACCAGAATAATGTAAATTTCATCATTGGCGGCATTTCGTACAGTAGTGGCAAGGATCTGCGATTTGAGTACCAATTAGCCGGAGCCGACAGTAACTGGATACGGGTGCCCTCTTCACAACATATCATCAGTTTCCCCTTATTACTTCCCGGCAATTACAGGTTCAGGATGAGGGCAATTGCATCAAACGGGGAAAAGGGCCATCTTCTTGAATACTCTTTCACCATTCTTAAACCCTGGTGGCTGCGTACCTGGTTTATTGTGATCAGTACGGCAGCGGGGGCCTTCCTGATTTACCTGCTAACTGCATTACGCATACGGAATATCAGGCAAAAAAACCTGCTGCTGCTTGAAAAGCTCAACCTGCAATCAAAATGGCGCGACAGCATGCTTGCTGCCATCCGCAGCCAGATGAATCCCCACTTTATCTTCAACGCGCTCAATACCATTCAATCCTATATTTATGCAAATGATGAGAATATGGCGAGTAACTACCTTGGTAAGTTCAGCGATCTTATCAGGCGTATTCTTGATTACAGCCAGAAAAAGGAAATATCGCTAGCCAGTGAAATTGAAATGCTCCGCTTATACACTGACCTTGAGGTAATCAGGTTCGAAAATACCATGGAGGCCCATATTTCTGTTGATAATGACCTTCATCCCGATAATATATTTCTACCTCCCATGATGGTGCAGCCTTATGTAGAAAATGCCATTAAGCACGGCCTGCTTCATAAAACGAGCAACCGGGTACTCAACATAAGGTTCCTGAATCATAAAGAAAGCAATGAATTGATCATTGAAATTGAAGATAATGGCATTGGGCGAAAGGAAAGTGGCGCGATTAATAAATTCAGAAAAAAAACACATTCTTCATTTTCAACAATGGCCAATCAGCAAAGGCTCGAAATCCTTAACCTTGCATTTGAACACAAAATTTCAATTGAAACCATTGATAAAATGGATGTTCACCAAAAACCATCGGGTACAAAAGTGGTTTTAAAAATACCCTTGCAAAACTAAACGGTATGCTGGTGAAATAAAAAACGGGCAACACAAAAGAACGGCAGTACACCAAAAGGTATTAATGACCTTTAATATATTTGAATATATGATTAAAGCCCTTATAATTGAAGATGAGCAAAAAGCGGCCGAAATGCTTGCTACCATGCTCCAACGAAATCAACCTGACCTCGAAGTTGTTGATAAATGTAACGATCTGCCTTCAGGGGTAAGAAGCATCCGTAAGTTAAAACCCGACCTTGTTTTCCTTGACATTGAAATGCCTGGATACAGTGGCCTGCAACTCCTTGAGTTTTTTAACGAAGAGGAAATTGACTTTAATATCATATTTACTACCGCTTTTAATGATTATGCCATTAAAGCCTTTGAACTTTCGGCAATTGATTACATTCTGAAACCTATTCAAATTGATAAGTTAAATGCTGCTGTAGAAAAATTCAGGCGCCGGCAGCAAAAAGACCTCGCCTCTATTGAAAAACTGAAAATGCTGCAGCAGAATCTGAGTGGTAATTTAAGAAGAATTGCAGTTCCGGTAAGCAGTGGTGTTGAAATTGTAAACCTCGATGATATCCTGTTTCTGCAGGCAGAAGGAAGTTATACCCGGATTCACCTGTCAAACGAATTGCCACTTACTTTAAGCCGTAACCTCAAACATTTTGAAGATCAGTTGGCCGATGACCGCCATTTTTTCAGAAGCCACCGGAGTTATATTGTCAATACAGCCTATGTAAAAAAAGTATTGAAAAGTGATGGTGGAACCCTTCAATTAAATAATGGTACCAGTTTGCCTATTACTCCCGACAGAATAGAGGAATTGATAAACCTGATTTCACAATAGTTGCCTATTACCATACAGCAAACAAAACAAAAATGGCCATTTGCAAACCAAAGCAAGCTTTCTGCAAAATGGGCTCGTAATATAATTTCGCCTGATTTATGTTCGCATCATAATTCATCCACACACACCGACCTTACTCCGATTTTTCCATTAGCCAAACCAGTTAATTGGAGAATCGGGGTAGGGTTTTTAAAAAAATATTCACTCTTAACTACTTAAAACAAAAGTTGAAGTAAAATTTAACTAGGGTCCTGCATTTAACCGTGCAGGACTTTTTTTATGTCTTTTACCCTAAGCCTAAGCAAATTACTATTGCCTTTTGGAAGGTTGCCAAAGGATTTTATCGTCTAAAACCATAAATTCCAATACTTATGAGATACCTGTTATTGGCCGGATGGCTATTGACCTTCTTTTTGACAACATCAGCACAGGATGCGGCGCCTTACAAACATCCGCCCAAAATACTGGAAGACCTTTTACTTGCCCCTCCTACCCCAACCGTAAGTTTTGATGAAAAAGCAAAATTCATGCTCGTTATGGAGCGCAGCCAATACCCCGATGTGGAGGAACTTGCCCAACCCGAACTGCGCATCGCAGGTTTGCGCATCAATCCACGGAACTTTGGACCAAGCCGGGCCAATTTTATTACCAATTTCAAAATAAAGGATATAGTAACCGGTAATGAAATGCAGGTTTCAGGTTTGCCCGCCAACCTTAAAGCAGGTGCCCCTGTTTGGAGTCCTTCTCAAAAAAAAATAGCCTTTTCTAATACCCTTGGCGATAGAATTGACCTGTATGAAATTGATGTAACTACCCATACTGCCAAAAAAGTAAATAAGAAACCGCTTAATCTTGTACTCGGCAGCTACCGCTATTATGACGATGCTACCCTGATGTATGAAACCACTGTTGCTGCTGCAAATGCTGCCCCCAAAGCTCCCTTGGCACCCACAGGTCCGGTAATCCAGGAAAATCTTGGCAAGGCGGCACCAAGCCGTACCTATCAGGACATGATTAAAAACCCGCACGACGAAGCCTTGTTTGCCTTTTTTGCCACCTCGCAGCCGGTAATGAATAAGGCCGGAGTTGAAACCAATTTTTCAAAGCCCGGCATTTACCTTTCGCTTACTGCCTCGCCCGATAAAAAGTATTTCATGGTAAGGCAGGTACAAAAGCCTTTTAGTTACATAGTTCCAGTAAATGGATTTCCACAGGTAGTATTAATTACCGATGCAGCCGGCCGCGAAGTAAAAAAACTTGCCACGCTGCCTTCCTCAGAAACGGCTCCAAGCGGGTTTGATAATATACAGAATGTTCCAAGGGGTTTTAGCTGGCGTGCCGATAAGCCTGCTACCAGTGTATGGGCTATGCCGCTCGACAGCGGCATTTTCAGCAATAAAGTGGAATTTCATGACGAAGTGCTTACCCTTGATGCTCCTTTTACCGGTCAGCCGCAAAGCCTGGTAAAAACCACCCAACGCTTCCGCAACATTACCTGGGGCAATAATAGCCTCGCCCTGCTTGCAGAAGGCATCAGCCGGCAGCAAAAAGTACGCTGGCATAAACTTGACCCTGCCACAGGTACCACGCAGCTTTTACTGGACCGAAGCACCAATGACCAGTATAATAATCCCGGAAGCCCCGTATTGGCCCGTAATAATTTTAACCGTATGGTGCTGAAAACGGTGAATAACGGAACGGCCTTGCTGATGGAAGGCGAAGGTTCCTCCCCTAAAGGCGACCTGCCCTTCCTGTCGGTTTTTGACCTGAACACCAAACAAAGCCAGATTATCTGGCGTTGCGAGGAACCTTTCTATGAATCAGTTGCCGAGGTAATTGATGCCGATAAACGGATAGTAATAACCCGTCGTGAAAGCCAGACCGAAGTGCCCAATTATTTCCTGCGTGACCTTTCATCCGGAAGAAGCGTTGCGCTTACCTCATTCAAAGACCCGCAACCGGTTTTGCGCAACCTGAAAAAGGAAAAAATAACCTACAAAAGAGCTGACGGTATTGACCTTACCGCAACAGTGTACCTGCCCGAAGGATTTAAGCCGGGTACCGATAAGCCGCTACCCATCCTTATTTGGGCTTATCCCCGCGAATTTAAAAGCGCCGCCGATGCCGCACAGGTACGGGGCAGCCAATACCGGTTTAGTGGTGTAGGCTGGGGCAGCGCGGTATTTTATGCCACTGTTGGCTATTGTGTAATGGATGCTACTGAATTTCCAATAGTTGGAGAAGGCGAAAGTCAGCCAAACGATACTTTTATTGAACAACTCAGGCTAAATGCACAGGCAGCGCTTAACAAAATTCATGAGCTTGGCTATGGTGATACTGCCCGCGCTGCCGTTGGCGGACACAGCTACGGCGCTTTTATGACGGCTAACCTCCTGGCGCATACCCGCCTGTTTAAAGCTGGACTTGCCCGCAGTGGCGCATACAACCGCACCCTTACCCCCTTTGGTTTCCAGGCCGAAGAGCGAACCTTTTGGCAGGCACCCGATGTGTATATGAAAATGAGCCCCTTTGCCTATGCAGATAAGATAAAGGATGCACTGTTGCTCATTCATGGCGATGCAGACAACAATCCGGGCACCTTCCCTATTAACAGTGAAAGGCTTTTTGCTGCTGTTAAAGGCCATGGCGGTACGGTACGCTTTGTAAGCCTGCCTTATGAAAGCCACGGCTACGCAGGCCGGCAAAATGTGCTGCACATGCTATATGAACAATACGCCTGGCTGGAGAAGTATGTGAAAGGAGCAAAGAAATAAAGGGTGTTAATGGCGGGTGGGGACACCCGCCATTAAAAATTTAAATAATAATTTTTGAAAAAAGTTTGGCAGAACCGAATTGCCCCCTATTTTTGCACTCCCAAAACGGGAATAGGGAGTATAGCTCAGCTGGTTTAGAGCATCTGCCTTACAAGCAGAGGGTCCTTGGTTCGAACCCGAGTACTCCCACAAAAAGTCACCTCATCAGGTGGCTTTTTTCGTTGTTTTAACTGCATCCCTCAGCCAATCTGCTTTCACCCCAAAAAACTAGGAATTTTTT
>Ga0116158_10004923_pt1 | contig 11340 bp, 8 predicted proteins | sample AD_UKC052_MetaG_FD_89883 | JGI IMG/M metagenome (GOLD analysis project Ga0116158, IMG submission 89883) | Active sludge microbial communities of municipal wastewater-treating anaerobic digesters from USA - AD_UKC052_MetaG | ecosystem: Engineered > Bioreactor > Anaerobic > Digestate | place: USA... | reverse complement strand
TCAACACCGATCTGGCTGGATTGGGATTTGGAATAGCGGATGTCAGTGAAGATTATACGGTACGGAAAGATGTCCGTAGAGAATATGAAATCTCTCCCTTCAACCTTGGAACAATCGTGCATGACATAAATGTTCGATCCGGAATTAATTCGAGTACCGGCGTTCTGAATACAGAAGTTTACGGTGCCTACAAACTGGGACGAAAAATCTGGATCAAAGCTGGCTACTCACGACTGAATGCCGATATCCTTCTGAAAAAGGTGGAAGAAAAATTCGGATACAACTCCCATTTACTTTTCCTGGGAGCTCGGTTTACATACTAAGAACTCAACCCAATATTCCGGCAGATGATGGATTCAAAACCCGATATCTGCTGGTTTTTCAAAACAACTTTTCAAACTCAGTACAAAAAAAAGAAGCCCCGCAAATCGCGGGGCTTCCTCATTTTGGTTGGACGGGACAATTAATCTAATGTAATCTCCAGAGCCAATCCTCTTAATTCATGCACCAATACGTTGAATGACTCCGGAATGTTTGGCTTCGGCATATTCTCACCTTTTACAATGGCTTCGTATGCTTTTGCTCTTCCGATTACATCATCTGATTTTACAGTCAGGATTTCCTGAAGGATGTGGGATGCACCAAATGCTTCCAGTGCCCAAACCTCCATTTCTCCAAAACGCTGACCCCCGAACTGTGCCTTACCACCCAACGGCTGTTGTGTAATAAGTGAGTATGGTCCGATGGAACGGGCGTGCATCTTATCGTCTACCAGGTGACCCAGTTTCAGCATATAGATGATACCCACCGTAACTTTCTGATCAAAACGCTCACCTGACAAACCATCATACAGATAAGTCCGTCCGAATGAAGGCAGATTTGCATCGTTCAGTTCGGTTACCACTTCTTCTTCGGTAGCACCGTCGAAGATCGGAGTTGCGTATTTACGGCCCAGTTTGCGACCAGCCCAACCAAGGACGGTTTCGTAAATCTGTCCGATGTTCATCCTTGAAGGTACACCCAATGGGTTCAGTACGATATCAACCGGAGCTCCGTCTTCAAGGAATGGCATGTCTTCCTGGCGAACAATACGGGCAACAACCCCCTTGTTTCCGTGGCGACCCGCCATCTTATCCCCTACTTTCAGTTTCCGTTTTTTCGCGATGTACACTTTGGCAAGTTTCACGATTCCGGTTGGAAGTTCGTCACCTACTTCAATGGCTACACGCTCTCTTTTGAACCGACCCGCTACTTCATTACGTTTCTTCACATAATTTTTTACCAGGTCAAACACCATACGGTTTAGACGGGAATCGTCTGTCCAGTTTTCCAACACCACGTCAGAGATCAGATTGGCCTCCTCTGCCACGTTGTAGTTACTTTCGTCACGGTATGGGTTTTTGTCAGGGAATAAGTTCTCAGTAATGTTCTTACGGCTGAACTTCACTCCTTTCGACATAATCTCATCGCCAAATTTGTGCTTGATTCCTTTACAGGTTTTGCCTTCCAGGATCACCAATAACTTGTCGATGGCTTTGTTTTTCAGTTCGATCAGATCTTTGGAGTACTTCGACTTCAGAACATCCAGTTCTTTTTTCGATGCAGCCCGAAGGTCTTTATCCTTTCTTGGACGTGAGAACAATTTGGTATCGATAACGACCCCTCTCATGGATGGAGGCGCCTTCATCGAAGCATCTTTCACATCACCGGCTTTGTCACCGAAGATGGCACGAAGAAGTTTCTCTTCCGGTGTCGGATCGCTCTCACCTTTTGGTGTGATTTTACCTACCAGGATGTCTCCTTCTTTCACCTCAGCTCCAACACGGATGATACCGTCCTTATCCAGGTTCTTCACGGCTTCCTCACTTACGTTTGGAATCTCAGAAGTCAGTTCTTCTTCTCCACGCTTGGTTTCCCGAACTTCAAGTTCGTATTCCTCAATGTGAATGGAAGTGAAAATATCGTCAGAAACTACTTTCTCAGAGATTACGATGGCATCCTCAAAGTTGTAACCCTGCCATGGCATGAACGCCACCATCATGTTACGACCAAGAGCAAGTTCTCCTCCTTGTGTGGCATAGCCTTCACAAAGAATCTGTCCGCGAACCACTTTGTCTCCTTTGTTCACAATCGGACGAAGGTTGATACAAGTATCCTGGTTCGTACGACGGAATTTGGTCAGATTGTAGGTACGGATATCGTTGTCGAATTCAACAGAACGCTGGTCATCCGTTTGCACGTACTGAACCACAATCTTCATTGAATCCACATAAATAACCTCACCGGTATCTTCAGCGGCAATCAGTGTTTTGGAATCTTCCGCCACACGTGCTTCCAGACCGGTTCCGACAATCGGAGCTTCCGGACGAAGAAGCGGAACTGCCTGACGTTGCATGTTGGATCCCATCAGGGCCCGGTTCGCATCATCGTGCTCAAGGAAAGGAATCATGGAAGCCGCAATCGATACAATCTGATTCGGCGCCACGTCCATATAGGTAACGTTTGCTGGCTCTACCAACGGGAAGTCACCTTCAAAACGTGCTTTCACCCGTTCCTGGGTAAGGGTTCCGTCATCAGAAAGGCCGGTTTTCGCAAGAGCGATGTTGTGACCGTCCTCTTCTTCAGCTGTTAAGTATTCTACTTCGGTATTCGCCAGAATTTTACCGTCTGCAATTTTGCGGTACGGTGTCTCAATGAATCCCATACCATTTACTTTGGCGTGGATACAAAGAGAAGAAATCAGACCAATGTTCGGACCTTCCGGAGTTTCGATGGTACACAGACGACCGTAGTGCGTGTAGTGAACGTCACGAACCTCGAAACCGGCACGCTCACGGGAAAGACCACCTGGCCCGAGGGCTGACAATCTTCTTTTGTGGGTAATCTCGGCCAGTGGATTGGTTTGATCCATGAACTGAGACAACTGGTTGGTTCCGAAGAAGGAGTTGATAACAGACGAAAGCGTTCTTGCGTTGATCAGATCAACCGGTTTGAAGTCTTCGTTGTCACGAACGTTCATTCTTTCTTTGATGGTTCTCGCCATACGGGCAAGACCAACACCAAACTGAGAATACAACTGCTCACCAACGGTACGAACACGACGATTAGACAAGTGGTCAATATCATCGACAACCGCTTTTGAGTTGATCAGACCGATCAGATATTTCACGATCATGATTATATCTTCGGTCGTCAGAACGCGGGTTGCAGACGAAGTGGAAAGACCCAGTTTCTTGTTGATTCTGTATCGTCCTACTTCTCCCAGATCGTAACGCTTATCAGAGAAGAACAGGTTCTGAATAATATCACGGGCCGTTTGTTCATCCGGAGCATCGGTGTTCCGCAACTGACGGTAGATTTGCTCAACCGCTTCTTTTTCAGAGTTTGATGGATCTTTCTGAAGGGTATTGTAAATAATGGTGTAATCGGTTGAGTTCACATCCTCGCGGTGTACAATCACCGACTTGGAACCTGAATCCATGATCACATCCAGATCTTCTTCCTTAATGATGGTATCGCGTTCGAGCAATACTTCATTACGGGCGATGGAAACTACCTCACCGGTGTCCTCATCTACGAAATCTTCTGTCCATGACTTCAGAACCCTTGCAGCCAGTTTACGGCCCAATAGTTTCTTCTGATTGGTCTTGTTCACATTGATTTCTTCTGACAAACCGAACAGGTCGAGAATGTCTTTATCCGAACCGTAACCAATCGCACGAAGCAATGTGGTGACAGGGAATTTCTTTTTACGGTCGATGTACGCATACATCACGTTGTTCACGTCAGTAGCGAATTCGATCCATGACCCTTTAAAAGGAATGATACGGGCAGAATACAGCTTGGTACCGTTGGTGTGCTTGCTTTGCGCAAAGAACACACCGGGAGAACGGTGAAGCTGTGATACAATAACACGTTCCGCACCATTGATGCAGAACGAGCCACGGCCCGTCATGTAAGGGATATTTCCAAGGAATACTTCCTGTTCGATGGTTTGAAAATCCTCGTTATCAGCATCTTTACACTCCAAACGAAGTTTGGCTTTCAAGGGGACTGAATACGTAAGACCTCGGTCGATACACTCTTCCAGTGAATATTTCGGAGGATCTACATTGTAGTCAATAAAGGAAAGAACGTAGTTGTCACGGCTGTCAGAGATTGGAAAATTCTCTGAAAACACTTTGAACAACCCTTCTGCCGTTCTCTTCTCTACCGGGGTCTCCAGCTGGAAGAAATCTTTAAACGATTGAAGCTGAACGTCAAGGAAATCCGGATAATCGATGGCAGGCTTCACCGACGCGAATGAAATCCTACCTGATCTAGTGATTGTTTTGCCCAATTTCTTTAGAAATTTTAGCGATTTGATAAATAGGGTGCAAAACTAGGAAAATTCCTTTATAAAAACTCCCCGCATGCCAAAAGAAATTTGGAATGATTTTTAACAGTATATTTGGCATACGATTAAACGACATCCAACTATGATTCAGGTTTCGGAAAAAGCAAAAGAAAAAATACTGGAAATCAAGCACTCGGAGAACCGGGGAGACGATTTCCACGTTCGGGTTGGCGTGAAAGGTGGCGGATGCTCCGGTCTTATGTACGACTTAACCTTTGATGAAGAACTTCAGGCAACTGACAAAATGATCGAAGACCAGGGCATTAAACTGGTGGTCGACAAAAAATCAGTTCTCTATCTGGCAGGAACCACGCTCGATTTTACCGACGGTTTAAACGGAAAAGGCTTTCAGTTCATCAATCCAAATGCCAGCCGGACATGTGGATGCGGTGAAAGCTTCAGTGTCTGATTTTCAAAAGACATGCATAATAAAAAAGCCCTGTCATTACTGACGGGGCTTTTTTGTTGGATACTATATTATATAGAGCGACTACTCGAAACGAAGGTGCTTCACCGATTCTCCGGAATTGGCCAGTTCTATCAGCGAGTCGATACCGATCTGCAGGTGCTTTTCAGCATAGGATGTGGTCACCTTCGTATCAGACCTGGATGTCTTCACACCTTCCGGTACCATCGGATTGTCCGAAACCAGGAGCAATGCCCCTTTTGGTATGTTATTGGCGAACCCTACGACAAAAATGGTGGCCGTTTCCATGTCGATGGCCATGGCCCGTAAATCGCGGAGGTATTCTTTGAATTTATCGTCATGCTCCCAGACCCTGCGGTTGGTCGTGTACACTGTTCCTGTCCAGTAATCAAGTTCATGCTTTTTAATCATGGACGAAACAGACCGTTGCAGGCGGAACGAAGGCAGGGCCGGAATCTCAGGCAGACAGTAATCGTTGCTGGTTCCTTCTCCACGAATGGCGGCAATCGGAAGAATCAAATCGCCAATGGCCGTTTTCTTTTTCAGTCCGCCACATTTCCCCAGAAACAAAACCGCTGCCGGCGAAACTGCTGATAAAAGATCCATTACTGTAGCAGCCATGGCAGATCCCATCCCGAAATTGATGATGGTGATGCCATTGGCCGTGGCCGTTTGCATCGGTTTGTCCAGACCGATAATCGGCACATCGAACTTATCGGCAAACATCTGCACATAATTAATAAAGTTGGTCAGCAGAATATACTTTCCAAATGTTTCCAGTGGAGTGCCTGTATATCTTGGAAGCCAATCGTTTACAATTTCTTCTTTGGTTTTCATAGGTTCGAATCGGTTTTTGTGTGCGAATGATTTCTGTGGTTGAGCCTGCAATAAAAGCAGCCTGCTCTAAAAAATCACAGAAAAACGAAAATTAGATTTGGGTAAATGCCCTGCTTGTTCTTTGCTTTGGGGCATGCCCGACGCTACGAAAATCCGGATAGTTTTTTTAGGAACCCCTGAATTTGCCGCCACCTGCCTTCAAAATCTGATCGACCAGAACGCAAATGTGGTGGTGGTGATCACAGCACCCGACAAACCGGCAGGACGAGGACTCCATCTGAATAAAAGTGCGGTGAAACAAGTAGCTGAAGCAGCCGGTATCCCGGTCCTGCAGCCCGAAAAACTGAAGAATCCCGAATTTCTGGAAGAACTGAAGTCCTACCAGGCAGACCTTGGTATAGTGGTTGCCTTCCGGATGTTACCCGAACTCGTGTGGCGGATGCCACCCATGGGAACATTTAACCTTCATGCTTCCCTCCTGCCATCCTTCCGTGGAGCGGCTCCTATAAACTGGGCTTTGATGCGGGGCGAAAAACAAACAGGCATCACCACCTTTTTTCTCCAGCATGAAATCGATACCGGCGATCTTCTCCTGCAGGAAAAAGTGGACATAGGAGAAAATGAAAATGTGGGGTCACTCTACCACCGACTCATGAATCAAGGTGCAGCACTCGTATGGAAAACGGTCTGCGGAATTGCGGACGGAACCCTCACTCCTTTTCCTCAGGACGAATCGAAAGTGAGTTTCGCTCCGAAAATATTTAAAGAAACAGGCCTGCTTGATTTTAACCGGTCGGCTCTGGAGCTCCACAATCAGATCAGGGGACTATCGCCGGTTCCGGGAGCCTGGTTTCTCAAGGATGGAAAAGTAATGAAGGTTTTGAGTTCCCTGCCGGATACGATACCGTCTGACAATATGGAGCCCGGAATTCTACGGGTTCTACGCCCGGGAGAGCTGGGCATTGCCACAAAAGATAATTGGCTCAACCTTTTGGAAATCCAGCCTGAGGGCAAACGAAAAATGACAGCAAAAGAATTTCTGGCCGGACACCCGATAGAAAAACTATGAATACAAGACTCAGTGTAAACATCAATAAAATCGCCACCCTCCGCAATGCCCGGGGAGGCAACAATCCCGACCTGTTGCAGGTGGCGCTGGATTGTGAAGAATTCGGGGCACAAGGCATTACGGTGCACCCGCGTCCGGACGGACGGCACATCCTCTATGATGATGTGCGTGCCTTAAAACCACTGGTGACCACAGAATTCAACATTGAAGGCTATCCCGATCAAAGTTTTCTGGATCTGGTGATGGAAGTTAGTCCCCATCAGATGACTCTGGTGCCGGATGCACCCGATGCCATTACCTCAAATGCCGGCTGGGATACAGTCACACACTTTTCGTTTCTGAAGGAAGTAGTGGAACTGGCCCACACCAAGGGGATACGGGTTTCGGTTTTTATCGAACCGGACAAAGCCAAAATCCGAAAAGCGGCCGACCTCGGAGCTGACCGGATTGAACTCTATACTGAACCTTATGCCGCCCATTATGCTAAAAATCCGCAGATCGCAGTCCGTCCTTTTGTAGAAGGTGCTGTCTGGGCGCACGATGCCCACCTCGGGGTGAATGCTGGCCATGACCTGAGTCTGGAAAACCTGGCCTGGTTTGCGCAGCATGTCCCCCATTTGCAGGAAGTCTCCATCGGCCACGCACTCATTTGCGATGCCCTGTATTTTGGTCTGGAAAACACGATTCAGATGTATCGCAGGCAGTTGGGTGGAAGTTAAGATCTGAAGTCCTCTGTCAGGCTTTATAGAATTCCTTTTTAGCGCAAATTTCTGGCGGCTATTTTGGGGTTTGTATGAATACCGCAAAAAAACAGGCGGGTAAGTCTGATTTGTCTTCAGGCAGGCATTGGGCTTATCTGGTAATAAACTACTACAGGAAACGTAATGATAAAGAATTTAGTGCCTGGGCAGCAGGATATCAGGACAATTAAACAGTTCCGTATTTTTGATTTCTGCGGATGCTTCTTCTTTCAAATCCGAAAGAAGAAGTGTGGAGACCCATTTCAACAAAAACCGGCTTATTGGGTATTGAAAACGTCAATTTGTGGATTCGAAAAACAGGCCTTTGATTTGACCATCGGAATGCAGCAGGCCCGGCTTCAGTGAATCGGCAAACTTTGGATATTCGCCTTTCGCAAACAAACCTTTCTTAAATGACATTCTGCCTCTGGTAAATGAATGTTCAATTGGATAACCATAATCGAAAAGGGATTCATGATTGATGTTTCGAATCGTCTGTTGAATCTTAACCCAGGCAGGCTTTAGCTGGAATGAAGAACCTATCATAAAATTAAACTTCAAAAGATGGTTAGAACGAACGCTTTCAAATCCTCTATCATTTCCATCCTTGCATTTGGACTCACAGGTTGTTCAGCCATTTTCACCGGGCTCTATGGCATCAAAAAAACGAGAGTTTTGGATGAAAAAACCATTGCCCGGAATGCAAGCCAATTCAACATTCCCTCTTCCGACAGTTACAAACTGGATACCGCCTATTATTCATTTCTGCTTTCTCACGATCGTGTCCGGTTCAAGCAGCAGATATACAACCACTATCAACCTTTGCAGGCACTTTATTTTGATCCGTCAGGAAAACTGCTTTCGTTTCAGGTCAATTGTTATGCGGGAGGATTCCCTAACCTGAACTGGGACCGAAATGGGATACTGACAACGTTTCCTCCTAAGAAGCAGGCTCCAATCGATAGTCTCACTCCTTTACAGACTCAACTTAGATTTTTAAAGCCTCTTTCACAGTCATCTGCTATTTCAACGGAAGGAGTCGATTACGTCGTGATTGTTTACTGGAACCGGTTTATGGGTCGGCAGAGTAAGCGGCTGATTCAATTTGTTCAGGAAAACCGTAAACTCGAACCGGGGGAAAAGGTTAAAATCCTGTATGTCAACAACGACAACCTGTTTGCTGCAAAGTGAGGCAAATGTTTACAGGGATCAGGAGACAGTAATCAGGATTCAGGTGGGAATTGCAGGCATTTAGAAGATGGTAATTAGTGATCAGGAGACAGGAATCAGGATTCAGGTTGAATACACACCTGCCTCAGACGAAGTTGCGGTTCGTTTGGGCCATTTCAAGGCCAATGGTTTTCATAGGGTGGTAACCATTTGAGGCGATTCCTTTCAGCTTTGAATGTGCAACTTTGAACGACTATTTCATCCCTCATTTCTCTTCTCTCATCACACATCCCTCATCAATCATCCCTAAACAGATCGACTTCCCAAAGGCTAAACTGATTTTTTCTTTTATTTGAGGCCTATGATGAACCGATGTTTACTTTTCAGCCTGCTCCTTGCCGGAACAGGTGCAGTGGCCCAGCAAGCCTTTTCACCTTCAGATGTGTACCGTCTCAAATCAGTGAGCGATCCACGGATTTCACCCGATGGAAACTGGGTGGCCTATGTGGTTTCGACGCCGGATTCGGCCAAAGACAAATCGGATTCCGATATCTGGATGATCAGCCGGGATGGGAAAGACAACATCAAAATGACGGCCAGCAAGGAAAGTGAATCCAAACCCCGCTGGTCGCCCGACGGAAAAGTCCTCACTTTCCTCTCCTCCCGCTATGAATCCAAGAAAGCCCAGATCTGGAAAATGGACCGCCGGGGTGGTGAAGCCGAAAAACTGACAAACCTTTCCTGGTCGGTCAGTGAATACGTCTGGAGTCCCGATTCCCGGAAAATCCTGCTGGTGATCGAAGACCAGGATTCCAAAGAGGAAGAAGAAAAGAAAGACAAAACACCGAAGCCAATCGTGATGGACCGCTACCATTTTAAACAGGACGGTGATGGGTATCTGGAACGAAAACGGAGCCATCTCTATGTGTTTGATGTGGATTCGAAAAAACTCGACACCCTCACCAGCGGTGATTTTGACGAAGCCCAGCCCGCCTGGTCGCCAGACAGCAAACGGATCATATTTTCGAGCAACCGCACTGCTGATGCCGACCGGAATGCCAATTCCGACATCTGGGTGATGGAAGCCCGCAAAGGAGCCTCCATGCAGCAACTCACCACCTGGACCGGCACAGACCTATCTCCCGCCTGGAGTCCGGACGGAAAGTGGATTGCGTACCAGCGTTCCCAGTTCGACAAATTTGATACCTACGACCAAAATCAGCTGGCCCTCATCCCTGCCTCTGGTGGGACACCCCGGATCCTGAATCCGAAAATGGACCGGTCCACTTCGAAACCCGAATGGTCGGCCGACAGCAAGTCGTTGTATTTTTTACTGGAAGACGACCGCCGCAACCATGTGGCCTCCATCGATCTGGACCTCAAACTGACCAACGTGACAAGCGGGGACAGAGTCCATTTCGCTTTAAGTCCCGGTCCTGGTAACACCTGGGCTACCCTGAGCAGCGACCCTGCTACACCCAATGAAGTGTATTTCATAGAAAACGGCAATGCCCGCCGACTGACCTTTGTACACGACACCCTCATGAAAAAAAGGACGCTGGCGACTGTGGAGGCCTTTGACTCAAAAAGCAAGGACGGTACCGTCGTAGGCAATTTCCTTTTCTGGCCGGCTGGAAAACCTAAAAACGAGAAATTGCCTCTTATTCTTTGGATTCATGGAGGTCCGACCGCACAGGACGATTTTGCCTTTGACTTTATCCCACAGGTATTTGCTGCCAAAGGCTATGCCGTGCTGACGGTGAATTACCGCGGAAGTACGGGCAAAGGTCTGGCCTTCAGCCGCAGCATTTTTGCTGACTGGGGCAACAAAGAAGTGGTGGATCTGCTGGGAGCGGTTGACCATTTGATAAAAGCAGGCAGAGTGGATGAGAACCGGCTTGCCCTGGGAGGGTGGAGCTACGGCGGTATTCTGACAGACTACGTCACCGCCACCGATGCCCGTTTTAAAGCGGCAGCCAGCGGAGCCGGAAGCGCCCTGCAACTTTCGATGTATGGCAGCGATCAGTATGTTTTGCAATACGAAACCGAACTGGGAGTGCCCTGGAAAAACATGTCCAAATGGATGAAGGTCTCCTACCCTTTTCTGAATGTGGAAAAAATCAACACACCTACCCTCTACATGGTTGGTGAAAAGGACTTCAATGTACCGGCCGCCGGAAGCGAGCAGATGTACCAGGCTCTCAAAACAAGGGGTGTGCCGACTCAGTTTGTGGTCTACCCCAATCAGTTTCATGGCATTGTCGTGCCAGGCTACCAGAAAGACAAACTGGTACGGTATCTGGATTGGTTTGAGAAGTATGTGGGGAAGTGATGCGTGGTGAATGATGAGTTATGAATGATGAGTTATGAATGGAATGCAATTTTCATTGGCGCCATTGGGTGCCTTGTTATCGGTAGAAATAGAAAACAACAGGTTGCATAAGTGCCTTTAGGTACGACCTATTGATTGGGAGGCCTACCCATTTTTGTCTGTACCAGGATTTATAAGATTGAAGGATTGTAGGATGAATGCAGGCACGCCCTGGGATTTGTCGCGGTCTGACCGGCGGTACCACAGTTAGTTCAAAGCCCTGTATCGCTACGCAATGTTTTGCTAAAAACAACATGGAGTAGGCTAAACGAAGCGGATATTTTTGTTAAGTCAAAGAGAACTAGCAGCAAGACCATTTGCAACAGTGGG
>Ga0116158_10004922_pt1 | contig 11343 bp, 6 predicted proteins | sample AD_UKC052_MetaG_FD_89883 | JGI IMG/M metagenome (GOLD analysis project Ga0116158, IMG submission 89883) | Active sludge microbial communities of municipal wastewater-treating anaerobic digesters from USA - AD_UKC052_MetaG | ecosystem: Engineered > Bioreactor > Anaerobic > Digestate | place: USA... | reverse complement strand
CGTCATCCTCGCCACCGACGCCGACGGTCGCTTCAGCGTCCAGGAGAGCAAGCAGGAGATCGTGTTCCCGGTCGAGCTCATCCCGCCGGCCGACGCCGCCCTGCCCGGCCCCGACGTCGAGCGCCTCGCCTGGACCACCCCGCCCAGCACCACCGACGCCCTCCAGCTCACCGCCCTCGACCAGGGCCCCGACGGCTGCATCGGCGTCGAGTTCGACGGCGCCGCCGCTTTCCCGCGCTGGTACTTCTGCCTGCCCGCCGACGCCTTCCCCTTCGCCCTCGACCAGTGGGTCACCGTCGGCAACTTCGCCGACGGCGATGTCGTCACCCTCACCCGCGCCGCCGACCCGAAGACGCAGGAGCCGGTGCCCGGCGTCGAGCTGGTCGCCTCGCGCGGCCGCGTGCTGCCCAAGCTCTCCTCCACCGTGCTCGCCGCCAAGCTCGACTTCAACGTCAGCCTCGCGCCCGACCCGGTGTGTGGCACCGTCGCCCGCCCCGAGAGCGTCAGCGCCCGCTACGAGGATGGCCCCGCCGAGTTCGTCAAGGTCGGCGAGACCATCACCCTCGCCGGCGTCGACAGCAGCCTCTCGCTGTGGCTCGCCCACGCCGAGGAGCGCAAAGTGTTGAACCCGGTCTGCGCCGAGGGCCCCGACGAGCTCGGCCCCGACCTCGAGATCGTCGCCGTCCGCACCCCGCAAAACCCCTGACCTTCGACCGACTTAATTAAATCACCGAGGACCTCGCCATGATCACCACCAAGCATTCCAACCGCCCCTGGATCGGACTCACCGCGCTGTGCGCCCCGCTGCTCGCCCTCACGGCCTGCGCCGACGCTGGCTCCGCCTACGGCTCCAAGGACGAGGGCGCCGGCTCGGCCTCGCTCAGCGGCGGCGACGAGGGCCAGGCCGAGGGCGGCAACGAGGAGGGCCTCGGCGTCGGCCAGGGCGGCTCGCAGGACTTCGGCGAGTTCAAGCAGATCCTCGAGGACGGCCAGATCCCCGGCCCCGGCACCCTCGACGACGTCGGCTTCTTCAACGAGCACAAGCTCGTGCTGCCGACGCCCGCCTGTACCAACGACGTCTGCCTGCACGGCCTGTTCGGGCAGATGGGCAACATGATCACCGGCTCCGACTGCATCACCGTGCTGGTCGGCATGAACACCGCGATCGACATCTCCAAGCTCGAGCGCCCGCCGCTCAACCTCGCCCTCGTCATCGACACCAGCGGCTCGATGCAAGGCGAGGCGATCGCCTACGTGCGTGAGGGCCTGATGCGCATGCTCGACGGCCTCGAGGCCAAGGACAGCATCTCGCTCGTCACCTTCTCGGGCACCGCGCACCTCCAGGTCGAGGCCGTCACCGGCGACGCCCCCGAGCTGATCAACGCCATCGACGCCATCGCCGCCAACGGCGGCACCAACATCTACGACGGTCTGCGCACCGGCTTCGAGGTCGTCGACGCCCACCGCATCGAGGGCGCGCAGAACCGCGTCGTCTTCCTCTCCGACGGCATGGCCACCGACGGCATCACCAACAACGCCAAGATCATCAGCATGGCCGCCGGCTTCGCGGCCGCCGGCTATGGCCTGACCACGATCGGCGTCGGCACCACCTTCGACGCCGACCTGATGCGCAGCCTCTCCGAGCAGGCCAGCGGCAACTTCTACTTCCTGCAGGACCCCGCGGCCGTGCAGGAGGTGTTCCACGAGGAGGTCACCTCGTTCCTGGTCCCGCTCGCCGAGGATGTCTCGATCGACGTCGACATCGGCGACGCCTACGTCCTGCGCGGCATCTACGGCACCAAGCTCTTCGACATCGCCGCCGGCTCCGGCAGCATCGAGATCCCGAACCTCCAGCTCGCCCACCGCACCGGCGTCGACGACCACGACGACGGCGGACGCCGCGGCGGCGGCGGGGCCATCCTGCTCGAGCTGCTGCGCAAGCAGGGCCAGGACGCCACCCAGGCCGTCGGCGACCTCAAGCTCCACTACCGCGTCCCCAACACCGAGACCTACGTCGACGAGCAGGTCGCCATCAAGATCCCCGTCGCCCCCGACCAGGTCGACCTCGAGAAGGGCACCTTCGAGGACGTCAGCGTCCAGAAGGGCTTCGTCATGCTCAACATCTTCACCGGCTTCCAGATGGCCGCGACCCGGGCCGCCCAGGGCGACCTCACCGGCGCCTATCACGTGCTCGATGGCCTGGAGAAGAACGTCGCCGCCTGGCTGGTCACGACCCCCGACTTCGACATCGAGGACGACCTCAAGTACATCCGGCTGTTCCAGCAGAACCTCCTGAACGCAGGCGCCGCCGAGACCCCGCCGACCCAGCCCGGTCAGGAGCCCCCGCCGCCGAGCGAGCCCTGGCCGAACGACTGAGGCTGATCGCTGCCACGAATGACGGCCGGCCACGATGGCCGGCCGTTCACGCTCCGCAGGGTCAGAGCATGGTGCAGTCGACGGCCTTGTGGATCACGCAGGGCTCCGCGATCGCCGTGCCCGCGATCCGCGCCTCGACCCAGTCGAGCACGAAGGGGATCGACTGGGTCGCCGCGTCCACGTGGCCCGCGCCCGCGCACTCGAGGTGGTCGATCACATAACCCGCGTCGCACAGCTTCGGCAGGTCGGCGCGGATCACCGGCGTGAACACCAGGTCGTCGGCCTCGCCCTGGACCACCAGCGTCGGCGTGTGCACCTCGAGCGGGATCTGGCTGGTGCGCAGCGTCGCCCGGTCGAGGATGCAGCCGAACTCGCCGAGCGCGTCGTAGTCCGCGGCATCGATCGCGTCGATGAACGCCTGCTGATAGATCTGGTTGGGCTGCGTGATCGTGGCCGGGATCGTGATGTCGCAGGTCTCCGCCATCTGCTTCGGCAGGTCGACCGCGATGTCGACCGGCGGACCCTCGCTCAGCACGTCGCTCAGCGGCGACTTCAGCTGATGCCAGGTGTGCCCGCCGACGACCGCCGCCGCCAGCAGGCTCGTCGCCGGGCTCCACTGCGTCGCCGCATACTTCGTCAGCGCATACGCATCCGTCGGCGGCACCGAGGCGACGTTGGCCGTGATCTTGAACTCGGGCGCATAAAACGGCGCGTAGCGGTCGGCCCACAGCGTGGCGAAGCCACCCTCCGAGATGCCGAACAGCACGATGTCGGCGCCCGGCGTCGCCGGCAAGGTCTCGCCGCTGTCGCCCGCGAACCGACTGAGCGCGCGCAGCGAGTCGAGGCTGGCGATCGCCGTCGGCTCCGGCACGATGTACGGGTGGATCGACGCGGCCGGGTCGCCCCAGCCGTTCATGCCGATGTAATCGGGCGCGACCGCGACATAGCCGAGCGCCGCGAGGATCATCGGCACCGCGAAGCCGTCCGCGGCGGCCGTCGGCGCGCACTTGTCGGAGAAGCCGGTGGTGCCGTGCGCGTACATCACGACCGGGCGATCCGCCGGCACATCGAGCTTCGGGAAGCTGACGAACGCGGTCGCCTCGACCCCCGCGCCGCGATCCTGCGTCGTGTAGCGGATCTTGTACACGCGAGCACCGTACTTCACGGGCACCAGCATCCCGAAACCCTGCGCCTCGAGCAGCGCGTCGATCGCCGTCGGCTCGAAGTCGACCACCATCTCGTGATCCAGCACCTCACCCATGTCGGCCGCGTCGAGCATCGCGTACGGCTCCAGCCCGCAGCCCCCGAAGTACTCGATACCGTCGGTGTCACCCGCGGTCGTGTCCCCTGCAGTGGTGTCGCCGCCGCCGGTCGGCTCGCTCGTCGCGCCATCCATGGTCGTGCTCGCTGCCGCGGTACTGCCCTCCTCGGTGTCACCGCCGAGGTCGTCGCCGCATGCGGCGGTGAAGGTGAAAAGGCTGAGACAGAGCGAGGCGTGGCGGCGAGTCATGGCCGCACATGTTCGCAGAGCCGAGCACAGCGTCGCCAGGCCCCCCGTGCCGCCCGCGCCCATGACTGGGCGCACGAACGCACACAACCGGGGACCGCGAGCCCGGCCAGAAGCCTTGCCCCTCCCGGGCGCGCCTGCGATCCTCCGGGCGCATGGCGATGATCTCACGCAAGAAGCGGAGCTATCGCGTCTCGGAGGGACTCTTCAGGTTCCTGCGCAGCCACGGCCGGGCCGCGGAGCTGCCGGTCAGCTACAGCGACCTGGCCCGCTACGACGACAGCACCCCGGTCTACGACAAACGCGGCCGCGACACGCTCTGGCAATCCGTCCTCTACCCGTCGAGCGTGCGCGCCGAGGTCCACCGCGACCTGGTCCGCACCTACGCCAGCCTGCGGGTGATGGGCAACACCTCGCTGATGAAGCACCTCGTGACCGACCGGGTCGACGTCTGCACATACGGCAACACCCAGCCGTTTCGCGTACGCATCCTGAACACCCTCAACGAGAACTTCGACTACTTCTATATCAAACACGCCGACGCCTCGCGGATCTATGGGCTCGAGCTCGAGGACCTGCTCTCGCCCAATCGCGTCGACTTCCTGTGCGACGGCCAGACCCTGGTCGAGGAGCACATCTCGGGCATCCCCGGCGACCAGTTCATCCGCGATCATTTAAAAGACAACCGCATCGAGGAGGTCCGCCTCGGCAAGGAGTTCGTCAAGTTCAACGAGCGCTGCTTCCTGCGCCTGCTCGGCGACATGCACTCGAGCAACTTCGTCGTCAACGTGATCCCCGACTTCGACGAGACGATGTATCGCATCCGCGCGATCGACTTCGACCAGCAGAGCTACGAGGGCCGCTGCAACGTCTACATGCCGAAGTACTACCCGCAGAACAACGCGATCATTTTTCTCGCGATCCGCTGCATGACCCCGGAATCGGTGCGCCAGTACCAGGAAGAGGAGCACACCCTGCTGCGCCACCGCGCCCGCGCCGAGCACGAGGCCCTCGGCGAGCTGCTCGACGTGATGGCCGCCGACGAGCTCGCCCCCGAGGATCACGTCATTCGCCTCGGCCAGGAGCTCGCCCACCACCACCGCGACGACCGCTTCCTGGCCTGCCGCTCGATGGGCGCCCTGGTCCGGGCCTCACTCAGCACGCTCGACTGGGAGTGAGGCCCGGCGCTCGCCGGGCTGCTTCGCTTCAGGGCTCGCGCTCGAACACCATCGCCGAGCCCATGCCACCCGCCGCGCACGCGGAGATCAGGCCGAACTGGGCGCTCTTCTTGGCCATCTGGTCGAGCAGCTGCAGGACCAGACGTCCGCCGGTGGCCCCGAACGGGTGCCCGAGGCTGATGCTGCCGCCCCACTGATTGACGAAGTCGGGGTCGACCTCGCCGACCGGGCCGCTGCGCCCGAGCTTCTCCTGGCAGTACTTCGCCGAGGCGAGGCCCTGCAAGTTGCACAGCACCTGGGCCGCGAAGGCCTCGTGCATCTCGATGACGCCCATGTCGCGCAGACCGAGGCCGGTCTGGTCGAGCACGCCGGCGACGGCGCTGACCGGGCCCATGAGCAGGTGCTCGAAGGGGTCGATCGCCGTGTAGTGATAGCCGCGAAGGATGCCGAGGATCGGCCAGCCCTCGGCGCGCGCGACCTCCTCGGCGGCCAGCAGCACCGCGGAGGCACCATCGGTCAGCGGCGAGGCGTTGCCCGCCGTCACCGAGCCGAAGTCGCGGTCGAACACCGGCCGCAGCTTGGCCAGCTTCTCCTCGGTGGTGTCGTCGCGCGGGTGGTCGTCATGGTCGACGATGCCGAGCTCCTTGCCCCTCGGCACCGGCACCGGCACGACCCGCTTCGCCAGCTCGCCGTTGTGCCAGGCCGCGACCGCGCGCTGATGGCTGTGCGCGGCGAAGCGGTCCTGGGCCTCACGACGGATGCCGAAGTCTTTGGCCATCTTCTCCGCGGCCTGACCCATCGACTGCCCGCTCGAGGGCTCGGCGATCGCCGGCGCGACCGGGGCGAGGTCCTTCAGACCCACGCCGCGAAACGCCTTCAGCCGCTCGCCGGTGCTGCGCGCCTTGCTGGCGACGAACAGCGCGTCACGAAACTTGCGACCGAACAGGATCGGCACGTCGCTGAGCACCTCGGCGCCGCCGGCGAGGATCACGTCGGACTTGCCGAGCGCGATCTGATCGGCCGCGTTCGTCAGCGCCTGATTCGACGAGATGCAGGCGCGGCTGATCGTGTAGGCCGGCACACCGGCGGGGAAGGCCGCCTCGAGGCCGATCTCGCGGGCGATGTTCGGCGCACCGACCGGCGCCGAGACGATGCCGAAGATGATCTGCTCGACACGGTCCGGACGGATGCCGGCGCGCAGCATGGTCTCACGCGCGGCGACAGCCCCGAGCTGGACCGCCGAGCGGCGAATGAAGGCGCCGCCGGCCTTGCAGAAGGGTGTACGGGCGCCGGCGATGACGGCGACGGAGCGGATCGTGCGGGCGTTCATACGTGCTCTCCTTCAAGGCTGGCGAAGTTCTTGCCCTCGCGTGCGAGCCGAACCAGCAGGTCCGGCGCGATGTAAGCGTCGCCGTGACGCTCGCGCAGGACCGCGAGGCGGGTCAGCACTGCGCCCGGGCCGAGGGCGTCGATGTGGCGAAACGGTCCGCCGCGCATCGGCGGGTAGCCGAAGCCGAACACCGCGCCGATGTCCCCGTCACGCGGGCTCTGCAGGATGCCGGTCTCGAGGCAGCGCACCGCCTCGGCCGCGCAGATCAGCGTCAGGCGCTCGCCCAGCTCCTCCGGGTTGCCTCCGTCGGCGATCGCCTGGCGGCTGCCGAAGTAGCCGTAGACCTCCGGGTCGACGTGCTTGCGGGCGCGGCGGGCGAGCAGGCCGCGCTGCTCGGGCGGGTAGACATAAAAGCCGCGGCCCGACTTGCGACCATAGCGCTTCTCGGCGAGGAACTGGTCGACGGTCGCGGGCACCGAGATGCGGTCCGGGAACGCGGCCGCGAGCGTCTTGCTGACCTTGGCGCCGACATCGATGCCGACCTCGTCGAGCAGGGTGATCGGGCCGACGGGCCAGCCGACCATGCGGGCGCCGCGATCGACGGACTCGATGCTGTGACCGGCCTGGACCATCTCCAGCGCGGCCATCAGATAGAAGCCGAGCACGCGGGTCGTGTAGAAGCCGGGGCCGTCGTTGACGACGATCGGGGTCTTGCCGATCTGCGCCGCGTAGCGCAGGCAGGTCGCCAGGGTCTGCGGCGAGGTGTCGGCCGTCTTCACGATCTCGAGCAGCGGCATCTTCGACACCGGCGAGAAGAAGTGCAGGCCGATCACCCGGTCGCGGTGCTGCAGGCGCTCGGCGATCCGCGTGATCGGCAGCGCCGAGGTGTTGCTGGCCAGGATCGTCGTCGCCGGCACCATCGCCTCGAGCTGGGCGAACACATCCTGCTTGAGGGCCAGCACCTCCGGCACCGCCTCGATGATCAGGTCCATCGTCGAGAAGCCGGTCAGGTCGAGGCCGCCGCTGACGCGGCTGCGGGCCTTGAACACGTGACGCTCGCCGATGCTGCGGGCCTTGCGGTCGAAGTGCGCCTTACAATGCGCCAGCGCCTTGCCCAGCGGCTCCGCGGCGATGTCACGAATGCGGGTCTCGATGCCCTTCTCGGCCGAGACCACGGCGATGTCGGCGCCCATGAAGCCGCCGCCGACCATGCCGAGGCGACGGATCTCCGCACCCTCGACCTTGTTGCCCTCGCCGTCGAACACCGGCTGCTTCTTCAGCGCGTTGCTGCGGCGAAACAGCGACACCAGCGACTTCGAGGTCTCGCCGGTCGCCAGCTCGGCGAAGGCCGGCGGCTCGAGCTTGAGCGCCTCGTCGATCGGCAGCGCCAGGCCGCGCTCGATCAGGTCGAGCGCCACCAGCGGCGCCGGATACAGGCCGAAGGTCTTCTTCTCGACCGTCTTGCGCGCCTGCCGGAACACGACCGAACGACCGAGCGGGTTCCTCTCCAGCAAGGTGCGCACGACATCGTTCTTCGGGTGCAGGTGCGGCTGCAGCTTGCCCGCGGCGAGCTTCGCGGCAGCCACCCGCGCGGCCGGGAGCAGCGCCTCGGGGGCGACGACCTGATCGACCAGGCCCATGCGCTTCGCGGCGCGCGGCCTGATGTTGCGACCGGTGAGGATCATGTCGAGGGCCTCGCGCAGGCCGACCAGGCGCGGCAGGCGAGACACGCCGCCGCCGCCCGGGAACAACCCGAGCATGACCTCGGGCAGCGCGAGCACGGTCTTCGGCGAATCGCTGCAGATCCGGTACGTGCAGGCCAGCGTCAGCTCGAGGCCGGCGCCGAGGCAGGCGCCATGAATCGCGGCGACGATCGGCACCCGCGCGCTGGCCAGCTTGCCGAGGATCTCGTGACCACGCTTACCGAAGGCCTCGATCTCGCGCCGCTCCTTGGCGGTGGCGAACACCTCGACATCGGCGCCAGCGATGAAGGTGTCCGGCTTGCCGGAGATCAGGATGATACCCGCCAGCCCGGGGGTCGCCTCGATCGCCGCGAACTGCTTCTCGACCTCCTCGAGCGCCGCAGGATCGATGGTGTTGACCTTCTCGCCCGGGCGGTCGATCGTGATGACCGCCAGACGGGGCGAGACCTCCGGTGGGTCGAGCGTGAGCGTGAACATGGCGGCGCGGACATTGACGCGGCTGTCACGCCCGCGCAAGTACAAAGTGACACAATGCGCTCCGTTCGGGCCCCTGCGCGCCGTCCCCCGCGGTCCACCGCCACATCGCCCTCGCCAGCGCCACCACTGCGCAGGGCCCCGAACTTCACAACTTGATGGCGAAGCGGTACTCGGATTCGCGCTCGCGCAAGCCGGCGAACTGAAACGCCTTGCTCGCCCGCCCCGCGACGCAGGCCCGCAAGGTCTCGCTGATCTTCTCGCCGCTCAGCTCGACGCGTCGCACCTTGCCGGTCGCCACGTCGATGCCGATGACGACCGTCACCGGCCGCCGCGACGCCGGATCACCGCAGTTGCGCGCGAGCTCGCGTTCCGCGAGGGACTTGATCGCGGCGATCGTGGTCGGACGCACCGGCATCAATTCGCCCGGATCCTCGGAATCACCCGACGCCGGCACCCGCGGCTTCTTCGGCCGCGGCAAGCCCGGATCGGCCGGCGGCGCGCGCTTCGTCTCGGCCACCGGCGGCGGCTCGGCGGGCACCGGCGGCGGCGATGCCGGCAACTCGGCAGGCACCGCAGGCGGCTCGGCCGATGCCTCGGCAACTCCCCCGCCAGTCACGGCCGCGACCACCGGCACAACCACCGGACGACGACGCGGCGCCTCGGCCAGCGCGGGGGCCTCGTCGGACTCGAGATCGAGGGCCGGCCGCGACTCGGCCTGGCGCAGCAGCGAGGCGAAGGCGACCACGAAGACCATCGCGGTGAGCGTCGTCGTGGCGACCGTCCACCAGCGCAGCCACGACCCGGCGCGATCCACCGGCTCCTCGATCGCCATTGGTGCGGACCGCGGCCTGGCGACCTGCGTCGACGTGACCGCGGCCTCGCGCAGCGGCGGCTCGTCGCGCACGCTCGAGGTCGCCAGCAGCACCGCCGAGAGCGCCTCGGCGAAGGCGACCGCGGTGGGGAAGCGCTTGCCCGGCTCGAAGGCGATGGCCCGCAAAACGATCGCGTCGAGCGTCGGCGGGATCGCGGCGAGCGGGCTGATCTGCGAGGGCGGCAACGGCTCGTACGGATGCGCCGCGCCCTTCTGCTCGAGCCAGCGCGACGGCACATCGCCGGTGAGAAACTCGTAGAGCATGATCCCCGCCGCATACAGGTCGACGCGCGGGTCGCTGCACGGCCCACCGAATTGCTCCGGCGCCATGTAACGCGGCGTGCCGAGCACGAACTCCGGATGCGTGCGCGGGGAATCTCCGCCGGTCATCTCGAAGCCGGGCATCACCTTGACGATGCCGAGGTCGAGCAACTTTAAATAGTCGCCGTCGGGACGCTGCTCGAGGATGCAGTTGCCCGGCTTGATGTCGCGATGAACGACCCCGCAGCCGTGCAGGGTCGCCAGCGCCTTGAGCAGCTCGCGGATGATCGAGACCCCCTGCGTCCACGGCAGCGGCCGCCGCGGCTGCGTGGGCCCACCAGGACGCAGCAGCCCCTGCAGCGTCACGCCCTCGACGTACTCCATCACCAGATACAGCAGCGGCGGCTGGGCGACATCGCAGCGCCCCTGATCGATGATCCGCACGACGCGATCGCGATATGGCCCATCGAGCTTGGCCGCGACCTTGACCTCCTGAAAAAACCGCTCCTCGTTGCCCGGGTTCAGCCGCCGCTCCGGATTCAACACCTTGATCGCAACCTTGCGCTTGTACATGCGCAGGTCGTCGGCGAGGTACACAGTGGCGAACGAGCCCGCGCCGATCTGGCGCTTGAGCACATAGCGCTGATTCAAGGTGCGGCCGGCGAAGTCGTACTCGGTCATGGGCAGCTCGGATCAGTCGACCTGAAAACAGTAGAGGCGCGCACCACCCGCACAATCATCCAATTTATTACTCGTCCAGAATGCGGCAAGGACGCCCGATTTACCACGTCCCGTCCAACCATTCAAATCACCACTACTCGTACTCCAGTCCGAGCAATGTGTCGCGGGATCCTGCTGCAGACCGTCGGCCTTGGTATTCGTCCATACATTTGCATCCCCGACGTCGCCACCCTTCTCGTCGACATGAATCGCCCCCCGCAAATAGTTCCCCGGCACATCTTCATTCGGACTCGTCAGATCCGCCCACCCCCGCGCCACCGGCGTCGGCGGCTTCGTCGGCAGCAGATACCAGCCCGTGAACCCCGTGCTCCCGAACCGCTGCGCCGGCGCCGACCCGGCATCCGCCCCCGTCAACCACGCCTTGTACGTCCCCGGCAGCTTCGCCGCCACCGCCAGCCCCTGGCAGTACCCATCCGCTCCGGCCACGCCCCCCAGGTTCCCGTTGTTGTTCGGGCCGTTACCGCTCGTAATAAACACCCATCGCGGCGGCGCACACATATTATTGCACCCATCCAGATCCTCCCCATTCCCATCATCACACGCCTCCATCCCCGCCCACACGAACCCGTCCCCGCACCCCGCTACCGCCTTGCACAACCCCACGCCCCCGCTCGGGCACCCATCCTCCTCCACCTCATTCCCATCGTCACACCCCTCCATCCCCGCCCACACGAACCCATCCCCGCACCCCGCTACCGCCTTGCACAACCCCACGCCCCCGCTCGGGCACTCATCCTCCTCAACACCATTCCCATCATCACACCCCTCCATCCCCGCCCACACAAACCCGTCCCCGCAACCCGCCACCGCCTTGCACTGCCCCACCCCCCCGCCCGGGCACCCAGCCTCCTCCACCTCATTCCCGTCGTCGCACCCCTCCCCCCCCTCCCCCACCCCCT
>Ga0116158_10004916_pt1 | contig 11355 bp, 14 predicted proteins | sample AD_UKC052_MetaG_FD_89883 | JGI IMG/M metagenome (GOLD analysis project Ga0116158, IMG submission 89883) | Active sludge microbial communities of municipal wastewater-treating anaerobic digesters from USA - AD_UKC052_MetaG | ecosystem: Engineered > Bioreactor > Anaerobic > Digestate | place: USA... | reverse complement strand
TTTAAACTTAACAGCAAGCGCATACTCTTCTTCTGCTGACAGAATTGGATATGCCTTAATTGCCCGCGCATAATGTTCTACGCTATCAATTGCGGTTAATGCCGGTAATGTTAATGCGTTACTCATTCAGTTTGTTTCCTCCTATAGCCAATTAAATAGGCATGCATATATTAGCACTCTAGCTTTGAGAGTGCTAGAGGTGAATAGTTCACTGGTGAATTTTTTTGTTTGATGAAACTTCATGTTTACGGACATTAAAGTCGTTAACTTGACAATACCCGTTGGAGCAACAAGGCTAATTCTTGCCACAGGAAAATTGATTGGTGAAGGATTCGATGACCCACAATTGGATACTTTATTTTTAACAATGCCCATATATTGGCAAGGCACATTGAAGCAATATGCTGGGCGTCTACATCGTTTGCATGAAGGAAAAAAAGTGGTGCTGATTTATGATTATATTGATGAGAACGACCAATACTCATGCGCATGTTTGAAAAACGTATGAAAGGATACAATGCAATGGGGTATCGTCTAAAGGAGAAATTATAGGGTTGATACAGATACAGATAATTGCTCAGCCAATTTTTGTGTGGAAATTAATTAAAAGAAACAGAGTTTGCATTACGGATTGCTGGATACTAATGTCAAAAGATCAACTAAGTGTTGTTAAGGGTGGCCATTGTAATTTGGATTTTGACAACCAAGTAAACGCGTAAGGGGGGATGAATGTGCCATGGACAACACAGGGGGGTCAAAGCAGACATCCAAAGCTAGAGAGATATTTCCATTACATCAGGGGCAATTCAGAGTACAAATGAAAGCTCGCGCAATTTGCATTTCTACGCCAAATCTTATTCCATGCTGGATGTACATCTAAGATTTTTGTGATGAATTTATTTAGCATCATCAACCATCTTGATGGTTAATGCTTCAACCTCTTTCGCAACTACAACTAAAGCTGCATCTTTCGATAACGCAGAAAGCATTTGTACAGGTTTAATGAGTCCTATTTTTGTTTTTCCATTCTCGGTAAACACCGAGATGCGGCAAGGTAAGGCCATATTTAGGCTCATATCTGTTGATAAAACCTTTGCAGCTTGTGCTGGATTGCATACCTCAAAAACCTTGCATTCTTCATTAAAAGCGATACCTTTAGCACGAAGTGTCGTTGCTAAATCGTGCACATGTAGCACCCCAAAGCCATGGTGAATAACAGCCGATTCAAGATCCGTAGCGGCTTGATTAAATGATTTGTTGGTCTCAACGATGTAGTACATTAAATCACCTTAATTGTATGTGTGTAAACTTTTTGCACTCGGTTTACTTATTTTAATTAGCCCATCATAGAAACTATGAGCACATTTGATGCTAGAGACTAAGTGTGTAGTTTCAACTGCTTCCCTGAGCGTGCTTGAACCTAACTATATGTTATTTAATATAAAAATTACATAACCACTACGGGGTAGCTTGTTATTGATAAGCCTCTTCAAAGGAACAGTTTATACCTAGGGCAATACGTCGACTTTTCTATGGCAAGTTAATTTGGCGCCACACAAAGTCTAAAAAAACATAAATTTTATTGCCCCAATAATAGGCACTATAAATGCCGCCATTAAGAATAATGCCGTAAGTAGAATACGTAAGAATTTATTTGACTCGAGCATCGTTAAAGCTGGTCTGTCGTCAAGATGGTTTTGGTATGTACTCATTCAAATCTCCTAAAGAAACTTTTGATTTCTTGGTTGTTGCAAATGAAGTGGATAACTTCAATAAATGCATTAAGGTAAGTTAACTATATCAAAGCGTTATGTCTGATAAATGTATAGAATCACGATACTTAAATAACTCAATTTCAAGTTATTTTTGATTAAAACCGTCAGGTACCGTTAAATGGAACTATATGTTATGAACCTTAAGGGATACTTAACGAAAATAAATATTTATTATGGACGGTAGTCGTAGTTGCACCTTAATAATTGAGGGTAGCCTTTGGGAATTTTCACGTCTTCGACAAATTTTGCGGGCAAAGCTGTCACGCGAAAAACATGGCTAATCTAATAAAAACGCCCCATAGGAAAAAATTGTCATTTAAATCAAGGTAAGCACTCTATTAAACCATAAAATAAAACTAGCATTTCCAAGCATAAAATGACACTCCAAATCAGTCATGACTGAACATCAACGACGGTAATAATATGGTTGTACGTAATATGGATTCCAATAAGGGCGGTTCCACTGGTATTGTCGTCGAATGATGGTCTGTTCATACTCCTGCTGGACACATTCTCGCCATTTGTCAGTTTCTTTTTCAAAACCTAGCTTTTCACAGGCTGGACCGTATACCTGTATCTTGTATTCCATCAGTTTTGTTGCCTGTTTCTGCTCGTCTAATGGATTTGAAGCGCACCCAGAAAGCAATGCTAATAGGATAAGAATGTAAATAGAACTTGTGTTCATGCAATACTCCTTACATGTATCAGTTGAGTGTTGGTCTTTAATTGATACTTATTGATCACGCCCATGTCCACGACCGTTGCCATTTCCTTCATTGCTACGATAGCCCTTATCACGACGGTAATCTTGACCACGGTGCTGCTCTTGGTAGCGAGGCACGAACTCATGGTTGTACCAATAATCTTTCACAAAGTAGACACGTTCGCCGCAAGCGCCATATTGATGACAATACTTATGCCAGTTTTTAGCATGTCCCGGTGGTACTCGCATGTAGATTGGTTCACGTTCCATATACACACGCTCAACTATCCTAGGTTGACGATAAATCACTTGTGGTTGTGGGTAAGGATAGTCCCCAATATCAATTCGGCCATAAAAGCCAGGCTGACCAATACTGACTGAGACTCCAACATCAGCAGCAAAGGTAGGCATGCTAAGGATAGCAGCGACAACTGATGCCACGAAGAGAAAGTGTTTCATGTTAAATGTCCTATTCAATATAAGTTCGAATTAAAGTGAGCCGATGGCTTTGCTATCATTAAGTTAATGTAAGTTCACAAAGCCCGACCCTCCATATATTACCTGCCGCGATTCTGCCCACTGCCACCATTCGGTCCACTGCCATCTCTCAGTCTAGCGCCACTTCCAGTACCCATTCCAATGCCGCGCTCTGGCGGTGCATCTGGTATAGCAACCCCACGCTCTTCGGCACGTATCTTCATGGCTTCATGGTGTTCTGCGCGGATTCTTTCGCGCTCTTCAGCCGTCTTGGCAGCACGTAATTTATTTCGGTGTTCAGTGCGCTCCTGTGAAGTCATCATCTGACTGCCATAAATCTGCTCCTTTTTCTGTACTTGATCTTTAACTTGCACTTGTTCTTTTACCTGTTCCTGCATTTTTACTTGCTCTTTTGCAGTCACTTCATCAGCAGCATAACTTGTACTAACCGCTAACAGCAGACCACTCGTTAATACTGACATTACTAATGTTCTTTTCATCATTTTGCTACTCCTTAATTAACAGAGTTGTTAGAGATTGATTAAGCACCACCGCAACTCTCTCAGCATGCGCCCAACTGTACTAATTTTCTGCTGTTCAACTACTACAGTGCTGGATGTCTCCACCACAGTAGTTGGTAAAAATTAAATTACTGGGCATTCACAGCATTATCTGCTGGTGCCGCTTGTTGTGTTTGACGATGCTCCTGACGTATCTCGCGGCGTTGCTCCATATCTTGTTTCATATCGCCGGCACCATCCTGGGTTGTGTCACGCGCACGAGTCCGATCTTGATCTCTTGTCCGATCTTTATTCTGTGTCATGTCGCCAGTACCCTGGGAATTCTGCTGTTGACTTTTGCTCTGCCCATTACCTTGACCGTATTTCTGACCAGAACCCTGACCACCTATTTGACCCACACCTTGCCCGCCACCACTTGGGCCACGTGCTTGCGCTTCAAGTGTTGCCCCAAAGGCTAAAAGTGTTGCAGAAACTGCAATGATTGATTTGAGTTGTTTCATGATATTGCTCCTTAAAATATAAATAATACATACGAGTTACTACCTAACTACCGCGGACAAGGCTCCTTAACGACCACGGCCATGACCACGACCTTGGGTGCTAGACCGTCCACCTTGACGCATTTCATAGCCGATACCATAGCGATTACCCCTTTGGTTATCCTCAAGCTCATAGAGCCTCCCATCCATATTTTCATGCCTTCCAATTTTCGATTGACTTGACTCAGAACCATGAAAATTCCTCTCTGCTGATGGTGGTGTCAAATCTCCTTTTGCCTCACGTCTATGATCCTGTGCCGCCTGAGTGGTCAAGGCAAATACCAAAGTGGTATACAAAAAAAGTTGTCTGGATATACTTGGCATGGCATTTAAGTTCGTTAATTTGTTGAACGAAGTATCACCCATAGCTGTTACTTAGTTTTTACATTGCAACGACAGGTTGTTTCAAGTTGTTTCAAATGCTTTAACTGTGTCGAAGTTATCGGTAACATGGCTGACATATCATCACGACTATATAAGCGAAGCAGGAAATAATGGATGCAAACGCAACACAGCGCATTTTAGTAGTAGATGACGACACAGCTCTGCGCGAACTGATCGTAGACTACCTTACCTCTAGTGGCTTTAAGGTTGAGGGGGTGGGTGATGGTGCTGCCTTTCGAAATAGCATGGCACTGCGTGGCGCTGATCTAGTGGTATTAGACCTAATGCTGCCCGGCGAGGACGGTTTGAGTCTGCTTAAGTGGCTGCGTACCGATGGTGGTCCACCAGTGATTATCGTTTCTGCCCGTGGCGAAGAAGTAGATAGAGTAGTAGGATTGGAAGTTGGTGCAGATGATTATTTACCAAAGCCTTTTGGCCCAAGAGAACTGCTTGCAAGGGTTCGCGCAGTTTTGCGCCGCGGTAGTTCTTCTGCGAAAGAGGATAGTAGCTATAACTTCGGCTCCTTTCGCCTTGACATTTCCAGCCATGTTTTAGTGCATGATAACAATGAAGTTCCCCTCACATCGGGAGAATTTACCCTATTACGCATCTTTCTTGAACATCCCAATCAAGTGCTTTCTCGGGACCAGTTGATCACCTTGGTTAAGGGTTATGAACGCGATGCTTTTGATCGCAGTATTGATGTGCGTGTGACACGTTTACGTCGCAAAATTGAAGCCATTCCGGAGTCGCCGATTTTCCTACGAACTGTTTGGGGGGAAGGTTATTTATTCTCACCACGCGGCGAGGTCACTGTGTGAAAACGCCACCCTCTTTGTTTCGTCGTACAGCACTTACTATAGCTTTAGGTTTGCTTGTGTTTCAGCTCATATCAGGTGCTGCCATTTTCTACAATCTTATGCTGCCGCTTGCTCACCGTTCAGCCGATGACTTCGCTGCTTTACTGGTACTGTCTGCGCGCACTTGGGTAGAACTACCTCCCGCCACGCGTCCTGCATTTGAGGCAGAATTGCACGGAAGCCATGGTCTTGATTTAGCCGTGGTCGAGTCATCATCAGGTGGCGAAGTAGGTCATCACCCTTATATTAATTTTCTGCGCTCGGCGCTCAAGACCCGTTTAAACACGGGCATTACTCCACGGGTAACAGAACAGCCTGATGGGCGCTTTCATGCAGATATTCCCATGGCGAATCATGTGTTACGCTTTAGTTTTTCCAAGGATGTTGTTACACCACGCCCCTCACTCGCATTAGCATGGAGTTTCGCGGCTGGTTTGCTGGTTACATTGATGATGGCTTGGTTACTTGCGCGTCGAGTCACAGCACCAATACTCCAACTAACCGAGGCTGCACGTCAGATTGGTGCTGGTAAACGGCCGCCGCAACTGCCTGAATCAGGAGAACATGAACTTGCCAGCCTAGCACGAATATTTAACCATACAGCAGCCCAACTTGCGGCACGACGCGAGAATCAGGCAACCTTGCTTGCTGGTGTCTCGCATGATCTGAGAAGTCCGCTTGCCCGCCTTAAAATGGCATTAGGCATGTTGGCTGAAGAGCGCGCCTCTCCCTTGCTGACGCGTATGGAGCACGATATTGACGAAATGAACGCACTTATAGGTGCGCAGTTGGAGCTTGCCCGTGCCCAAGAGCCTGAGGTCATTCAAATAATTAATATTGACGTTCTTATTGATGACCTGATTGATGCAGCACAGGCACAATCACCAGCACGTATTGATTTGCGTGCCGATAAAACGCCTTGCCAAACCGTTGTCGCTCCATTAGCGCTCAAACGCATTCTCGGTAACCTCCTTAATAATGCCTTGCGCTACGGTGGGCAAGAGAGGTTAATGATAGTAAGGCGTCGTTGTACGCATGGCATCCTGATTGGTGTACGTGATCATGGTCCTGGCATTCCAGCCGAATTGCGCGAGGCTGTATTCCGCCCCTTTTTCCGTCTTGATCCCTCTCGTAATCGCGACACTGGAGGGAGTGGCTTGGGGCTAGCCATTGCTCGCCAATTGGCCGACACACAAGGCTGGAGAATTGCCATCAAGTCTCATGTTGGTGGCGGCACAAGTGTTTGGTTGGCTATACCATTTTCAGGAGCAATAAAGCATGTATAGATTAGCGTCTATTTTAAATTGGATTTATTTCATGTCCATTAAGTCACCAATGCAACTAAATCTATTGAGGGCACACAATGATACCCTTACCTATTAAAGGCCGCACTTTGGCGATGATAGCTGTCATCGTACCGCTACTCGCTTTGTTCATTTATGTAGCCTTGCGCTCTGGGCCACTAGCACCTGTTTTAGTTACTGTGACCACGGTAGAAACCCGTAATATCTCACCCGCAATATTCGGTATTGGGACACTAGAAGCCCGCTACACCTACAGGATAGGCCCGACGATTGCTGGTAGGGTTAAGCAAGTCAATGTGAACGTAGGTGATACGGTCCGCGCAGGTCAATTACTTGGAGAAATGGAGCCTATAGATTTAGATAGCCGCATCATTGCGCAGGAAGCGACGAGTAAGCGTGCAAAAGCGGCTGTACTGGCTGCGGAAGCGCAAACTCAGGATGCTTCTGCACGAAAAGAGTTCGCCAAAACACAGGCTAAGCGCTATGAAGATTTATTACTGTCACGTTCGGTAAGTGCAGAGGCGGCTGATGCCAAACGACAAGAAAATAAAGTGGCTGAATCAAGCTTGGCAGCCTCTCACGCAAACCTAGAAGCTGCACGACAGGAATTGGCAAGAACACAAGCAGATCGAGGTGGACTTACGCAACAGCTTAGTAATCTAAGACTGGTTGCGCCTGTTAATGGCCTAGTTGCTTCGCGTGACATAGATCCTGGCACCACAGTAGTCGCTGGCCAACCAGTAGTGATTGTCATTGATCCCAAAAGCCTTTGGATTAACGTACGCTTCGAGCAACTTAGCGCTTCTGGTCTACGAGCTGGATTGTCAACACGCATCGTATTACGCTCGCAAGCTGGTCACATTATTAATGGAAGCGTGCTTAGAGTGGAACCTTTTGCCGATGCAGTGACTGAGGAAATACTGGCTAAAGTAGTGTTTGAATCACTGCCAGAGCCTTTGCCTCCTATCGGAGAGTTGGCTGAAGTGACTGTGGCTTTGGCCGAATTGCCATCAGCACCGGTAATCCCCAACGCGAGCGTGCAGCGCATCGATGGCATTTTAGGTGTATGGTTGATTGAAGATGGAGATCTGCGCTTTGCACCTATTAAAATAGGTGCGACTGACCTTGATGGTCGAGTGCAAATTATTGAGGGTCTGAAAGCTGGACAACAAGTTGTGCAATATAGTCAACATGCCCTCAAGGCTAGTAGCCGCATTAAACTTGTGGAGCGGATACCCGATGTTAAACCTTCTGAGGTTGACTCAAATGAAAGTAACCCGTGAATAGCCTTGCCGGGCGTGACATTATGCACGCCTGGGGTAAATTCCTGTTTACAGGCGTAGGACTAGGACTTTTGATTGGTGTAACGCTGACGATGGCAGGTGTTTACCGCGGCATGGTGGATGATGCTAAAGCTCTGCTAGATAATAGTGGTGCGGATTTGTGGGTCGTACAGAAAGATACGCTCGGGCCTTATGCAGAGTCGTCAAGCCTGTACGATGATGTCTACCGCAGTATTCTGGGTATATCTGGCGTAGCACGTGCGGCCAACATCACCTACCTGACCATGCAAGTGCGTGAAGGTGGGCGAGATGTGCGCGCCATGGTTGTTGGTGTAGTGGCTGGTGGCCCAGGTGAACCAGGTCAGCCCAGTTATCTGGTCAGTGGTCGGCAAATCACACGCGGTCATTACGAAGCAGTGGCTGATATTGCTACAGGCTTCCAAATAGGCCAGCACATTCAGATTCGCCGCAATAATTATACCGTCGTTGGACTAACTCGGCGCATGGTCTCTTCAGGCGGCGACCCGATGGTATTCATCCCGCTCAAAGATGCTCAGGAAGCACAATTTCTCAAAGACAACGATACCATCGTGCAACAGCGCCGCCGCACCGCTGGCAACCCAGCCTTTAATCGTCCAGGAGTTCCTGATTTGTTGAGCCAGGTCATCGCGTCACAAAGCACCAATTCATTTGTGAATGCGGTATTGGTTCAGATCAAACCAGGCGTTACCGCAGAGGAGGTGGCTGAACCAATACGCCGCTGGAAGCGATTGCAGGTTTACACCCGCGCACAGATGGAAGGGATATTGGTGGGTAAACTCATTGCTACTTCGGCCAAGCAGATTGGTATGTTTCTGGTGATTCTAGCCATCGTCAGTGCGGCCATCGTGGCCTTCATTATCTATACGCTGACCTTGGGTAAAATACGTGAGATCGCAGTGCTCAAACTTATCGGCACCAAAAACCGCACCATCGCGGGCATGATTATGCAACAGGCGATCGGCCTTGGTGTCATTGGCTTCATTGTCGGGAAAATCGCTGCTACCATTTGGGCACCTATCTTTCCTAAATACGTGCTGCTCGAACCGGGTGACGCAATACGTGGATTTTTTGCGGTTATGGTGATCTGTGTGTTGGCGAGCTTGTTGGCAATACGTGCCGCACTTAAGGTTGATCCAGCGGAGGCGATTGGTGGCTGATAATTTAGCAAAAGGCATTAATATTGAGGGATTGCGCAAGCGCTACGGTGAAGGAGAAACCGCTGTTGATGCGCTTAAAGATGTGAACATGACCGTTGCACCCGGCGAAGTCGTGGGTTTGGTTGGTCCATCAGGTTCTGGTAAAAGCACTTTGCTGAAATGTCTAGGTGCTGTGATTGAGCCTACCGCAGGGCGTATGACGTTGGGTGAGCAGGTAATCTACGATAACAGTTGGAAGATTGCCGATCTGCGGGAATTGCGCCGAGATAAGATTGGCTTCGTTTTTCAGGCCCCATACCTGATTCCGTTTCTCGATGTGACTGACAACGTGGCCTTGCTACCCATGCTGGCTGGTCATGCCAATGCGGAATCTAGAAAGCGAGCATTAGCCTTGTTGGAAGCGCTGGATGTTGCGCACCGAGCCAAGGCAATGCCGTCACAGTTATCGGGTGGTGAGCAGCAGCGTGTGTCTATTGCACGTGCACTAGTGAATAGACCACCTGTGATTCTCGCTGATGAACCCACTGCACCGCTAGATAGCGAACGGGCACTTGCTGTTATTCGTATTCTGAATCAAATGGCATTTCAATATCAGACAGCCATCATCGTCGTGACACATGATGAAAAGATCATCCCAACTTTTAAGAGAATTTACCATATCCGAGATGGCAAAACACATGAGGAGGCTGGCGAAGGGCGTTCGTTTGAGTGATAGCAGGTTAATATTTTGCACGTTATACTATGAGCTGAATTAGTATGAGCCAGCCTAGCACCATGTGATGAAGGAAATAAATCATCACCAAATGCAGTTGGTCAAGCATTAATGTTGGATGTCAGCTTTGCGGATTTATGAGCCATTTGAATTTCATTTGCAAAAAAATATATACCTTTAATCATTTCAAAATACAATTGTCTTTGTTAAAAAAAGTGTAAACGACTTTAATGTCCGAGAACAGCTAGAGAGTAATGTCCAAGCTAAGTTACAACGTTAAGATTTCCTTAAGATTAAATAGTCATAATTCACGCAATTATTCAAAACAGGAGGTATGTATGCGTAAATTATTAGTAACTGCTTTATCTTGTTCACTTTTGGCATGTGTACACGAGACAAACTTACAATCGTTGGATGGGCATCAGACGCTCGGCCGGGCCATCATCACATCCGATGGCGACAATGCCGGAAAAATCAGATTGGAACGTGAAGGTAAGGTTTATAACGGGACATGGGTTGCCACTAAGGTGGATGAAAGCCGTGAAATCTCGAAAGCGTATGGTGCTCAGAGCTTAAGGTATAAAAATTACCAAAAAGGATTAGGAAGTTATCTGCGCCAAGCGAATACTGTGCTTCAAACAGAACAAGGTGAAACATTGAACTGTGCGTTTAAATATAGAGGCACTTCTGGTAGTGGTGCTTGTCAGTCTGAAACTGATCATTTTGAATTTTTGGCTATCTCATAATGCGTTTTATATTATTGCTCGCAACTTGTGTTGCGATGGCTCTTCCTTTCGTAATTCATGCTGAAGAACTCATTCAGTTAGAACGAAATCACCAGCTAACGCTTACTGAAGTTGTTCGCCTATCAATTTTGCGAAGCCCTAAACAGGCTGAAATTCAGGCAGGTAAAGGCTTAGTTAATGCAAAAAATATACAAGCAAGCAGTTTTTTACCTGGCGCGCCTGCGGTTACGGCAGGGCATCAAAATGATGTTGTCGGAAGCAATCGGAATTTAAACCAGTGGGAAGTGGGTCTTGATTTACCACTTTGGTTGCCTGGTCAAAAATCAGCGCGTGCGTCTTTAGCAGAAGGTGCAAAAACTGAGCTGGATAAGACCAGTGCCAACTTGTCGTTAGATATTGCAGGACAGGTGAGAGATGCGCTATGGAATTTTGGCATGGCGACAAATGAGGCAGAATTACAGGAGTCGCGCTATCTGGCAGCACAGGCTTTGCTCACAGATGTAGAAAAACGCTGGAAAGCGGGCGAGCTTGCCAAGACCGATGTCATGTTGGCGCAGAATGGTACTTTGGCTGCCAAGACCGCTTTAATTAAGGCAAAAGCTGAAGTGAAGCATGCGGAACACCGTTACTGGATACTCACAGGGTTAAAAGAACTGCCTAACACATTTGAAGAGCAGTTAACTTCAAAAGAAATGATTGATGATAGCCATCCATGGTTGGCAGAATCATCGGCCAAGATTGAAATTGCCAATCATCAGCGAGCGCTTAACGCCATCGAGCAACGCGAAAATCCACAAGTGATGCTGAATGTACGTCATGAACGTGGCGCTTTTGATAGCCTTTACAACGATA
>Ga0116158_10004912_pt1 | contig 11361 bp, 8 predicted proteins | sample AD_UKC052_MetaG_FD_89883 | JGI IMG/M metagenome (GOLD analysis project Ga0116158, IMG submission 89883) | Active sludge microbial communities of municipal wastewater-treating anaerobic digesters from USA - AD_UKC052_MetaG | ecosystem: Engineered > Bioreactor > Anaerobic > Digestate | place: USA... | reverse complement strand
TGGGCAGCCTGGGTCCCGCGGGAAGTGGGCCGCATGATGGCCGATCGCCGAGAATCAGGGCAAGCAGGGCCGCGCGGCGGCGGTGCGCAGGATCTCACTGCGGGGGACGCGCTGAGGTCTGCGGCGGCGGTTTCTCAGGCTCCGGTTTTGGGGCCCCGGTTCTTGGGCCTCGAGAGGCTCAGTGCTGCGGGGCGATGTCGATCTCCAGCGCCGACTGGAAGAAGTTGTTCAGGGCCGGGTCCTGGTAGCGCTTGTAGTCGATCGACCAGGGGGTGGCCGCGACCACGCCGTCGCGGCTGGTGATCGTGAGGGCCATCGGCCTGACCTCGCGGTAGTTGCTGTCGGGCGGCAGGTCGTCGTTGTCGGAGCCGCCGGCGGAGAACAGGGTGAAGAGGCGGAAGTCCTCGTCGGGCCACTGGCTGCGAAAGCCGCTGTTGACCTTCTCGTGGCCGCGGACGAGCACGTTGCAGCCGATCTGGCCCATGAACTTGCGAAACTGCTGGCGACCGAAGGCGAAGCGGGCGCTGGCCTTTTGCAGCTCGTCGGGGACGACGTCGGCCTTGCTCGGGTCGCTCCACAACATCTGGAACCGGATGTCCTCGCGGTTGAGGGCCGAGAGGTCCTTCCACTTCTCGGCGATCAGGCTGTCGCGCGGGATGCCGGCGTGCACGAACAGCAGCTGGTCGAAGATCAGCATGTTCGGCATGGAGTCGAAGAAGTCGAGGAAGCGGGTGAAGGTGTCGACCGGCAGCCGCTCCGACATGCTGTTGATCGCCTCGGCCGGACGCACGCCGCCGTAGACCTTGCCCTGATACTCGATGTAGTACTCGTGGTTGCCGCGCAGCACGTGCACGTGCTCGGGCACGGTCAGGTACAGGTTCAGGATGGTGCGCAGCACGCCGTTGTAGCTGAAGCGGCCGCGGTCGATGTAGTCGCCGAGCAGGACCAGCCGCACGTCGGGGTTGTGCTCGGGGTCGGCCTTGAAGCGACGGACCTTCTCCATGAAGTTCGACTGGTGGATCGCGGCCTTGAGGCAGCTGTAGCAGCCGTGCAGGTCGCCGACGACGATCAGCTCGTAGTCGCGGCCGGGCTTGGTCGGCACGACGTAGACGTGCTCGTCGAGGAACTCGTCGCCGCCGGCGAACTCGCTGATGTTCTGGTGGCCCTCGAGGCGGCCGCGGCCGCGGACCCGCTGCTCCTCCCAGGACTCCTCGACCTTGTCGAGCAGCTTGAGGTCGGTGCCGAACTGCTTGAGCAGGCGCTCGGGGTCGGCGGAGTAGTGGTGCTCGAACTTGGCGAAGAAGGGGTGGTTGTCCTGCGCCGGCACGAGGTGAACGGCGGGCAGGATCTCGATGCTGCCGACGACGTCGAGGGCGCTCTCGTCGACCAGGAGCTCGGCGTCGAGGAGCTCGGCGAGGTCGTTGCGAAACGCGATCTCCTCCGGGTGGGCGGTGCCGTCGGCGTAGATGAAGCGGTCGACGACCTCGAGCAGGGACAGCCGGTTCTCGTCGCTGAGCCGCTGGAACAGCTCGAAGCAGCGCAGCTTGAGCTGCGAGAGCACGAAGCGCTGCGGGTCCTCGCCGTCGGCGACGGCCTCGGTCAGCAGGCTCTTGATGTCGCGGTCGATCTCCTGGAAGCGCTCGACGTAGTGCTCGTGCTGGGCCTCGATGCGCTCGTAGCGGAGCTCGGGGTCCATCGGGCCCTGGGCGTCGACGCGGGCGGTGACCACCTCGCGCAGGAAGGCGCGGATGAAGGCTTTTTCCCGCAGGTCGAACTCGCTGTCGATGTACCCGCAGGTCGTCAGATAAAAGATGATCGCCTCGATCTGCTGCTCGGCGACGGTGGGATCGGGGTTGAGCTGGATCGACGTCGTCATGGTGTTTCGCGGAGCGCGGCGGGCCGGGCGACAGGATATCGCGGGGCGAGGCCCGCTGAATCCTTCCCGTTCGCGGGTTTTCCCGCCATGACGGGCAATCTCGCGCCTCGACCGCGGGCGTCCGGAGGTCTGGCGCCGGGTTCAGGACGAGGTTTCCTCGGCGCTGCGGGAGATCTCCGGTCTGTCGTCGCGTAATGCGAGCGGCGAGGGATCGCCAAAAATTTGGTAGCGTTCCCTTCTTGCGTTGCCACGCCTACCTGATCCGCAGCGAGCGCTACCTCGACATCGAGGATGCGCTGATGCAGAAGCTCGCCAGCGCGAGCCGGGCGGAGGTCCTCGAGATGATCGGGAAGGACTTCTTTCGCATCGAGCTGCTGAGCGGTGAGTGGCGCGTGCTGTTCACGCAGCACCGCGTGACCGACAGCTATCAGCCGGTCGCCAGCGATCAGCTGCGAATGGCCCGCCTGATGGCGGCGCCCGATCAGCTGGCGCCGCTGGTCAACACGTTGTGGATGCACGAGCTGCACGACAAGTGGAAGCCGATCACCTTCGGGCTGCAGCACCTGACCTACGGGCTGCCGCTGGCGTCGGGCCTGATCGGCGCGGTGTTCCTCGAGGAGGCGCCCGAGTGGCAACAGGCCGAGCCGACCCACGAGATCATGGCGATCAGCGCCGACGTGTTCGCGCTGCTCAGCCCCTTCATCCACAAGCTCGTCGACCGCGGCGACTTCACGATGCTCGCCCGCCTCGTCGCCGATCATTGCGAGTCGGCGATCGAGTTCACGGCCGACCGCTGGCTCGGCCTGCGTGAGCAGAGCCAGGCTCGCGCGCCCGAGCTGGTGCGCATGATCGACGGCTGCCTGATCACACCCGAGAGTTATGACCGGGCGCTCGCGGCGATGAAGCGCATGCTCGACGCCCACCTGCAGCCGAGCCTCGATGCCTGGTTGCGCGTACATGCCGAGCGCGGTCGTTATGCGCTGCTGTTTCGCGACATTCGGCGCGAGGCCGCCGCGGCGCGCCCGACGCTGTCGTTCCAGGTCGCCGGCCTGCGCTAGGTCGGTGCGGCCGGAGGTTGCTCCGGCGTTGTGATCGGGTTTGCGGCGGATCAGCCGCCGAGGTCGGTCCAGGCGCCGGGGACCAGGCAGCCGGCCAGGTCGCCGCGACGGATGAAGACGCTGCGGCCGAGTCGCACGGCGGGGATCTGTCCGCGGGCGATGCGGTGGTAGATGGCCTTGCGGCTGGTCTTGAGCATCGATGCGACCTCGTCGACCGTGAGCAGGTCGAGGGCGGCCGCGTTGTCGACCCTGAGTTTTTGCGTCTTCGGCCTATCCCCACGTGGGACCATGCGTTCCCTCCCAATCCCGGGCGGTGAGGGTAACCCAGGGTCCGAGCCGCGGACAACGAACGTTGTCGCGCGCGCGAGGTCCTGGTACACGCCCCGGGATTGGCGGACACTGGGGGTGTGCTCGAAGCCGAACATCACCTGTCCCTGAGGGCATCTTTGTCATGACGACGGATACGGTCGGGACGGTCGAGGCGCTGCTGCTCGGCACGGCGAGCGAGCAGGCGCGGCTGCTGCGGGCGGGCGAGGTGTCGGCGCGGGAGCTGACCGCGGCGGCGCTGGCCCGGATCGCCCGCCACAACCCCGCGCTGTCGGCCTTCGTCGAGGTGCTCGATCGCAGCGCGCGCTGGTCGGCCAGCGCCTGCGATCGGGAGATCGCCCGGGCCCGTCGACGCGGTGAGCAGGATGCGCTGCCGCCGTTTTGTGGGGTGCCGACGGCGGTCAAGGACCTCAACTTCGTGCGCGGCGCGCGGACCCGCTTCGGCTCGCGCAACTTCTCGCTGCTGTGGTCACCGATCGACGATCGCACGGTGGCGCAGCTGCGGCGCGGCGGCTTCGTGGTGCTCGGCAAGCTGGCGACCTCGGAGTTCGGGGCGATGCCGGTGACCGAGCCCGACACCCATCCGCCGACGCGTAACCCGTGGATGCCGGGTCACAGCGCGGGCGGCTCGAGCGGCGGCTCGGGGTCCGCGGTGGCGGCGGGTCTGGTCGCGGTGGCGCAGGGCAGCGACGGCGCCGGTTCGATCCGGATCCCGGCGGCGTTATGCGGGCTTTATGGGCTCAAGCCCTCGCGCGGGCGGGTGGCCAACGCGTATGGCCTGCCGGACCGCGGTATCCTTTACACCTGCGGCCCGCTGACGCGATGCGTCGACGATGCGGCGGCGATGCTCGACGTGATGGCGGGGCTGTCGGTCGGCAAGCCGCACTGGTTGCCGCGACCGGCGATGCGCTACGCAGAGGCGGCGCGCCGACCTCCGGAGCGGCTGCGGATCAAGGTGGCGATCGAGGCGCCGATCGCCACGCCGGTGCATCCGCTGTGGCGCGCGGCGACCGAGGCGGCGGCGCAGCTGCTCGCCGATGCCGGGCACGAGGTCGAGTTCGCGGCGATGAACACGGGCACGCTCGACGAGTTCATCCCGCTGTATCAAAACCAGCTGGCGGGGGTGCCGGCGGCGCGTCTCGAGTTGCTCCAGCCGGCGACGCGCTGGCTGGTCGAGCACGGTCGCAAGGTCTCCGCGGCGATGGCCCGGAAGATCTTCCTGGAGCTATCGCATCGGGTGCATGCGTGGGTCGGCGACGCGGACCTGGTGCTGACGCCGACGGTCTTCGGTCCGCCACCGCAGGTGGGGGCATGGTCGGCGCTGTCCGGCGAGGCGGCATTTCGCGCGGCCGCCGATTACGGAGCGTTCACGGCGGTGTTCAACCTCAGCGGCCAACCGGCGGCCAGCGTGCCCGTGGGACGCTCTCCGGAGGGTTTTCCGATCGGCGTGCAAGTGGTCGGACGGGTGACGCGCGACGACTGGGTGCTGGCAGTGTCACGTCAGCTCGAGATGGCCTTCACGTGGGGCCCGAGGGTCGCGCCGCTGGCATGAGCCGAGAGGCGTCGCACGTGCACGCGACGTGATGTGGGACATGGTGCGGCGGGTCAGCATGATCCGGTTGTGATCAAGACCAGGATTTAGAGTCTCGCGGCGGTGATCCGAAGCGCTGCCCGCGGGCGCTATCTCCGAGCGGTCCGACCGGCCCGCCCGCCGAGTCACTTCCGGTCCGAATCCCAATCCGAGGTTGTCATGTCTGTCTTCTCCAAGCTCCCGACCGTGTCCAAGCTGCCCATCTACGTGCTCTCGGGCGTGTGGTTCGTCGTCACGGCGCCCCGCTCGGTGCGTCGCCTGACCCACAAGCTCGTCGGCTGAGTGCCTCGCACGCGGCGATGGGCCGCGGCTCGAGTGGCAGATTGGTCGTGCTGGTAGTTGTTGGATGGATGCGAGACCGGGCGCCGCGTCGCATTGAGATGACGCGCCCGCGGACCCGTATCAGGGCGTCCGCGGACCGTCATCGCGGTCCCATCCGAGGCGATGTGGCGATCAGGAGGCCGGCTTCTTCTGCATCAGCTCGTCGATCTTCTGGCGCAGGAACTCCATCACCTGGGCGGGCGGCGAGGCCCGGAACTGCTGGAGGTCGAAGACCAGCTTGGTCTGCTTGTCGAACTTGAAGAGCGAGGTCTTCTCGACCTCGAGGGTCAGCTGGAGGTTGGTGCCGAGGTACTCGACGGCGATGTTCACGTCGGTGATGCCCCACTCCGAGCGCAGCTGGACCGGGGGCTGGAAGCTGCCCACGAAGCGCTGGCCGAGCGGCTCGGGGTCGAGGGTGTTGAGGCGATAGTCGAGGGCGCCGAGGGCGTCGCGGATGCGCTCGATGTCGACGTTTCGCATGTTGATCGGGCTGGCCGCAGCGATGTCGTAGGCCCACTCGATGTCGACATAACCGCGGACCTCCCAGTGCACGTCGCGGCCCGACATCGAGGTGCCGGGCGGCACGCGCAGGCGAAACGGCAGCGGCAGGACTTCCTTCTTCTGGGCGCGCCACGGGCCCTGGCGGACCAGCATTCGATCCCACACGTGACCCTCCTTGGGGCCCTTCTTGTGGTACTCGACCAGCTCGACGATGATCGAGGCGATCGTCTCGTTGTCGAGGGCGGTGAACTCGAGGAAGCCGTCGACCTCGGCGCCGTTGGTGTAGGTGTCGCCGCGCAGGGCGATCAAGAGGACGCCGTTGTTGTTGGAGCCCTGCTTGCGGTAGGCGAACTCGGCGGCCTTGGGGGCCTCGCGGCCGCCGATGCCGAGCATGGTCGTCGCCGGGCCGCCGGGCATCTCGGGATCTGCCAGCAGGTTCTTGGCGGCCACGACCGGCCCACCCGCGAGCACGCGGTTCTTGTGGGCCTCGATCATGGCGCGGAGATCCGAGGGCAGCTCGCCGACGACGGTCCTACCTTGGCCCCCTCCGGCCCACTCCACGCCCAGCGGCACGTGGCCGAGGAAGACCTGATCGCCGGGGGCGATCGGGCTCGGCTCGGCGCCGACGGGCTTGCCGTTGATCCACGTGCCGTTCGAGGAGCCGAGGTCGCGGATCAGGATCCGCTCGCCCTGCAGGTACACCTCGGCATGCCGACGCGAGACGCTGATCTCGTTCGTAGGCAGGCCGCAAGACGGGTCGCGCCCGATGAGGAGGCGAGGGTTGCGTTCGTCGAGCGCCGCGGTGGAGGGTCCGAGCTGGAGATTTGCCGACTGCATGGCCGCCATGGCAGCCGCAAACCTGCCCGGAGTCAACGGGCACCAGGTGCGCTGGCGCGCGTGAGGCGCTGGCTGCGACTCAGACGGCGTTCCGGTCGCCAATTGCGACTTTGTAGAGGTGTCCCGGCGGTCGTGCTTGGCGTAGCGTGGACATGGCGCATGGCAGTTCGGCGCGGACAGGACGAGCAGAACGCGCAAGAACACGCGGCGTCGGAGTCCGTGGGTCCTTGGGTCGAGGCGTTGCTGCGTCAGGCGCGGGCGGTGGCGGTGCGGGTGCAGGTGGCCCCGGTGCTGCGGATCCTGGCGGTGTCGGGGGCACTGGAAGAGCTGGGGCAAGTCGAGGCGGCGGACCTGCAGCGCGACCCGGCGCTGTTGTGGCAGATGGTGCATCCGGACGACCGGGCGGTGTTCGAGGCGGCTGCGGCGGGTGATGCGCCGACGACGATTGTGGTTCGCTGGCAGCGGCGCGAGGAGCCGGTTTGGACCGAGCACGTGATCCAGCCCTGGAGTGAATCGGAGGGGGCGAGCCGCGGCTTCGCGATTTTTGTCCGCGATGTCAGTGAGCGACGGCAGGTGTTGCAGGAGCTGGAGCGGGTGCGGCGGGACAGCGCGTACTTCCATACGCTGATCCACACGGTCAACGACGGGATCCTGGTCAACGCGGTCGATGGCGCGATCGAGTTCGTCAACTCGCAGCTGGCGGGGCTGCTGCACGCGACCCCGGAGGAGATGGTCGGGCGCTACATCTTCGATTACATGGACGACGAGAGCGCGGCGGCGGCGAAGGACAACCTCCGGCGTCGACGCGAGGGCGCGGAGGACCAGTTCGACTTTCGCTGGCAGCGCAAGGACGGCTCGGCGTTTTGGAGCATCGTCGCGGCCAAGCCGCTGTACGACGAGCAGGGGCGGCACCGCGGCTCGCTGGTGGCGGTCACGGACATCTCGCGGCGCAAGCAGGCGGAGGACGAGCTGCTGCGTGCGCGCGACGAGCTCGAGCAGCGGGTGACGGAGCGGACGGAGGCGTTGAACACGGAGGTGGGTGAGCGGCGGCGGGCGGAGTCGGAGGCGCAGGCGGCGAGTCAGACCAAGAGCCTGTTCCTGGCCAACATGAGCCACGAGCTGCGCACGCCGTTGAACGCGATCCTCGGCTACGCGGAGCTGGTGATCGAGGAGGCGGAGCCGGAGGCGACGCAGCTGCGCAGCGACGTCGAGCGGATCCGCGGCGCGGCGGACCACCTGCTCGAGCTGATCAACAACATCCTCGACCTGTCGAAGATCGAGGCGGCGAAGATGGAGCTGTCGGTCGAGAGCTTCGTGCTCGGCGATCTGCTCGAGGACCTGCGCAGCACGATCCTGCCGCTGATGATCAAGAATCAGAACCGGATGCAGGTGCAGTGTGCGGCGCGCGAGCGGCTGGTCGCCACCGACCGGACCAAGCTGAAGCAGGTGATCCTCAATCTGCTCAGCAACGCGTGCAAGTTCACGCGGCGCGGCTGGGTCGACCTGCGCGTGACCCTGGCCTGGGAAGAGGGCGTCGAGTGGCTGGTCGTGGAGGTCGCGGACACCGGCATCGGTATCCCGGAGCACAAGCTGCCGAACTTGTTTCACCTGTTCGCGCAGGTCGACGGCTCGGTGGCGCGGCTGTACGGCGGCACGGGCCTCGGTCTGGCGATCAGTCGCGAGCTGTGTCGGCTGCTCGGCGGTGAGATCGCGGTGCGCAGCAAGGTCGGCGAGGGCACGACCTTCAGCATGCGCATCCCGGTGCAGGCGACGCTGCCGGCCGGACGCGACGATGCGTCCGGCGTGGCAGTCGGGCCGCTCGACGCTTGAGGCTCACATGCCGCGAATTCGGCCGGTGGTCGGGTCGATGTCCATGTCGACGGCGTTGGGGCGCCTGGTCAGCGCGGGCATGGTCGTCAGCTCGCCGGTCAGGACGGTGACGAAGCCGGCGCCGGCGCGCAGCTGGAGGTCGCGTACGGGCAGCGAGAAGGGCCGTGGCAGGCCGCCGTCGGCGGGATCGTGGGTGCAGGCGAGGTGGGTCTTGGCGACGCAGAGCGGCAGGCCGCCGAAGCCCCAGGCCTCGAGCTGGGCGGCGCGGGTGCGGGCGGCGGGGCTGATGTCGAGGCCGGTGGCGCCGTAGACGTTGGTGGCGAGGGCCTCGAGCTTGGTGAGCAGTGGTTGCTCGAGCGCGTAGCGGAAGGTGGGGCTGCGGGTCTCGGCGGCGTCGACGACGGCGCGGGCGAGCTCGGTGGCCCCGGCTCCGCCGTCGGCGAAGCCGGTGTGCACGGCGAAGCCGGCCTCGTGTTCGCGGGCGATGCGTTCGACGACGGCGATCTCCTCGGGGCTGTCGCTGGGGAAGCGATTGAGGGCGACAACGATCTTGACGCCGAAGCCCTGGACGACGCGCAGGTGATGACGGAGGTTGGCGGCGCCGCGCTCGACGGCGTCGACGTCGGGGATCGAGACGATCTGATCGAGGGGCTTGCCGACGGCGACCTTGGCGATGCCGGCGTGGACCTTGAGGGCGCGCACGGTGCACACGAGCACGACGCAGGCGGGCTGCAGACCGGCGCTGCGGGCCTTGATGTGCATGAACTTCTCGAGGCCGAGGTCGCTGCCGAAGCCGCACTCGGTGACGACCCAGGGGGCGCGGCCGAGGGCGAAGCGAGTGGCAAGGATCGAGTTGTTGCCGTGGGCGATGTTGGCGAAGGGACCGGCGTGGATCAGCGCGGGGCTGCCCTCGGAGGTCTGGGTCAGGGTCGGATAGAGGGCGTCGCGCAGCAGCACGTTCATGGCCCCGGCGGCGCCGAGCTGCTCGACGCGCACCGGCGCGCCGCCCTGGTCCTGGCCGAGCACGATCGCGCCGAGGCGACGGCGCAGGTCGGCCCGGTCCTGGGCGAGGGCGACGATCGCCATGACCTCGCTGGCCTCGTTGATCTCGAAGAAGGTCTCGCGTGGGACGCCGTTGAGCGGGCCGCCGAGGCCGACGACCAGCTTGCGCAGGCTGCCGTCGTTGACCGGACTGACGCGCGGCCAGGTCAGACGCACGGGGTCGAGGCGCAGCTCGTTGCCGTGGCGGAGGTGAGCGTCGATCATCGCCGCGAGCAAGTTGTGGGCGGCACCGATCGCGTGGCCGTCGCCGGTCATGCCGAGGTTGATCGCGTCGGCGGGGATGACCTGGGCCTTGCCTCCACCGGCGCCGCCGCCCTTGCTGCCGAACACCGGGCCGAGCGAGGGCTGGCGCAGGCAGACGATGCTGGGCGCGCCGATGCGGTTCAGGCCCATGCTGAGGCTGATCGAGGTGACGGTCTTGCCCTCGCCCAGCGGGGTCGGGGTGACAGCCGAGACGACGATCAACTTGCCGGTGTGCGCGCCGGGTCCGGCGGCGACGGTGTCGATCTTGGCGAAGTCGTGGCCGTGGGGGTGATAGCTGCGGTCGGTGGGGTCGAGGCCGATGTCGCGGGCCACATCAGCGAGCGGGCGAGGGGCGAACATGCCGCCACTTTGCCACGTGCGGCCGACGGGACCACATCGGCGAGGACAGGCCGATGAATTAAATTGCGAGATCTACCAGGGGGGCTGGCGGGCGCCGCGATCGGCGAGGCCGGGGTGATGGGATGTCCGCGTGCGAATGGGGCGAAGCTGCGCCGGCCCGGAGGGTGCCCGGGTGCAGACGGGTGCGTTCCTGCGGGCGTCGACGGGGCAGGGACCTGAGCGCATCAGGCGCTGGATTCTCGCGGATCAGGCCGGTGCGGGGGGCTGGGCCTTGACCATACAAGGCCGGAAATTGCGGCCGCGCCGATGCGCGGCTCCGACCGCGAATTTTGCCGCGGGAAGGCGCCGGATGGGTGCAAGATGGCGGTCTCGAACGGCATGGAAGGCGCCAAGGACAGCGGGATGGACGGGGTGCTCCGGGCGCAGGAGGCCGTCGTTTTCCGGCAGTTGTTGGCGGCCGGTGAGATCTGGTTGTGCGAGCTCGACGGCGACGGTCGCTTCGTGCGCATGAACCCGGCGATGTTGCAGGTGCTGGGCGTGAGCCTCGAGGTCGCGTGCACGCGTCGGTTCGCCGAGTTCGTGCACCCCGAGGATCGCGAGGCGATAGCGACGGCGCTGAGCGAGTCGCGGCGGCGCGTCGACGAGGCGCTCAGCCTGCGCAACCGCCAGCTGCGCGCCGACGGTCAGGCGATGTGGGTGGCGTGGCAGGTGCAATGCGTGGCGGGCGGCCACATCTATGCGCTGGGCCAGGACATCACGGCGCGGGTGCAGGCGGAGCAGGCGGTGGCGCGCGAGCACGCGGCCGCGACCGAGGCGCTGGCCGAGAGCGAGTCGCGGCTGGCGGCGATGTCGGAGCACATCCCGGCGCTGGTCTACATCAAGGATCCGGCGGGTCGGTACCTGTACGTCAATCGTTACTTCGAGGTCGCGCTCGGACGGCGACGAGTCGAGCTGCTCGGTCGCCTCGACAGTGAGGTGCTGCCGGAGGTGGCCGAGGTGTTCGCGGCCGGCGAGCTGCAAGTGCGGGCGCTCGGCGGCACGGTCGAATGCGAGGAAGAGCTGCCGGGCGGGTCCGAGGGGCCGCGCTGGTTCTTCGCGGTGCGCTTCCCGCTGCGTCGCGCGGACGGCACGGTGTTCGCGTTGTGCGGGATCTCGACCGACATCACCCGGCGACGCCAGGCCGAGGCCGCGCTGCAGGAGCTGAACACCTCGCTCGAGCGGCGCATCGGCGAGCGCACGGCGGCGGCGGAGGAGGCCTCGCGGGCCAAGAGTGAGTTCCTGGCGCGCATGAGCCACGAGCTGCGCACGCCGCTGAACGCGATCCTCGGCTACAGCGAGCTCATCGAGGACGAGCT
>Ga0116158_10004910_pt1 | contig 11363 bp, 8 predicted proteins | sample AD_UKC052_MetaG_FD_89883 | JGI IMG/M metagenome (GOLD analysis project Ga0116158, IMG submission 89883) | Active sludge microbial communities of municipal wastewater-treating anaerobic digesters from USA - AD_UKC052_MetaG | ecosystem: Engineered > Bioreactor > Anaerobic > Digestate | place: USA... | reverse complement strand
GTCGAGCCGACTTGCCCGCCCTGTAACTGCGAGTGCAACAGCCGCGACGGGGAGGCCGCGGTGAGCAAGCAGGGCGCGGCGCTGCAGGGCGCGCCGCTGCAGGGCGCGCCGCTGCAGGGTGCGCCGCTGCAGGGTCCAGCAGGGCCGCAGGGGCCGACGGGGCCGCAGGCGAAGGCGGACGAGGCGACCGCGGCCGCGGCCGCGCTGGTGGCCCAGGCGGCGCGTTCGGCCGAGGTCGGTGACCTGGTCGCGTCGGCGACCCGCAAGACCAACTTCGGCGACGGCGCTGGTTGTTTGAAGGACCTCGACCGGGTCGCGCAGCTGGACTCGAAGATGGACGCGCGGCTGGCCGTGTCGCGCGGGCAGTGCGAGATGCTGGTCGGGCGCTGCCAGGAGGGCAAGCAGCGGATCGCCAGGTGGTACGAGACGGAGACCAACATGCACCCGGAGCGGGCGATGGTGGTGGCAGAGTCGCTGGGCTCGATGCGCTGCCGCGACGGCAACTCGAGCGAGCGCGACCAGCTGCTGCGCGCGTACTTCGAGCTCTCGGACGGCGCCTATGTCAACAAGCGCACGGTGGCCGAGTGCAACGCGTCGATCGCCGTGGCGCGCAAGCTGATCCCGCGGGTCAAGCCGCAGGGGCCCGAGGACGGGCAGATCGCCGGCGGCGCGCAGGCGCTGTTCCACACCGCGGCGACCTGCCTCGGCCGCGCCGGCGACTGCAAGGCCGCGTTTGCGGTTTATAACGAGCTGTACCCGGCGATGCCGACGGTGGCGGACGCGGCGATGCGTACGAAGATCGTGCGCGACTCGTTCGACTCGTCGATCATGCACTGCAAGCCGGCGACGCCGACGAGGCAGTGACGATCAGCCGACCTGCAGGGTGATGTTCGAGATCTCGGCGGGCACGCCGAGGCGCATCGGCGGGCCCCAGTAGCCGGTGCCGGTGCTGACGTAGATCGTCAGCTCGCGCAGGCGGTGCAGGCCGGCGACGAAGGGCTGCTGCAGCGGCACGAGCAGGTTGAAGGGGAACAGCTGGCCGCCGTGGGTGTGGCCGGAGAGCTGCAAGTCGACGCCGTGCTCGGCGGCCTCGATCGCGGTCCTCGGCTGGTGGGCGAGCAGGATGACGGGGCGCGTGCGGTCGCGGCCCGCGAGCGCGCGCGGGAGGTTGGTGCCGTGACCCGCGCCGAAGCGGGCGCCGGTCGGGTCGTCGACGCCGGCGAGGTCGAGGTGCTGGCCGTCCTGCTCGAGCGTGACCCGCTCGTTGCGCAGGACCCGGACGCCGAGGTCGCGCAGGTGGGCGACCCAGGCGTCGGCGCCGGAGAAGTACTCATGGTTGCCGGTGACGAAGTAGACGCCGTGGCGGGCCTGCAAGTGGCGCAGGGGCTCGACGTGCGGGGCGAGCTCGGTGACCGAGCCGTCGACGAGGTCGCCGGTGATGACGATGAGGTCGGGGCCGAGGGCGTTGGTGCGGGCGACGAGGTCCTCGATGAAGCGGCGGCCGATCGTCGGGCCGACGTGCACGTCGGTCAGCTGGATGATGCGAAACCCGGCGAAGGCCTCCGGGAGGCCGCGCAGGGCGACCTGGACCGGTTTGATGGCGACCTTGCGAGCGGCGGTCAGCAGGCCGAGGCCCGCCATGAGGAAGGCGCCGATGCCGACGACGCCGCCGAAGATGCGCGCGAGCAGGAGGCGCCGTTCAGGGTCGACGGGCGCGCCGGAGATCAGGTCGATCAGCCAGCCGACGCCGCGCACCAGGTCGGCGGGGATCAGCAGCACGAACAGGAAGAACATCAGGCCCATCCAGGTGTACAGCACCCACATGATCGGGCTCAGGAGGTCACGCGGGAGCCGGCGACTGGCGATCGCGCCGGCGGGTATCAGCACGGCGAGGGCGATCAGCAGCACCGTCAACGCGGTGTGCATGGGCGCGGGCCAGGCGACATCACGGACCAGGCGCGCCCACAGGTAATAATGAATGCCGCCGACCACCGAGAGGACGACGCCGAGGAACATCACGATTCGGGCGATCGGCATGGAGGAGCAGATGTAGCGCAGTTCTTGCCCGGGCTGACGCGCGATCGTGTTCAGGGGTGCGCGCGTGGGTGAACGGCTGCGCGCCTGCGGGTCACGGTGCGAGTCGGGCGAGCAAGGCGTCGCGCTGGGCCGCGAGCTTCGGCGAGCCGATCGCCCGTGAGATCCGTTGTCGCGCCATGATGCGCGTCAGCTGGTCGAGCGCGGCGAGGCGATCGATCCACGGCGGGAGCTCGTCGAGCAGGGCCCGCTGCGGGCCCGGGTGCGCGGCCAGCCAGCGGGTCAGCTCGTCGAGCGCCGGCGGCTGCGGAGCGGGGGCCGGCGCGGGCGTGTGCCAGGCGACCAGCGGCGCGCGCGTGAAGGGGTTTTCGCCGGCGCACAGGGCCTTGCGCAGGGCGGCGAGGTCGAGCTTCACCGGTTTGTCGGCCTTCAGCAATTCGTAGTACTCGGGGCGCAGGACGTCGAGGTCGCCGGTCGTATATTCGAGGTCGCCCTGCGTGTAGTCCCAGGTGCCGAGCAGGTCGGCGCCGTCGTGCTGGAGATAGACCGCGTCGACGTCGCGATAGGCGATGATGTTGGCCATCGCGAACTTGACGACGTGCACGACGAGGGCGCGGACCTTCGCGGCCCGCACCCGCGTGCCGCCCTCGTGGCCGGGCGGGTCGGCGGCGACGGCGACGACGTTGGCGCGCAGCTCGTGACAGCCGAAGCTCGCCTTGCTGGCGACCTCGATGCCGAGGCAGCTCAGGTCGCCCTTGATCAGCAGCGTTCCGCCCAGCACCGTGACCCAGCCGTTGACCTCGAGGTCGCTGTCGTAGGTGGCCCCGTCGTGGACGGTGAGGTCGCCGTCGAGCATTCGCTTTTGCATGGGCGGACTGTACGCCCGGTGCGCTCATTCGGCGACGGCGAGCACGAACTTGAGATATCGCCCCTCGGGGAAGTGCAGCGGGGTCGGGTGATCGGCGGGCTCCTGTCGGACCTCGAGCACGCGCAAGGCGCGACGAGCGACGCGGGCCGACTCGCGAAGGATCTTGAGGAACATGTCCATCGTGACGTGGCTCGAGCAGGAGGCGCAGGCGACGAGGCCACCCGGCGTGACTTGACGGATGGCCGCGGCGTTGAGCTTGGTGTAGGCGGTCTCCGCCGCGCGAAGGGCCTGCTTGCGCGGGGCGAAGGACGGCGGATCGACGACCACGAGGTCGAACTGCTCGCGGGCGGCCGCGCAGGCGGCCAGGTGCTCGAAGGCGTCGGCGGCGACGAACTCGTGGTCAGCGGGGTCGAGGCCGCTGGCGCCGAAGTTGGCGCGCGCGCCCTCGATCGCGCCCTTGGCGATGTCGACGCTGGTCACTCGCGTGGCGCCGCCGAGCGCGGCCGCGAGCGAGAAGCCGCCGGTGTACGAGAAGAGATTGAGCACGCGGCGGTCGCGGCTGACCTGGCGGACCAGGGCCCGGTTCTCGCGCTGGTCGAGGAACAGGCCGGTCTTCTGGCCGCGGCGCACGTCGACCAGCAGGCGCATGCCGTGCTCGCGCACGAGGATGTGCTCGGGCGGCTCCTGGCCCATGACGGTGCGCGGGGCGGCGGCCGGGTCATCGGCGGCGCGCTGTGAGCCGCTCATGCCTTTGAAGAAGATGCCCTTCGGGTTGCAGGTGTCGGCGAGGGCCGCGAGCAGGTCCTTCATGTGCGGCAGCCAGGCGGGGGTGTCGAGCTTGAGCACGAGGTGACCGGCGTAGTGGTCGACGACGACGCCGGGCAGGCGGTCGCCCTCGCCGTGCAGCACGCGGAAGGCGTCGGTGTGTTGGAGGTCGAGGGTGGAGTGGCGCAGGGCCCAGGCCTCGGCGATGCGACGGCGCCACAGCTCGGGGCCGGCGACCTCGCCGCGGCGGGTGCTGAGCACGCGCAGGGCGATCGGTGACTCGGCGTCGAAGAGGGCCTGGCCGATCGGCTTGCGGCCCTGACCGAGCAGGGTGATCAGGTCGCCGGTGCGGGCGCCGGGGATCGCCGGGACGCCGTCGGCGTACAGCCAGGGGTGACCCGCCGCGACATGGCTCGTCAGGCGGTCGGGGACGAGGAGCGTGGGCATGGCGCGCGAGAGTACGCGATCGCGCGGGCCGGGGCGACCGACAATTACGGGGGCGATGGCCGGGCGGCGGCGGGAACGGCGTTGCTCGCGGGCCGGGGCGGGGCCGGGGAGTCGCTTGCGAGGGCGGCTTGAAAATTGATTGCAACCACGCAAATATCCCTCGCACACAAATGACGCGGTCGAAGGAGCTCGGCGAGGCGATGTTGGCGGTGCGCCGGGCGATGGCGCGTGACTTCATGCGGGCGGCCCTGCAGGCGCTCGGTGAGCGCGACCTGACGATCCTTCAGTTCGGGACGCTGCTGCTGCTCGAGGACGGTCAGGAGCGCACGGTCGGGGCGCTGAGCGAGCAGATCGGGCGGTCGATGTCGGCGACCAGTCGTTTGGTCGACCAGCTGGTCCAGCGCGAGCTGCTGCGCCGTCAGGAGGACCCGAACGATCGCCGGGCGCGGCGGGTCACGATCAGCCCCGCGGGGCGCAAGTTCCTGATGACGATGATGCGCCGGCGCGCCGAGGCCGAGCTCAAGTTGATGGAGTCGCTGCTGCCCGAGGAGCAGCGGATCGTGGTGCGGGCGATGGAGCTGCTGGCCGGGGCTGCCCGGCGAAAGGCGGAGGACGATGCATGATCTCGTGGTCTCGTTGACGGAGCTGGGGCGTGGGGCGCTGGCGGTCGCCGGCGGCAAGGCGGCCAACCTCGGCGAGCTGCTGCGCGCCGGCATGCCGGTGCCGCCGGGCTTTTGCGTGACGACGGCGGCGTATCGGGCGGTCGCGTGTGACGGCGCGGTGCGGGTCGCGATCGCGGCGTTGAGCGCGGTCGATCGTTATGACGCGGCGGGGCTGGCCGCGGGGGCGACGGCGGTGCGTGAGGCGTTGTTGGTTGCGCCGGTGCCGGAGGTTGTGTGTGAGGCGTGCGCAGGGGCGTATGCGGGGCTCGGGGAGAACGTCGTGGTCGCGGTGCGCTCGTCGGCGACGGCGGAGGATCTGCCGGACGCGAGCTTCGCGGGGCAGCAGGACACGCTGCTCGGTGTACGTGGGGAGTCGGCTGTGCTGGCGGCGATCCGTCGCTGCTGGGCCTCGCTGTTCAGCGAGCGGGCGGTCGCTTATCGGGCGCCGCGGGGGATCGCGCCCGACGCGGTCGAGCTCGCGGTGGTGGTGCAGGCGCTGGTGCCCGCGAGCGTCGCGGGGGTGCTGTTCACGGCGGATCCCGTGAGTGGGCGGCGGCGTCGGGCGGTGATCGATGCGAGCCCCGGGCTCGGTGAGGCGGTGGTCTCGGGGGCGGTCAACCCGGATCACTTCGAGGTCCTGGGCGGCAAGGTGGTGCTGCGAAGGATCGGCGACAAGCGGGTGCGCATCGATGCGAGCGTGGGCGCGGATGGGGTGAGCGGGACGCAAGTGGTGGAGGTCGCGGCCAGCGAGGCGCCGTGCGTGAGTGATGCGGAGTTGCATGCACTGGTGGCGCTGGGCGAGCGGATCGCCGCGCACTTCGGGGCGCCGCAGGACATCGAGTGGGCGCTCGATGCGGAGCGGCGCCCGGCGATCTTGCAGGCGCGGCCGATCACGACGCTGTATCCGCTGCCCGGCGACGCGCCGGCGGAGCCCGAGCTGGCGGTATATTTGAACTTCAACGTCGCGCAGGGGGTGCTTGCGCCGCTGACACCGATGGGCATTCAGTGCTGGCGCGTGTTGACCGGGGCGCTCGCGCGCAAGGTGGGCTTCGACGTGTCGGTGTACGGGGGGGCGCCCTTCGTGCACGAGGGCGGGCACCGGCTGTTGTTCGACATCACGACGCCGCTGCGCCACCCGCTCGGCCGAAAGATCGCGCTCGCGGGCTTCTCGCGGATGGAGGCGCGCAGCGCCGCGGTGATGCGACATATCGTCGATGACCCGCGGCTGGCGCTGCGTGGTGGTTCGTGGTTCTCGGTCCTGAAGATCGTGCTGCGCGGGATGTGGCGCACGCGGGCGCCGCTGCGGCTGATGCAGGCGCTGCGTGATCCGGCGAAGGCGCGAGCGGCGGCGTGGGCCCGCGCGGACGAGGCGCTGGCGCTCGGTCGGCTCGCGCCGCATCCGACCATGGAGGCGCGGCTGGACGCGATGCTGCGCATGCTGATGCTCGGCTTCCCGCAGGTGTTCATGACGACGGGGCCGACGTTCATCGCGGGGTTCTTGGGCCTGCAGGTGGCCCGGCGTCTGCTGCGTGGATTGGCGACGAGCGAGGAGATCGAGGTGACGTTGCGGGCGCTGCCCTTCAATCCGACCACCGCGATGGACCTCGAGCTGTGGGCCGGGTCGCGACGGATCGCGGCGGACCCGGAGTCGCGGGCGGCCCTGCTCGACACGCCGCGCGCAGTGTTGGTGATCGGCCACCGGGCGGGCACGCTGCCGCCGGTGTTGCAGGCGGTGCTGGACGGATTTTTAAAGGAGTTCGGGGCGCGCGGGGTGGCGGAGATCGACATCGGCGTGGCCCGCTGGGGCGAGGATCCGTCGCACGTGATCGGGGCGCTCGCTAACTATCTGGCCCAGGACCGGCCGGAGCTGGCGCCCGACCTGCAGTTCGAGCGCGGGCGTGGGGTCGCGGAGGCGATGATCGGGACGCTGGTCGGTCGCGCGGCGGCGAAGGGGCGGCTGCGCGGGAAGGTCGTGAAGTTCGCCCTCGATCGCATGCGCGCGCTGGCCGGCATGCGCGAGGCGCCGAAGTTCTTCATCGTTCGCTTGCTGGCCCGCGGTCGCGAGCTGTTGCTGGGGATCGGTGCGACATTGCAGGCGGCGGGTCGGCTCGCGCGCGCGGACGATGTGTTCATGTTGACGGTGCCGGAGCTGCAGGCGGCGATCCAGGGCGCCGACCCGCGGCCGATCGTGCTCGAGCGCCGCGCCAGCTTCGAGCGCGAGCGCGAGCGCAAGCACCTGCCGCGGGTGTTGCTGTCCGATGGGACAGATGCCGAAACGCTGCTGCCGGCGCCCACGGGTGATGGTTTGACGGGCACGCCGGCATCGGCGGGGCGCGTGACAGGCCTGGCGCGTGTGGTGATGGATCCTTCCGGCGCGCGCATCGAGCCTGGTGAGATCCTGGTCGCACCCTCGACGGACCCGGGCTGGACGCCGCTGTTCCTGACCGCGGGCGGGCTGGTGATGGAGATGGGCGGGGCGATGTCACATGGATCGGTGGTCGCCCGCGAGTACGGGATCCCCGCGGTCGTCGGGGTGGCTCATGCGACGACGAGGATCGTGACCGGGCAGCGCATCACGGTCGATGGTGGCGCGGGCACGGTGACGGTCGAGACGTCGCAGGCAGGCGCGGGGTAGACTCGGCCGCCATGAACTTCGGGCCCTGGTCTGCGCTGCACGCCGCGTTGCTGCCCTCGGGGCCGGGGGTGCTGCAGGTGCGGCGCGAGCACGGGCTGGTGGTGTATCCGCGGGGCAAGAGCGCGATGGTCCACTACGCGGCCGCGGAGGACCTGCAGGCGGCGGTGCGGGCGATCTCGGCGGCGCATCCCGAGGCGGCGTGGCTGGTGCGTTGCAACCGTGAGCCGGTGACGGACCCGCGGGCGGCGGTGGACCGGCTGATCGCGGAGTTCGCCGAGCGCTTCGGGGCGCCGCCGCGACCTGGCTGACCTGCCTTATCAGCCAGGTCGTGATTGTGGGTACCTGTCTGAAGGGACAGGTCAGAGCGGGCGCGGCTCGTGCGTGCCGGTGAGGTCGATGCGGCGCCAGGCGCCGCTGCGGAACCGCCAGGCCACCGCGAGGGCGAGGGCGACGAAGTAGACGACCATGCAGGCGGTGGCCTCCGGGGGGCCGCCGCCGGTGCCGTGGATGACCCACAGGGACAGCGGGAGCCAGACGGCCCAGGCCAGGCCGACCCGGGCCCACAGGACCCAGGCGGTGTCGCCGGCGGCGCGCAGGGCCTCGCTGATGGCCATGACGGCGGCGTCGAACAGCTGCCAGGCGGCGGAGATGGCGAGCAGCACGGCGCCGAGGCGGGCGAGCTCGGAGGCGCTGAGCTCGTCCTGGGCGAAGATGGCCATCAGGGGGACGGGGAACAGCAGGTAGCAGAGGCCGACGAGGCCCTGCCAGCTGGCGGCGACGAGGATGGTGCGCTTGACGATGCCGGGCACGCGGTCGGGTTCGCCGGCGCCGATGGCCTGGCCGACGAGGATGGCGCCGGCCGAGGACAGGCCGAAGGCGGGCATGAAGGAGATGCTGTTGACCTGGAACACGGCCATCAGCGCGGCGACGGCGAGGGTGCCGAGGTCGGCGAAGATCAGGTTGATGAAGACGAGGAAGGCCGAGAACTCGAGGAACCAGTTGAGGCCGTTGGGCAGGCCGAAGCGCAGCATGCGGGTGAACTCGGGCCAGCGCAGGCGGCCGAGGCCGGGCACGGCGGAGACGACGGCGCCGGGCATGTAGCCGCGCGCGAACACGAGGACGACGACGAGCAGGCCGAGCCAGGTGGCGATCACGGAGGCGATCGCGGCGCCCTCGACCCCGAGCGCGGGCAGGCCGAGGTGGCCGTAGATCAGCAGCCAGTTGAGACCGATGTTGGTGATCATCGCGGTGACGTTGGCGAGCAGCGACAGGCGCGTGTCACCGAGGCCGCCGTACCAGTTGCCGAGCGCCTCGGTGGCCACGGCGGCGCCGACCCCGAGCAGGCGGATCGAGACGTAGCTGGTCAGCAGGACCTGGACCGCGGGGGTGTAGTTGAGCTGCGCGACGGCGAGGCCGATCAGGGGGATCGCGGCGATCGCCAGCACCTGGGTGAGACCGGCGAGGATCAGGCCGTACCAGGCGAAGCGGCGCGCGCCGCCGAGGTCGCGCTGGCCGGCGAGCTGGGCGGCGAAGCTCTGGATGATGAACACGATGCCCATCGGCAGGATCATCAGGCCGAAGGAGTTGAGCGCCCCGGTGGTGGTCGCGGCGAGCGCGTCCTCGCCGAGGTGGGCGATCATCGCGGCGTCGGCGAAGCCGATCGCGGCCTGGGCGGAGCGCGCGAGCACGATCGGCCAGGCGAGGATCAGCAGCTGACGAAGACCGGCGGTCATGGGCGCGCGAGGGTACACGTGGCGACCGGCGCCCGCCAGCGGTCGCGCCCGATGGGACACCGCGCGCTCGGTCGCCGGGTACCGCGGCTCAACCGGCGATCGGCCGCACGCGCTCGACCACGAGCTCCAGCGGGCCGAGCGGCGCGACGGTCGAGCCGCGCACGCCGACCCGCACGGATGTCCTCGAGGACAGGTGCACGTCGACGCGGCGCAGCAGCTCGGCGAGGATGATGCGCATCTCGACGGTGGCGAAGGCGACCCCGATGCAGGTCCGGTGGCCGCCGCCGAAGGGGAAGTAGTGGGCGGTCGAGGGCGAGCCGCTCAGGAAGCGCTCGGGCATGAACTGCTCCGGGCGCTGCCACAGGTCGCGGCGCATGTGGGTCAGCGAGGGCGCGAGCCACAGGTCGCAGCCGGCCGGGATGGTATGGCCGCGCAGCTGGAGCGTGGCCGGCACGGGGCGGCTGATCGCGGGCAAGATCGGGGTCATGCGCATGCTCTCCTTGATGCACGCGTCGAGGTAGCGCAGCTCGCCGGTGCGCCGGGGGTCGATCGGGCCGTCACCGAACACGCGGGCCATCTCGGCGCGGATCTCCGCGACCACGTCGGGGCGCTGGAGGATGCGGTAGAGGGCGAAGGATACGGTGTTGGCGGTGGTCTCGTGGCCGCCGACCAGCAAGGTCACGAGCTCGTCGATCAGCTGGGCCTCGTCCATCATGCTGCCGTCGGGGTAGCGGGCGGCGGCCAGCATCGCCAGCACGTCGTCGCGGTCCGCGGTGTCGCCGGCGCGGCAGCGGGCGATGTCGGCGCGCAGCAGCTGCAGCACGGTCGCCTTGGCGTCGGCCCAGCGGTGCCACGGGAGCAGGCGCCGGACCGGTCGGTCGCCGTGGCTGCGCTCGGCGGCGCCGTCGAGGAAGCGCCGGGTCCGCGCCGCGGTGAACAGGATGCCGGCGACGAACACCGGCGGGGTGAAGGCGCCGTCGAGCCAGGTCAGCAGCGGCTTGCGCAGCGGGTTGGTGTGCCCGGGGTCGGTGACGGCGAACACGCAGCGCAGGATGATGTCGAGGGCGATGCCCTGCATCATCGCGTGCACCGGTACGACCTGTCCCTTGTGCCAGGTCGAGACGGCGGCGGCGGTGATCGCCTGCATGATGGTGGCGTGGCCGCGCAGGCGCTCGCCGTGCAGGTGCGGCAGCATCAGCTGGCGGTCGCGCTGGTGCGGGGCGCCGTCGAGGAAGATCAGGGACTGCTCGCCGACGTTGGCCGACAGCGGCAGCGGACGCCGCGGCGAGGTCGGCCGCAACGCGAAGCACTGGCGCACCAGCTCCGGCGCGGAGGTGACGATCGTCGCGGGTTGACCGGGCAGGCGCAAGGTGAAGAGGTCGCCATACTTCGCCGCGCAGGTGTCGAGGAATCCAAAGGGGTCGCGGGCGAAGCGCAGCGCCTGGAGCAGCGAGGGCGACGACGGCCCGGGCGGCAGCGACGAACGGGATAATTGTAGATCCATGAGGCGGTCCATTTTGCGCCAGTTGACGCGAGCCTCGGATGCTACGGGGGATGGCCGCTGACAGCAATGGGCGGTTTGCGACGCGTGCTCATTAATCTGACTTTTTGGACATGTACCGACAAATTGCCGCGGGGCGGACGCTGCGCGTCCACCTGGCTTTGGGGACATGTCGATAGAATCGAGGCGCGGCTCAGATCGCCGGCACGGGCCGGCACGCGAACCGGGCGCGGGCGGGGTCGCTGAGGTTCTCGGCGAGCAGGCGGCCGTCGACGGCGAGGTGGCGCGCGACCTGCCACACGGCGAAGGGCTCGGCGCCGAGCTGCTGCGCGAGGGTCACGATGTCCCGCGGGGTGTCGCCCAGCTCGGCGAGCAGGCGGTGCTGCAGGGCGAGCACGGCCCGCGCGGCGAGCTTGCCGGCCTCGACGCCGGGCTGGTGATAGGCGTTGATGTCGATGAGCTCGGCGTAGAGGCCGACGCTGCGCTCGAACAGGGCGAGCACGCCGCCGAGGGTCGGGGCGTCGAGGCGGTCGAGGGTGAGGGTGAGGCTGTGGCGGCCCTGCTCGGCGAGCGCGTTGCGGGTGCCCTGATAGAAGCCGTCGAGGCAGTCGGAGGAGGTCACGCCGGGCTCGACCTCGATCGCCGGCGGGGCGAGGTCGGGGTCGAGCACGCGCACGAAGGCGGCGAAGAAGTCGGGCAGGCCGTCGCGCAGCTGCTG
>Ga0116158_10004901_pt1 | contig 11373 bp, 9 predicted proteins | sample AD_UKC052_MetaG_FD_89883 | JGI IMG/M metagenome (GOLD analysis project Ga0116158, IMG submission 89883) | Active sludge microbial communities of municipal wastewater-treating anaerobic digesters from USA - AD_UKC052_MetaG | ecosystem: Engineered > Bioreactor > Anaerobic > Digestate | place: USA... | reverse complement strand
ATTTTATCCCTACCTTTCTTATTTCTACTTTTGCATTCTTTATTTCTTATTCCTGATGTTTTGTCCCCCGCTTAAAATAACTTTTCTTGGCACAGGCACCAGCAGTGGCGTACCCATGATCGCATGCAGTTGTCCGGTTTGCAGGTCGGAGGATGTAAAAGATAAAAGGCTTCGCAGCAGCATATTGGTAGAATCGGATACCACTGCATTGGTGGTGGATACTACACCCGATTTCAGGTACCAGATGTTAAGGGCCGAAGTAACAAAACTCGATGCTGTATTATTCACTCATCCGCATAAAGATCACCTCGCCGGTCTTGATGACATCCGTGCTTATAATTATTTTCAGCAGCAGCCGATGAAAGTGTATGCCAATGAGCTTACCCGCAATGCACTGAAAAAAGAGTTCTCCTATATTTTCGCCGAGCATAAATATCCCGGCATTCCTGATATCAGCCTGCATGAGATCGGCGAGGAAGCATTCATGATTGGCGATATTCCTGTTATTCCCATCCTGGTATGGCACCTGCGGATGCCCGTGCTGGGTTTTCGGTTTGGCCATTTTACCTACATCACCGATGCCAACCGGATCGATGATGCAGAGAAAGCAAAGATCAAAGGGAGCAAACAGGTTGTATTAAATGCACTTCGTCACGACAAGCACATATCTCATTTTAACCTCGAAGAAGCCATTGCCATGGTGCAGGAATTGCAGGTGCCCGAGGCCTATTTCACGCACATCAGTCACCAGCTGGGTAAGCACACCGATATCAACGCAACGCTTCCGTCAGGCATGCAGCTTTCCCATGACATGCTGCAGGTTTTTTCCTCATAAAATCCTGGTATTATTCCATTGCAACGGTAAGGCACAAATGCTAATTTGGCGATATGCCGAATAAGCCTACCCATCATTTTTTATATTTTACACGTGCCGAAAAGAATGGCATCATTGCCTGGCTCATCCTGATGATGATCATCATGGGTTTCCCTTATGTGTATGATCGGATCTGGCCCGATCGTTACCCGCAGTATGCTGATGTAACTGCGGCCTTGGATATCCTGGAGGAGGTAAATCCAGATAGCGGCTATGCGAAGAAGTTAGTGCCCGGAAATCGTGAACACCGGGCTTATACAAATCGTAATGAAGAAAACCGATCCTTGGGGACTTTGTTTTATTTCGATCCAAACACTTTATCAGCAGAAGGATGGAAAAAATTGGGGGTCCGGGATAAAACCATCGAAACGATCCAGCGCTATATTTCAAAAGGAGGTCGTTTTCGACAGGCCGGTGATCTTGAAAAAATCTGGGGTTTACGGCCGCATGAAAAAGAAGCCCTCATGCCTTTTGTAAAAATTTCGGCCGAACCCGAAATGGTTAAACCAGCCTTTCCATCAAAAACCTATGAACGGAAAGATTTTAAAACGAGGGAGCCGATTGATATCAACCAATCAGATTCTCTGGCCTGGGTGTCACTGCCGGGTATTGGTCCCGGTTTTGCCCGGCGCATCAGCCAGTTCAAAAACAAACTTGGTGGATTTTATTCGGTAGAACAGGTGGCAGAAACCTATGGGTTGCCCGATTCGGTGTTTCAACATATTAAACCTTTGTTGCGTGTAAGCGGACCGGTGAGGAAGATAAATATCAATACGGCGGATGAAAATGAGCTGAAAGCACATCCATACATCCGTTATCGCCTGGCCGGGGCCATTGTGCAATACCGGCAACAGCATGGTGCTTTTCAGAAAACAGAAGACCTCAAAAAGATCATGATTCTGCCCGATTCTACCTATACCAGGCTGCTTCCTTACCTGTCGGTGGAATAAATAGCAACACTAACAATTGTTCGTATTTTTATTTTCTTAAATTGCATCCTCAACGATTGTATTATTATGGAATTTGCACAACATGAACTAACCCAGCAGGTGGCCCAATCGGCACGTGATTTTGCGTTACAGTATATCAAACCACATTTGATGGAATGGGATGAATCACAGGAATTTCCCGTACATATATTTAAAGAACTGGGTAAGCTGGGGATGATGGGCGTATTGGTACCCGAATCCTATGGTGGTACCGGTTTAAGTTATTTTGAATACAGCGCCGTGATACAGGAGATCTCCAAGGTTTGCGGCTCTATCGGGTTGTCTGTTGCAGCGCATAATTCACTCTGTACTGGTCATATCATGACCTTCGGCAATGAAGCACAGAAACAAAAATATCTTCCCAAACTGGCCACCGCCGAATTCATTGGAGCCTGGGGACTTACAGAACCCAATACCGGCAGTGATGCGGGTAATATGAAGACCACTGCGGTGAAAGATGGCAACAACTGGAAGATCAATGGCACAAAAAGCTGGATCACCCATGGTAAATCGGGTGATGTGGCCGTAGTGGTTTGCCGTACCGGTGAGCCGCGTGCAAAAAATAATTCAACTGCGTTTATTGTTGAACGTGGTACCGCTGGTTTCAGTGCGGGCAAAAAGGAAAATAAATTAGGCATGCGGGCCAGTGAGACCGCCGAAATGATCTTTGATAATTGCATCATCTCTGATGAGAATCGTTTAGGAGAAGTAGGAGATGGTTTTAAGCAAGCGATGAAAATCCTGGATGGCGGAAGGATCTCCATTGCAGCACTTAGCCTGGGTATAGCCAAAGGTGCTTACCAGGCTTCTGTGCAATATGCCAAAGAACGTCACCAGTTCGATCAACCGATCGCAAACTTCCAGGGTATCGCATTCAAACTGGCCGATATGGCAACGAAGATAGAAGCGGCTGAGCTACTCATCAACCAGGCCTGTGATCTTAAAATGAAAGGGCTGCCCATGACGAAGGAAGCAGCCATGGCAAAATACTATGCAAGTGAAATTTCGGTAGAGATCAGTACCGATGCCGTACAGATCTTTGGCGGCTACGGGTACACGAAAGATTTCCCGGTAGAGAAATTTTACCGTGATAGTAAATTATGTACCATCGGTGAAGGAACCAGTGAAATTCAGAAACTGGTGATCAGCAGGGAAGTGTTGAAATAATGAAGGGAGGTATGATTCTGTTTCACAAAAATCAAATATTATTGCCCGGCTGTAAAGCCGGGTTTTTCATTCAATAAAAATATTCCTTCATGAGGGTTCTTGTTTTATTTGTACTTCTTTCATTTCTGTTAGCCTGTAATGAGCAAGCTTCCACTACTGCCAAATCCGATACTAACGTTAACGGTGAGCAGCTATTTAAGGTTCGATGTGCCCAATGTCATAAGCCTGCCCAGGATTTTACCGGTCCCATGCTGAAGGGAGCGGAAACTCGCTGGCCCGATAAAAAACGCCTGTATGAATTTGTTCGTAACCCGCAGGCATCCGTTGTTAGTGATGAATATGCAAAAGCGTTGTTTGATAAATGGAATAAAGCGCCAATGTTACCTTTCCCCGATCTTACAGATAAAGACATTGATGCGATCCTTCAATATTGTGCAACGGCAGGCCAATAACCAGGCACAAAAAAACACCTGCCAACAGCAGGTGTTTCCTAAAAATATTTCTTTAAGCTTTTTTTTCTCCACCGAAAACACCGCCTAATTTTTCTTTGGCACTATCGAACAGGTCTTCTGCCTTATCGGCCATATTTTTTGCAAATTCCTCCACTTTTTCGCCTGCCTGCCCGGGAATAACATCACTGATCTTATCCATGATGTTGCCGGTTGCGCCTGCATTGGCGTGGATGGCTGCGGTCGCCGGGCTTTGTTCTGCAAATAGGTTATCTACGGCTCCCGACATCATTGGGAATTTTTCTTTCACAAAATCTTTGATGGTGTCGATGGCTTTGCCGGCTTGTTCGGCGCTGATGCCTGCCTTTTCGGTGAGGCGTGTGATGAGTTCCTGCATTGTGATTGATTTTTACTGTTATGAAATGTTTGTATGTTGATTATTTGAGTTGACATCTCCCGAGTTGACATCTCTTGGGTTGACATCTCCCGAGATCTCAACCACCCCCCATCTACTCCGTATCGTACCTGTCCACCCGCTCAATGCCCGGCAATGCCAGCAAAGCATTCACCAGCTCATCCAACTCTTCTTTATCGTGTACGAAAACTTTTACATTGCCTTCAAACACACCGTCCTTGGCCTCAATGGTCATGGCCGAAATGTTTACCCTCAATTCTCCACTGATGAGGTTGGTGATCTTGTGAATAACCCCCACATCATCAAGCCCGATGATCTTCAAACCTGTGAGGAAAGAAATCTCCTTATTCTTGGCCCATTTTGTCTTTACCACGCGGTGACCATAGTTGGATAATAACCTGGCAGCATTCGGACAATTGGTACGATGAATCTTCAATCCTTCACCGGTTGTGATGAAACCAAATACATCATCGCCGGGGATCGGCTTGCAGCAGTTGGCCAATGTGTACATGATGCGATCGCTGCTTTCACCGAATATGATGAGCTCGGCATCTTTTTTACTGTGTGGCTTGCTATCGTGGAATTCAGGCTTTTCTTCCACCGGTTTAATCGGTTTCGGCGGAATGATCTTATCGCCATGCACCGTAAACTCCTTAAGTTCCTTAAGGTCAATTTTTTTAATGGCAATGTCATACAACAGGTCGAGGCTGCTGTTGAGTTTATAAAAATTGGCGATCTCTTCCGTGTTCGTTTGATTTACCACAGCCCCCATCGCTTCCAGTTTGCGTTGCAGGATGTATTTGCCATCTTCTGCGATCTGTCTTTTTTCTTCTTTCAACGAATCTTTGATCTTCGAACGGGCCTTGCTTGTAACCACAAAATTCAACCATTCGCTGTTGGGCTTTTGCTTGGCACTGGTGATGATCTCTATCTGGTCGCCGCTGCGCAATTTATAACTGATCGGTACCAGTTTATGATTCACTTTGGCACCAATACATTTACTACCAACTGCTGTATGTACATTAAATGCAAAGTCCAAAGCTGTTGCACCAATGGGCAGCATCTTAACATCTCCCTTTGGGGTATATACATAAATTTCTTCGGCAAGGAACGAAGTTTTAAAATCCTGCAGAAAATCCAATGAATTGGAATCCTGGTTGCCCAACGCTTCCCTTATCTGGTGAAACCATTTATCAAAACGGCTTTCATCTTCCTTTCCTTCTTTGTATTTCCAGTGAGCTGCCAATCCTTTTTCGGCGATCTCGTTCATCCGTTGGGTACGTATCTGCACTTCAACCCATTTGCCCTGTGGCCCCATTACCGTGGTGTGCAGCGCTTCATAGCCATTGCTTTTAGGATTGCTCAACCAATCGCGTAGGCGTTCGGGTGAGGGATTGTATTCATCCGTGATGATGCTGTATACTTTCCAGCAATCTTCTTTTTCTTTTTCCGGTGGCGCATCCACGATGATGCGGATGGCGAAGAGGTCGTACACTTCCTCAAAAGCCACGCCTTTCTTTTTTATTTTAGTCCAGATAGAATGGATGCTTTTAGGCCTTCCATGAATTTCAAATCTCAGCCCGGTCTTATCAAGCTTTTCTTTCAATGGCCTGATGAAATCATTGATATACCGGGTGCGTTCGCGTTTGGTATCCTGAAGTTTTTGTGCGATGTATTTGTATGTATCAGGCTCCATGTATTTCATGGAGAGATCTTCCATTTCTGTTTTGATGATGTACAAACCCATGCGGTGGGCAAGCGGCGCATACACGTAAACGGTTTCTGAAGAAATCTTCAGCTGCTTTTCACGCTTCATGCTGTCCATCGTACGCATGTTGTGCAACCTGTCGGCCAGCTTTATCAGGATCACCCTCGGATCATCGGTAAGGGTGAGGAGGATCTTTTTAAAATTTTCGGCCTGTTGGCTGCTGTTGGCATCCATTACGGTAGAAATCTTCGTGAGCCCGTCTACGATCTTTGCGATCTCATCTCCGAATTCGCGTTGTATATCCTGTAAAGTGATATCGGTGTCTTCCACCGTATCGTGCAATAGTGCACAGATTGTACTTCGGATACCCAATCCAATTTCTTCTACACAAATCTTCGCCACTGCAAGTGGATGTAGTATATAAGGTTCACCGCTTTTACGACGCATGGTTTTATGGGCTTCGGCCGACATTTCAAATGCCCGGCGCAACATTTCTTTGTCGCCTGGTTTGAGTTTTGCCTTTAAAACCCTTAGTAGTGCACGATATTGGCGCAGGATCTCTTTGCGTTCTTCTTCTTCCGAAAGGTTATAAACCGGTATGGTTTCAATTGTTTCCATGTAGTTTAACGAATTTAGCTTAAAACTTGCCAAAGCCCAAAAATCAGGAAGCTAATAAACAGGCGATTGAAGCCGGATGGCAAATAATAGTTCATTTCGGGCGTGTTTTTAGGAAGAAATGCCTTAGTTTTGCAGCCCGTTTGCGGCTTAGTGCTGTAAGATGGAAAACAGTAAATGCGGATGTGGCGAAATTGGCAGACGCACCAGACTTAGGATCTGGCGCCGCAAGGCATGTAGGTTCGACCCCTATCATCCGCACATTTGAATGTTGAGCAAGGAACAAGGAATTCCGAACATCTTAGTTCATCATTCCCTGTTCCTTGTTGTTTATTAAATCAATCAGTAAAATTTATATTAATGCCTACAGTAGAAAGAGAAAATATCGGGCTGTTAACCGATAAACTTATCGTGAAGATCAAGAAGGAAGATTATTTCCCTTCTTTTGAAAAGAAACTAAAGGAATACAGTAAAACAGCCAATATCCCTGGTTTCCGTAAAGGCATGGTACCAGCCGGCATGATCAAGAAAATGTATGGCGCCGGTATATTCAACGAAGAAGTATTAAAGACTGTTGAAAAACAATTGTACAGCTATCTCAATGAAGAAAAGCCCGATATTTTCGCTCAGCCGCTGCCGTTAGAAAACGACATGAGCAAGATCGATCTCAATAATCCTACTGATTATGATTTTGGTTTCGAGATTGGGCTGAAACCAGTATTCGAGATCCCTGATTTGGCGAAAGCCAAACTGACCATGCATTTGGTAGACATCACCGAAGACATGCTCAATGAAGAGATCAATCGCATGCAACTGAAGGCAGGTAAAATGACCGAACCAGAAGTGATAGACAATGATGAAAATGTACTCAATGTACTTTTCACAGAATCAGATAAAGATGGCGTAGCGGTAAAAGGCGGCATTTCAAAAGAAAATTCAGTATTGCTGAAATATTTCACGCCTAAAATGCAGAAAGAATTAAAGGGTAAAAAAGCAGGAGACCATATCGTATTTCAATTGAATAAAACTTTTGAAGGAGATAAACTGGCCATGATGCTCGAAGACCTGGGTTTTGAGAAGAATGATGAAGAGGCGGCTAAGAAATATTTCAAACTCGACATTGTTAAACTCGGCCTGGTTGAAAAGCGTGAAATGGATGAAGCATTTTTCAACGAAGTGTTTCCTGGAAAAAATATCCAGTCGGCGGAAGATTTTCGTACTGCGTTGAAAGCAGAAATGGAAACTTACTGGTCATCACAAAGCCGCAACCAATTGCAGGATCAATTGTATCACCTGCTGTTAGATGAAACGAAGATGGAATTTCCGGAATCATTTTTAAAGCGTTGGTTGCAAACCGGCGGCGATAAACCTAAAACAGCGGAAGAAGCCGAGCAGGAGTTCCCGGGTTTCAGCAATCAATTGAAATGGACGCTTATCAGCGATAAACTCATCCGTGATAATAACCTGGATGTAAACAATGAAGAACTTAAAGAGCAGATGAAACTGGAAGTGATGCGTTATTTCGGCCAGATGAATATGGGCGAAGACATGAGCTGGCTCGACAGTTACATTGATCGAATGATGAAAGACGAAAAGCAGGTAGATGCAACTTATCGCAGGCTGATCACCGAAAAACTTTTTGGATGGATGGAATCACAGACCAAACCAAAAGAGAAAAAAGTGACTGCCGATGAACTGGCTGCTATGCAGCATAATCACCAGCATTGATAAACATGATTTTTATATAAGGGGTAGCTTGTCTGCCCCTTTTTTTATGCCCATATTTCAATAATTACATGGCTGAAAATACAACGCTGTGTAAGTGGAAGTAAACCCGACAGGGATTTGTAGCCGGGAGGGATGCTTACGGCGATTATACTTTCTAAGTATAAATTTTTGTTAATCGTAATGATTTATGAAATGATGTTTTTGAATAATGAAAATGAGCAGTACTTTTGAATCAGCGAATAAACTTTCAACCATGAAAAGAATATTACTCTCCATTTTTTGTTTCACGGCTGTTGTTACTGCCTCGGCACAGGAAAATACCCTTTCTCCCGACCAGAATCCCAATTACAAAGTAAGCCAGGATAAATACACCGCCCAGAAGGAAACCCTGATGGCAACGATGAATACCACGGTGCAGGATACCTATAAAGCCTATGACTGGTATGTAGCCAAGCAGGAACGCCGCCAGCAGCGTATCGATGACCGTCGCGAGCGAAGGCTTTACAGGCTACAGAACTATGGGTATTATTACAACCCCAACAACCAGTTGTATGATCCATATGGCGACTTTTACCGCTATTCACCTAACCGTTTCCGTTATCGTGGATGGCGTCATGGATGGTAAGCCGATCCTTCACATTGTTTCAACCTGTCAATAATCATTTCAAACAAAGAAAAATGAAATCAATATTTGTATGCGCATTAGCCGCATTGCTGATGTTTACCAGCGCCTGTAGCCGTAAAGTAACCCGTATCGATCCTGCTGAAACACCCGATATCAGCGGAAGCTGGAATAACACCGACAGCCGGTTAACTGCTGAAGAAATGATCAGCCAGGTGCTTGCTGCCAACTGGCTTAACGATCATAATACTGCAAAAGGCAAGAAGCCGGTAGTGATCGTAGGCATGGTTACCAACAAGAGCCATGAACACATTGAAGCTGAAACTTTCATGAAAGACCTGGAAAGGTCATTTATCAATACATCTAAAGTTGGATTGGTACAGAGCGGAAAAAAGCGTGAGGAACTGAGGGCCGAAAAAGCAGACCAGCAAACCAATGCAACAGCCAGCAGCCTGAAAAAATTTGGAATGGAAAAAGGAGCTGATTATATTTTACAGGGATCTATCAATTCTATTGTAGATGCTTTCAAAAAGAAAAAAACAGTCACTTACCAGATCAACCTCGAACTAACCAATATCGAAACAAATGAAGTGGTTTGGATCGGCGATAAAAAGATCGCTAAGTATGTAAAGAACTGATAATTGTGCTACACCCATCTTTCAACGATTTTCACAAAGGATGGAGCATTATATAAAATGAGTCTTCAAATGAAACTTACTGATAAACGGGCATGGATGGCTTTGCTGTTGATGCCCGTTTTTTTTTCCTGTGCTACCTACAATCAATCCATGCAGGCCTATTACGATAATATGCGTACGGGCCAGTACGATAAAGCGCTGGAAAAACTGGAAAGCAACAATCTCATTAAAAAAGACCGCAACAAACTCCTGTATATGCTGGAAGCCGGCCGCATTTACCGGTTGAAGAACGATTTTGTTACCAGCAATATTTATTTCAACCAGGCCGACCAGTTTATTGAAAGTACTTCAAAATCTGCTTCAGACCTGTTGGTAGGGAATCTCGTGAATCCGATGCACCAGGTTTACCGGGGTGAGGATTTTGAACAATTCATGCTACATTATTACAAGGCACTTAATTATTCGGCGCTGGGGCAACCCGATGAGGCCGTGGTGGAAGCAAGGCGCATTTCCCTGAGCACCACCGCACAATCAGATAAATTCGCTAACAAAGAAAACAGGTACAGCAAAGATGCTTTTTCTCTTAACCTGCAGGGCATGATCTATGAAATGGCAGGCGATATGAATAATGCGTTTATTGCTTACCGTAATGCGGCCGATCTTTACCTGGCAGCTGGAAATAGTTATTATGGAGTTTCATTGCCGGCGCAGTTACAACAAGACCTGCTGCGCTCAGCGGCTGCGATGGGATTTACCGAAGAACAGGCCAGGTATGAAAAATTGTTCAAAGTTTCCTTGCAAAAAACAACGGCAGGAGCGGGGGAGCTTATCCTGTTCATGGAAGAGGGACAGGCGCCTGTAAAAGAGGAACGTAGTTATATGCTAAGCAATGCAGGTACCGGGGGATTTTTCAACTTTACTGATGAGTATGGTTATCATTCCAGTCTCCCTTTTAATCACCACGATTATCATATCAGTGATACCAAACTCAGCAGCATCCGTACCATCAGGGTGGCTGTACCCACGTACAGGGTCAATTATCCCAACCCGGCTTCAAAAAGTATCAGTGTTAACGGAAATGTATATACGCCACAGGTTGCCCAGAACCTGAACAGTGTGGCAGTGAGTATTCTCAAAGAACGGTTTCTCACCGAACTCGCCAATGCACTGGCCAGGCAACTTACCAAGAAGCTCGTGGAAAAGGGAACACAGGCAGCAGCAGAAAGTATTGCAAAAAAGAAGGATTCCGATGATGATAAAGACAGTGATGCTGAAAAAGAAAAGAAACGCAAAAAGAGGGAAGAGAATGCAAAGGCAGTGGGCGAAGCTGCAGGATTTGTGATGAATATGATCAATACCGTTACTGAAAAAGCCGATACACGGAACTGGCAAAGCCTCCCGGCTTTTATCAGTTATGTTCGAATTCCACTCGCCGCCGGCGAAAATACGATCACCCTGCAGCAAAACGGGGTGTCTAAGACCATTACCGTAACAGCTGGCAAAGGGCTTCAGTTGATGGGTACTTCGGTTAATTAAATAGCTTCCTGGGTAATATCATCTTATCTTCTTACTATCTTCCCATCAATGTATTGCCTGATAAAATCATCCCGATAGCTTTGTCCTAACGGTATTTCATTTTGTTGTATATACAGTATTTCATTATCAAACGAAGTGATGTGAAGTACATTTACTATATAGGATTTACTCACACGTGCAAAGATGGAAGAAGGTAATTGGGCGGCAATTGTTTTCACATTCATGGATGTGATGATCTTGTTATCTATGGTGAAGATGATCACATAATCTTTCAATCCTTCTATATAGAGGATATCTTTAAAATTTATTTTAAAAAATTTACGATCTGCCTTGATGAATACAAAATCGTCTTCGATTTTTTCTACCTGGTTACTGCCTTCTACTTGTTGTAATAAACGCAAGTGATTTTCAGCCTTATTCACTGCCTTTAAAAACCGTTCTATGCGTATGGGTTTCACCAGGTAATCGAGTGCATCCAGCTCATAACTTTCCAAAGCATATTGCGGGTATGCTGTCGTAAAGATCACCAGGGGCGCATTACGCAGCGATTTTAAAAAATCGAGCCCACTCAGTTCCGGCATGTTGATGTCGAGGAACATAATATCTACAGGTTCTTTTCGCAGGAAATCACT
>Ga0116158_10004885_pt1 | contig 11392 bp, 8 predicted proteins | sample AD_UKC052_MetaG_FD_89883 | JGI IMG/M metagenome (GOLD analysis project Ga0116158, IMG submission 89883) | Active sludge microbial communities of municipal wastewater-treating anaerobic digesters from USA - AD_UKC052_MetaG | ecosystem: Engineered > Bioreactor > Anaerobic > Digestate | place: USA... | reverse complement strand
TTACCGCCTCAAGTTTGCCATGTATTTTTATACTGTGATTATAATAATGTGCCGCCACCGACAACCCTGCATCACTTACAGGCCAAAGCGGGAGGGCCGTATCATCAAAATAAAGAAGGTCGGGGTTATACTTGTTAATAAGTTCTGCTGTGCGGTTAAAGAATTTATCACAATAAGCTTTGGATGGAGCAGCAGCCCCATTCCCCCAATTCCATAGTTGATCAATATTTCCTTCGTTTTCACTTCCTTCGCTCAAAGGATGGTTTTGGGCATACAATTCCTGAGGGTCCAATTTACTCCACCATGTATTTTTACCATCTGCTTTTGTTAGCTTTCCATCATAAGGCACTCCCGCAAGAGGACCGGTTTTATCCGCTTTCTGCGCCTGTTCGTACCATATCCAGGCATGCGCTGCATGTACACTCACACCAAATCGCAGACCATTTTTTCTCGCGGCCTTTTCCCACCCCCCGATGATATCCTTACGGGGCCCATAATTTACCGAATTCCAGCTTTGGTATTTACTGTTGTAGTTGTCAAAATTATCATGGTGGTTGGCAAGGGCAACAAAATACTTTGCCCCTGCACGCTTATATAAGCTCAGCAGTTCATCCGGATTCCAGTTTTCAGCTTTCCATTGGTTTATCACATCTTTAAAGCCAAACTTTGAAGGGTGCCCGTACTTTTCAACATGGTATTTGTACTGTTTACTTCCTTCAATATACATGCTGCGTGCATACCAATCGCCAAATTCCGGCTGACACTGAGCGCCCCAGTGCGCCCAAATACCAAATTTGGCATCCCTGAACCAATCCGGAACTTCATATTGTTTCAAAGAATCCCATGTCGGCGCAAAAGGCCCCTTCATCATAGCTTCCTTTTCATTAAATGGCTCAAGCGAAATTAAAGGAGCGCCCGATAGTGGTAACCAGCCCACAGGGGCCGATGCAATCAGACTTTTTATTACGGTGCGTCTATTCATTTTAATATAAAATGGAATGCATGAATAAATAAGCATTCCTGTTTTTAAAACTCATTCAGAAACTAACCTTATTATAAAATGCTCAATCCATTGCCTGCTGATCTAATCTAAAAAGGAAAGATTTTAGAATCGTCTTTTCAACCTGATAAAACCTGAATTCAAAATATTGATCCTGGCAAAGCAACTTCCACACAACACGGTAAATCCGGCATGCTATCCTATCATATGCAACCATAAAAGTAAAGTGAGGAGCACTCCCCGAAACTTAAAATTACGAAAACGGTTAAGTAACTAAAACTTGCCAGCTTATTGAGAAATGTATTTTTGGTCTGCTTTGTAATTTGGCGTAACGATTGCTATGTTGCCTGTAACCACAAATCTATTATTTGAGCAATGCTATGGTAAGTATGCCATTGCTGCAGTAAATGTGTTCAACATGGAGCAGGTTCATGCTTTGTTTGCTGCAGCACAGCAGGCAGCGGCACCTGTTATTGTGCAAATAACCCCGGCTGCCCGAAATTATGCCCAACCGGATATGCTGATGGCAATGGTAAAAGAAGCTGCAGAAATATATCCGGATGTTGTGTATGCCATTCACCTTGACCATGGAAATGAGGAACATGCATTTTCCGCCATGGAGTCAGGGTTTACCTCGGTTATGATTGATGCATCGCATGATCCTTATGAAAAAAATGTGGTAAGAACGAGGGCAGTGGTGCAAAAAGCGCATGAAAAAGGGATTAGTGTGGAAGCTGAACTTGGGGTATTGAGTGGCGTGGAGGATGACCTGAGTATTGAAGAATCGAAAGCCAAATATACCGACCCAGAACAAGCCAGAGAATTTGTAGAACTAACCAGGTGCGACAGCCTTGCCATTGCGGTAGGTACAAGCCATGGGGCTTACAAATTCAGTGGCGGCAAGGGACTGCAATTTGATGTACTGAAAAAAATTCAGGACAGTCTGCCAGGGTTTCCGCTTGTTTTACATGGTGCTTCGATTGTAAATAAGGAGGATGTAGAAAGGATAAACCGGCATGGCGGCAAATTGCAACAGGATGCAGCAGGGGTAACAAAAGAAGAATTGAGCCGTGCTATTCTGTCAGGTGTATGCAAGGTGAATATTGCCACCGATCTGCGATTGCTATGGGCTAGGGTTTACCGGGAATTTTTTACCAAAAACCCCGATCTGTTTGACCCTGTAATTCCCGGGAAAGAATATATGAAGGCCTGCATGGAAATGCTGACTGATAGATTTGCATTACTTGGAGCATCAGGCAAGGCGTTAACCTTTAAAGAAAAAAGCGTATGACCTATACTTCCACATTATTGTGCAGGCCACACCCTGAGAACAACACCTACCAAAAAATATTGGCAGCAGACGCACAATGGACCCATTTGAATATGGAAGCAAGGATGATGCACAAGGGTGAAGTGTGGGAAGGAAATACAGGTGAAAATGAGTTTGGTTTTATACTATTGAGTGGAAATTACAGCGCCCAAACATCAAAAGGTGCCTGGCAAACAATAAATGGCAGAAAAAGCGTATTTGAAGGAGTAGCCCATACGCTTTATTTGCCCCGGCACACTGCCTTCTCCATAACAGCCGATTCTGAATGGCTTGATATTGCAGCCGGATGGAGCCTGGCATCAGACGATTTTCCGGCACGCTTTAAAACCCCGGCCGAAGCCGCCATAGAAATAAGGGGAGGCGACAATGCAACAAGGCAGATCAATAGTTTGATAGAACCCGGTTTTGGGGCAGGCAGGTTGGTGGCGGTTGAAGTGTACACGCCTTCAGGTAACTGGAGCAGTTATCCAGCGCATAAGCACGATGAAAGGATTACAGATGATCAGGGAAATGTATTGGAAGCCTGCCTCGAAGAGTTTTACTTTTTTAAATTCGACAAACCTGCAGGATTTGCCATACAGCAGGTATACACAGCAGACGGCAGTATTGATGAAGTGGTGAAAGTGCACAACAACGATGTAATGCTTGTACCAAAAGGCTTTCACCCGGTAGTGGCCGGGCATGGGTTCCATTGCTATTACCTGAATTTCCTGGCAGGAAGCGATCAGTCGCTTGCCAATACCCCGGATCCAAACCATGTGTGGATGTTTGATTCGTGGAGCGGAACAGATCCCCGGATACCCATGGTAACTGCTGAATTGAATGATCGATAAATAGTAGAATAATGACTGAGCAACAGCCATACCAACTGATTACTTTAGGCAGGTCATCCATTGACCTGTATTCGCAAAACATTGGCGCCGACTTTGTGGATATCAAAGGTTTTGATGCGTTTGTGGGCGGATCACCGCTGAATATTGCCGTTGGCACAGCAAGGCTTGGGGCTCAGGCAACCCTGCTTACCGGTGTCGGGAATGATAAAGTGGGCGATTTTCTGATAAACTTCCTGAAAAAACAACAGGTAAATACAGATTTCATTCCAAAAATTGAAGGCGCAAGAACTAGCGCTGTAATCCTTGGCATAGAACCTCCCGATCGTTTCCCGCTGGTATATTACCGCGACAATTGTGCCGACAGTCAGGTAACCATTGACCATATCATTGCGGCCAATATACCGCAATACAAAGTACTGGAAATATCAGCAACTGCATTGAATATTGAGCCGAGCAGGAGCGCCGTTTTTTACGCTGTAGAAACTGCCTGGGAAAATGGAGTAGATATTGTTCTCGACATAGATTTCAGGGCCGATCAGTGGAAAGACTTACGTTCATTTGGGCTGATGGTGCGGGCCATTTTACCCAAAGTTAAAATTGCCATAGGCACCGAAGAAGAAATATTAGCGGCAACCCTTCAGCATGCAGGACAGGTGGAAATAAAACATCAGCAAATTTCTGCACCGGAAATAAAAGGGAACATTGATGAATCCATCGCGAAAATCCTGAAATCGGGGCCTGAAGTATTGATTGTAAAACGGGGCTCAAAAGGGGTTTCCCTATTCCGCAAAGATGGCAGTTGCAAGGAGGTTCCGGGCTTTCCTGTTGAGGTATTGAACGTACTGGGGGCGGGCGATGCATTTGCCAGCGGATTTATTTTTGGCTACCTGCAGGGTTGGGATCTTTTTAAGGCCTGCCGGCTGGGAAATGCAAGCGGAGCCTGGGTTGTACAAAAACCGGGCTGCGCAAATGATATGCCTTACTATGATGAATTGATGGATTTTGTAGAATCGAGGGGCGGACTTTAGATTTATGATTTATGATTTATGATTTATGATTTATGATTTATGATTTATGATTTATGATTTATGATTTAGTGTGGGTATTGGGTGTGAGCTTGAATTTGGGATTTGGGATTTGGGATTTTGATATTTGGAATTTAGCATTATTATTATGAAAAAGCCAATTAAACGAATGACGGTTGCACAGGCAACAATATTGTATTTGCAAAACCAGTTTGTAGAAAGGGATGGCGTTGTGCAACCTTTCTTTGCCGGTTGTTTTGGTATTTTCGGTCATGGCAATGTGGGGGGTATAGGGCAGGCCTTGCTTGAAAATAAATCTTTCAAATATTATCAGTGCCGTAATGAACAATCCATGGTGCATTCGGCCATTGCTTATGCCAAGGTGAAAAACAGGTTGGGCGCTTTTGTTTGCACCACATCTATTGGACCCGGAGCCACCAATATGGTAACCGGGGCGGCCACTGCTACCATCAACCGCTTGCCTGTATTGTTGCTGCCCGGTGATATTTTTGCCAACCGATCAGTTGATCCCGTACTCCAGCAATTGGAGTATCAGTACAGCAATGATATTTCGGTAAACGATTGTTTCAAACCTGTTTCAAAATACTGGGATCGAATACAACGACCGGAGCAACTGCTTGCAGCTTTGCCCAAAGCCATGCAGATACTGACTTCTCCGGCCGAAACCGGGGCCGTTACCCTTGCTTTGCCGCAGGATGTGCAGGCAGAGGCCTATGATTTTCCCGCTGAATTTTTTACAAAAAAGATATGGATAATTCAACGTTCACGTGCTGACAAAACCATACTCAAAAAAGCAGTTTCTATTATATTGAATGCCAAAAAGCCGGTGATTATTGCAGGCGGTGGTGTAATTTACAGTGATGCATGTGAAGCATTGAAAAAACTGGTGAATAAAACAGGGATTCCCGTAGCAGAAACCTTTGCAGGAAAGGGTTCTTTGTGTTACAATGAGCCGCAAAACTTAGGTGCTGCGGGCGTTACAGGCACACCCGGGGCAATTGCAATATGCGAAAAAGCCGATGTTGTAATTGGCATTGGTACGCGTTACAGCGATTTTACCACAATGTCACAATCCGCTTTTCAAAACCCAAAGGTTCAGTTTATCAACATCAACGTTTCGGCATTCGACTCATTTAAGCAAGGCGCAGTGCCGGTAGTGGCCGATGCAAAAGAAACCCTGAATGATTTAATAAAAATGCTGGGCGATTATACCGTTTCAGGTGCCTATGCTGCATCTGTGAAGCGTTACAATGTTTCCTGGGATAAATATGTGCAGCAGGTGTACGATTACCGGCACAACAAACTGGTTAGCCAGGGCGAAGTAATAGGGGCGGTAAACAGTTTTGCCGGCGAAAAAGATATGGTGATTTGTGCCGCGGGCAGTTTGCCCGGCGACCTGCATAAACTATGGCGAACAACAGACCCAAAAGGTTTTCACCTTGAATATGGCTATTCCTGCATGGGTTATGAAATTGCCGGAGGCCTTGGTGCAAAAATGGCCGACCCGGGCCGGGAAGTGTATGTGATGGTTGGTGATGCAAGTTACCTGATGCTTTCGCAGGAAATTGTAACCTCTATTCAGGAAGGGGTAAAATTCATTATCATTTTACTGAACAACCATGGCTACGCAAGTATTGGGGGTCTTTCCCAATCACTTGGTTCGCAGGGCTTTGGCACACACTTTAAGTTTCGTAATAAAAAGAGCGGACAACTTGATGGCGGATACCTTCCGGTTGACCTTGCTGCAAATGCTGAAAGCTATGGCGCACTGGTATTGCGCACTAAAACCATTGACGATTTTAATGAAGCATTGGTGCAGGCCAAACAGGCAGATCGTACCACCGTTATTTATATTGAAACCGACAGGGAACATCGTGTGAGTGGCAGCGGATGGTGGGAAGTGCCCGTTTCAGAACAATCAGGTTTGGCCACCATCAGCAAAAGCCTGAAAGTCCTGAATGAGAACCGAAAGAAAAAACGCAGGTATTTATAAACAGGAAATCATTTTAAAATTTATACAACATGAATTTACTGAAGAATTATATCAACGGTGCCTGGACAGACAGTGTGTGTGCCGGTATGAAAGATGTACTCAATCCTGCCACCAATGAAGTGCTTGCAAAAGTACCTTATGGCGCTGCAACTTCACAGGATGTAAATATGGCCGTAGAGGCTGCTCAAAAAGCATACGAAAGCTGGAAAAATGTTCCCGTATTAAAGCGTATACAACCCCTATTTAAATTAAAGCAGTTACTCGAAGAAAATACTGATGAAATAGCAAAGTTAATTACCATGGAATGTGGTAAATCATTGGCTGAATCGAAGGGTGAATTGCAGCGTGCCATAGAAAATGTGGAAGCAGCCTGTGGAACCCCGATGCTGATGCAAAGCGAATTCCTTGAAAATATTGCCGGGGGCATTGACGAATACATGATTCGTCAACCTCTTGGCGTTACCGCCTGTATTGCCCCGTTCAATTTCCCCGCCATGATTTCATTTTGGTTTTTACCCTATGCCATTGCCACCGGCAACAGCATGATTGTAAAGCCCTCTGAAAAAGTGCCGCTCACCATGATGAAAATCTTTGAACTCATTGATCAGATTGGCCTGCCCGAAGGCATCCTGAATATGGTTCATGGTGGAAAAGAAAGCGTGGATGCTATTCTTGAACATCCGCAGGTAAAAAGCATCAGCTTTGTGGGAAGCACACCGGTAGCCAGGTATATTTATGCAAAAGGTACAGCAAACGGCAAGAGGATTCAGGCACAGGGCGGAGCGAAAAATCCAGTTTTGATTTTGCCCGATGCCGATCTTGAAATGACCACGCAGATTATTACCGACAGTGTATTTGGTTGTGCGGGTCAACGATGCCTTGCCGCCTCGGTTATTATTACCGTTGACGATGATGGCAAAATGAAGGAATCGCTTTTCGAATCTGCCAAAGCACGGGTTACAGGTTATGGTTTAAATGCTGGTGTTGAAATGGGACCTGTAATTACACCCGAAAGCAAATCAAGGGTTGAAAATTTACTGGATCTTGGTGTGAAGGAAGGTGGCCATTTGTTACTCGACGGTCGTGGTGCAAGAATTGAAGGATTTGAGCAAGGAAATTTTCTCAGACCTTCCATCATTGAAAACCTGCCCATCAACAGCACCCTGATGAAAACCGAAATATTTGGTCCGGTTATGACCCTTCTGAATATGAAAACGATAGACGAAGCCATTTCTTTTGTAAATGCGAATAATTATGGTAATATGGCCTGCCTGTTTACAAGCAGCGGAAGCAATGCACGCAAATTCAGGAACGAAGCCATGGCAGGTAATATTGGCATCAATATTGGGGTAGCAGCCCCTGTTGCACAGTTCCCTTTCAGCGGATGGAAGGATAGCTTTTTTGGTGACCTGCATGGGCAGGGAAAACATGCCATTGAGTTTTTTACCCAAACCAAAGTGGTTATTGAACGCTGGCCAAAAGAATGGTCAAGAAAATTCTAAACGAAAAGTGATGAATACCGAAATAAAAATAGCCAATGCCCCCTGTTCGTGGGGTGCGCTTGAATTTGAGCTGGAAGGAAAATCGTTGGGGTACGAGCAGGTGCTGGATGAAATGCAGGAAGCCGGCTATGCCGGTACCGAACTGGGTGATTGGGGATTTATGCCAACAGACCCAACAGCATTGCATGCAGCAATCACCAAAAGAAACTTTCAATTACTTGGAGCATTTGTACCGGTAGCTTTAAAAAATGCCGAAGCACATGATGCAGGAGTACAAAAAGCTGTTCAAACTGCAGCATTGATGTATGAAGCCGGGTACAAGGATGCTTTTATTGTTCTGGCCGACGAAAATGGCAGTGTGGAATACCGCACCAAAAATGCCGGCCGAATTACACCGGAGGACATCCTGGGTAATGAAGAAATGGACGTTTTTGCTGAAGGTGCTGAAAAAATCGCACAGGCTGTTAAGAATCAATATGGCATGCGAACCGTGTTTCACCATCACTGTGCCGGTTACATTGAAACACCCGAAGAAATTGAGGCACTATTGGAGCGAACAAATCCCAGGCTATTAGGGTTGTGTTTTGATACAGGACATTTTTCGTTTGGTGGCGGTTCGGATCATGTGGCTTTTCTGAGGAAGCATTTCGACAGGATATGGCATGTTCACTTCAAAGACTTTTCGCCTGAAGTAGCTGCGAATGCCGCAAATAACAATTGGGATTATTTTGCATCCGTTTCAAACGGGGTATTTTGCGAATTGGGAAAAGGTTCCGTTGATTTTGAATCGGTAAAAAACGAGTTGGAAAAATCGGGATATAATGGCTGGATAGTGGTAGAACAGGATATTTTACCGGGAATGGGCAACCCAAAACAATGCGCCCTGAACAACAGGAATTATTTGCATAGCATTGGATTATAAACAGAAACTATTCATCAAACTTTTAAAATTATCAAAACAGTGAAAACTATTGGTATCGGCCTCCTCGGCCTTGGCAGAATCGGCAAAATTCATTTCAGGAATATTTTGCACTACTTTGATCAGGCACGAATAGTAGCCGTTGCAGATCCATTGTACAGTAAAACCTCATTTGAAGAAACCTATGGCAATATCTTTTTCTCAAAAAATGAAGAAGAAGTAATCAGCCACCCTGATGTGGACGCGGTACTGATATGCTCACCCACAAGCGCCCATGCGAAATCATTGCAATTGGCCATGCTGCACAAAAAGCATATTTTCTGTGAAAAGCCCATGGACCTTTCGTTGCAAACAACGGTTGAACTCACCGAAATGGCGAGGGAAACACAGGTAAAACTCATGATGGGTTTTAACCGCCGTTTTGATCCTGATTTTATGAAAGCCCGCGAAACCGTGGTAGCAGGTAAAGTAGGCAAAGTGCAGATAATAAAAATTACAAGCCGGGATCCGGGTTTGCCACCCATTGATTATATAAAAAATTCAGGTGGATTATTTATGGATATGGCCATTCATGATTTTGATATGGCACGGTACATGATGAACAAAAATGTGGTTGAAGTATTTGCCAAAGGCCTTGTAATGGTTGATAAAGCAGTAGGTGATGCCGGTGATATTGATACAGCCCTTACTACACTTACGTTTGAGGATGGAACCTATGCGGTAATAGATAACAGCCGGAAAGCAGTTTATGGATACGATCAGCGAATTGAAGTATTTGGTAATGGCGGAATGCTGCAGGTAGAAAACAATCAGCATAACCGGAATATTCTGTATAACGAAACAGGTATTCATCAGTCATTACCACTTGATTTCTTTATGGACCGTTATGCCGAATCGTACCTTGGGGAGATGAAGATGTTTATAGATGCCCTGGTAAACAATAAGCCAATAACGGTTACAGCCGGGGATGCACTTGCTGCAACAAAGATAGCGGTGGCCGCAAAGCTGAGCATGGAAGAACAACGACCGGTACGTATTGAGGAAATTATGGAAAACGGCTTTTCTGCCAAAGTAAGGCCATCCCAACTTGAAGCTGTAGCCTGATTATAAATCCTGCCCCGATTCTGAACATATTTATCCTGGGCAGGATTAATTTTCAACCACATTAACCTGAAATAATAACCTTTAAAATACCTCTATTTCGTTGAATCCCGTTCAATAATCTGTGACGGAATCATTACAGGTTTTTTATGGTAGCCATAATCCTTACCCGCCATCAGGGTAAAAAGTATTTCAGCAGCCGATTTGCCGATATCAAAGGCAGGTTGGGTAACAGTTGATAAGGACGGATTGAGAATGGGGGCTGTTTCCACAGTTGAAAAAGCAATCACCCTGAGGTTCCTTGGAATTTTTATTTTCAGCTCCTGGCAGGCAAGGTAAACCTGGATGGCAAGCCTTTCAACAGAAGCCACTATACCATCCACTTTTGGCCTGCTTAATAGAAGTTTGGTAATATGATCCCTTGTTTGCTCATTATTACCATTGCAATAATAAATTGCCTCTTCTTCTCCAAAATTTTTTACAGTTTCGGCCATTGCATCCAAAAAACCCTGTGCCCTTTTTGTACAAATGGGCAAACTCTCAGATATGGATAAGAACCTGATATTTTTGCAACCACGCTGAACAAGCAGCTTTGCGCTCTGGTATCCGCAATCGTAATCATTGGTAACCACCTTGGGGGCTGTAATCTGCTCAAATTCACGGTCGAAAAATACAATGGGGATATTTTCCTTTTGCAGTTTTGCAATATGATCAGGGGTCTGCGTTTCGCTGGTGATGGAAATCAGCAATCCATCAACACGGCCGCTGCAACAATCCTCAACAAAAGTTCTTTCCAGCTCAAAACTTTCATGGGTAAGGTAAATAAGCACATGATACCCCTTCGCCTCGGCTACAGCCTGTATTCCATTGATGGCAAGTGAGAAGAAATTGTCGGCAACTTCAGGTAAAATAACAGCTATCGTTTTGCTCTTTTTACGCCGAAGGCTGCTTGCATAGGGGTTTGGCGTGTAATTGTACTTTCGGGCAGCATCCCATACCCTCTTTTTTGTGGCATCACTTATTTCATGGCTGTCGCGCATAGCCTTTGATATGGTTGCCACTGAAATATTCAGAATAGAAGCAAGCTTTCTGATATTGATTTTTTCCATGGATGATTAATTAAAATGGTCCCTTTTCCGGGTAAGAAAACATAAAAATACACCCTTTTTCGAAAACGGTTTCGTAAATAAAGCCCTGGCAAATCTTACATGTCTTAAAAAAAGAACCGACTTTAGTTGTGGAATTCAGTGATTGCCTGTTTTAAGACGAATACCACCTATGAAAATGAACGGATTAAAGGAATCAGAATGAACTGATTGTTATAAAATAAAACGACTGCTGCCAATTTAAACTAACCAAATATTATAATCTTTTAATCGTTTCCGCCGGTCTTCATTGTTACTAATAAATGCTTAAAAAAAGTCGAAGGGCTTTAGTACAGGATGATTTTTGTAACAAAAATACCAGCTGTAAACAATACGTTTATTGTTCAACCAATTTGACTAACAAGATTGCATTAACAATCAGGTGGCTTTCCTGCCTGTTGTTTCAAACATATTTAATTTTTTTTTAAACAACAACAAATATGAAAATGAAAAGCTACTTAATACCGTGGAGTAAAATCACTACAGCGGTTGCTTTCCTGTTTTTAATGCCGCTACTGGCTTT
>Ga0116158_10004884_pt1 | contig 11392 bp, 11 predicted proteins | sample AD_UKC052_MetaG_FD_89883 | JGI IMG/M metagenome (GOLD analysis project Ga0116158, IMG submission 89883) | Active sludge microbial communities of municipal wastewater-treating anaerobic digesters from USA - AD_UKC052_MetaG | ecosystem: Engineered > Bioreactor > Anaerobic > Digestate | place: USA... | reverse complement strand
TGTGCGCTTAAAGCCAAGCGAAAAGCGCAGTAGTAACTGACCCCCACATTGAGCGGACCAATCACCAAAATACCAGCAAAAGACAGCAAAAGCGCATTGCGCAGTTCTGGTTGTTGAAGAATGTCTAGGCCGTAAGTGGCGCAAGCAGCAGCAATTTGCCCAGTTGATAGTGTCACATGTCGCAGCTCAAGCGCAAAGCCCAGGAAGCTGCTGATGGCTGGTATCAAACCCAACATCATCCCCAAGGAAACACTGGCGGCAAATCCAGAAATATTTTTCCGCATGAAGCTGGCCCAACGATTCGCTCTGTCTACTCCCAACACAGCAGAGAAGCGTGGGTTATAGCGAATGGCCGAATCGAGTCGGTGCAGCACAAACCAGTTTTCTACCCAGCCAGCAATGATGCTAGACAAAAATAACACCACACCAGTGAGCGCTGCATATGCCGCTGTGGGTCCCATAATCGTGAGTGATGTAAGCACATATTTGGCTTCGCTAATCGAGATTAAGGGGTGTCCCCAAAAGTGTTGTATGCCGTAACTGATGAGCAAGACACAAGGAAAGACCAGGGCAAGATTGCCAACGACTGCAGCAAACTGCGAGCGCACCACATGTGACACTTCATCAACAAAGCCATCGATGGCGTGCTCATCACTCAAGTCCTTGAGTTTCAATGCCATCGCAGGTGCAGTCATGGCGGGTTGTTTGGTGGCCAGTGTCCAGTGCAACAATTGAATCGCAATGAAACTCAAGGCGTAATTCACACCACTGAAAAATCCACCCCAGAAAGCGGAAAATCCAATGGCCAACAACAGGTATTTCACCAATATGGTGATCGACACAATGCTGCCACCACCAGCTGCTTTGCGCAACATATCCCAGTATTCAGATCGGTTTCGGGTGATGTAATTTTCACCCACCTCGGCACTGCGGTCTGCCATTTTGGCAGCCAAGAGTGTGGAGTTTGATGTGATGAGATCACGCACGCTGTGTCGGTGCAAGCCTATCTTGACCAAATGTGACAACAGTTTGGCAGTGTAGCTGTTGGGTCTGTCTGACAATAAGCAATCGAGCAGTTCACGAATGCGCAAGACCCGCGCACGCATCTGGCGCAGTCTGAACACCAAGCTGACCGATATACCATGCTCATTCAAATGGGTGTACACCGAGCTTGCTGCTTGCCGACAGACATCAAGTCGGTCGCGCAATTGCGTGGCTGCAGCCTGCACGGCAGCTGATCGCTCCTCATTGTCTTTGCCAAGGGAGTTCATAAACGCAGTGCGCAAGGCAACCAAGTCGGTGTCCAATTGGTCAAATGGGCGATTCAGCAGCATGTGGTGGCTCATGCGTGAACGCAATTCAGGTGCATAGCCACTGGCACGGATGTTCCCAACACTGAAGGTGATTGCGTCAAGCACGGTGTTTTGCCAATAGCTTGATGCCGTGTAGATGTTGTCGCCAATGTCAGGGGTTTGCAGCACTTGGGCAATGCGATCTAAGGTGGCTTCGTCTAGATCTGCCAGCCAGCGCTGATCGAATTCGCTTTTGAAGACAAGTGAAAATAAAACTGCGGCATCGGTAGTTTCAGGTGTTGCCGGCAGAATCTTCAACCGCAGTCGTTCGGACAACTCACTGACAAATGCACTGCGCTGCGAAAATCCAAAATATGCCAACAAACTGGCTACATCAACCTCTTGCAATAACTGATGACACCATTGACGCACACGCAGCAGCAATGCTGGGCGTGCTTCAAGCACATCTAACATCACATTCAAGCGATTGATGGTCACAGTGGTGGAAGAAGCATCGCCACGAATCCAATCAAACAGTTCTATCAGCCACAAGTGCCTTTGAGCTAGAGGGGCATCGGTATCAACAGCTTCCAATATTTCGGTCAAATCACGCATAGTCTGTCCAGTTTAGCGATATCGCAGCTTCATCACCAATATCAAGCTTGCCAATACCAATGTGATGGTGTTGGCAATGACAATGGGCCAGCTACTTAGCATCCAGCCATACGCCAACCACAATGCAATGCCAACTGTAAACACACTGTACATACCCAATGAAATGCCTCTGACATCTTTGGTGCGAAAGGTATGCCAAGCTTGTGGCACAAAGCTGGCCGTGGTCAGTGTCGCGGCAATGTAGCCAATGGTTTCAGCTAGCTGGAGTGAATTCATTAGTGGGATGTATTTGATTAATGACCAACAACAGTCCATTCAACCAACGCATCAAGTGCAGCGCGGGCTGATGGTGCGTTGGGGTGGTTGATGATGCCGACCACGCTGTAGCGCTGGCCGCTTTGTGCGGTGGCATAACCCGCCACACTTGCAACATCGCGCAAGGTGCCGGTTTTCAGTTGTGCTTGTCCCAGAGATGCGTTGGCTACACCACGTCGCGCCATGTTGGCAGCTGTCCCATCCACACCAGCTACGGACAGCGAGTTAGCAAACACGTCTCCGTTTGGGTGTTTGGCTGCTGTACGCAGCAACTCGGTCAATGACTGAGCGCTGATACGTTCTGTGCGTGAAAGGCCAGAGCCGTTTTCAAGTTCAGGTTCTAGCGGTGATTTTTTGTGGTTTCCGAAATGCCGTTGCCACCAATGTTTCACCACGTCGCGTGATTTGGTAAAGCTGCCTTTTAATGTTTGACTTACTTTACTGAGCAAGTTGTCATTGCTTTTTTGTGCACTTAAGCTCAGGAAAACCTGCTGTGCCATCACGTTGTTGCTATGTTTATTTACATCAGCAATGATTTGCGAGAGTGGTAACGAAGGCGCATGGTACAAAAGCACTGCTGTGCTGGGAAGTGTGCCCGTGCGCACTTGACCATCCAGACGACCACCAACTGCGCTGTACATGGCTTTGACCACGCGGGCGGCGTAGCTAGCGGGGTCACTGTATGCAATGGGCCAAATTTTTTCACCACATCGCGCGCTGTAGCTGCCGGCAAAGCTGATGCGATTGGGGTTGCCGAAATCGGCGCGCAACTGACCACGCCAATCGCCACAAGCACCATTTGTCATCGGCACGGATTCATCGATTGCCACATTTGCCAAGGGGATGTCTGCTTTGATAATTACTCGTTGATTGGCTTCATCGGGCGTAAAACTCAGCAAAATGGCTTTGAAGTTCACCAACAATCCATCGGGCGTGCTGTTGTATGACCGCATCGGTTCACCATCAAAGTCGGCTTCGTGCTTGGAACTTAATTCAAACACGCTGTTGTCCAAAATAATGTCGCCGGTGATATGGCGCACACCTAAAACTTGCAGGGTTTTAAAATTTTCTTCAATGCGTTCCAGCACCCACTTGGGGTCGCCACCGCCATGAATAATCAAATCGCCTTGCAATACGCCGTTGCTCAATTTGCCGTTGGTATAAAAAGAAGTCTGCCAAGTAAAGTCTGGCCCCAACATGTCCAAAGCAGAAAAAGTAGTGACCAGCTTCATCACGGAAGCTGGGTTCATGGGTACATTGGCGCGGTAACTCAGCAAGGGCGCAGCATTATTGTCAGTTTTATTGTCGATTTTGTGCACTTCAAAACTGACAGCACTCAAGGGCACGCGCGCTTGTTTTAATGCTTTGGTGATGCTGGTAGGCAGGGTGTCTGACCAAACCCGTGTGAAACTCATACCCAAACTGAGCGCAATAAGAAGCGAAAAGAAGCGTCGATAATTAATTTGCATAGTGCGCATTATCCGATGTGCCGAGGAAATGCCGATTTATGCCAATTTATTCAAGCTTTGTTCGTACCAAGCCCTTGTAAATTGAGCTTTAACTCTGCGATTCACGGTAGGTACCATGATTGCCTTGATAATAGGCGCATGTCTTCTGACGTTTCCACTTCATCACAACATCTCACCAAGCATCCTCGTTTTTCATCTAGAACTTTGGGCATCATCGCCGCAGTTGTGACGATTTTGATTTGGACTTCATTCATTGTCATTGCTCGCGCATCGGTCAAAGGCAATTTGCTGCCATTGGATATGGTTTTTTTGCGTTTTATCGGCGCGGGCGTGGTGTTATTGCCTTGGGGGTGGTGGATCGTACGCTCCCAGCGCCGCTCAAAGAAGGTGCTTGTTCCGCCTGTTGTCACGTCGTCATGGCTAGGCTTGTCTCCCTACGCATTCAAAATGTCGGCTTTGGTTGGCGCTGTAGGAGGTGTCGGTTACGCCATGTTGGCTTATAGTGGGTTTTTCTTTGCCCCGGCTGCACACGCCAGCGTTTTAATGCCAGGTACTCTGCCATTGTCTACCGCACTGGTGGCGATGTGGCTACTTCAAACACGCATGACGTCCGCACGCGCGCTTGGTTTGGGTTTGATTTTTTGTGGTGATTTGTTGGTAGGGGGCGCCAGCCTTTTGCAAGCATTTGATGGCGGCGAGACGTGGAAGGGTGATTTGCTCTTTTTATCCGCTTCTACATGCTGGGCGTTTTATTCCGTCATTGTTCGCAAAAATGAACTGGATGCCGTTAAAGCCACCATCGCAATCACCGTGTTTACTGCGGTTACCTATGTACCTGTGTATGCTTTATTACTGGTATTTGGAGTCATCAAAAGCCATTTGGGAACAGCACCGTGGGGTGAAATGGTGTTTCAGGCGGTTTATCAAGGCGTAGGTTCTGTGGTGATTTCTGGTATTTCGTTCACTAAAATGATTCAGCACTTCGGACCTGTGCGCAGCACCATGATGACGGCATTGGTTCCTGGTTTGTCAGCCATGGGGGCTGTGTTCTTTTTGGGTGAACCCTTGTCGTGGACGCTGGTTTTAGGCTTGGTACTGGTAACCACGGGAATTGTTTTTGGTGTTCGTACGGTGGTTAATAAATGAGTGCATTCACAAATCAATCAGGAGCCAAAGCGCTTCATTCTTCAAAGCTCCTCGCTTTCGACACCAGCACCGAAACCATGTTCATTGCCGTCGCCAATGGCGAGCAGGTTTGGCAGCACACGGGTGAGGGCGGGGCGAAAACTTCGGCCACTTTGATTCCTGCCATCATGGCGCTGCTGCGAGAGGCGAATGTGCAGTTGGCCGATTTGGATGCGATTGTGTTTGGCCGCGGTCCGGGTTCGTTCACGGGTTTGCGTACAGCTTGCTCGGTGGCGCAAGGTTTGGCTTTTGGTGCCGATGTGAAAGTTTTACCGATAGATACCTTGCTGGCAGTAGCCGAAGACGCGCGTTTTGAACATGGTGTGAATCGTGTTGTAGCGGTATTGGACGCGCGCATGGGCGAGGTGTATTCAGCCGCTTATGCGTTTGCGGCAGGGCAATGGCATGTTGAATCCGACATTCAATTAGGCAAACCTGAAGCGTTGCAAATTTCAAATGGTGTTGCTGTGGGTAACTTTGCGCCTGCAAATTTGGCAGCCATGCCTACCGCCACCGCCATGTTGCGCCTGGCACCAGCGATGTTGGTTGCCGGATTGGCCGTGCCAGCGGACCAAGCACTGCCGCTGTATGTGCGCGACAAAGTGGCACAAACCACGCTTGAGCGTGAAGCCATCAAGTTGCAAACCAGCAAAGCGGACATACTAAAATCCAAAGCATGAACGCCGTATTGCAGTCCAACCGTCAAGCCGCACCAGAATCATCGATTGCGTTTCAATCTTTGAACGATGCCTGGCTGGACCGCGTGCTGGCGATTGAACAACGCGCCTATTCACACCCTTGGAGCCGTGCAAATTTTGTCGATTCGTTGGCGACGGGCTACCAAATGCAAGTGTTGTGTGCTGAACAAAACGAGGGACAAAGTACTGGGCAAAACAAGTTGCTGGGCTATTTTGTGGCGATGAAGGGTTTTGAAGAAGTGCATTTGCTTAACATCACTGTGGCACCTGAATACCAAGGTCGTGGCTGGGGCAAGGCGATGCTGGAAGCGCTGGCTGTATGGTCGCGTGGCCAAGGTGCCAACGATTTGTGGCTGGAAGTGCGTGCCAGCAATGCGCGCGCGATTCACGTGTACCAAGCGCATGGCTTTGAAACAGTGAGTGTGCGCAAAGATTACTACCCAGACAGAAATTCTGCCCGCGAAGATGCGGTGGTGATGAAGCTGAAGTTATGAGTGTCCAAGCATGAGCCTAGAACTAGACACCCGCCAACGCGCCATGCTGCAAGAGATGGGCATCGTCACGTATTCAATCGACGCTGTGATTGATAATAATGCTATAAAAAAAATAGCACCTCAGGCAATAAATACGCCGGCTACAGGCCAAAAATCCATTAATAATTTGCAGAACAGCCCTGCAACTGCTTCTGCTCCAGTGACGGTTGCCAAAGCAGCTACAACTTCAACACCGACACCAGCACAAACACCACAGCAACAATCAAAGCCTGCACAACAAACTACGTCTGCCCCAGCTGTGCTGCCAGAAATGCCCGCCGGCTTGCAAAGCATGGACTGGCCAGCATTGCAAGAAGCCGCCGCTTCATGCCAATCGTGCCACTTGTGTACCAGCCGCAAGCAAGCTGTTTTCGGAATTGCAGCCAGTTCAAGCGACAACAATTGGTTGGTGGTGGGTGACCCGCCTTCTGAAGCCGATGAGCTGCAAAACTTGCCATTCACGGGCGAGGCGGCAGATTTGCTAGCCAAAATGCTCAAAGCCATTCAGTTGGACATGGGCACGCAAGTGACATTGACCAGCGCCGCCAAATGCCGCAGCAGTGGCAAAAGCACAGGTGTGAATGAACTCTTGCAATGCAGTCACTACCTGCGCCGCCAAATCGCTTTAACGCAACCCAAAATGATTCTCGCCATGGGCCGCTACGCTGCGCAAGCTTTGTTGCAGCAAGACGCACCAGAGCCCTTGGGCAAACTGCGCGGTGTGGTGCATCGCGTTGAGATTGATGGGCAAAGCTACCCCGTCATCGTCACTTACACGCCGCAGTTATTGTTGAAAACGCCTGCCGACAAAGCCAAGGCTTGGGCAGATTTGCAATTGGCGAAGCAAAGCGTTTGAACTGAGCGTTTCAACTTTCAATCAGGGCTTTACAGCGCTTGAATTAGACTTTGTTTGCGCTCTTGATGGCGCCAGCACCGAGCCAATCGCCACCACCATCAGCACCACTGCAGCCCAGTCTTGCCAATGCAAAACCTCATTGAGCCAATACGCGCCAATGAACACGCCCAAAATGGGAATCAGCATCACCGACAAAGTGGATGCTACCGGCGGCAAGCTGCGCGCCAAGTAAAACCAAGCCGCATGCGCAAAACCAAATACCATCACCGCGTTGTAAATGATGGACCACCATGAGGTGCTGGAGGGCATTGCCCAACTAGACCGTTCAAAAATAAATGTCAGCGTGGACATCACACCGCATGCCAACACCGTCATCCAAAACGAAATGGTCATGGTGGGCACTTCAATTTTGGTGCGGCGCAAAAGCTGCGTGCCCAGCGCCCAAGTGGCTGCAGCGATTAACGCCAAGGCCACACCCAAAGGTCTGCCGCTCAAGCCCGTCATTTCGTGCCACAGCAACAGCGATACACCAATGGCCGCAGCAGCAACCCCCAACCACTGGCGTGCGGTCATGACGCTTTTGAAATACACAGCACCCAAGATGGCTGAAAAAATCGGCATGGTGTAGCCCAATATCGCCGCACGACCACTGGACAAAGATTGAATCGCCAAAATGATGCACACATGCCAAACAAACATGTTGGTGGCCGACAGCACCAAAAGCTCGCGCCAATCTTTTCGCTCAATTTTGAATGGAATTTTGAGCCATACCATGGCGACCACCAGCACCGGAATGCCCAGCCACATGGACAAGGTTCGGAACAACAAGGGCGGCATTCCTGTCACGCCCAGTTTCATCACTGGCCAGTTCAAGCCCCACACCAAGGTCAATGAAATCAATAACCACAATTGTTTCGCGCTGAGTTTTTGCATCGCCTGATGGTACTTCAAGTTCAGTTTCGCTCAACTACAATCTGTTCATGACCTTTTTAGAACAACTCCAAACAGCCGAAGAGCGCAACCAATCCATGTTGTGCGTGGGCCTAGACCCTGAGCCCGCCAAATTCCCCGATCACATCAAGGGCGATGCCAGCAAAATTTATGATTTTTGCGCCGCCATTGTGGACGCCACTGCCGATTTGGTGATTTCATTCAAACCACAAATTGCCTACTTTGCCGCGCACCGCGCCGAGGCGCAGTTAGAAAAACTCATGCAACACATGCGCGCCACCGCGCCTCACGTGCCGGTGATTTTGGACGCCAAGCGCGGCGACATCGGCAGCACCGCTGCGCAGTACGCAATAGAAGCGTTTGAACGCTATGGTGCCGATGCCGTCACGCTCTCGCCCTTCATGGGTTTTGATTCGGTGCAACCGTACCTGAGCTACCACGGCAAAGGCGCATTTCTGTTGTGCCGCACCTCCAACCCCGGTGGCGACGATCTGCAAGCCCAGCGTTTAAGTTCGGTAGAAGGTGAGCCCTTGGTGTACGAACACATCGCCAAATTAGCCCAAGGCCCATGGAACACCAATGGCCAACTCGGTTTGGTGGTAGGTGCCACCTATCCCAACGAAATCGAGCGCGTCCGAAAAGTCGCACCGCATCTGCCCCTGCTCATCCCCGGCGTAGGCGCACAAGGCGGTGATGCGGTTGCCACCGTCAAGGCTGGCTATAAAGCCGTCAACGGCAAGACAATAGCTCCCATCATCGTCAACTCGTCACGCGCAGTGCTCTATGCATCCAGTGGCGCAGACTATGCGGCAGCGGCGCGCAAAGTGGCCATGCAAACGCGGGATGTGCTGCAGGCGGCACGCTAAGCGTAAGCTACAACCGATGATTGAACGCAAAACCCATCTCGACGGAATAGCCATCAGCTTGTTGGTGGCTTGCTGTTTGTTTTGGGGTGCGCAGCAAGTGCTGATCAAAGCAACCTTGACTGAGTTGCCGCCATTTTTTCAAGGTGCGGTGCGGTTTATTGGGGCGACGCTGTTGCTGATGCTGTGGTGCAAATGGCGCAACATTCCTTTGTGGGAGCGTGATGGCAGCAGCAAGGCGGGTTTGATTGCGGGTGCTTTGTTTGCGGTTGAATTTGCGTTTATCTACGTCGGGCTGCAATACACCAGCGCTTCGCGCTTGACCATCTTTTTATACACCTCGCCATTTTGGGTGGCAGTGCTGGTTCCGCTGTGGGTGGTGTCTGAAAAAATGGGCAAATGGCAATGGCTGGGTTTGACTTTGGCTTTTTGTGGCGTGGTGTTTGCCCTGTCTGATCGTTTGAGTGGTGACCAACCCAAACAATGGTTAGGCGACGCTTTGGCCTTGGCCGCGGGTCTGGCTTGGGGCTTGACCACGGTGGTGATTCGCACCAGTGGCTTGGTGAAGCTGAGCGCCGAAAAATTGCTGTTTTATCAAATTGGGGTGAGTGCCCTGTTGATGCCACTGCTGTCATTGGGCATGGGTGAACGCTGGTCGTTTAACTGGAGCGGCTTTGCCGTCGTGTCCATTCTGTTGCAAACAGTGGTTGGCGCGTTTATCAGCTATTTGGCTTGGATGTGGATGCTGGGTCGCTATCCCGCCACCAAAATTTCAGGCTACGTTTTCTTAACACCGCTATTTGCCCTCATCTTCAGCAAGCTGTGGCTAGGAGATGCCATCACCATGCCATTGATAGCTGGTTTGACATGTGTAGCAGTGGGTATGTTGATTGTGAACCGCAAGAGTTAAGTTTTGTTCATCGCTGCAGCCAAGGCCAGCGGTAAATAGGCATCGAGTTTTTTGGTTTTGATGTCATCCGCGTTGAGCAATTTCAAGTGTCGGCGGAATTTGCCATTGCCTTCTAGGTAACCATAGGGGTCTTTGATTTTGGCACCACTGCCAAACTCGACTGAGACATGATCTTTATAGACAAATACACCGCCAAACTGCACGCCAGATGCAAACAGAATGCCGCCATATTTGACTTCTTCGTCGCAAGGCTTAAGTGTCTTTTTGACAAGTGCGCGCACCGCTTGCACGGTTTCGAAACGTTCGATGCCGAGAGTGCGGAAATCATCAACCAGTGCTTCAATTGATTTATTTGTCATAGGTTTCTTTTAAATTAAATAAAGCCGCTCCATTCCGCCATGCAATGTTTTGAGCTACCTGGTTTGGCAAGCCACCCAACCAAGTGCGGTAGCTGCTCATGGTGTCTTCGTAATAGGCCCAGCGTTGGTTGATCCAGGTGTCGGAGCCGATGAGGAAGCGGTCAGGAAAATCCAAAACCAAGCTGCGCCATTCGGGGCAGAGTTGGCCACTTTCACATGTCAGTCCAGGGCGGTAAGAAAGTTCGCCCATCAGCTTGGGGTATTTGGTCAGTAATGCGCGCACGCGTGCCACTGACGCGCCACCAATGCCGGTGTGCGCCCAAATCAAGCGGGCTTGGGGGGCGTGCGTCATCAGCAAATCAATCGCATCGTCGTCCACATGCGCCAGCACGGCAAGTTGTTTGTCTTGCGCAAAACGCATCAACTTTTTTGCTACCTCGCCATTGGCATTGGCGCTGTCGTACAGGTGAAATTCGCCAATGCCTTTGTACGCACCACTGGCCGTGCCTTTGGCGTATTCGGTCAGCACCATTTGGTAAATCGATTCATCTGCAAACCAACCCGAATAATCTGCGCGGTTGCGGTACAGGCGGATGAAGGGCACCACTTGCATGCCCGCCGCTTTCACATCAGCACTGGCAGCCAAAGTGATGGTGCCTGCATTGGGGCGCGAATTGGCGATGAAGGCTTTGACACCACTTTTGTTCATGCGCGCCACCACATCGGGCACATTGTGTGGGCCTACTTTGCCGTTCCATGCTTCTTCGTTGTAATGCAAATGCGCGTCAAAAAGTGGACCTGTGTAGGGCTTGACGTTTTGCGCTTGCGCCCAATTGCCAACCATGCTCAACAACAGGGCGCAAAGAAAAACAAAAGGTGATTTGAATCGCATCAAATCAAGCCAGCAATGGCATCCACGTCTTCGGCAAACAGTTGGCCTTTTTCAGCCAGTTGCAATTTGCCATCACGACCGCGCAGTAAAGTGACGGGTAAGCCTTGTGGTTTAGGGAATGCACTGCGCCATTCTGGGCTGGCCCAAGCGGCTGGGAAGCTGTAGCCCTTCGCTTTGAGGTAGGCTACTGCAGGTTCAGGTTTCACGTCGATGGACAGTGCCAGCATCTGCAGGCCACGGCTTTTTTGGCTGCGCCAAAGTTTGTCCATGCTGGGGCTTTGCAAAGCGCAAAACGGACAGGTACTGGCCCACCAATACACCAAGAGCGGCTGCCCTTCGGCTTTAGCAGGGTCATACACACTGCCATCTAACAAGGTGATGCGCGGTACTTTGAGGGCACTGCCCAGCTTGGGCATGGGCGGTGCTTTGGCTTCCAGCGCGGCGGCTGATTGCG
>Ga0116158_10004880_pt1 | contig 11400 bp, 8 predicted proteins | sample AD_UKC052_MetaG_FD_89883 | JGI IMG/M metagenome (GOLD analysis project Ga0116158, IMG submission 89883) | Active sludge microbial communities of municipal wastewater-treating anaerobic digesters from USA - AD_UKC052_MetaG | ecosystem: Engineered > Bioreactor > Anaerobic > Digestate | place: USA... | reverse complement strand
CCGCCCAGACCGCGCCGACCCGCCGCGCGAACGCCTGGGCCTCGCCATCGCCCTGGCGCGTGAAGGCATGGACCCGGCGTCCCTCAAACGCGGCGAGCTGCGTGAGGATATGCGCGGCCGCGCCGAATCCATACAGTCCCAGCGCGGGCCCCTCGCCGGCCAGGCGATAGCTGCGATACCCGATCAGCCCGGCGCACAGCAGCGGCGCGGCCTCAATGTCGGCATAACGCTCCGGGAGCGCAAAACAATAGCGGCGGTCGGCGACGGCGTACTCGGCATATCCACCGTCGAGCTGATATCCGGTGAACCGGGCCTGTTCGCACAGGTTCTCCTGCCCGCGCCGACAGGCCCCACAGGCCCCGCAGCTGTACCCCAGCCAGGGCACACCGACGCGGGTCCCCACCGGCATATCCGTCACCTGCGCCCCACATTCGATCACCCGCCCGACGATCTCGTGTCCGGGGATCAGCGGCAACTTCGAGTCCGGCAGCTCACCGTCGATCACATGCAGGTCCGTGCGACAGACCGCACAGGCGGCGACCTCGAGCAGGACCTGCTGCGGCCCGGGCCGCGGCGGCGGCCGCTCCACGCGGATCAGCGGGGCCCCCACCCGTTCGAGCAACATGGCGCGCATATCGGCACCATGCGCGATCACGCCCGCCCGGCAAGCGGCGATCGATCACGGATTCGACGCGCCGGGCACCAGCTCGAGCACCTCGTAATACGCCGGCCACGGCATCGGCCCATCGCTGCCCATCGGCGCCTGCATATCAGGCGCCGGCAGCGACTCCGGATAAAATTTGGCCCGCACCGTGATCGTCTTGCCATCGAGCGCCCGCAGCTGCTCGTCGGAGACCGCCGCGCTCGCCTTGATGTTGAGCGGCCCGTCGCCGCTGGTCGTGAGCGTGTACTCGCGCCCCAGATACGACTCGACCGACTTGACCGGCTTGATCTCCGTGTACCGCAGCACCCCCGTGAAGCGCCGCTCCTCGCCCTCCTTCGCCGGGCCCTCGGCAGGCGCGGTCGCCTCGACCTTCGGCGTCGCCTCGACCTTCCGCGTCGCCGCGGCCGGCTGCGCCTCGGCGCTCGGCGGGCGCGCCGGCCCATCACAGGCGGCGAGCATCGCCCACAAACCAACCATCACAGCGCCGCGCGACCCCAAGGTTTTGGCCATCACCCGGGTTATAACCAGCGCGGTGTCCACCGTCCAGCGCTTCGAGACCGAGCTCCAGGCGCTGCTGACGGCCACGGGCCATGCACCGCCGCCGCCCGGTTTCACGACCTGGCGCACCAGCTCCGGCAACCTCGAGATCCTCATCGAGCGCGACGGCGGCGAGATCGAGGTCGCGCTCGCCGGCTGGCGTCATCGCTTCACCCTCGAGGGCGACAACAACTTCAGCGACGACGACAACAGCGACGAGGCCGCGCTCGCCCTCGACCTGATCGGCGCGGCCCTGTTCGGCGCCGTCCGCATCAGCGTCGAGCTGTACAACGGCGTCGCCCGCCGCTTCACCCTGCAGACCCGCAGCGACACCGCCTGGCACACAACCGGCACCCCCCAGGGCTCACGCCCGTGGAACCCGCTCGCAAAGCGCAGCGGCGAGGTCCACACCGGCAGGGCCAGCGAGCGACCGCCACGCTACAACCCGCGCCCGGTCACGCCCCTGCCCTGGGCCCCCTGGGCCGGCCTCGCCGGCTTTTACGGGGCCCCCGAGGCCACGCAGCCCGCCGAGCTGCCCGTCGAGTTACCCATCAACGGCGAGCTCGACCTCCACAATTTCTCACCGCGCGAGATCAAGCCGCTCGTGCTCGCCTATATCGACGCCTGCCTCGCACGCGGCATCGTCGAGCTGCGGATCGTGCACGGCAAGGGCATCGGCAACCTGCGCCGCACCGTGCACGCCTTGCTGGGCCGCCACCCGCGGGTCAAGGGCTACCGCCTCGGCGGACAGGGCGGCGGCAGCTGGGGCGCCACCCTCGTCGACCTGTCCCCGGAGCCAGGTACGAAACCCGGCCCCGAGCCTGGTCCCTGATCTCAGCGCTGCGCGAGGCTGGCGATGTCGATCACGAAGCGGTAGCGCACGTCGCTGCGCAGCATCCGCTCATAAGCCGCATTGATATCTCCGATCTTGATCACCTCGACATCGGCCGCGACCTGATGTGCCGCGCAGAAGTCGAGCATCTCCTGGGTCTCCTTGATGCCGCCGATCAGCGAGCCCGCGAGGCGTCGGCGCCGGAAGATCAGCGGGAGCGCGGCGAGCGGGGTCGGCTCGGGCACCCCGACCAGCACCATCGTGCCATCGCGCTTCAGCAGCCCGAGGTATGCATTATAGTCGTGCGCCGCCGAGACCGTATCGAGGATCATGTCGAAGCGGCCCGCGTGCTCGGTGAAGACCGAAGGATCCTTGGTCGCGACGAACTCGCTGGCACCGAGCGCCAGCGCGTCCTCTCGCTTGTTCGGCGAGTGGCTGAGCACCGTCACCCGCGCCCCCATCGCCGCGCCGATCTTCACCGCCATGTGGCCGAGGCCGCCGAGGCCGACCACCGCGAGCGCGTCACCGGCCTTGAGACCGAAGTGCTTGAGCGGCGAATACGTGGTGATGCCCGCGCACAGCAGCGGGGCCGCGCGGTCGAGCGGGATGCCCTCCGGGACCCGCAGCACATAGTCCTGGTCGACCGTGATGCGCGTCGAGTAACCACCATAGGTCGGCGTCTGGGTGCCGCGCTCGCGGTCGTTGTAGGTCTGCGTCATGCCGGTGGCGCAGTACTGCTCCTCGCCGGCGTTGCAGGCCTCGCAGCTGCGGCACGAGTCGACGAAGCAGCCGACCCCGACCGTGTCGCCGACCTTCCAGCGCGTCACCTCGGGGCCGACCTGCGCGACGCGCCCGACGATCTCGTGACCCGGCACCATCGGAAAGATCGCGTCGCCCCACTCGGCGCGCGCCTGATGGATGTCCGAGTGACACACCCCGCAATACAGGATCTCGATCAGCACATCGCGCGGACCGGGCTCGCGGCGCTGGATCGAGAATGGTCCGAGAGGAGCCTTTGCGGACTCGGCGGCATATGCGGGGGTTTCGAGCATGGGCGCGACGCTAGCCGCGGTCGCTCCCACCCCGCAAGGCCAGGGGCCCAGCATTTTACGCGTCCTTGCGCAAACGGCGCAGCCTTCCACCCTCGCCTGAGCTCGCCACCTTGGTGCTAAGTTTCCGGCCCCATGCTGTCGCTGATCGGCGCCGAACTCGAGGCCTACGTCACCGCCCACACCACCCGCGAGGGCGAGCTCTTCGCCCGCCTGCGCGCCGAGACCCAGGCCGGGCTCGACTCGCCGCAGATGCAGGTCGGCCCGGTCGAGGGCGCCTTCCTCCGTATGATCGTCGCCCTCGTTCGCCCGCAGCGCATCCTCGAGATCGGCACCTTCTCCGGCTACAGCGCGCTCGCCATGGCCAGCGCCCTGCCGCCCGGCGGCCAGCTGATCACCTGCGACATCGACCCCGTCGCCACCGCCGTCGCCACCCGTTACTTCGCCGAGGCCGGCCTCGCGGACCGCATCACCCTGCGCCTCGCCCCCGCGATCGACACCATCCGCCAGCTCGCGGCCGAGGGCTATCACCCCGACCTCGTGTTCATCGACGCCGACAAGCCCGGCTACCTGCACTACTGGGACGCCGTGCTCCCGCTGATGCCGATCGGCGGCCTCGTGATCGCCGACAACACCCTGTGGAGCGGCAAGGTCGTGAACCCACAGGAGACCAGCGACCACGCGATCGTGCGCTTCAACGCCCGCGTCGCCGCCGACCCCCGCGTCGAGCACGTCCTGCTGTCGGTGCGCGACGGCGTCATGCTCGCCCGCAAAGTGCGCGACTAGGCTGTCCCCGGGGCCATGTCGCAGCAGCCAGGTCAGCCTTCGTTGTGGTTCTCGGCCGACCCCGGCAAGGCCTGGGCCGAGCGCTTCTTCCTGCTCTACACCCCGGTGTGGATCCTCGCCGTCGCGGCCGTGATGCTGACCGGCGCCCTCAAGCGCTGGGGCGACGCCGGCTTCATGGCCTTCGCGGTCGCCGTCGCGGCCCCGCTGCTCGTGATCCCCGCGCTGGCCCACCGCCGCGTGCCCGCGCTCGCCGCGACCTCGTGGACCCACAGCTACTGGCTCAAGTTCAACCTCTGGATCTTCATCTTCGTCTGGATCGGGACCTACTTCCTGACCCACTACTTCTTCGACGTGCTCGGCATGCGCTACGCGTTCCCGACCCGCTGGACCCTCGACGCCGCGCTGGTCGGCCGCAGCGACGCCACCGTCCCGCTGTTCATGTACCCGCTGACCCAGGCCTACTTCGTCAGCTACCACGCCGGCATGCTCGTCGTGCTGCGCCGCATCCGTCGCGCCCTCAACCTCGATCGGCTGTCCCCGGGGACAGCCCGCTGGCCGCGCCAGCTGCTGCTCGCGCTCGCCACCCTCGCCCTCGCCTACGGGGTCTCCTTCGCCGAGACCCTGTTCATGGCCAGCGACGCGATCTCCGACCTGTTCTGGTACGCCGACAAGTCGCGGATGCTGCGCTGGGGCTCGCTGTTCTACGCCTGTTACTTCCTCGTCAGCCTGCCCCTGCTCGCGCGTTTGGATGAACCGCCCGGCCCGATGTTCTCACCCGGCCGCGCCGCGCTCGAGGCCCTCGCCGCCGGCATGCTGGTGTTCATGATCCTCGACGCCCTCGCGCTGCTGCTCGGCCCGCTGGTCGTATGAGTGCATGCTCGACGATTCATCGCATCCACATATCCACCGACCGCGCAATCCTTCACCCACGACCGCGCTCGGACGCCTCACAGCGGGCCAGCAGCGTCGCATCCGCGAGCGCACGCCCGATCGCCCGCGCCCGTTGCAGCGCCTCGGCCCCCTCCAGCTCGCGCGGCGCGACGCGGGCCACCATCAACAGCGCCATCGCCCGCAGGCGCACGTGCCCCGCGTCGCCGGCGTGGCGCGCCGCGAGGCGAGCGTGCTGCAGCGCGCCCGCGACGTCGCCGTGACGAAAGCGGCCGTAGGCGATGCCATTGGCGCGGCGGCTGCGGGCGAAGGCCGGCGTCGTCGGCGTGTCGGGCAGCGCCAGGTGCAGCGCCTCGGCCTGATCGATCTGCCCGGCGTGGTTGAGCGCGTGGCTGACCTGACCGACATACCGGGCGCGCAGGCAGTCCGCCTCCTCTCCCTCGATCTGCGCCAGCCAGCCGGGCACCTCGCGCAGCGCCTCCGCGGCGCGCGTCGGATGCTCGCGTGAATCCAGCAGCGACTCGGCCAGCGCGACCGCGATCTGCACCGCCGGCTCGCTCGCCCCGCACGCCTTCGCCAGCTGCAGCTGCTCGCCCGCCGCCACGAACTCGCGAGCCCGCAGCGCCAGGGTCACGCGTGCGAGCGCCAGCCACAATCTTCCGGCCCGGCTCTCACTCGTCGGCGGTCGGTCCCACAGCTGCACGAGGTCGCTGCACAGCGGCACCGGCAGGTCGACGAAGCGCGAGTGATAGCTGCCCATGAAGCGCAGCCGCTCGTCGACGCTCGCCGGCAGGCCGAAGCAACGCAGCAGGCGCTCGCCCCACTTGCCGCCGGGCAGGCAGCCGCGGGTCCGCAGGCGTCGCAGCGCGCGGGTGATGCTCTCGACGTCCTCGCGCCAGCCGTGGGCCGCGGCGAGTCGCTCACCGAGCGCCGCGAGCGAGCCGTGCTCCGCGACCAGGTCGTCGAGATACACCGCCCAGCTGGGTTGTCCGGAAATCTGTCCGCGCGTCGCCATGGCAGGATCGGTATACAGCAGCAGGCGCGGCGCGGTGCATCCCTCGTGATGCCCGCCGCCGCGCGGAGGGCTTATCCATGCATTCGACACTCATCATCGGTGACATCCACGCCTGCCACGCCGAGCTGCTCGATCTGCTCGATCGCGCGGGCATCGGCGACGACGACCTCGTCGTCAGCGTCGGCGACCTCGTCGACCGCGGGCCCGAGCCCGGCGCCGTGCTCGACTTCTTCCGCGCCCGAACCAACAGCGTCACGATCTGCGGCAACCACGAGCGCAAGCACGTGCGCGGCACCCTGTCCTACTCGCAGCAGGTCACGAAGTTGCAGCTCGGCGCCCGCTACGACGAGCACGTGCAATGGATGGCCGCGCTCCCCTATCACTGGGAGCGCGACGACGTGCGCGTCGTGCACTGGGGCCTCTACCCCGGCGTGCCGCTCGAGTCGGTGCCCGAGGACGTGCGCGCCGGCACGGCCTCGGGCGACACCAAGCTGCGCGAGCGCTACGGCGACCGGCCCTGGTACGACTTCTACGACGACGACAAGCCGGTCGTGTTCGGGCACTCGGTGGTCGGCGCCGAGCCGCTGGTGATCCGCGACCGCATCTTCGGCCTCGACACCGGCGCCTGTCACGGCCTGCGCCTCACCGGCTTGCTGTTGCCGGCGATGCGCCTGGTATCGGTGCCGGCGCGCGCCGACCACTGGGCCCGCGTGCGCAACGAGTGGCAGGCCCCGGTGTTGCGCACGCTCGCCTGGCCGACGATGACCTTCGAGCAGATCGACAAGAAGGTCCGCTCGCTGCGCGACCCGGAGCTCGACGCCGAGGTCCTGGATCGCATCACCACCTGGGCCGCGGAGCTACGGGGCAACATTTTGCAGGTCCGCGAACGCCTCGACGCCGAGCTCGCCCGTTTCATCGACGAGTCCGGCGCCGACTTCGCCCGCCTCGCGGCCGCTCACCCGGCCGGCTCCTGGCTGCTGCGCCGGCACAGCGGCCGCCTCTCGCCCGAGCACCTCGGCTGCGCCACTCCGCAGCAATTGATCAGCCTCGCCGCGAGCCTCGGGCTCTCGCTCCCGGCCGACCCTGTGTGACCCCGAACCACGAATCGACCTGCCCGGCCACGACCGACTCGTGGCCGGGCAGGTCGATCCCCACCGCCCGGGCCGCCCCGCGGCGCGCACATCCGCGCCGCGTTGGTGCTAGTCTCCGCCGCTCCGCGCCCCATGGCCATCGAGCTCCACTTCGACCACGGCACCCTCGTCGCCCCCGGCCCGCTCCCCGACGACGAGCGCCTCGCGCAGCTGCTGGTCCTCGACAACCGCACCGGCAACTACCACACCGGCAACTACCGCGCGCCAGCCCACCGCTACCGCGAGATCCTCGGTCGCCTGCACGCCTGCAAGGCGCCCTACCAGGACCTCGCCAAGAACTACGATCGCCTCGAGCTCCCGCTGGTCGCCCCGCTGGCCCCGTTCCCGCACCAGGAGGCCGCGCTCGCGGCCTGGGTCGCCGCCGGCTGCACCGGCATCGTCGAGCTGCCGACCGGCGCCGGCAAGACCTTGCTCGCGGTGCTCGCCATCCAGCACACCGGCCGCCCGGCGCTGATCGTCGTGCCCACCATCGACCTGATGTTGCAGTGGCAACAGGTCCTACAAAAATGGTTCGGCCGCGAGATCGGCATGCTCGGCGGCGGCCAGTCCGAGCGCCGCGAGCTGACGATCACCACCTACGACTCCGCCGCCGCCCAGACCGAGTTCCACGGCAACCGCTTCGGCCTGCTGATCTGCGACGAGTGCCACCATTTGCCCGCGCCCGCCTATCGCTTCATCGCCGCCGGCTCGCTCGCCCCCTATCGCCTCGGCCTCACCGCCACGCTCGAGCGCGCCGACGGCCTCGAGGCCGTCGCCATGGAGCTGCTCGGCCCGGTCCGCTACCGCGCCCGCATCGACGAGCTCGAGGGCAGCTACCTCGCCCCCTACGAGATCCACACCATCGAGGTCACCCTCGACGAGGAGGAGCAGGCCCGCTACGACGAGTGCCGCGCGCTCTACGTCGACGCCCTGCGCGGCAGCGGCGTCTCGCTCAATCACCCGAGCGGCTGGGCCCAGTTCATCGCCCACTGCCACCGCAGCGAGGACGGCCGGATCGCCTTCCAGGCCTACCGCGAGCAGAAGCGCATCGCCTTCACCGCGCGCTCAAAGCTCGAGAGCCTGTGGAAGATCCTGAGCAAGCACCGCCGCGATCGCATCCTGATCTTCACCGAGGACAACGACACCGTCTATCGCCTCTCGCGCCTGCTGCTGCTGCCCGTGATCACCCACCAGACCCGCCCGAACGAGCGCGCCGACCTGCTGGGCCGCTTCGCCTCCGGCGAGCTACCTGTCCTCTTGACCAGCAAGGTCTTGAACGAGGGCGTCGACGTCCCGGACGCCAACGTCGGCGTGATCCTGTCCGGCAACGGCAGCATCCGCGAGCACGTGCAGCGCCTCGGTCGCATCCTGCGCAAGCGCGAGGGCAAGCGCGCCAGCCTCTACGAGATCTGCACCGCCGTCGCCGCCGAGGGCCGCATCAGCGAGCGCCGCCGCCAGCACAGCGCCTACCAGCGCGGCGAGCCGCCGGTGCACCATCACCTCCCGAGCCCCGAGGATCTCGCCCGCCAGCTCGAGCAAGCCGAGGCCGACGCATCCTTCGAGCCCTCGTTCACCGACGAAGTGATCCACGACGAGGACCCCCCGTGCTGACCCGCGAGCTCCTGATATTTCGCCGCGTGAAGGGCCACCTGCGCCCGACCTTCATCGACGCGCGCGACGAGCTCCACCAGGCCCTCGCCTCCGCCCTGATCGAGATCTTCGAGCACGGCCTCGGCGAGACCCGCGGCACCCTCGACGAGGCCCTCGGCGTGCTCGTCGGCGAGGCCAAAAAACAAAAGTTCGCCCGCGGCCTCGTCAAGCTGCTGCAAGACCGCTGCACCTTCGAGGAGGCCGGCGACGCCGCATCCACGCTGCGCCGTCAGGCCTTCGTCGCCAGCGCCGCCACCCTGCGCGCCCTGCCCGACGACGCCAGCCTCGACCTCTACCTCGAGCGCCTCACCCCCGCGCTGCCGCTCCCGCTCGAGGACTGCCGCACCCAGCTCTACGCCGACCTCGCCGAGCACCGCCGCCTGCTCACCCGCGTGCTGCCGACCCCGCAGGCCCTGCTCGAGCGCTACAACCTCGCCCAGGCCCAGGGCCTCGCGCTCTACGCCCAGCGCCTGCGCGTGCGCACCCCGACCACCAGCCAGCTCGAGCTGCGCAAGCTGCTGCGCTGGCTCAAGTGGAGCCGCCTGGTCGCCGAGGTCCACCGCGAGGACGACGAGTGGGTGCTGACGGTCGAGGGCCCCGGCGCGATGTTCGACATGCAGAAGAAGTACGGCCTGCAGCTCGCGACCTTCCTCGCCGCCGTGCCGCTGCTCAGCAAGTACACGCTCGAGGCCGAGGTCGACGTCCCGCGCGGCGCCAAGGGCACGATGGTGCTCGACCACAAGGACCCGCTCCGCGCCCTCGACCAGAGCGCGCTCGGCCACATCCCGCCGGAGATCGAGGCCGGCATGGCCGCTCTGGCCGACGAACGCTGGACCTGCGAGGCCCTGCCCGAGCTGCGCCACACCGGCGCGACCGGCATGTGCGTGCCCGACTTCGGCCTGCGCGATCGTGACAGCGGCGCCGTCGTCGTCGTCGAGCTGTTCCATCGCTGGCACCGCCACGCCCTGCTGCGCCGCCTGAACGAGCTGCAGTCCCGCCCCGACCCGGAGCTGGTGCTCGGCGTCGACCTCACGCTCATCAAACCCGGCAGCGACGACGAGCTCGCCGCGCGGGTCCAGGGCCACCCCCAGGTCTTCACCTTCAACAAGTTCCCCGCCCGCAAACGCCTCCAGCCGATCCTCGATCGCATGGCCGCCGAGGCCCTCGCAAGACCCGCCAAGCAGACCACGACAAAACCAGTCCTCGAGTCCGCCACCGGCAAACAAGCGATCGCCGAGCCGATCCACGTGCCGCTCAAGCCCGGCAAAAAACCCGGCAAGCAAGCGATCGCAAAGCCGACCCCGACATCCACCGAGCCCTCCGTCAAGCCCATCGCAAAGCGCGGCAAGAAGCCCACCCTCGAGCCCATCGCCACGCCCGCCGAACCGATCGCAACCGCCAAACCCGCGACCCGCCGGAGCAAGTCCGTCGCGGTCACCGCCGAGCCCGAACCGCTCGCGCCCGCCGCAACCGCCGGAACGGCAAGGCGCCGCCGGGCCACCTGACATTTTGTCACCCGCCGCCGTGACCCGGCGCTCACAACCTCAACGACCGGGCGTGCGGGTCTATGGCATCTTGGTTGCAAGGACTTGCCAAGCGTGCCCCGCTGCAATACTTCCCCCCCCGTCAAGATGCGTCGAAGGCCCGGGTCACCACTGTTCCTCGCCGTCCGGCTCGCCCTCGCGGCGACCGTGCTCGCGCCGGCCGTGCTCGCGCCGACCTCCGTCGCCGCCCAGGCCCCGAGCGGCGGCACCGGAGGCACCATGGGCACCCTGCCGGGCGCCGACGCCTTCAGCATTTTTTATTACCTGACGGACGCGGAGGGCAACCGCCTCCGCACGATGGACACCCAGGACTTCAGCTACTACGTCAACAAGGCCCGCTGCCAGTGTGGCTCGCGCATCGAGACGCAGATCCGCCTGAAGGTCACCCAGGGCATGACCTACAAGCAGTCCGAGCAGCTGGCCACCTTCATCGGCCCGAACTGCGCCATGGCCGAGGTCTCCCCGCTCGGCCAGTTTCGTCCCTGCGTGCAGTCCACGTACGGCGCCCTCCCGCTCTACATCAGCGGCATCATCAACAAGTTTCACCCGCTGTGGCTGAGCAGCGGCGTCGTGAGCATCGACTCGCGGTCGCTCACCGGCGGCGACACCGTCGCGTACAGCTCCTGCGAGAGCGAGGCCTTCGGCCAGTCCGGCGTGTGGATGTGCGCCCCGAACTCCAACGGCATGTCGGGCTGCCAGGCCGACGACTTCTTCATCAGCGGCAACATCAACAGCAACCTCAAGACCAGCGACGGCATCGCCTACGACTTCCAGCCGCCGACCACCGTCCCGGAGTCGATCAAGGCGGAGCCCGGAGACTCGGCCGTCGTCGTCAGCTGGGAGCTCGGCCAGTCCGGCGACATCTTCGGCTTTCGTGTGCTCTGCGAAGAGGTCGGCACCGGCAAGCCGCCGCCCGGCAAGGGCATGGCAGCCCCCGCCCTCGACGTACGCTCCACCGGCTCCTACTACTACACCAAGGACAACCTGTGCCCGGACGGGCCGTTCTCCTCGGTCAACATCTCGCCCGATGCCCCGGCCGGCACGTCCAGCACCAGCACGACCACCACCACGAGTGACACCGGCGTCGACACGGACACCGGCAGCGACACCACCGGCACCAGCACGACCGGCGGCATCGACACGGACACCGACACCGACACCGACACCGGCGGCGCCGCGGCAATCTGCGGCGACGGTGCCATCGGCGGCACCGAGGCCTGCGACGACGGCAACTTCGTCGACCACGACGACTGCCGCAACGACTGCACCCTGCCCGTCTGCGGCGACGGCATCCACTCGACGATG
>Ga0116158_10004872_pt1 | contig 11405 bp, 7 predicted proteins | sample AD_UKC052_MetaG_FD_89883 | JGI IMG/M metagenome (GOLD analysis project Ga0116158, IMG submission 89883) | Active sludge microbial communities of municipal wastewater-treating anaerobic digesters from USA - AD_UKC052_MetaG | ecosystem: Engineered > Bioreactor > Anaerobic > Digestate | place: USA... | reverse complement strand
CTTTAATACAAAAGAGCTTGCAAAAAAGAGTAAAGGATTTTCGGGAGCAGAATTAGAAGAAGTTGTAAAGGAGGCATTATTTCAGGCGTATGATAAGGAAAGAGAAGTTAATGACGATGACATCTTAGAAGCAATTGACAAAACTTTTCCACTCTCAAGGACAATGCACGAAACCATTGAAAAAATGAGGAAGTGGGCAAAAAGTCGTGCCGTTTCTGCATCTACCGATGAACCAGAAGAGCTTGATAAAGAAAAAAGTAAAGACATTCCTAAACTTCCTCAAGAATACATTAACCCATTTATCAAGGATTAGATGCTTTCCTATTTCTATAATTTGCCAAAGGATTGGGAATTAACCCACGATAAAAATTTAGTTGTTTCTAAAGCAATAAAAGAGACAGCAAGGAGAGCATTTGAGCCTTTTGTTAGCTATCTAAATAATGCCATTTCAGCTTTAGAGAAGAAAGAAAACATTAAAGCCAATTGGAAAAAGATAGAAATTGACAATGCAGCAGAGTTAAAAATTATCGGTGGGCTTTTTGAAATTCCACGACAAACTATAACTCAGTTTGACGATGGTGAATTAGAGAATGCTAACGTTGGAGATGTTATTTATGGCAGTCGTGGCGAACATAAAATAATTGAAATTACTGAAATCGGCTATGTTCTTGATGTGATTCCTGAATCAAAGGAGAAGTTATTTTGGAATGATGAGCAGTATAATTATACAATTATCAATTCCGAAAAACCTGAAGGCATCATTATCAGGGAAGAACCACATCGTTATATTGTTTACTCAGAAAAGCCAATTAATCAAGCTAAACGAATTCAAGACAACAAATTGAGTTCTTTTATTGACTTTGAAAACTTTTGTTTTGAAAACGGAACAAAGCTTTCAGCTACCCGCAACGAAGGTTTAAGCATTACTCTTTCTGACCCAACCGATTATGGCAAAAAGGTGACTTCAAACCAAATCAGGTTTTCCATTGAGAAAACTCGAAAAAACAGCAAGGATGCCTATTGGATTCAACTTTTAGAATTAGATGAAAATGGGAATGATGACATTCCTGGATTTTCTCCGCTTCGTTATTTTTTTGATGATGATATAACTATTGCTGACGACAAGAAAAATGAATATCAGGTTGCAGCAGGTATAGAAACCGAAAACAAAATTGTTTTAAAGCGAAAAGCCGAATCTAAAAAAGGAGGCTTTTTTTGGGAGTTTTGCTTTCCGCCTGATAACTCTACGTTAACAGTTAGAGTGAATACTTATTCATTAAGAAAGCAAAAAGAAGCTATCTCTGCCCTATTACAAATGCCTGTTGGTGAACAAGCCAAGCTGATTAAACTCTTTGAAAACAGAGACAGAACAGAATGGCAGCCATCAGAAAGAAGTCGAATCAACGAATGGTTTGTGATTACAGATGAATCACGTAGCGGTTCTACGGAACAACGGAAATTTATTAGCCAAGCAATTAATACACCCGATTTTGCCATTTTGGAAGGCCCTCCCGGTTCGGGAAAAACTACAGTTATATTAGAACTGATTTGTCAACTTGCCAAGCAAGGTAAACGTGTTTTACTATGTGGTTCAACACACGTTGCCATTGACAATGTTTTGGAACGATTAAAAGAAAATCGTAATGGAACCACTTTGCTTGATAGGTTTCACATTCTGCCCGTTCGTATTGGTGATGAAAAAAGGATTAATGAAGATATTAGAGAGTTTCAAATCAACAATCTGATTGAAGATAATGGTATTGACCAAACATTATTGTTAGAAGCGTCAAATCTTGTATGTGGAACAACCATCGGAATATTACAACATCCAAAATTTAAGGACAGGAACAAGAATTGGCGGGACACCCCAATCGTTCCCGAATTTGATTATTTGATTATTGATGAAAGCAGCATAACAACTTTTCAGGAATTTCTTGTTCCTGCATTATATGCCAAGAAATGGATATTGGTTGGTGATGTAATGCAGCTATCTCCTTTTACAGAAAGAGAAGAAATTGTTTGCAACATTGAACAAATGTCCATTGACGGAAAACCCTTGTCTTATGAATTACAACAAACGGTGTTTTTTCTTCAGAAGTTAAAAGATTGTCTATACCACAAGAATAATAAGTATGTTTTACCAGTATCTGAAAATACTTTACGATTTATTGTTCAGGAATTAGAAAAAGGTAGAAACAGTGATTTCAAAAACAAGGTGATTTTTGCTGTGTCGAACAAAACTGAAAAAGCAAATCACATCGTATTTCGAAAACTTAGCGAAACAAACACATTGGAACTGAGTTGTTCTGATTTGATTCTAGTAGAAGAAACGCTACTTGAAAATACTTTAGCGGTTTTACCTGAAAGCCACGCAGTATTGAGAAGCACCAAATGGGGAGAATCCGCTCACGCTTTTACTCATAACGCATATCAGAAACAACACCCTTTTCAATACAAAGAGAAAGGAAGAGAAATTAACGACAGTATGGATGTGGTTAAACAATTGAATGGATATTTCTATGAAAAGAATTGGGCAGAAGAAGTGGCTTGGCGAGTGGATAGAGAGCATCAGTTAAGGATGGTGAGAAAAAGTCGAATAAAGGGCAACTATGGAAAAGTCATCGAAGAATTATTGCCAAAATGTATTGAGAAGGAGAAAGTTGAATCTCAAATCAATCAAATAGCTTCAATGGCATTTCCTTCAATATTGGAATCATTGGTGAAAGGTATTTCAGGGCGGAAGATGAATTTTGAAAGCACAATGTCGGAAGGTTTTAAAAAGGAGGATTTAGACAAAAGAAAAACAACGCTTGTTTATCAGCATCGGATGCATCCTGAAATTTCAAAATTTCCACGAGAGCAATTTTATCAAGCTGAGAATGCCTTATTGGACTTAGAACAACCAAAACACATTGAGGAGTTAAGAGAATGGAATTACAGAGAATACAAGAGAAGAAGTATTTGGATTGATGTTCAGGGTAAAACCGTCAAGAACTACAATCAAAAAGAGGTTGATGTCTTAATTCAACACTTAAAGTTTTTTTTAGAATATGCCGAGAACAACCCGCAACCGGAGGGTAAAGAATGGACAGTCGCTTGCCTTACCTTTTACAGAGGTCAGGAAACGCATATCAGAGAAAAATTACAACAACTCACAGGAAATGAAAATGGCTTTTCCAATTTCAATATTTCAAAAGGGAAACATAAAATCAATATCAAGTTGCACACTGTAGATAAGTTTCAGGGTCACGAAGCCGACATCGTTTTTCTATCTATGGTGCAAACCTTTAAAGATGGCTTTATGGATAACCCGAATCGCTTGAATGTTGCAATCACAAGAGCAAAATTTCAATTAGTTGTTATTGGGCATCACGAATATTTCTTAACCAAATCTCAATCGGATGATTTGAGAGAATTAGCAAAACATTCATACAGGCAGTAAATGAAAGTAACATTAGATAAACAAATTCAATTGCAATCAGCAATCGTTTATCTCCGCTTCGAGAAGGAGATAAAGCGAAAGGATCTACAGGAATATCTGAACGGGAAACATTTTGATAATCCTTTGATTGAAAACAGAATAAAGGAATACCTAAAAAACATAAAAGTGTATGATGAAAAATATCAACTTACAACTTTAGGGAATGCTGTAAAAGAATCAGGAATGTTGCCAACAGTTGAAGAAGGCAAGTATCAGATATGGTTCACAAACAGAGATTCCTACTTTAGAAACAAGATTTTTTATTTCAAACGTGTTCAGCCATCGAGAGAAAGTAATGATGAGAAACTAAATCTGCGGTTTGACAGTGAAGGTCACTTTTACTTGCCTACAGAAAACAATCCGTTTTCAAACTTAAAACTATTGCCTGTTGCTGACTATTTCGGACAAAGCAAAAATCACCAAGACGTAATTGCTATGCGTTGGACGTGGGATAATCTTGAAAAATCGAACTTCGTGTTTGATGGTCAATTAGGCAAAGGAGAAAACCAAATAAAATTTAAAGCAACACCCATTCCCTGCAAGGAAGACTTAAAATCAAAAATTGAAGAACTATTGCCTGATTGGGATAAAAAGAATGAAAGATTAAAAGTTCCTTTTAATGAAATAAGCGACCAAAGCAAAAATTCTTTTGAGGACAATCATCAAACGAAATGGAGAGATTTTCAAGTCCAGTTTCAGAAAGTGTCTTTAATGCCTTCTAGTCCTGAAGATGCGAAAAGATGGAGAAATTGGTTATTGACAGAATCGCTTCGAAAAGAGTATCTGAATCCATCTGATTTTGAAAGTTCAGTTCTTGACACAAATGAAAAAGATGCTTTTAAAACTTATATAAACTTATTAGATGTTCCCAAGCCCGAAACCTTCAGTAATACAATAAAGAAAGATACAATTGCCTTTTGGCATTTGAACGCACCTTTAGATTTGAATCCAAACACCAAAACTAAACTTGCTGCAAAACCCATTCAACTTAAAGAAGGTCAAAAAATTTCCTTCAAAGAACTTGCAAGCAAATTAGGTTTTGAAAGCATTAATGAAATTTCAGTTTTTGCCTACTATGACCGTTACGTTGTAAGAGAACATCAACAAAAAGCAGTTGCCGCCTTCTTTCAATCAGCAGAATGCAAAAACAAAATTGTAATTACCGATACATCACCCAAAGAAAACAGCAGCGACTTTATTCAGAAACAAAGACCTGAAATAAAACTCAAAGACTGTAAGACCATATTTAAAAACCGTCCTGCACACGATAGGTATTTGATTATTGGCAATATGGATGAAATCCAAATTTGGAACATTAGCAACTCTATTGATTACATAACATTTTCAGATAGAAATATTGATGTGAACACATTTGGAACTATCCGCCAAAGCGTTGTATTCACTCCAGTGAGTAAAGAGTTACTTAATAAAGAATTGTTGAACTTTTTAGAGAATGAAATGAAAAATGGCAAATAAGATTCTCCCCATATCAAAATCTAAGGTCGTTGATTATAGCAATCAACCCTTGATAAATTTTTGGCAAGTCAAGGGTGGTAAATCTCACTCAGTTGTTCAAAACTATAAGCAACAAATCATTACTCTGTTACAATCGGTTACCGAAGGTTTTGTTTGCATTCAGTCCGTGAAGCTGACAGACAAACAAATAATCAAGCAAATATTTGATACAGCAAGAGGTAGAGAAGTGAAAATCTACATTCTTGCAAACCAATATTCGCCTGAATTAGACTTGTTGAATGGTGTTTGCTTGATACGCTACGAGCTTCAAAATACAGGTTCTTTTGTTTTGGTAAATCCGAATTCCAATCAACCAAATGGATTATTCTTTTCCGGTCATTTGACAGAAAGCACATTAACAACTTCAAATCAAATTCTAAAAGAAATCAACGAAAAAGAGGTAACAGAATTATTTCGTCATTTCTGTTTTCATTTTTGGGAAACTGCCAAAAATGAAATCATTGAAGAAGGGAAACATTTCAACGTTGGGTCAAAACCGATAGACGTATTTCACGACACATCGGCATTTGGGGATAGGGATTTTGTTTATTCTAATTTATTTGAATTTACCGAAAAAACAAAAAGAGAGAACTTGTCTGAAAAACTGATAGTGCCATTTACGAAAGAAAACGAATCTCCTATCCTGATTAAACAATCTGCTAAAATGGATTTAGGGATTCTCAATATGACTGATTTTCTTCCACTCAATGAATTTGAAAATCAGATGCCTATTCTGCAAGATGATGGAACATCTTGTAAAGTTGAATATCTATGGACAAATGAACCGTTTTATCTACCTGAGAAATGCAACGAAAGTCCATTGTATGAGAAATGGAAAAGCGAAACAACCAAAATCATCAATCATCTTAATGCCATACTGGACAAAATTCAAGACGGGGAAAAACGAGAGAAAACTATTTCATCAACATTATCGAGATTTTTTCTTGGCAAGAAAAACACTTTTAACAAACTAAAGTCTGACATAGAAGATTTGATGCAAACTAACTTTGCCAACATCACTGACAAACAATTAAAAGAAAAGATTTCAGAAATCAATTCAATTTATTCTCAGGTTGAAAGTGAAATTGGAGAAATAGAGCAAGAGGATAAAAAAGCCAAATTGAATGAAGAAATTAATGGCTTAAAAGAAAGCAAGAAAAATAAAGAAGTAGAATTAACGAACAAACAAGGCGAACTGAACGGAAAAGAAAAGAATGTTAGCAAACAATTAAAAGATTTTCTTGTAAAACACAATATAGAAGAAGCACTACTTGGTAAGATAAAAAGTGAATGGCAACAACAATCGGGACATAAAAACAAGCAAAAGAATGCGAAAGAAGCGGAAGATGCAGAAAATAAACTTGCTGAACTAAATGAAATTCAGAATCAAGTATTCATAAACAAGTTGAAATCCGAAGTAGAAAATATTCAAAGGGAAGTAAAAAGGATTGAAGATGAAATAAAACGAAAGGAAAATGAAAAATCTAAATCCAGTCAGCAAAGTGGAAACAAGTCATCTTTATCCGAATACGTTTCAAATGAATCTTCGAAGCAAAGTTCAAGTTCAGGGAAAATTCTTTCAGTTCCTGACTTACCACAGCTACCACAGATTGGAAAACTTTATCAGTTAAATAGTCAACCCTACTTGGCAATTGAGTTTTGGGAACAATATGACCAAGGAAAAACAGAAACCGATAGGTTGAAAGCGAAATTATGTGCAATTAAAAATTAATCATTATGGCAGAACAAAGAATTGTCATCACCATTGACGAAAACGGTAAAATAAACGCATCCACCGAAGGCATAAAAGGTGAAATGTGCCTTGACGAACTTCAAGAACTACTTGGCAGTTTGGAGGAACTCCAATCTATAAACAAGACCGATGAATTCTATCAAGCAAACGAATTGAAATCTCAGAACAAAATTCAAAACAAAAAGCAATGAGTGCAGTAGTTAAAACCATAACCCCATTTATCAATAAAGAATTTCTCTTGCAAGCACTCGATGCAATTGGGTGCAAATACACTTTGCAAGGAAATGAAGTAGTTACGGAGAGAGTCGACTATTATGGTAATCAAAAATTTGTGCTTGTAAATGGAAGATTTCAACTGCAACACGATTCAAGTGCAAACAGAGAACAGTATCCTTGGCGAAACTTGAATGTCAAAGAATATAAAACCGTTAGTAGTTTTTTAGAAGCTGTTGAAGGTAAATATCATTATTTCTATACTTTGAAAATGGAAGAACTTGAAAAGCAAAGACAGGAAGAAGAACTTATTAGATTAGAGAACGAAAGAAAAGCATTTGTTGAGAAACAAAAGGAAAATATCATTGCTAAAGCGAAAGAAAAAGGATATTCTATAAAGGAAGAAAATGTAAAAGGTAAAATCAAGTTGGTTTTAGTTCGTAACACCTATTAGTATGAACATTGCACACATAGAAGAAAGCAGCTTTATTTATGGTCCCGGACAAAGGTTCGTTATTTGGGTTCAGGGTTGTTCTATTCATTGTAAAGGTTGTTGGAATAAAGAAATGTGGAGTTTTAACACCAAAAATGAAATTTCAGTATCCGAACTAATAGAAAGGATTTCAGACGAAGAAAACAATATAGAGGGAATTACATTACTTGGTGGCGAACCCCTTGACCAGTTTGAGGAAATAATCAAACTTCTGAATGAGTGCAAGCATATCGGACTAAGCACAATGCTTTTTACAGGTTACGAAATGACTGAAATTTCAGAGAAAGGAATGTCTTCCATTAAAAACTTGACTGACATTTTAATTACAGGTCGTTACGATGAAACAAAACGGACTTTGAATCATCAATGGATTGGCTCGACAAATCAGGAAATTCATTATCTGACTGAGCGATACAACAACTTTAGAAATGTAAATTCAAACTATGTTGAAATATCTATTGACGATTTTGGCAAAGTAGAAACATTCGGCTTCCCTGATGAAAAACTATTGAAAGCTTTAGAAATAGAAAGCCCTCGCTATTTGCAAGCACATTGCCAAAGCCGCACAAGCCCAAGCACGGAGCAAAGCTTTGTCAAAGAGCTTGCAAAGCCACCGCAGAGAAAAATTGTTTTAAAAAATTTCCTGACCCTTCAAAAAAATAAAAAACGCCACACACAACCCAACACAGACAGACAAAAAAGATAACTAACAATGACACTCAAACCCAACACTGACAATGGTTTACAAAGACGAGTGGAAAGAACACCAGCTGCCAACATCGGTTTTGCGTCAGGCGGGGTGACGTGCTTCTATTGACAATTTTGTGTATAATTGAAGTGCGGTTCTTCGTATCAAGTGCAGTGCTAAAAAGCCCGCCCGAACGCAAAGCCGAAAAACGTTAGCACCTATTGAATTGATAATCATTAAAACAATGGAATTTGACAGATCTTGACTACATCGAAATATTTGAAATTGACACTGATGCTGTAGCTGTAAATAGAGGTTTCTACTATCAGTATCTGAAAACATTAAAGAATTGGCTTACCAATTTTATTAACAAAGAAAATACTTTCATTTATTGTGAAGTTGATGATGATATTAAAGAGGTAGGAAATAAATTAATTTTCACTCAAATAAAATCGTATACCAAAAATTTCAGTCTAAATTCTGAAGAAATAAAGAAAACACTATATAATTTCTTTATTCTATACTTGAAAAACAAAGATAATTACACATTAGAATTCTGTTTTTCAACTAACACTTCGGTTGCCAAATCAGAAAAATTACTACAATCTTGGATAGCAAATCCCGAACTTAGCGATTCAATTTTTGCAGATAAAGTATTGAATAAAATTAAAAAAATAATTAACTCAGAAATCAATAAACACAAAAGAAATAAACTTGAGAAAGGCAATATAGAAAAGAACAAAAAAGATATTATAAATAGATCAGCAGAGCTTCTAAAGACACATTTAGCCGAATTGAATACCAATAATTTCATAAAAAACATAAAATGGGAATTCTTAGAATTGGATCCCGATTTGGCAATAGATACTATGTTTCAAGAGATTAGATATTTGCTATCTCATGAAATATTTGGCAACAAACCAATATCAATAATTGAAAGCATCCTTCTAAGTGAAATATACAGATGCTCTCAGATAAAAGATAAAACACAAAGAGTATTAACTAACAGCAGAATTGAAGATATTCTATTTGAAACAGAAAATGATATTAGTAGATATATTGATACCAGATTAATTGCGCTTTTCAACTTAAAGCTAGAAATAATCGAACAAAGTATTAAAACATTACAAAAAAACCAATACAGCTTTAATAAGCGATTGGATTCAATAGAAGAAAAAATAGATTTAAAAACAGAAAATAGAGTATATCCCAAATACTTAACTATAAAACCTAGAATACTTGAGGATGAAATTTATGATAGACAAAATTTAATAAATAGAATAAAAATTCAATTAGACGAAGCGAAATGTTTAAGTCTTCATGGAAGCGGAGGTATTGGGAAAACTTTAATTATACAGCACCTATTAAAACAATCTAACAATGATTATAAACATATTGCATGGATTAATTCATCTCCAACAATAATTAAATCAATGCTTCTAAATGTAAGCTTAATAAAGAATTTAGACATTGATTTAGAAGATGCGATTATCGAAGAAGGCAAAATGGAATTAATTTGTAATAAATTGAACCAAATTGACGGCAAGAACCTTTTAGTTATTGACAATTTCGAAAGTGATTTAACTGATTTATATAAAATAATAAATATAGAAAATTGGCAAATAATTATAACATCAAGACAAAGAATTCCTAGTATTCTAAATATCGAAATACCAAATATAAATAAAGAGAGTGCTTTAAAGTTGTTTTTAAAATATAACAAAATGGAAGCCGAAATTGATGATTCCCTTCTTGAAGAATTCCTTTTATTTATAAACTACAATCCATTAGTAATTAAGTTGTGTGGACAATTAATTACTAATAGTATAGATCTAAGACTCGAAACACTCTTCACTTTTATAAAAGATCAGAAACTTGATAATGAGAATATTGCATTTAATGTTCATATTAATAACGAAGAATCCCCATCTACAATACTGAATTATCTCCTTAAGGTATTTGAATTAAAGAATCTAACAAGAGATGAGGAACATTACCTAGGATTCTTAGCAATCTTACCATATGAAGAAATTAAAATAAAGGAACTTGCTTTAATCTGTGGAAAAGAGTTATATGAAAGTAATCTAGTAGAAATTACAAATTTGGTGAACTCTTTACATAATAAAGGATGGATCGAAAGAGTTGGAGGAGAAATAAGAATGCACAGGTTAGTTCAGGAGATAATAATTTATAAAATAAGGAAAGAAAAGAATGCCTTCACTTCGAACTTATTTTTTATTATTTGGCTTTATCATAGAATTGATGAAGTAGCTCTCAATGATCCAACAAAATCCTTTCCATTCTTAAAATACGCAGAATCAATACTAAATGCAATAAAAGAAGAATACAGGCGGCATATTTACCAACCATTATTGTTGTTAGAGAATTCGCTACTAAATGCATACAATTGGATATATAACCCGAGAACTTTAAACTACAGATGGGTAAATCTTATACAAAGGGCTGAAATACATTTGCCTAATAATGATAGAAGTTTAGGAATAATGTTTAACAATCTTGGGCTTTCTTATGCAAGTTCAAATAAATTAGATGAAGCAATCGTTTATTTTGAAAAATCCATCTCAACCCTTTTAAGAAAAGAAGATGAATCAATAGATTTAATTATAAACTCACTAAATAATCTAAATCAAGTATATTTTTTAATAAATGATATGCCATCAGCCCATAAAACACAATTAAAGATATGGAAACTAATAAGGAAATACCCTTCTATTAATAAACAGTTTGTTGCTTCTAGTATTTTTCTAAAAGCGACTTACTTAATGAAATCACTTGATTATAAAGGAGCTTTAGAAGAAATCAATCTAGCAATTGAAAAACATTTAGAAATAGAAAAGGGGAGTCGAAATGATCTTCATTTATTGGAGTATTATTCTAACAAAACTCAAATACTATTTAAATTGAAAAAGGATGAAATGCTAATGGAAAATATCAAAACAATAAATCAGTTAATTGAAGACAATATAATTAGCTATTCATCAACACTTAAAGAAATTAAAAACATGAATGACAGCATTCTAGATTATATTGAACAAAGTAAATAATCAACAGGTGCTAACAGCACACACCAGCAAAGCCAAGCATTTCGTGGGTTTGAAGCATTCGTTTTTCTTGTTATATTCGTCTAATCTAAAGCTTTTCGTTAACCTCATTTGGCTCTTCAGGTGTGTGCGGAACGTTAGGCGAAATGTCATTTTCTGCTAACCAAATCGGCTTAACGAAATAAATAAATGAGACATTG
>Ga0116158_10004867_pt1 | contig 11413 bp, 9 predicted proteins | sample AD_UKC052_MetaG_FD_89883 | JGI IMG/M metagenome (GOLD analysis project Ga0116158, IMG submission 89883) | Active sludge microbial communities of municipal wastewater-treating anaerobic digesters from USA - AD_UKC052_MetaG | ecosystem: Engineered > Bioreactor > Anaerobic > Digestate | place: USA... | reverse complement strand
TCTCTTCCTGGTGTGCAAAAAAATATTCATCCATTCCGCCAAGTTGCCCGTACACATCTGACCGGATAAACAATGCAGCACCACTTGCCCAGAAACAGGGCAAGGCAATATCGTATTGCCCGTTGTCTGTTTCACAAGTATCAAAAATCCTGCCTCTCATGAACGGGTACCCGAAGTTGTCGATCCATCCCCCACTGGCCCCGGCATATTCAAACAGGTGCTTATTCTCATAAGCCAGTATCTTCGGTTGGCATGCTGCAATATCACGATTGCTTTCCATCAATTGAATCACTGGTTCTATCCATCCTTTCGTTACTTCCACATCACTATTCAATAATACAAAGTAATCCGCCTCCACTTTTTTAAGCGCTTCATTATAACCTTTGGCAAAGCCGTGATTAAACCCGTTCTGGATGATTTCTACATCCGGGTACCTGTTTTTCAAAAATTCAATAGAATCATCTGACGACGCATTATCCGCGACGACAACCTGCATATTTCCATAACCCGATCCGGTAACAGAAGGGAGGAATTTTTCAAGAAAATGCCGACCATTCCAATTAAGAATGACAACTGCAACAGATGGTAGTTGAGTTCCAGGGGCAGCCAAATCCTTTATATATGCATCCTTACTAATCATTCTGTACCTGTATGCTGTTCATTAATTAACAGCGCTTATACAAACATAAACCATTTTACATTTTACATTCTAAATATTAGCTTTTACATTTACGCATGTTTCCTCAATTATTCAACTGGCGCAGCAGCCTGGCCCTGGTAGCCATTGCAATCGTAACAGGTACTATTTTCTATTCGAATTTCCTGGCCAAAAGAATTGCTGCCGATGAAAAACAAAAGATCGAACAATGGCTTCAGGCGGTTACCGATATTAATGACAGCAACATCAGCTCTACCAACCTGGCCAGTAAAATACTTACCGAAAACAGCCAGGACATTCCCATGATCACGGTAAATGAGAAAGACAGCATACTTGATCATTATAATCTCGATACTTTCAAAATAAAATCTGACAAGCATTACCTGGCAAACAAGCTCGAAGAATTTAAAAAAACTTATCCCCCGATCGTTTGGAAAAATCCATTCAATGCAACACAAAATAATAAAGTGTATTACGGTGAATCTACCCTTTTAAAACAGATCCGCTATTTTCCCATCATTCAATTACTTGTAGTAGCGTTATTCATCATCGTTACCCTGGTCGCCATCAGTACCCGCAATAAAAGCACTCAAAACCAGGTATGGGCAGGTATGGCCAAAGAAACGGCTCACCAGCTGGGAACGCCGCTGTCTTCCTTACAAGGCTGGGTGGAAATGCTGAAAGATTCGGAAGGAAATGAAAAAATTGCAGCCGAAATGGGGAAAGATGTGGAAAGGCTGAAACTGGTAAGTGATCGCTTTGGCAAGATTGGCAGCACACCGCAGCTGGAAGAAGCCAATATTGTTACACAGGTTGAAAGCATGGTGGCTTATATCAAAAGAAGATCACCCGAAAAAGTAAGCTTTGAAGTGAATGACCGGGGCGATCATGAGATCACAGCCATGATCAATGCACCGCTATTTGACTGGGTCATCGAAAACCTTTTAAAGAATGCACTGGATGCGATGGATGGTCATGGTAGTATAAAGGTATTACTCAAAAATGAACCGACACAGGTTGTTATAGATGTAACCGACACCGGCAAAGGCATCAGCAAGAAAAACATAGCATCTGTTTTTAAACCCGGATTTACCACCAAAAAACGTGGATGGGGATTGGGACTTTCTCTAAGTAAACGCATCATAGAGCAATATCATAAAGGAGAATTATTCGTAAAAAGCAGTGAATTAGGCAAGGGCACTACTTTCAGGATCGTACTCAGAAAGTAAAAGATTCAACCAGAAGCATTTAAAACTTTGGCTGAAAATGAAATTCATTTTCAACTTAACAACTTATCTATTAAATTTGCACTCACTCAAAAATGCGGCGATGGCGAACTTGCCTGTCGGCAGGCAATATTGGTAGATACACTACTTTGAGGTGGTTAAATAAATAAACAGTTAAATTAGAATTCACAACAATTGAATAAAATAAGTATCAAATCTGCGGCGATGGCGAAATTGGTAGACGCACTACTTTGAGGTGGTAGCGCCCGAAAGGGTGTGGGAGTTCGAATCTCCTTTGCCGCACACTTGTAAAACCGGAAGTTATTTCCGGTTTTTTTATTGTCCAAACTTTCCTTCTCTTGATTCTTTATAATGATCTGCAAAAAACCGTTTGATGATTCAGAACAGCCATATACCAATTTGATATAATATGGTTTGTCGCATTCATTTTCCTTTGTGTCATCATCCTAAAAACAATAAAATGCGATTTAGTTCTGAAACATTACATCCTTTACAGGAAAAAAAACTTACTGTAAAGAAAGAGATCAGCAAAGGATTCAAAGGCTTTGTTCAATTATTAATGGGGCAACGATCTTATAACAACCAGGAGACCCTTCTGCACCGTTCCGCAAACAGGAACGACTTTCTCCAAAAATACCAGCAGTTACTGTTGTGCGGCAAAATGACTCATGTAAAAGTGGAGAAGTTGATTCGCATGCATAAGGAGAAGTCTGATAAGAATACCATTCTCCGTATAAGTTTCCGTCTGCCGGCCGACAAAGAAGACAAGCTTGTTACGGCTTCCGCTATGACCACCCCGGAAAGGATGCCGGTAAAAAATTCGGTTATTCAAATCTTTTATAACCCTTTCGATCTTTCCGTGATCGTATTACTCTAACACAATACAAACATTCCGCTTAAAACAATACACAGATGCAAACTTTACTTTTTTCAAGAAAACTAACGGCCACGGACCACCTAAACATTGCCAAAAAATTATTCGTATTTATTAACATTATGGCCCTCGTACTTTTCGCTTTCTTAAGACTGTTGTTTTACAACTACCCAATTTCAACAGGTGAAACATTACTGATGTTTGGCAAAACACTGCTCATTGGATCATCCATCGCACTGGGCCTTTACCTCCTGTTACTTCTCATAGAATTAGCCGACCTGCTATGGCAAAGGCGACATCTTCAACCAGGTGTTATCATTCGTTATGCAGGCATTTCGGTTCTGATGGGCGTGATCTTTTACTTCAGCGCCTGTAAAGCGCCTATAGTTACAGGCATTAACAAAGACCTGAATACCGGGATGACAACAGAATATCATCAAATGAAACCCTCCCGTTCGTTATTGGTGATGAACGGAGAAGAAATAAAACATACCGATATCCCATTAGGGGAAAATTTTGTGCTTGTGAATGACGGCATCAGTGGCATGACCACCAAAAACGGGAAAATAAGTGCAGGTTGCTCGTTGATCATCAAAGATGAAAAAGGCAACCAGGTTTTACATGAAAAAGACCTTTTTGAAGGCCGCGATGTATTTAAAGAAGAAGAAGCTAAATTGCTGAAATGCACGGTATCTACCGGCAAACCGATGAATTGGGACGAAAATTACGAGGTATTGGTAAAATTCTGGGATAAATACGGAAATGGAAGCATCGAAAACAAACTGAAGATCCGGATGATCGACATACCATAAAAAGCTTTTTAACGTTATAAAAATTGCAGACACCTTAAAAACCGGCTAACCGGCATCCTTTTTGAATACTATCCATAGAAGCATTCCTGGCCATTTTGAGCTGTTAACCTTATTCATGTTAAAAAAGATTTTTATGGAACATTCACTATCAACTTTCAATAAAAAAACATTCATCCCACAATACATTGTGTGGATCATTGCAGGCATATTTTGTTTTCTTATCAGTGCAACGGGGTTGTTATTGGTTTCTACACAAAAAAATATAGATCCTTTAACCATCTTAACCTGTATGGGAGCACAGGTATTGGTTTTATTTGTTGCATTTATCATTCATGAATGGAGAACCCATCATCCCTCATAAAATATTTAACTTGTCAGCAGGCCAAAAGTAAACAGGCTATAGAATCTATACTGCTATATGTTTATCTTTCTTTTACCTTCTGTTATTTTTATAATAATGCCCTTTACCTGAAATAAAACATTTCATTTAAAGGGCATCTTTCATAGACAGGCATAGCAACGGCCATTCTAGCTTCTAAACGGATTACCATCCGCATCTTCGTTCATTTATATACGACATAACTATTCAAAGGGTTTAGCATTTCAGCACCCTTTTCTCAACGACAATAATCACCTTGTTCGAAAACAGGTTTTTATTGATTAATTTGTAAAAAAATAATCTACGCTACATGGCAAATGATATTAAATGTCCCAATTGCGGGCATGTTTTTGATGTGGAAAATGTAATTGCCGCAGACATTGAGCAAAAGCTGCAGGAACAATACAAGGAGAAACTGCAACAATCACTGGGCAAACTGGAAGATGAAAAGAAAAAGCTTGAAGCAGACCAGGTGATGTTTGAAGAAAAGAAGAAAAAAGAAAACGAAATATTTGCCCAGAAACTTCAGCAGGAAAAAATAAAAATGGAGGCCGATATCCAGGATCAGCTCCGTAAAAGCATTGCCGGAGATTATGAGAACCAACTGCGGATACTGCAGGATCGTTCTGCCGAATCGGAAGAAAAACTCAAAGAATCCCGAAAAAAAGAACTTGACTTTTTAAAGAAAGAACAGGATTTAAAAAATAAAGAAGCTGAACTGGAGCTGGAATTACAAAAGAAACTACAACAGGAAAGAACCCTCATCACTGAACAGGTTAGGAAACAGGAACTTGATAAAAATTCTGTAAAGGACAATGAACATAACCTGCGCATTCGTGAATTGGAAAAGCAGTTGGAGGATCAAAAGAAACTTGCAGATGAAATGAAAAGAAAAGCCGAACAAGGTTCTATGCAGTTGCAGGGAGAAGTGCAGGAACTGGCTTTGGAAGAATTATTGCGGGCGACCTTCCCTTTCGATCTCATCAGTGAAGTAGGAAAAGGCGTTCGTGGTGCCGATTGCATTCAAACCATCCGGAATAATATTGGCATAGAATGTGGCAAAATAATATACGAAAGCAAACGAACCGAACACTTTACCGCCGACTGGATAGAAAAATTAAAAACCGACATGCTGAAACAAGGTGCAGAGATCGCAGTGATCGTAACGAAGACCATGCCCCGTGACATGCCACAATTCGGAGAAAAGAACGGTGTATACATCTGCAGCTTTTCCGAAGTAAAAAGCCTGGCAACCGTTTTACGCAATGCCATGCTAAAGATCAGTGAATCGAGAAAGAGCCAGGAGAACAAAGGCGATAAAATGGTTGCTTTATATGATTACCTCACCGGCCAGGAATTTGTAGGCAACTGGAATGCCATACGCAATGGATTTGGTCAACTCCGTAACCTGCTCCAAAAAGAAAGGGAAGACTTTGAAAAGAATTTTAAAAAGAAAGAAAAACAAATCGAATTGATCATTCAGAATTCATTGCACATATCAGGCTCCATAGAAGGCATCGCCGGGCAGGATTCGATCAACATGCACCTGCTGGATGGTTCTGAAGAAAACCTCCTGGAAAACTAAGTCTGGCTTAAAAAATACCATTTACCAATAAATAACAATCATGTGCAGTATCAAAACCTGCATTATTGTAATAATTTATTACTTTCATACTTGCTTTGCCATTACTTTTTTATTAACCAAACCATGTTTATGATGAGAAAACTACTATTAAGCTTATGCCTTATTTTAGGCGCATTTGTACTCAAGGCCCAACAAACCTATACTATAAAAGTTACAGATGCCAAAACTGGCAATCCTGTCAGCAACGCTTCTGTGACAGTACGATCCACCAAAAAAGGAGTCAGCTCTGGCAACGACGGCAACTACAGCATCCAGGCCAGGGCCAATGATGTACTGGAAATCACCAGCGTTGGATATAAAAAATCACTGGTTACCCTTTCAACTCAGCTAATGGTAACCGTTAGCCTGGAAGCAACATCGGTTGAATTGGAAGATGTAGTCGTTTTGGGTACCAGGGGTGTCGCAAGGGCGAAAACAGAAACGGCCGTTCCGGTTGATGTCATCAGGATCAACCAGGTCGGACTACCAACCGCAAAATCGGACCTCACATCTGTGTTGAATATGGCAGCACCTTCCTTCAATTACAATAAACAGAGCGGTGCCGATGGTGCCGATCATATTGACCTGGGAACCTTACGAGGACTGGGTCCTGATCAAACGCTCGTTCTGATCAATGGAAAAAGAAGACATCAAACTGCCTTTGTAGCCTTGTTTGGTACAAGAGGACGTGGTGCTTCGGGTTCTGACCTGAATGCCTTTCCACAATCTATCGTAGACAGGATCGAAATCCTTCGGGATGGTGCATCTGCGCAATATGGTTCCGATGCCATGGCAGGCGTGATCAACGTTGTGTTGAAAAAAGACGTAAATCATTTAACCGTTACCGGTGGATGGAGTGGATACTACGACACTAAATTCAACGCATACCAGCACAGGCGTTCGAATCAATACTATTCAAGTCACCCGGTTGATGGCGGTACAGTTAGCTTATCGCTAAACGATGGATTCAACCTTGGAAAAAACGGCGGGTTCATTAACCTTTCGGTTGACCTGCTGAACCAGGAAAAAACTTTCCGCCAGGCAGATACCATAAACTGGCAAAATGATAAAGATGCGCTGCCCTATATCAATGGAGGCCGCAGGGCTTTTGGTGACGGATCTGTAAAAACCGGCGGCGCCATGTACAATATGGAAATCCCCACCAGCGCCAGCAAGAAGACAACTTTTTATTCTTTTGGCGGATACAATTACAAAGCATCTGACGCTTACGCATACACGAGAAATTACAGTTCAAGACCAAACCGTTTCCCGGTAACGGCAGATGGCACCCTGGTTTTTGACACTTCTATCATGCGCATTGCCGATGATGGAGAGATCTATTACAACCCACGCATCCTTACGCACATCGAGGACATCTCTTTTGCAGCAGGTGTAAAAAGTAAAATCTGCAAAGACTGGAACTGGGACCTGAGCAATACTTTTGGAAGAAATGATTTCCATTTTTACGGAGATAAAACCTTCAATGCTTCACAGATACTGATCCCAGGCTCTATTCGCCAGACCCGTTTTGATGATGGCGGATTTAATTTCCTGCAGAATACCACCAACCTGGATGTGAGCAAATCATTCAGTACAGTGGCCAGTGGCTTAAACCTTGGTTTGGGCGCTGAATTCAGGTATGAGCGCTATTCTATCTACGAAGGTGAATTGGCATCATTTGAAAATTTTCACAAGGATCCTTTGTATTATCCAACTGCCGGCGATTTCTTAACTCCTGCATCCGGTTCACAAGGTTTCCCTGGATTTACACCGGAAGATGCCATCAAATCAGACAGGAACAACATCAGCTTATATGTGGATGCTGAATTGAATGCCACGAAAGAATGGTTGATGGATGGAGCTGTTCGATTTGAACATTATTCAGATTTTGGATCAGTAGCCACATTCAAATTTGCGACCAGGTATAAAATAACCAAAGATTTTAACCTACGCGGCTCCGTTAGTACCGGCTTCAGAGCTCCCTCCCTGCAGCAAATCAATTTCAGGAATAGCCTTACCTCTTTCAGTGGCGGAAAACTGGTGCAGTCGCTCATCTCCCGCAATGGAAGTGCACTCACACAGGCAGCGGGAATACCAAACCTGAAAGAAGAAACGTCTGTAAATGGAAGCATCGGTTTCTCCTGGAAGCCTATCAAAGGATTAACCATTACTGCTGATGGTTACATGGTAAAAGTAAAAGACAGGGTTGTATTATCCGGCCTGTTCAGTGCCGAAGATGCAACGCTTTCACCTGCTTTCTTAGCCCAGATCCCAGTAGGTGTTTCAACTGTTCAGTTTTTTGCAAATGCTGTTAATACTACCAACAGTGGTGTTGATATCGTGATTGATTATTCGAAGAGCTGGAACAAACAATCATTTAAAGCATTACTCGCTGGTAATTTCCAGAACATGACCATAAATGACATCCATGTTCCTTCAGCATTAAATGCAACAGAATTAAACCGTAAAACATTTTACAGCGACCGTGAAGTGGCTTTCCTGAAAGCTTCTGCGCCAAAAAATAAATTCAGTTTAAGCCTTGAATATAATTATAAAAAATGCGGCATTGGTACACACCTTACCTATTTCGGCGCCATCAAACTGATGGGCTTTGGAGATGCTACTACCGATAACCCGAATCAAACCGGCATCAACCCACAGGTACCCACAGACGCAGATGGAAATGTGTATGTACCCGAGATCTTCGACTTCAAAAGCAAGCTCGTGACCGATGTATTCATTTCTTATAAACTGACCAAAAAACTCAGCATCTTCGCTGGCGCCGATAACCTGTTCAACGTTCATCCCAACCTGGGCGTGAACCAACAGGCAAAAGGATGGTTTGGCGACAATGAATCCGGTGGTCCATGGGATTCTGTACAAATGGGATTCAATGGTCTGAGGCTGTTTGGAAAAGTGGCTTTAACTTTATAAGCGCTGCCAAAACATAAAATATTTTTACCTTAAGAGTTGGCAACGATGAAAGTTGCCAACTCTTTTTAATTTGTGATATATGAAAAAGAAAGTTTTTGTTTACCTGGTTGGATGCCTGTTGGCGATTTCATCGACCGCTCAAAATAAGATCGTGGTTTTTCAGTCAGATTTCGGTTTGAAAGACGGCGCTGTTTCTGCTATGAAAGGCGTGGCCATTGGGGTTTCAAATGAATTGAAACTTTTTGATCTTACCCACGAAATCCCCGCTTACAATACCTGGGAAGCAGCATACCGTCTCGAACAAACCATTTCATACTGGCCGGAAGGCACTGTATTTGTTTCGGTGGTGGATCCCGGGGTTGGTACCGCCAGGAAATCGGTGGTATTAAAAACAAAAACAGGACAATTCATTGTTACACCTGATAACGGAACCTTAACCCTGGTCGCAGCTTCTCAAGGCATTGCCGAGATGAGGGAAATTGATGAAGCTGTTAACCGCAGAAAGGGATCAGAAAAATCCTACACCTTTCATGGAAGGGATGTGTATGCGTTTACCGCTGCCAGGCTTGCTGCCGGGGCCATCAGCTTTGAACAGGTGGGTAAATTATTGCCTGCAGAAGTAGTGAACATTCCTTTCCAGGAAGCTAAGCTGGAAGGAAAAAAGATCAGGGGCACGATTGCTATACTTGATATACAATACGGTAACGTATGGACGAACATTTCTTCCGAACTCTTTAAAAGTCTCGGATTAAAACCCGGCGATAAAATGCATGTCCGCATGTATCATCAGCAAAAAAAGATCTATGAATCTGACATGCCATTTGCCGAAACCTTTGGCAGTGTACCCAAGGGAAAACCATTGGCTTACCTGAACAGCCTGCTACAGGTTTCCTTCGCCCTCAACCAGGCCAGTTTTTCAGCTGTGCATCATGTGTACAGCGGAAACGATTGGTGGGTGGAAATTGAAAAAAGATAACTTAAATAAAAAAGCATTATCGGGTAGCCAGCCACGTGAGTATGTTCTGGTTGAACATCAGTCCATGAAGTTGTAAGGAAATGGGTGACTTTTTATTCAGCACACATTGAGCTAAATATTCATTGCCTTTACAAATAACTGATTCAATCAGCAGGTGTTTACGGAAATCAACCCCGCCATCGCCAAACCATTTGAACATGGCTTCCTTGAAACTCCAGGCCAGTGTGAGAGCGCTTTCGGGAGAAATTTCATGTTGATCCTCAAACGCCCTGGTCAACATTAATTGTTCCTTCTCGGATAAAAATTTATCCTTGATCCTGCCAACTTTTTCCGAAATAATCTCAATGTCAACACCAACCCTGTTTACCTTACTTACCATCGCTGCAGCATAATCGCCGCAATGTGATATGGAAAAATGAAATGCTTCATTGGGTAGAAAAGGTTTCCGGGTATCGGCAATTTCGATGAGGGAAAGGGGGAAATCGCTGAACAGTTCAGTTAATAACATCCGGCCGGCGAGGTGTTGTAATCTTTTGTGCGGATGCGTGATCGTTTTTTGGAGGGGAACTTTAGCCAAAAAAAAATCCTCCGCTTCTGCAATATGCCAAACACCCAATCTCGTGTCTTCGTTGATATTTTGTTGATAAACCAAAGGCATATACCCGGGGAAACTGGTTAATTGAAAAATGAAAAAATTACTTTTACAAATTAACGAATAACGCCCTTACAAATGATATTAAGTGATAAAAGGATATTGGAAGAAATGGAAAAAGGCACAATAAAAATTGCTCCTTACGATCGCGAATGCCTTGGCAGCAACAGTTATGATGTTCACCTGGGTAAGTACCTCGCTACCTACGAACACGCCGAACTGGATGCCAAAAAACACAATACCATCGTACATTTCGAAATTCCCGATGATGGCATATTGTTATTGCCTCATATGTTTTACCTCGGCGTAACCCTTGAGTATACTGAAACTCATGCACATGTTCCTTTTCTGGAAGGTAAATCATCTACAGGCCGGCTTGGAATCGATATCCATGCAACAGCAGGCAAAGGTGATGTTGGTTTTTGCGGAAACTGGACATTAGAGATCTCGGTGAAACAACCAGTAAGGGTATATCATGGCATGCCAATAGGTCAATTGATCTACTTCCCTGTAGATGGAGAAATTGAGATCAAATACAACCAGAAAAAAAATGCAAAATACAGCGGGCAGCCCAACAGGCCTGTAGAAAGCATGATGTGGAAGAACCAGTTCTGATATCATTTATACAAACGGTAAAGCCAGCTTGCATTATCTGCTTTACTTTGTCTTATCAAAACAAATTCACCTAAATACCTTATTTGCGGGATCTTTTGCCTGTTATTGATCAGCCAGTTTGCAACTGCCCAGACAGAAGGATTCCTGTCCAATGAAGGTTCGGTTATCCATTACCGTACTTATGGCAAGGGCGATCCTTTATTGATCATCAATGGAGGCCCGGGCATGAACAGCAATGGTTTTGCGGCTTTGGCCGATTCGCTTTCATCTGATCGCATGGTGATCCTGTACGATCAGAGAGGTACAGGTCAGTCTACTTTACCAGAAATCAGTATTAAGACGATCAGCATGAAAAATATGCTGAACGATATCGAAGTTTTGCGAAAGGCCTTACACATCAATCAGTGGACCATCCTCGGTCATTCATTTGGCGGGATGCTGGCATCGTATTATGCATCCATCTATCCCGAACGGGTAAACGCTTTGATCCTTTCATCATCAGGTGGTATCGATCTCGAACTTTTACAATATGTAAACAGGAATATTCAGCAAAGATTATCTGCAAAAGACCGTCAATCGCTCGAATACTGGAACAATAAAATTGCTGAAGGTGATACCAGTCATGCAGCCAGGCTTCAGCGT
>Ga0116158_10004862_pt1 | contig 11419 bp, 9 predicted proteins | sample AD_UKC052_MetaG_FD_89883 | JGI IMG/M metagenome (GOLD analysis project Ga0116158, IMG submission 89883) | Active sludge microbial communities of municipal wastewater-treating anaerobic digesters from USA - AD_UKC052_MetaG | ecosystem: Engineered > Bioreactor > Anaerobic > Digestate | place: USA... | reverse complement strand
CAGCACGTAGTCGGCCGCCTGCTGGCCGGGGGCGGGCCATTCGGCGATGGCCAGGTTGCGGCCACGCTGCGGGCGTGCGCCGGACGCGTAGGTCAGGCGTTGGGAGTCGGCCTGCCAGCCGGCGCCGACGAGCTGGGCGTCGATCAGCCTCCGGGTGGCCGCTTCGTCCAACAGCACGCTGCGGGCGGCCTGGCCGGCGCGCTGCACAAACTGCTGCTGATCACCGGCACTGGCCTCGCGGTGCGCGCTCTGCAGCTGCGCATCGAACTGCGCCTGCAGTTGCGCGGCCCGGTGCTCGGCTTCCTCGGCCAGGGCCTGGTAGATGGCGGCCTCTTCCTGGGCGCGTGCGGCCAGAGTGCGTTCCTGTTCGGCCTGGGCCTGCTGCAGCCGGGCCAGCTCGGCATGCCGGGCCTGCACGGCCTGGGCGTCGCCCAGTTGCGATTGCAGGTCGGCCAACTGCTGCTGCAGCGTCAGCAGTTGCTGGCTGGGGTCATGCGGCAAGGTGAACGGGCCGGGCCGGAAGTCTGGGTCGCTGCCGAAGCTGCGGTGAAACCAGACCGCCAGCTCGCGCGCAACGCGCAAGGCATCCATGCCCTCACGGTGGGTGACTCTGTAACCCGCTTCATGGGCGGCCAGGTTGCCTGTGCGGCGCAGCAGGTGGAACAGGTCGCGCACTTGGGCATCCAGGCCAATGCGGGCATCGACCGCGCGCAGCAGTTCGGCCTGGGTGGGTTGTATCAATCGAACGCCCAATCGGGCGGCGATGTCCTGCGTGATGGCCTCGGCCAGCAGGCGCAGCTTGAGCACGCAGCTGGCGGGGTCGAACGGGAACACCCGCTCGGCGGTGGCGCCCAGGTCGGCCAGCAGCGGCGCGTGTTCGGACAGGAAGCTGAAGTTGCCGGGCGACTGCGTCATGGCGCCTTCTTGCGGCTGGTCTTTCTAGCGCGGGCGGGCGACGCAGGTTCAGACACGGCGTCCGTCGGTGCGCTCAGGGCGTAGAACTCATGCAGCTTGGCGGCTAGCAGCCGCTTGTCGGGCAGCTGCGTCTGGTACTGCGCCACGAGTGCCGGCGACAAGCTGCGGCTGAGTGCGTACTCCACCACCTCGCTGTCCTTGGACGCGCACAGCAGCACGCCGATCGCGGGGTTCTCGTGCGGCTTGCGCACATCGCGGTCCAGCGCTTCCAGGTAGAAGTTCAGCTTGCCCAGGTGCTCGGGCTGGAAGGCGGTGACCTTCAGTTCGATGGCGACCAGGCAGTTCAGGCCGCGGTGGAAGAACAGCAGGTCGAGGGCGAAGTCCTGGCCGCCGACCTGCACCGGATACTGCGAGCCGATGTAGCAGAAGTCGCGCCCCAGCTCGGTCAGGAAGCGGCCCAGGTTCTGCAGCAGGCCGCGGTGCAGGTCGGCTTCGGAGTGATCGTCGGGCAGCGCCAGGAAGTCCAGCTGGTAGACGTCGCGGAAGTGCTGCTCGGCCTGCGGCTGCAGTTGTCTCAACGCTGTTGAGAGTTTTGGTGGGTCGAGCACGGCACGCTCGAACAGGCCGCTGTCGATCTGGCGCGCCACCTCACGCACCTGCCAGCGCTGCTGCGCGGCCATGCGCAGGTAGAACTCGCGCTCTTCCGGCCGCTTGGTGCGGCTGAGGATGTGCAGGTGCGACGACCAGGGCAAAGCTCTCAACGGCGTTGAGAGTGCTGCCGGCGCCGGATAGGCCAGAAAGAACTGCCGCATACGCCAGAGGTTCTGGGCCGAGAACCCGCGCTGGCCAGGTTCACGCCGGGCGACATAGGCGGCCAGCTGGACCACCGTGCCTTGGGCCCAGCCATCGGCCTCGATCCTGAGGTGCAGGAACTGGCCGATGCGCCAGTAGAGGTCGATGAGCTCGGTGTTCACCGCTTGCGCAGTGCGCTGGCGCGCGGCGTGGATCAGGCCGACAACTTCGGCGAAGGCTGCCTCGACGCCTGCGCCGGCAGTCGCCCCATCGCCAGAGAGCGCTTCACGGACGGCACGGCGTCGCGCGCCAGGTGGGGCCTGACCGGTGGAAGTCTTGCGCGTGCCCACGCTGATGACCTTCAGGAAGTCGGGGGCAGTTGAACTGCCATGGCCTGTTCGGCGGCAATCGCCAAGATGTCGTCTGGCGAAGGCTTGTCCCAGTCATCGCCCAAAACACGGATGCCATAGAACTTGGTGAACCCCGCCAGCACCATGCGGTGCTGCCACCCCGAGATATCCAGGCGTTTGAGCAGCTGAAGTTGTCCAGTCGCCTTGAGCTCTTGTCGAAACGCGTCCATGTGCTCTTGTTGATCGGCCTGCGCAAGCTCTTGAAAGCCCTTGCGCAACCGATCCTTCCGCCGACGCAGCCATTCGTCGGTCCAGGCTGCGCGGTGCTTCTGCAGGCTCTCGTTGCTGACGATGGGCTCGGCGACTGCCTGCGGCTCTGGCGCCAGCTTGGCCGCCCGTGCGACATTCGCCCGCAACCAACTGCCTGGCTTAAGGACCGCCCCCACCTTCTCGCTCGGCATCTTCAGCCGCTTCTCTAATTCATCCAGGCCCGCGGCCAGCTGTGCCGGCCCGTGCCGCTGAATCAGTTCTTCGGCCTCGCCCTGCTTGACGCCTGCTTGCAAGGCCCGCCCGATGAGGGGCAGGTCATCGACCACCAGATTGGCCAGAGGAACGGGCTGCCTGCGGATGGGCATGTCGCCCTTGGCATGCACCTCGAACTGGATCTCGGCGATGGTGCGGTTGTCCTTCTCCTTGTATTCGATGGGCCCGCGCACTTCGATGTTGGTGCAAGCGTTGATCTCGGCAATGGCCTTGTGCAGCACGTCCCGCTTGAAGAAGCGATATTCGGCCTTGGCGTTGTCACTGTGGACACCGGTGAGCACTGGCCGCCACCAGCGCCAATGCTGGCGCGCCGTCAAGTGCCCAGGGTTGTCGACATACCGGGCACAGATTTCATACAGCGCCATCGCTGCATGCGTCGACAGCTGGGTGATGGCCTCCAGCGAGAGGCGTGCATAGCGGTCGGGGCTCAGCAACTGCGCACGCACCTTCGAGTCGTATCGCCAGCGGACGGTGACGGCGCCGGTCCGCTTGTCCTTGGTGGTACCTGCCCCGCTCAACAGGTTGCAGGCGTCCCAGGTTTCAATCTCGCCGTTCGTCGGGCTCTGCCATTCGACGGTGGTCGACATCAGCTCGCGCAGGATCTTCCGGATGGGCGCTGTGTCGTTGCTGTTGTAGCCCGCGTCGTCGACGATTTCGTACAGACGCGCTTGGTACTCATCCTGTTCGCCAGTCTCCTGTGCCCTGTGCAGCAGCACGTTGAACAGGCGCCGGCCCAGCTGTGAGATTCGCCGTCCGCCAGGGACGGGCATCAACGCAATGGCATTGACGTGCTTGAGCAGGTGCTCGTCGTCAACTTCAATCGGAAAGAGGCGACCTTGATCCGGCATGCGAAATCATAGCAGCGTGTGTGAGCTTCGCACCACAACGGTTCTCACGTTCGAAAGCTGGGTTATGAGTCCTGTAGCGCCTCACGTGAAAGAGGGGCCTCTGGCGGCACGCTTTGCTCGCCGAACGCTTCGCTGAACTGGTGTAGGAAATTCATGCCCGCTTTGAGCCGCTGGCGTACCAGGCGACAGACTCCGTGGTGCCTGGGAGAGGTCACCATGGCGCGAGGGGCCTCACTGGGAGCCTTGTGTGAGTGGACACAGGGGTGAGCGCGGAGAACCCCATCATCCCCGTGTCCACTCACTCATGCCCCTGTCACAACTCACGTTCAGTCCTATGGGAGCTCACGTTGAGCCCTGTACCGCCTCACAGATACCCCCGTAGCTCCTCACGTATCCTGCTTCAACTGCTTGTCAGCATTGAAGATTTCCATTCGCAAAGGGTTTGAATGGGTTTTGAGGTTTTGAAGTATTTCAAACACCGCAAAGGCTCTTGAAGACGCCAACCAACCCACTGGCGGCTGCTCAGCCGGCGTTCGAGGTGTGCAGGTGCCGCAAGCACAAAGAAAGTCGCTAGTGAACGCCTCAATTTTTTGCTTTACTGGAGAAAGCTAGCACAATCGAAGCATCTCAGCACTACGCCGCTTTAACGGCTACGACGATGAATCAAGAGCTGATGCTTGAGCCACAGTCCTTGTCGGACATCATGGAGCAGGCAGATCGCGCGGGCTACCTGATGTCGGAGGTCCGCGGAGCCATCTTGGCACCTGCCAGGCGCAAAACCACGCCGACCTTCAACGCGACTCAGTTGGCAGCTCTGTGCGACGTTGATCGGAGCCAGGTCGTCTACCGACTCAGCAAGAATGACCTGCCGGCGGGCAAGATCAACCAAAGCGGCAATCGACGCGAGTTCACGCTGGAAGAGACCCAGGCGTGGGTCCGAGAGTATCGGGTGAAGCGCTTGCGACCAAAGGGGGCGGAAGCAATCTGCATCTCGGTCGCCAACTTCAAGGGTGGGGTTGGCAAGACGACCACCGCCATGAGCTTGGCACAGGGTCTATCGCTCAAGGGCCATCGGGTCTTGTTGATCGACTGTGATCCTCAGGGGTCGCTGACAACCCTCTTCGGCATCATGCCGGACACAGAAGTGGATGAATCGCAGACGATTCTTCCAGTATGCCTGGGGCAAGAGGCGAGCATTGAGCCAGCAATCCAGAAAACATACTGGAACAATCTAGACTTGGTCTGTGCGGCTCCCCTGCTCTTTGCAGCAGAGTTCGGGCTGCCCGCCCGACAGATGCGCGAGGAAGGATTCGAGTTCTGGAACGCGTTGAACATCGCGCTGGACGATGTGCGGGAGCGGTACGACGTGATCATCCTTGACACCCCCCCTGCCCTGTCTTACGTCACGATCAATGCATTGATGGCGAGCGATGGCATCCTGATGCCGCTGCCGCCGAATGCACTCGATGCGGCGTCCGCCGCGCAGTTCTGGCGCTTGTTTTCCGATCTCACAGGTGATTTGGTCATGCACCGTGGCGTCAGCAAGGAATTCGACTTTGTCCGGGTGCTGCTCACTCGGGTTGACAGTCAGGACTCGACCGCTGCAGTGGTGCGCGAGTGGATCGGCAAGACCTACGAAGGCAAGGTTCTTCCAGCAGAGATCCCGAAAACCACGGTGGCCTCCTCCAGTGCTGCCGAGTTCGGAACTGTCTACGACATCAGCCGATACGAGGGGAACCAGCGTACGTACAAGCGCGCACTTGATGCTTACGACAAGGTCACCGAGTTGCTCGAAGAGATCATTCGAGCATCCTGGCGCAGGCATCTGGCCGCTTGAGGAGAAGAGAATTGGTCAAGAAGGCAGCATTGAAAACGGCTGGCATCAGCATGGCCGGCTTCCAACCCAGAGCCAAGGTGTTTGACGGTCAAACACCGGAACCGACCGCTTCGACACCCGATGCCACCAGAGAGCATGGGCGGCCGTTCACCGGCGTAGGCAGTGTGATGGCAGCAATCACACGCGAGGCCGAGATCTCGCAGGAATTGATCGGTGCCCAAGCCAAGCTCCAGCAGGCGACCGTGAAGTTGGCGGAGTACGAGGGTGCCGACTTGGTCAGGGCATTGGATCCGAAGGCTGTGCGTAGGAGCCAATGGGCAAATCGCGCAGAGGCGGAGTTCAGCACGCCAGAGTTTCTGTTGCTGAAAGATGAAATTGCCAACGCAGGCGGCAATGTTCAGCCCATTAAGGTGAGGGCGCTGGAGGGAGCCCCGACGGTGTTTGACGGTCAAACACCTACCCATGAGATCGTCTTCGGGCACCGTCGCCACCAGGCCTGCCTGGAGTTGGGCCTGGCAGTCAACGCGATCGTGGTCGAGCGCATGGATGACAAGTCCATGTTCGAGGCCATGGACAGGGAAAACCGAGGCCGGAAGAACCTGAGTGCTTGGGAGCAGGGCCGTATGTACGACCAGGCGATCAAGCAAGGGCTCTACCCAAGCTTGCGCCGCCTGTCGGAAAGCCTAGGCGTGAATTTGTCTGACGCGTCCCGTGCTGTTCACTTAGCCAAGCTGCCCAAGGAGGTCATTGCCGCCTTCAACTCGCCGCTCGATCTTCAAGTGCGATGGGCCAAGCCACTGGTCGATGCTTTGCAACGGGATCCAGACGGCGTGCTGAAGCGTGCACGCAAGTGCGCGTTGCAGACCGCGCCTAGGGGCCCAGCCGAGGTTTTCGCTCAGTTGGTCGGCTCGGAGTCAAAACCCGCTCTGCATGACGTAGTCATCGCCAATGGAAAGCAGCGACTCGCAATCCTGCGCTTGGCGTCGAACGGCAAGGCAACCATTGAGTTCGAAGCGGGTGTGCTGACGGATGACCGCCGGGGTCCTTTGGCCCAGGTGCTGAAGGACTTCTTGTTGGGGTCAAAGCCAAACTGAAGGCATTGCCATAGGTGTCTTGCCGGGCGGGGGCGGATGGTTGGTCACTCAACCCGCATGGCTAGGGCGCCAGGGTGGCCTATGGGGCATTGAATGCCGCCTGAAGCTGGTGATGACTGCGCGCCTTCTCGCTGCGCACGTAGATCGATGTGGTGGTCAGTTCGGCCAGGCGCATGCCCGCCATCGAGCCGAACTCCAGCAAGAAGTGCAGTCGGTGCAGGGCAGGGGAGGGCGCTGGGCAGGCCCGTCGTGCGCAACGACTGCACGACCTCATTTGTCGCAGCTTCCTGGGTGACGACGGATTGGCGCGCCGTGTCGGCGAAGGCTTCGACGAGGTGTTCACGGGGTCGGAGGCGCCCAAGGCGCTAGTGTTTCCTGGGCCCTCAGTCGCAGTACGGTCTTCGTGACGGCCCACGACGACCGGCTACAGCCCTGGAGCCCCGGGTGCTAAGCCGTCTCGTTACCGCCAAACGCTCGGTCCATGGCTGCCTGCAGTCGCTCCAGCTGCGCCCGGCTGTAGCGGCTCGTCGTACGCGGATCGGCGTGGCCAAGCTGGCGTTGCACGACCTCCAGCGGCACGTCACGCTCGACCGCGCGGGTACCGAAGGTGTGCCGCAGCCAGTGCGGCGAGGCCCGCAAAGCCAGCTCCCTGTCGCGGCCCTGCAGCGGGCTGGCGTCGATGGCACGATGCAGCCAGACCTTCACCGTCTTGTACAGCGCCGAGTAGGTGACGGTCTCCATGGGATCGGCGGTGCTGGCCAGCAGCGGCGCTTCCTCCGGGGCGCGTTCGATGGAAGGCAGTTGCCGTGCGGCCAGATAGGCTTCCAGCGCCTGCCGAGCCTGCTCCGGCACAGCCACCACCCGCGTCTTGTCACCCTTGCCGTGCACCGCCATGACCCAGCCGCCCCGGTGACGACGCAGCTGCGCCAGCCGGGCGCTCACCAGCTCGGCCGAACGCAGGCCAGTGGCCTCGACAAAGCGCAGGATGAACTGCATGCGAGCCCGGGCAGGGGAGGGTGGTTCAGCGTCGATCATGCCCAGGATGGCGGCCCACGCCTCCGGGGTGAAGGCCCGGGTGTCGAGTTGCTCAGCCGCGCGCTCCTGGGTGTCGCCGATCTTCCGGTTGATCAGCGCCCAAGGGTTGCGAGGCAGATATCCGGCCGCCACCAGCCAGTCGAAAAAGCTCGCCAGCACGATCAACGACAGGCGCCGACTGCCCACCGACAGTGGCCCCCGGAAGGGCGCCCAGCCATCGGCCAGCGGCTGCGCCTTGGCGCGCGAGATCCACGCTGGCGGCACGTGCTCCAGGAACGCGGCGTAGCCACGGCAGTCGTCGACCGTCATCGTGCGCAGGCCCCGGGCGCGCTCCAAGTGCAGCCAGAGAAGCAACCGCCTGGCCTCACGCCGGTAGCTGCGGGCGGTGGCCTCAGAGCCCGCGCGGGCGTCGATCCAGCTTTCCATGGCATCCGCGTCGGTGCGTGCGGCCAGCAGAGCGCCTTCAGGGGCTTGCGCAGGCGCCTGAATGGCATGCGGGCTGCTCGTGGCGCGAGGCAGGGCAGGGGAGGGCGCCAGGGCAGCGCTCGGCGGGCTGGAAGAGGGGGCAGCGGTGGATGACGCCTCGCTCAGCGCAACTGCTGCGCCGGCCAGCGCAAAACTCGACCGCGCGCCGCGCCCGCCTCCCGGCGCCGGTGGCGACCAGGCGGGCAACAACACCTTCAGGAACGCGGCGATGCGGGCCGCCTTGCCGGCGCCGACGGCAGGGATGGCCTGCCACCAGCGCCCGCGCAGCGCGATGCGCTCGGCCAGGTCGCTCAGCAGCAGCAGCCCGACGCTGCCCAGGCGCTGACTGGTCACCGGATCGAACCAGGTGTCGATGCGGTCGTGCGGCGCGGCTGCGACCGCGCTCGAGGTCTCCAGTGTGCGCAGCAGCTGCAGCTGGCGCTCGCGCAGGCGGTACCGGCGCTGCGCCCGCTTGTCGACCGGGAAAGCCTCCTCGTAGAACTCGCGGGCTTCCGCTTCGCTCCAGTCGTGCAGCTCGCGTTCAACGATGAACTCCTCCAGCGACGGTCGGGCACCGGATTGTGCAGCGCCCGCACCGGTGGTGGCGGGCACGCCGATGACCAGACCGATGAGGCGCCAGTCACGCTGACCGACGCGCCGGGCGAGGGCGCGGACGGTGTCGATGGCTGCGGCATGCGCCGAGCGTGCCTGCAAGCCATGGTCAATGCCCAGGTACCGCGCCGCGGCCTCGGCAACGCTCAAACCCTCGGAGACAGCGCGCAGGTGGGCGAAGTGATGCCGGCCGACTTGGAGAACTCGATCAGCGCCACGCTTGCCCAGCTGGCGCCTGCTTGGGCTGTTCTCAGGTCGCGCGCCTTGCGCCGAAGCCGCGGCATGGGCGTCGAGAACGGCGTCCGGAAGAGCGGTCGGCGGCGCGTAAGTCCTTGTCGGCACTGGGGAACGGGAGAGGGCAGGGCGGGGGCCCCTTTTCTCCGTGGATTTCTAAGCTACAGATTATCAGCGTAATCTGTAGCTATGGAAGCTTGCAGATCGGCATCGCCACCGAATGGGGGCAGCGGGTAGGGCACGCCACGCTTGCAGATCAGGGCAGGGCGCCGCAGGGCCGCGCACGGAGCCCACGCGTCGTGAAAAGGAGGTTCATCGGGCTACAAAGCTGACCTCGAAGGCCTGTCGGTGCTTCTACGGCCCCGAGCACCGGGCACGCCTGAAAGGAGGCGCAGCACTTGCGCGGCTGGTGCGCATGCCGTTTCACCGGGGCATGTTGTCCACCGTGCCGGTGGATAAGCATGTGCACGAGCCCAGGGCAGGGCGCTGCAGGCCGCGCCGATCCTCGCTGTCAAGACCGGTGCTGCTTTTGCAGGCACCACCACCGTGACGAGTCGACGTGGGGTGAGCCGCAGCAGTCTTGTCAGCCTGCGGTCGATTGAACTCGTTGAGCCGTTCCATTTGTCGCGGCGCCACCCGTCCGATGTGCCATGTCACCTCATGACGAGTGAACGAGTTGTTCCCTCAAACGGAGAGCACTTGCTGCATTTATTTCGTTTGCGGCGTACCATGCCGAAAAGACAACAGTGATGAACCGCCGCTGCGACCTCCTCGCACGGCCAACGAATCATCCCGGAGAGCACCATGCGCACCCTCGAACGAGCCCGCCAAGTCACACCGCCCGCCATGTCCGCGAAGGACATCGAGATGGCTCGCGTGGCTCAGCGCTGCATCATGGAAGCGCTGGACCACTCGCGCGCCGCGGCCATCACGCTGACCACCGACAGCGGTGAACACCCCACCGTCGACCTGCCGCCCGCAGCGTTGAAGCTGATTGGCCAATTGCTTGGCGTCATGAGCGAGGGACGACCGATCACGTTGGTGCCATCGAGCCAGGAACTCAGCACCGTCGAGGCGGCCCACTTCCTCAACGTGTCCCGGCCGTTCGTCGTCAAGGAGATCGATGCGGGCCGACTGGCGCATCGACTGGTCGGTACGCACCGGCGAGTCGCCTTCGAGGACCTGATCGCCTACGCCCGCAAGATGCGCGAGCAGCAGGAGTCCGCGCTCGAACGCATGGCCGAGAACGCGCGCGAAATGGGGCTGGACTACTGACGTGGCTGGCCATGCCCGCTACACGGCACTGTTGGATGCGTGCGTGCTGTATCCGCTGGCCATGGCCGACGCGCTGATGAGCCTGGCCACCACGGGGCTGTTCGCAGCCAAATGGACGACCCGCATCGAAGCCGAGTGGATCCGGTCACTGGAGGAAAACAGGCCCGACCTTCTAGGGCGGCTGCTGTACCGCCGCGACCAGATGCGGGATGCGGTGCCGGACTGGGAGGTGGACGAACGCGCCTGGACCGTCTGCGCGCGCGGGTTGGTGTTGCCCGACCCCGATGATGTTCACGTGCTAGGAGCCGCGTTGGCGGGGCACGCCGACTGCATCGTCACAGCCAATCTGAAGGACTTTCCCGCAGACGTCGTGGTGCCCTTGGGGATCGAGGTGATCCACCCTGACCAGTTCATCGTGGCGCAGTGGGGTCTGGACCAGTTGGTGGCCGTGGCGGCCTTCAAGCGCATGCGGGCACGGTGGAAGAAGCCTGAAGCCAGCGCGGAGGACTTTGCCGCCGCGATGGAGCGAGGGGGACTGCCCGCCACGGCACAACGCCTGCGTGAGGCTGCTGAGCTCATCTAGTTGTGGCCCGTGCTCGTCGGTTGCCGACGGCAGGGTGGACGACTATTTCGCTGAATGGCGAACGCGAGAGTCCTGTCCGGCAGGTGTGACAAGATGCGTCGGATGAGGGGTCTTGATTTGCCGCAATGGCGCATCGACAGACCACCAAGGGGAGGGCCCTCGACGGCCCGCAGTGCAAGCTCGGTCTGCAGGGTGGCGCGCCATGTCGGAATCAGGTCCTGAAGTCGATGGGTCATGCCCCGACAAGCGTCTGCGCGTTGAAGCCACGCTGATCGCCAAGCTCAACCTTGCGGATTTCCAGAACGCGGTGCCGATGCTCAGGGAACTGCGCATCGTCAACGACACGACTCTGGCCGCCCAGGACCTTGAACTGCGCATTGCCTCGGAGCCCGGCTTCCTCAAGCCGAAGACCTGGCGGATCGATGCGGTGGCGGCCGGCGACAGCTGCCGAATCCCCGATCTGGATGTCCAACTCGACGGCGCGCTGCTGACACGGCTGACCGAGGCGGAGCAAGCCGTGGTCACCCTGACCTTGCACCAGCGTGGTGGCGATGCGCCCGACCGGGCCCGGTTCGAGCGCACGGTCGAGCTGCTGCCGCGCAACCAGTGGGGTGGCTTGTCCCATCTGCCGGACCTGGTGGCGGCCTTTGTGCAGCCCAACGAGCCCGCCGTGGAGCGGCTGCTCAAGCAGGCCGCCGAGGTTCTCCGCAAGAACGGCAGGAGCGCGGCGCTGGACGGCTACAAGGGTGGCAGCAAGCGTGCCTGGGAGCTGAGCTCGGCCATCTGGAGCGCGGTCGCCGCGATGGGCCTGGACTACGCGCTGCCGCCCGCCAGCT
>Ga0116158_10004851_pt1 | contig 11426 bp, 4 predicted proteins | sample AD_UKC052_MetaG_FD_89883 | JGI IMG/M metagenome (GOLD analysis project Ga0116158, IMG submission 89883) | Active sludge microbial communities of municipal wastewater-treating anaerobic digesters from USA - AD_UKC052_MetaG | ecosystem: Engineered > Bioreactor > Anaerobic > Digestate | place: USA... | reverse complement strand
CTGCCCGTCAATTTTTTGGTGATGCCGATCCAATTGGCCAAATCCTGCGCATTGACACCAATGAATGTGTAGTTCAGGCCATCATCAAAGACGCGCCACTCAACTCCAGTTTCAAGTTTAACCTCTTGCTGCCGCTGAAATTGTATTTGGGCGATCCCAACAACTTCTCCAATTCCAATAGCTGGGGCAATTTTAACTTCAACGCCTACGCCCGCCTGCGCCCTGACACCGATGCCAAAAAACTGGGCCAGAAAATCACCCGAATTTTACGCAAAGAAAAAAACGACAGCACCATTGTCGCTACCATCGAACCGCTGACGGAAATGCGTTTCGACCAGTCTGTTATGTCTGGTGATGAGGCCACCACCGACTTCAGCACCATCCGCATTTTTTTCATCATTGGTTTGCTGATCCTGATTGTCGCCTGCATCAACTACGTCAATTTATCCATTGCACGCACCAGCAAACGCAGCAAGGAAATTGGCATGCAAAAAATCTTGGGCGCAAGTAAAAAACAAGTATTCAGCCAGTTTATGCTGGAATCGGCAGCCATGTGTGTAGTGGCTCTGGTCGGCACTTTACTGATGGCTCGCCTGAGTATGCCCATGTTCAATCAGCTCACTGGCGAACAATTCAAACTCCAGCTGTTGGATGGAAGTTTGTGGAAAATCATCCTGATTGTACTTACCTTGGTCATCCTGCTAACCGGAGTTTATCCGGCGCTACTGCTCTCTTCTTTCCAACCCATCAGCATCATGAAGGGCAGTGGGTTTTTGAGCAAACACAAAACGGGGTTCTGGAAGGGTTTGGCAGTGCTGCAATTTGCCATTTCGGTGGGTTTGATTGTCAGTACACTGACCATTTACCAGCAATTGCAGTTTGTGCGCAATAAAAACCTGGGCTTTGATCGCGAATATGTCATGCGGCTGAATTTCCCTTGGCAGATGATGAGAGATCTGGCAGGTAAAGGAACAGTTGAACGTATGGCCCGCGAAATTGAAAATAATCCTGCCGTGAGTGGCATCAGCATGGCTTCCGCCGACATTGTCAATCATGGCTCCAGCAGCAGTGGCAACTTTGAATGGGAGGGCCGTAAAGAAAATGAAAATCCAACCTTTGCTCCTTTTTCGGCTGATGCCAATTTTCAAAAAATATTCGGTTTAAAATTGGTAGAAGGCCGCTGGTTTGAAGAAAGCAACAAAGCTGATGAAAGCAATTTTGTGCTCAATGAAACTGCGGTTAAAATTTGTAATTTAAAATCTCCGGTAGTTGGCCAACGCTTTGAAGGCAATGGCATCAAAGGGCAAATCATTGGGGTGGTCAAAGACTTCCACCTGCGCGATATGCACGAAAAAATCCCCCCCGTAGTGATCAACGGTGATCCAAGCTGGCGGACAACTTTATACGTCAAAACCAGCGGTGCCAACGCCAGTAAAGTGGTTGATTTGGCGGGTGGCCTCTGGCAGAGCAATATTCCCAATCGCATTTTTGAATACCATTTCCTCGATGACGAATTTGAAAAGTTATACGAAAAAGACCAGCGCACGGCCTTGATGTTTAACATATTTTCGGTAATTGCCATCTTGATTTCCTGCTTGGGATTGTTTGCGCTGGCCGCATTTACCGCTGAGCGTCGCACCAAAGAGATTGGTGTACGCAAAGTATTGGGTGCTTCGGTGTCTGGCATCATTGCCTTGCTCTCCAAAGATTTTGTGATCATGGTCTGTATTGGCATTGTTATTGCCTCTCCCCTAGCCTGGTACGTGATGCAACAATGGCTGCAAAATTTTGCCTATCGCATTGATATGCAGTGGTGGTTCTTCGTGGTTGCTGGGTTGATGGCAATGGGCATTGCGCTGCTCACGGTGAGCATTCAAGCACTTCGAGCGGCCTTGGTCAATCCGGTACAGTCCTTGAAGTCTGAATAAAGCTTTTATAACTTCAGAACCTAATTCTCATGGCAAACAACCCTATAAAGCTGGCTTTCAAAAGCTTGCAACGCAACCGCCTTGTGGCTGGAATTAACCTTCTCGGCCTCGCTTTGGGGTTTGCAGTGTGTACTTTGATTCTGTTGATGGTGCTACACGAACGGGATTTTGATCGTTTCCACACCCGTTATGAGCGGATTTATCGAGTCAATACTACGTCACGATACGAGGGTACTGCGGAAAGCACAGGGCCATTCAGTAGTTATCCCATGGGGCCATTTTTAGCCAATACCTTTGAAAAAGAAGTAGAAAATTATACCCGCCTGGCACCAATTGATCAAAATTTTGTACTGAGCTACAAGGGCATTCCCAATACCATCGGGCAGGTTTTTGCGGTGGATACTTCTTTTTTTAGTGTGTTCGATTTTCCTTTATTGGTGGGTAATCCACGTACCGCATTAGCGGATGAGCGCAACGTTATACTGAGCAAACAAAAAGCCGAAGAAATTTTTGGGCATACCGATGTTGTGGGTAAGGTATTGACCAAAACCTACGCCAACCCTTACCAGAACAACCAGGATACGGTAGAAAATTTTACGGTCAGCGGGGTTTTGGCCGAAATTCCGGCACAATCTCACTTGCAATTCGATTTGTTGTTCCACATCAAACGTCTGCCATTTTGGGCCGTCTGGGACCCAAACATGGTCAACAATTGGCATGCCCAGGCCACCTTGACCTATGTATGTATGCGCAACGACAAAGTGAACGTTGCGGCATTGCAGAAAAAAATTCCTGAAAAACTAAAAGCCCGGATGGCTCAATCCGAGAACATTGCCCTCAGTTTGCAAGCGCTCAAAGACGTGCACATGCGTTCGGGCAAACTACAAGATGGGGAATCCACCAACCACGCCAAATTCGACGAAGCTTATTTGTTGATTTTTGGGGCCATAGGTTTGTTTATCCTCTTCATTGCTTGCATCAATTATTCCAACCTTTCCACCATCATAGCTGGCCGCAGAGGGCGCGAAATTGCGGTGCGCAAAACCATAGGAGCGTCCCAACAATCCATTGTTTTCCAGTTTTTAAATGAATCCTTCCTGATGACGGGCCTTGCCCTCGCGCTTTCCGTGGGGATTGTTTTTATGCTGAGGCCGCTGCTTGCTGGTGTTGATTATCCGGTGTCTGCTTTGCACTACTTGTCAACTCCGGGTTTTGGTTTGGCCATTTTGGCGGCCATTTTCGTATTGGGCATCATTTCTGGCGCTTACCCAGCTTTTGTCGTGTCTCGTTTTTTGCCCGTAAAAATATTCCGTGGCAGCAAAGGGTTGGAAATGCGGCGCAGCAAATTGATCCCCGCTTTGGTGGTGCTTCAATTCACGGCGGCCATCGTGTTGGTGGTTTGTACGCTGGTGTCTTCACGTCAGCTTAATTTTGTGCTCAAAAGCGACATGGGTTATGCGACTGATCAAATTTTGGTGGCCGACCTGGGCATGTCCAATATTTTTAAAAGTCAGGTTTTGAAGGAAGAGTTGGAAAAAATTCCGGGCGTTGAAGAGGTTGCTTTATCAGATCAGACCCTCGGCGTTGGTTTGATGCAAAATGGCATTAACTACGTCAATAAAAAAGGAAAACTGGAGCACCTCGCCCTACCTCGCATCGCAGTAGACCAGAATTTTATGGATTTTTACCAAATGAAACTGGTGGCAGGCAAAGGCATCAGCGCCGAAGGCCCAGCCAAAGGCAACGAATACCTGATCAACGAAACCCTGGCACGAAAACTGGGTTGGACGGCTCAAGAAGCCATTGGCAAACAAATGCGCTACGCTGAAATGGCCGATATGGGGCAAATTGTAGGGGTAGTCAAAGATTTTCATTTCAACAACCTCTACCAGAATATCGAGCCATTGTGCATGCGTGCCAGCAATTGGACTACAGCCATTAGTGTAAAAGTAGCCACCAATGACCTTTCCAAAAACCTGAGCAGCATTACCAATGCATGGCAAAAAGTCATCCCCGACAAACCTTTCAATTACCAGTTCATGGATGATCGGTTTGCCATGGTTTATGCCGCCGAAAGTCGCTTGAATCGCCTGACACAATTGGGGTCAGCCTTGGCCATCTTTATCGCCTGTTTGGGTTTGTTTGGCTTGGCCACTTACGCCGTAGAACGCCGCACCAAGGAAATTGGCATTCGCAAAGTGATGGGCGCCAGCATCAGCAGCATTACCAGTTTGCTTTCACGCGAGTTCATCCGTCTGGTATTGATTGCCACCTTGATTGCCGGGCCCATTGCCTGGTACATCTCCGAACAATGGCTACAAAACTTCAGCTACCGCATCACCCCTCAGTGGTGGATGTTTTTGATTGCCGGTTTGGGCGCAGCCTTATTGGCTTTTTTGACCATCAGTGTACAAAGTGTCCGAGCTGCCACGAGCGACCCGGTGAAGTCACTGCGCAACGAATGATCTATTCTTAATGCTCAAAACACACGTTCTATGCTTTCGAACTACCTAAAAATAGCCATTCGTAACCTGATGAAGAACAAGCTCTTTACGGGCTTGAATTTATTGGGCTTAGCCCTGGGTATTGCCGTAGCGCTATTGTTGCTGGTTTTTGTCAAAGAAGAATTGTCTTTTGACCGCTACCACAGCAATGTAGACCACATTTACCGGGGCATAGTGGAAGTGGATTTAGGAGACATCAAAGAGACTTGGTCTGCTTATCCCAACATCGTGGGGCCAACCATGAAAAACGAAGTGACGGGTATTGAAGAGCAGATGCGCATGTGGGAACACAACTTTGGTGAACCCGCTTTTGTCAATGCCGGGGATAAAAATTTTGTCCAGAAGAATTTCTGTTGGGCGGATTCTTCGATCCTGAAGATTTTCGATGTGAAATTGCTGGATGGAGACCCCAACACGGCTTTAAATGGACCCGGTAAGGTTATTTTGAGTAAAAGTGTCGCCGAAAAATACTTCCAAGGCGAAGATCCAATCGGGTTAGCCATCAAAATCGACAATGCCTTAACCCTTGACGTAACCGGGGTATACGCCGATTTTCCGCAAAATTCTACGCTGGATGCCGAAGTCATCGGCTCTTTTCCCAGCGTGGCCTGGACGGTTAGAGACATGAGTTGGAGCAACGCCAGCTTTGAAACTTTCTTTTTGTTGCGTCCTGGGGCAGATCCAAAAATCATTGAACAACAGTTTGCCAAAGTTTATACCAAATACGTACCCAAAGAAAACCAGTGGCTGAAATTTGGACTACAACCCATGAAAGATGTTCACTTGCAGTCTGCCAATATTGGGCAATCTTACAGCGACCGCATTGGTGATCCGCAACAAGTGCGCATTTTGATCATCCTGGCCATAATTATCCTGATTATCGCTTGTATCAATTACATGAACCTGGCTACTGCCCGCTCACAGCAGCGTTACCGCGAGGTGGGGATCACTAAAACAGTAGGGGCTACCCGGGGACAACTGGCCCGGCGATTTTACCTGGAAACAGCAGTCTTAGTAGTCATTGCATTGGCTTTGGGCATTGGTATATTACTGGCATTTTTGCCCCTCTTCAATCAACTGGCAGGCAAACAATTTGGAATACTGGATGTACTCTCTCCCACTGTATTAATTGGACTGGGTTTAATTGGATTGATCGTTACGCTGGTAGCAGGTTCCTACCCTGCGTTGATGTTGTCTGCTTTCAATCCCAAAAATTTGCTACAAACTGCATTTCGCCAAAAATCATCCGCCGGAATTTTGCGCCGCTCCTTGGTGGTGGTTCAGTTTTCCGCTTCGATCATTTTGATGATTTGTACCGTGCTTTTTTTTCAACAACTCAACTTTATCCAACAACAAAATTTGGGTTATAAACCCGAGCAAGTGGTAGCCATCAACATAGCAGCTGCCGAAACCACTGACCAAGTCAATGCCTTTAACAGTGCGTGTAAAGCATTAAGCAGCGTTAGTGAAATAACCTGTGCACAAACCTTTCCTGGTGAAAGTGCCAGTGGCAGATCGATCGCAAGGTCTCAAAACCTTAAGCAAACCCTTCCCGTACAAACCAACCATGCCAATGCCGAAATCCTGGACGTGTTGGACATCAAACTCCTGGCTGGAAAAACCATTCCTATTGCCGAAAAAACGCAGGATGACACTACCGTTCAGGTGATTGTCAATAAAGTGATTACCGACTTTTTGGGGTATACCCCTGAGGAAGCCATTGGCAAAAAAGCGATCGACCTGTTTGGGTACAGTCGGGCGGAAATTGTCGGCGTGATGGACAATTTTCATTTTGACAATTTCCACCAACCCATCGGTGGATATGTGTTTCACAACGCTTTATCGGAACCGCGCACTTACAGCCTGATCAAATTAAATACCAGCAATTTGTCAGCAAGTATGCGCCAAATTGAAGAAACATTCAACCGCGTTTTGCCCACTTCGGCATTTGACTATACTTTCCTCGATGATCACCTCAACACTTTGTACCGACGTGAGCAGCGTACCGCTTCGGTCGTGTTGGTATTCTCTTGCCTAGCTATTCTAATTGCCTGTTTGGGTCTATTTGGTCTAGCCGCCTTCACGGCAGAGCAACGTACCAAAGAGATTGGGGTGCGCAAGGTTTTGGGTGCCACGATTGGCAGTATCGTAAGTTTACTTTCTCGTGATTTTCTTCGTCTGGTAATGATTTCAGTAGTAATCGCCACTCCTGTAGCCTGGTATATTATGAATGGCTGGCTCAAAGAATTCGCCTACCGGATTGACATTCAGTGGTGGGTGTTTATTGCTGCCGGGGCCATTGCATTGCTGATTGCATTCCTGACCGTGAGCATGCAGAGTGTAAGGGCGGCTGCGTTGAACCCGGTGAGGTCGTTAAGGAGCGAGTAAAATGAATAACCAATTACTCGGCACCTCGCCTAAAAGTCAAAGCTTTAGGCGAGGTATTTTATTTTTCAGGGGATTCTTCCGCTTGTAACTGTGTGCAAAGTTAAGGCACCCAAACCCTAAAACTTAAAACCCTAAAACATAAAACCCGAAGTTAAAACCCCCTTTTCACGTTATTGACTTTATACCTTTTTTTTTCGCATATTTGTGTCCTGAAATTTTTGCAACTAAAACCCGTTTGATGTAGTTTAATGAGTGTTTAACCATCCATGACATGTCCGAAAATTTGTTGGAGTACATATCAGTGCTCCTGTCTAGCTCTTTTAAATTTCTTTTTGGCCCACTTCAAGGAAAGGCCTATGGCTTGCCCTGGCTACTGACTGCTGCACTCACTGCTGCCGGGATGATGCTTAGTGTGGTGGTCTTTACTTATTTTGGGCAATACCTCAAACAGCGATTTTTCAAAACCAAACGTGTATTCACCCCACACAACCGCCGCAAGGTGACCTTGTGGCGCAAATACGGAATCATTGGTGTAGCCTTGTTCACCCCCTTGTTTCTTACCCCCATCGGCGGGACTCTGGTAGCCAATGCGTTTGGGGAAAAAAGGGAAAAAATCTTTTTCTGGATGTCGATTTTTGCAAGTGTTTGGGGAATTCTTATAACTTTGATGGTGTACGAAGCCGGAGATCTTTTAACCAGTTTGTTCCACCACCCCCGAGTACCTTAGTAGTGGGGCAAAATAAATGTTCATTTTTTTTAAGCCACAGAATTAGATAAGACACTTAAATTGAACCGTTTACTTATCTAATCCTATAGCAAAATGAACATTTATTTTTTTATCGCCCCATAGCAGCCCATATACGCACACTTCACGTTCTTTCGTTTTTACGCTAATCATTAACTTGTCACAGTCTGGAAAAATTAAATGACCTCCTTCTCGGTATGCTGGGCTGGTAGTTCAACGTATATTTGTTCACCGCAATAAAACCTATTGATACATGAAATTTGAGACTCTGCAATTGCACGCTGGTCAAGAAGTGGATCCAACTACTCGTTCACGTGCAGTACCCATCTATCAGACTACGTCCTACACCTTTAGAGATTCCGAACACGGTGCCAAACTTTTTGCCTTACAAGAATTTGGCAACATCTACACCCGGATCATGAACCCCACTTCCGATGTGTTTGAAAAACGCGCGGCAGCACTGGAAGGCGGAGTAATGGGCTTGGCCGTAGCGTCTGGGCATGCAGCACAATTCATCGCCCTGAATAACATCATGCAAACTGGCGATAATTTTGTCACTTCGTCCAATTTGTACGGGGGAACGCACAACCAGTTCAAAGTATCCTTCAAACGTTTGGGCGTAGAAGCACGTTTTGCCGCAGGCGAAACGGTAGCCGATTACGAAAAACTGATCGACGGTAATACCAAGGCCTTGTATTGTGAAACAATTGGAAATCCGAGTTACAATATCCCAGATTTTGAAGGTTTGTCAGCTTTAGCCAAAAAGCATGATCTACCGTTGATTGTGGACAACACCTTTGGGGCTTGTGGTTATTTGTGCCGCCCCATCGAATGGGGTGCAGCGGTAGTGGTGGAATCCGCAACCAAGTGGATTGGCGGTCACGGAACCAGCATTGGCGGGGTGATTGTCGACGCGGGCAATTACAATTGGGGCAATGGAAAATTCCCCCAATTCACCGAGCCATCTGAGGGCTACCACGGGATGGTGTTTTGGGACATTTTTGGCGATAAGGGCCCATTTGGCAACATTGCCTTTGCCATTCGTTGCCGAGTGGAAGGCTTGCGAGATTTTGGACCGGCGATTAGTCCATTTAACTCGTTCTTATTGTTGCAAGGCTTAGAAACACTTTCTCTGCGGGTCGACCGCACGTGTGAAAACGCACAGGCGGTTGCAGAATGGCTGGAAGCCCACCCAAAAGTAGAAAAAGTTTGGTACCCGGGCCTAAAAAGCCACGATAGCCACGAGCGGGCAAAAAAATACTTGCGCAATGGCTTTGGCGGCGTACTGAGCTTCACCTTGAAAGGCAGCAAGGAAAATGCGACCCAATTTGTGAACAGCCTCAAACTGACTAGCCACCTGGCCAACGTTGGGGATTCAAAAACCCTGATCATCCAGCCTGCTGCAACAACGCACTCACAGTTGGACACTGAGGAACAATTGGCAGCGGGAGTATTGCCCAATCTACTGCGCATTTCTCTTGGCATCGAACATATCGATGACATTAAAGCAGATTTGGAACAAGCTTTTGCGGCGTTGTAATCCATTGAAAAATAATATTTGTAAAAAAACCTTCCAGGGGCGTAGTGCTGCTGGGAGGTTTTTTTACAAATAATTAACGCAATATATACGCGAACCAAAAACAGTCTTTTTATCTTTGATACTCATTGTAATACGTATGAAATCCTATGAAAAAAAGCCTATACCTCATTTTATTATTAATTTTCCCAATGCTATCTCAGGCCCAAAGCTCCGGGTATTGCAACACCAAGGCACCTAGAAGCAATGTATGGATTCAAAAAGTCGCCATTGGCAATTGGGCTTACAACTCGGGAGGAAATGGTGGTTACCTCTACATTCCGGACTCGAAATTGGCCCTACGAACAGATACAACCTATGATCTGCAACTGGACCTTGGAGGATACCCTAGAATCCAAGACACTGCTTACTGGAGCATTTGGATTGACCTCAATCGTGATGCTGATTTTGAAGATGCGGGAGAATTACTGCATCAAGCTAAATCGCTGCACCGAAGTAAAGCCAAAGGCGCCATTCGATTGCCCAGTTTATCTGCAGATACCAGTGCATTTTTTATGCGTATAACCTTGTCCAAGGGAGGTTTTAGCCCAGCCTGTGGCGGAAACACGGTATTTGAGACCGAAGATTATCAGATTACCATCCAATCAAAAAGCAATTGTATTGCACCAACAGTGCAGCACATAGGCATTCGTAATCTCCAACAAAATCAAGTCACCTTAAAGACAATTGGCCTGACAGGAGCAGTTCTTAGCTGGAATATTACCAGAGAGAATGGTACCTTTCCATTATACCTTTCCGATTTCAAAGAAGATTCAGTTGTGTTGACTGGTTTGGTTGAAGATGCCCTATATAAGGTTCGATTGGGAATTAAATGTGAGATAGAAGAAACCCAATGGTCTGATTTTGTCTCCTTTAGAACATTAAAGCGCGATTCCAATTCTTGCGAACTTTTTTCTATATCCAAACTTTCAGCTATTCAGATTGACCCGACTCAATTTCTACTGGGCATTTCTAAACTTAATGCCCAAATCATTGAATGGCGGTACCGGAAAACCGGGCTAAACAATACCTGGAGATACCAGAGCACCAAGGATGAAAATACGCTGCGCATCAGCGATCTGTTTTTGGAAACGGCCTATGAGTTTCAAGTTCGCCAATATTGCCCAAATCTAAACGCCTGGAGTGATTGGTCTGAAAGTTATTCTTTTTCTACCCTGGACTGTGTCCTCCCTCCTGAAAAAAATGTTTTCATCCATACAACTTTTGCCAATTACCCCAGTTTGGACCTCTCATTTAATGTATTTGACATCAGGCAATACGAACATACCTATCGCTACTATTTCCGTGCAAAAGGTAGTCAACCTTGGGTGGAGGCACTGGGATCTACCAGCAGGTGGGCACAAATTCAAGGCCTTGTTCCCGATTCAACTTATGAGATTCGAGTAGAGGTTTTTTGTGGACCAAGGTCAGCAAATTTCATCAAGACTGTAACGGTCCCTCCATCCTGTTTCAAAATTGAGAAAAATACCATTGAATTCGAAAACCCGACGAATACTTCTATTGTGGTATATTCTTCAATTGGTTATGCCAGAACGTGTCAGTATCGATACCGGATTAAAGGGGGGGTGGCATTCAGTTACAAAACCGTGAATGCCTACAATGGCTACCTTACTTTGGAGGATTTAGTACCTGGTACTACTTATGAAGTTAGCGCCAGAGTTATTTGCGCCGACACGACCCAACAAGATGATTGGTCTGAGTTGGTTGAATTTCGAACCAAATCGTGCTTGATTCCCTTAGCGGGTGATTTAGCAGTGATCCAGTATTATGCAGTCGATTCAGTTTTACTTTCAGCTGATTTTTTTGCAGATAAATTTGACAGTGAGCTAGATTATTTTTGGAAATATAAGCTCCAGAAGAACCAACAATGGTCTACTCAGTACCAAAAAGGGGACAATTTATTTTTATTGAAAAATTTAATCAAGGGGGCAAAGTATGAAGTACAAGTCACCGTTAAATGTCCTAATTCTCCTCTGGATAGTTTGTTCCTGTCCACGATGCTTACGGCTGCTCCCGAACAATGTGGTCAAGCTCCCGATACGGCGTTGATCCACATCAGTTATAGCGAGGATTTAAATCCAATTGTTTCCTTTACACTATCAACTATCCCTCTCTACCAAGTCCGAATTCGCCGCCAAAATGAAGTATTTAAAGACTACCTAGGGGTTATTCCTGCTGAGTACTCCGTTTCTTTTGGAAATGTACCCGTTCCCCTTGACCTTCAATTTAGGGTCATTTGCCAAAATGGCAACATCAGCCCCTGG
>Ga0116158_10004846_pt1 | contig 11434 bp, 10 predicted proteins | sample AD_UKC052_MetaG_FD_89883 | JGI IMG/M metagenome (GOLD analysis project Ga0116158, IMG submission 89883) | Active sludge microbial communities of municipal wastewater-treating anaerobic digesters from USA - AD_UKC052_MetaG | ecosystem: Engineered > Bioreactor > Anaerobic > Digestate | place: USA... | reverse complement strand
GCCAGTGGAGAGCCAGTAGCAAAAGTGCCGTGGAAACAGTGAGTTAACGCAACTCCGGACGAAAACAGATGTCAACGCCCCCGATAGGGTCAGGCTGGCAAGGGCCGGAGAACCATCTTCGGCGCGAGGGTGGAGACGGCTCCCAGATCCGCGCGGGCGGGAGCCGCAGTGCACTTTCGTTATCTTTAAGGCGCGGCCCAACACGGAAAAGCGCCCAGTTGCGCCGCGGCGATTTCGGGTTATGTTGTCGGCATGGATTGGCAGCAGTTGGTGTCGTTGGCAATCGTTGCATCCGCAGCCACGCTGCTGCTCGGAAGCCGATTTCGCCGGCGGAAGTATTGTTTCGAGCGCGTCTCGCGCTGCGGTTGCCTGGAGCGTCTGAGTTCCGGGCCGTCGGGCGCGATCGTGTTTCGCGCGCGCAAGGGGGAGCGCCCGGAAGTGCGGTTGAAGCTGCGGTGAAAAACGCCCTTGTAAAACCGCCGGGGTCAGGCTATAACTTCGCGCGCTGAACATGGCCATGTGCAAAGTCAGTTCGTCGGTGCATTTTGTCACCCGCTCGACCGCCGGCAGCCAGGCCGAACCCGGCCGGGCCCACTGGGTGCCCAACACGGACGTTTACACAACCGACAGCGGGCTGGTGGTAAAGGTGGAGCTGGCGGGGATGCGCAGCGAGCACCTCGAAATCACGGTGGAAGGGAACCGGCTGCGAATCGCGGGCAACCGGCCGGACGGATGCCGCGCGGCCCATTGCAGTTTCCTCGTCATGGAGATCAGCTATGGCCCGTTTGAAAGCCTGCTGGAGGTGCCGTCGGACTATGATTTGAGCCAGGCCAAGGCAGCGTACCTGAACGGCTTTTTGCGGATAGACGTGCCCTTGGCGCAACGGCCAGTGAAGCGCTCCCGGGTGCTGGTGGCCGAGGGGGATTGACTTCCGATCTGAAGTTCTCCCCGGGCGCCGGCGTCTAATCCGCGGGTTGGCTTAATCATGACCTCGCCCGATACGGAATTTATCAGTATTCTCGGAACGGCCGGCAACGCAGAGACGCCCGAGCGCGTCTCTTCCCGGGTGCTGCCCGAGATCCTGCCGATCCTGGGCCTGTCCGACATTGTGGTTTTCCCCGGCATGGTGGCCCCGCTGCTGGTGGAGACCGCGCAAAGCATCAAACTCATTGACGACGTGGTCGGCGGAAACCGCCTGCTGGGCCTGGCGCTGCAGCGCAACGCGGAGGCGGAAAATCCCCGGCCGGAGGAAATGCACGAGGTCGGCTGCGCGGCGCGCGTGCTCAAAATGCTCAAGTTCCCGGATAACACGGTGCGCGTGCTGGTGGAGGGGCTGTGGCGGATCCGGCTCAAGGAATATCCCGCGACCGACCCGTACCTGCGCGCCCGGCTCGAACTGCTGCGCGACCAAAAGGAAGACTCCGTGGAGCTGACCGCCATGATGCGCAACGCGCAAAGCCAGTTTCAGGAGATCATCAAGCTTTCGCCGGCATTGTCCGAGCAGATCAAAATCGCGGCGCTCAACACAGAGGACCCGGGACACTTCGCGGACCTGATTGCCGTCAACCTCAACCTCAACCTGGAGGAACGGCAAAAATTGCTCGAAACCAACTCGGTCAAGGAGCGGCTGACGCGGCTGCTGCCCATGCTCAACCGCGAGCATGAAGTGCTCACGCTCAGCTCCAAAATCCAGAGCGACGTGGCGACGTCCATCTCCAAGACGCAGCGCGACTTCTTCCTCCGGGAACAGTTGCGCGCGATCCAGCGCGAGCTGGGCGAGTCCGACCCCAACGCCGGCGAGATCCGCCTCCTGCGGGAGCGCATCGAGCAAACCCCGATGCCGGAGGAGGCGAGGAAGGCGGCGGCCCAGGAACTGGAGCGCCTGCAGCAGATGCCGCCGGCAGCGGCGGAATACGGCGTCAGCCGCCACTACCTGGACTGGATTTTAAGCCTGCCGTGGGAACGGGAAACCGAGGACAAAATTGACCTGGCGGAAGCCGAGCGAATCCTCAACGAACAGCACTACGGGCTGGGCAAGGTCAAAGACCGGCTGCTGGAGTTCCTGGCAGTCATCAAACGGCGCAAGCAGATCAAAGGCCCGATCCTGTGCCTGGTCGGCCCGCCCGGCGTGGGCAAAACCTCGCTGGGCCGGAGCGTCGCCGACGCCCTGGGACGGAAGTTTGCGCGCATTGCGCTGGGGGGGATGCGGGATGAAGCGGAGATTCGGGGGCACCGGCGCACCTATGTGGGGTCGCTGCCCGGACGCATCATCCAGACCCTGAAACGCGTCGAAAGCCGCAACCCGGTGATCCTGCTGGATGAGCTGGACAAGGTGGGCGCGGACTTCCGGGGCGACCCGGCGGCGGCGCTGCTCGAGGTGCTGGACCCCGCGCAGAACCACACCTTCACCGATCACTACCTGGATTTGCCGTTCGACCTGTCGCGCGTCCTGTTTTTGACGACCGCCAACTGGCTGGACCCGGTGCACCCGGCGCTGCGCGACCGGCTCGAAGTCATCGAACTGCCCAGCTACACCGAATCCGAAAAGCTGCAAATCGCCCGCCGCTACCTGGTGCCGCGCCAACTGGAAGAGCACGGCCTGGCCCGGAAGGAAGTGCGGATCCCCGACGCCACCTTGCGGCGGGTCATCCACGACTACACGCGCGAGGCCGGCGTGCGGCAATTGGAACGGGAAATTGCCGCCCTGGCACGCAAGGCCGCGCGCCGCCTCGTGAGCGACGGGGCGTCGGCCAAACCGCTGGTGATGGGCCCCGATACGTTGAAACGCTACCTGGGAACGGCGCGGTTCCCCAACGAAACCGCGGAAACCATCAAGGAAGCGGGCATCGCCACCGGCCTGGCCTGGACGCCGGTCGGCGGCGAAATCCTGTTCATCGAGGCGACGCGAATGCCCGGCAAGGGAAACCTGCTGCTGACCGGCTCGCTGGGCGAAGTCATGAAGGAGAGCGCCCAAACGGCGATCAGCTACCTGCGCAGCCAGGCCGGGGCGCTGAAGCTCGACCTGGCCGACTACGCCCAATACGACCTGCATATTCACGTGCCGGCCGGCGCCACGCCCAAGGACGGCCCCAGCGCCGGCGTGCCGCTGGTGGCGGCGCTGGCATCGTTGCTGACGCGGCGGCGGGTGCGCTCGGACGTGGCGATGACCGGCGAGATCAGCCTGCGCGGCCGGGTGCTGCGCGTGGGCGGCATTAAAGAAAAAGTGCTCGCCGCGGCGCGCTTCGGCCTCAAGCAGGTGATCCTGCCGGAGCAGAACCGGGGAGACTGGAGCGAAGTGCCGGAGGAAGTCCGCCGCAAGCTGCAAGCGCATTTCATCCGGCACATTTCCGAGCTGCTGCCGCTGGCGCTGCGCGCGTCATGAAACCGAACCCCGCCCGCTTCGGCGTCTGGGCCCGCATCCTCCTGCTGCTCCTGGGCGGCGCGGCCGCCAGCCTGGGCCAGCGGCACCCGGCCGGGGCGCCCGCGCCGCTGGACCCGGAGCGCGGAGCGCAGGAAGCGCGCGCGCTGGTGGCCGAGTTGCTGGCGCTGAAACCGGAACGCAATTCCACCAACACCGGCTGGGTCCGCATCCGCGACGCCGCGGGCAAAGAGCGGCAAATCCCCGCCCGCTTCGAGGTCTTCCTCACCCCCACCCATTGGGTCAGCGCTTACGAAACGCTCCCCGCGCCGGACTCCCCCGGCGGCGTCCGGCTGACGATCACCCGCGCGGCGCAGCAGCCCAACCGGTATGAATTGCGCGACCCCGCGGACGGCGGCGCTCCGCCTCCCGCCGCGCGGGAATTGACGGCGGCCGAAATCATGCAGCCCTTTGCCGGCTCGGACTTCTGGATTGCCGACCTCGGCCTGGAATTTCTGCATTGGCCGCGCCAGCAAGTCCTCAAATACGAGATGCGACACGGCAAATCCTGCAAGGTGCTCGAAAGCATCAATCCCCAGCCCGTGCCCGGCGGTTATTCCCGCGTGGTGGCCTGGTTCATGGTCGAAAGCCCGCACGGGCTCATTCACGCCGACGCCTACGACGCCCAGGGCAGCCTGCTCAAACGCTTCGACCCCCGGAGCCTGGAAAAGGTGGACGGCGAATACCAACTGGCGGAGATGGAAATCCGCAACCGCAAGACCGGCTCCCAAACCTGGATCAAGTTCAACCTGGGGCGGGAGTAGGAAAACGGGGCGACCCCGGAACGCTCCCCGCCGCCCTCCCGGCCGGCGCAAACCCCTGCCGCGCCGCACCCGCCGGAACACCGCCCGCCGCCCGTTCCCGCCGCTTAGCGCCGGCTCACGCCGTTGGAGCGGGGCTCTTCAAAACGAATGATGATTTCGCCCGGCCGGGCATAGCCCAGCCGTTCCCGGGCCAGCCGCTCCACGGTCTTGGTGTCGTGAAGCAACGCATCGGCGGAGGAGCGCAACTGCCGAAGCGTCTCCTCTTCCTTGCGGATCAAAGTCTCCAGCCGCAGGATTTCCTTGCGCATCCGCTGGTTCTGCTGGATGCGCGGCAGATACCACATGCCCACCAGCATGATGATGGCGATGAACAGCAGGAAAATCACCACCGGCGTCAATTTGTCCCAAATGCCAAGGTTGACTTTCACCGCGTTGAATTAACCACAAATCCCACGGGTGTAAAAGGGAATTCACCCGCCCGCGCGCCACCGATCTCCGCGGGAGCCGTCCCGCCCGTGCTTCCGCCGGCGCTCCCGGTAGCGGCTTGTCAGGCGGTGGGATCTCCCGATAAAGTGGCCCTGGAATGATTAAAGTATTGCTGCTGATCTTTGAGCCGCAAGTGACCTGGGACAAAATTGAACAGGCCCAGCGCGGCGTACTCTTCATTCTTGGCTTCTTCCTGTTGCCCCTGCTCCTGCTCACGGCCGGAATCGAGGGGTATGGCCTGGCTAATTGGGGCCGGTGGCAGGGCGAGGTTGCCCGCCTGAAAAAGATCAGTGTGGGCGAGGCCGTGGTGGTGGAAAGCGCGCAGGTCCTGCTCGCGCTGCTGGTGGTTTTTGCGGGCGCCCGCCTGCTCAAGGAGGTCGGCGAAACGTTCCGGGGCGAACCCTCCTACACGCAGGCGTTCCGAACGGTGGCCTACGGCCTGGGACCGCTATTTTTGCTGCGCCTGGTGGATTTATTCCCCGTCCCTTCCCCCTGGACAAGCTGGGCCATCGGCATCGTGCTGTCGCTGGGAGTGCTCTACCATGGCGTTCCCCGGGTCATGAAGCCCGACCCGTCCTATGCCTGGAGTCTGTACTTTCTGAGCGGGCTTCTGCTGTCGCTCCTCACCGGCGTGGTGCGGTTTATCACGGGCGCGTACTGGGCGGGCAAGTTCCCCAAACTCCAGTCCGCGGTTTCGCACCTGGCAGCGCAATTGCCTTTCTGATGTTCCACCCGGCGCGCCGGAGCGCCGCTTCGGCGCCGGCGGCATCGGCCCCCGTCAACTCCCGCACAATGCGCACGGCGCGGCCCCGCAGCTTGGCGTTGGCCGGATGCAAATCAATCATCAGGTTGCTGCGCACCTTGCCGAGGCGCACCATGGCCAGGGTGGTGAGGATGTTCAGGAGTTGCTTTGTCGCCGTCCCGGCTTTCAGCCGGGTTGACCCCGTCAGCACCTCGGGGCCGAGATTCGGAGCGATGACCACATCCGGACGCCGCGCGCGCGGAATCCGCAGGAACGGATTGAAGCAGATCAACGCGGTGGTTGCGCCGCGCCGCCGGGCCGCGTCCAGCGCGCCCCACACAAAGGGGGTGGTCCCGCTGGCCGCGAGACCCACGACCACATCCCGCCGGCCCAGGCCCCGGTACGCGAGGGCGCGCGCGCCCGCCTCCGCCTGGTCCTCGGCGCCTTCGACCGATTGCCACAACGCCGGACGGCCGCCGGCAATGATGCCCTGCACCTGCCCCGGCGGGGCGCCAAAAGTGGGCGGACATTCGCTGGCATCCAGCACCCCCAGCCGGCCGCTGGTGCCCGCGCCCACATAGAACAGGCGCCCGCCGCGCCGGAAGGCGCGAACGACGGCCTGAATGAGCCGCGCCATGCGGCGATGCTCCGCCTGCAGCTTGCCGGGCACGCGGCCTTCCTCGGCCAGCATCAGCCGGATCGCCCGCTCCAGGGACAGGGTGTCCAGGCGCCGGGAGCGCGGATTGCGCTGTTCGGTGGGCGAAGGGCGGCGGGACCGCACCCGCTCCGGCCCGGCCTCCGGGCGGGTTTTTTTATTTCCCTCTCCGCGGACGGCGTTTTGCGCCCCGCGCGCGCCGGAGGACCGCTCCCGCTTAACCGGGGCCGCCGCGTCCGGAACGCTTTCAAGCACCTGTGACGCCACGAGGGCCCGGGGCCAAAGTTTCCGCACGGCGCGCCCCACTTGCGCCGCAAAGGACGGATGCGCCCGGAAAACACTGCCGGCCGGCACAAACTGGATGCGAACGCCGGGCCGGGCCAGCCGCCGCGCGCAAGCCGCCGCATTCCGCGCCAGTTGCCCGGCGGCGTCCGCCAAGATGTCCGCCGCCAGCTTGTCCCGCCGGCTCCGGGCGGCAAAGACTTCGGCGGCGAGGCGGGCGATTTCCTCCCTTTCGGCCGTCCGGGCCCAGTCCATTAAATCCCCGGGTTCATTAAGCTGCAGCGCCCGGAGCAGACGCCGCCCCAGGGACGGCCAGACCCCGCGCTGGTCATAGGCCGCCGCCACCGCCTGAAGCGCGCGCACCCCAAGGTCGTAGCCGCTGCCACGATCGCCCAGCACCGCGCCCCGCCCGCCGATGCCGACAGCGCGGCCGTCCCAGTTCCGGCCATAGCCGCCAGCGCGCTCCGGCTCGCTGAACACGAACACCTGGAGCCGGCGCGGCGCGGCGTCCGCGCGCGCCGCGGCCGGGGGCGCGGTTTTCCGCGCGGCGCGGCCGGAGCCGCCGGCCTGGCTCAAATATCTCTCGTCCCGGGAGTGCGAATGGCGCATCATGGCCGCACTATTCATCAGCGCCGCAGATTTTCAAAGCCGGAACTGCCGCGCGGGTGGTGAGATGCACGACGATACCATAGCTGCGATTGCAACTCCGCTGGGCGTGGGCGGGCTGGCGGTGATCCGCCTTTCCGGCCCGCAGGCGCTGGCGATAGCCGACCGCTGCTTCCGGCCGGCCGGCGAAGCGGCGCCCCGGCCTTCGGCGGCGGCCTCCCATACGCTGCACTTCGGCCACATCGTCCGCGACGGGCAGACGGTGGATGAGGCGCTGCTGGCGGTGATGCGCGCGCCGCGCACTTTCACGCGCGAGGAGGTGGTGGAAATCACCTGCCACGGCGGCCTCCTGCCCGCCCAAATGGTCCTGGCCACGGTGCTCGCCAGCGGGGCGCGCCTGGCGGCGCCCGGCGAATTCACCCTGCGCGCCTTTCTCAACGGGCGGATTGACCTCGCCCAGGCCGAAGCCGTGGTGGACCTGATTCACTCGCGCACGGAACTGGCCCTGCGCGCCGCCAACGAGCAGCTCGCCGGCCGGCTCTCCCGCCGCGTCGCCGCGCTGCGCGATCCCCTGCGCGAAATCCTGGCCCACCTCGAAGCGCATATTGACTTCCCCGAGGAGGACATCGCGCCGGATGCGCGGGAGCAGTTGATCGCCCGCCTCCAACACTGCGAAGCGCAGATGGACGAATTGCTGCGCACCGCGCCGGAGGGCCAGTTGCTCCGCCGGGGCATCCGCGTGGCGATCATCGGCCGGCCCAACGTCGGCAAATCGAGCCTGCTCAATCAGCTCCTCGGCCACGATCGCGCCATCGTCTCCGCCCTCCCCGGCACCACCCGCGACACTATCGAGGAAACCGCCAACCTCCGCGGCCTCCCGGTGGTTTTCATTGACACCGCGGGCCTGCGCGAGGCGCGCGACGAGGTGGAGGCCGAGGGCATCCGGCGCAGCCGCCGGGCGCTGGAGGAGGCGGAATGTTTCCTGCACGTGTTCGACGCGTCCGAGCCGCTGACGGCGGCCGACCGGGAGCGCCTCGCCGCGGAGGCCGGCAAACGGCGCATCCTGGTCCGCAACAAGATGGACTTGCCCGTCCGGCTGCAATTGCCGGCCGCGGCGGGCGCGCCGGTGGTGGATGTCTGCTGCCTGACCGGACAGGGCATCGAGGCGCTGAAGGACGCCATCAAGGGGCTGGTCTGGTCCGGGGAAATCCAGGCCGGGATGCTGCCGGTGATGATCAACGCCCGCCACGAGGATGCCCTCAACCGCTCCCGCGCCGCCGCGCAGCGCGCGGGCGAAACCCTGCGCGCGGGCGCGCCCCTGGAGCTCGCCGCGCTGGACCTCCGCATCGCCGTCAATGCCCTCGGGGAAATCGTCGGCCAGACCACCACCGAAGACCTGCTGGACACGATCTTCAGCCAGTTCTGTATCGGGAAATAGCCCGGGGACGCGGCCCCGGGACGCCCGGCGGGAGCGCGCAAGCGGCCGCGCCGCCCGGCGGCGCCCGCCGCCGCGTCAGACCGTCATGATTTCCTTTTCCTTGCTAGCCACGTGGGCGTCAATTTTGGCGATGTAATCGTCCGTCAGCTTCTGCAATTCCTTCTCGGCGTGCTTGACATCGTCCTCGGTGATGCCGCTGTCGTGGCCGTGTTTCTTGAACTGATCCATCGTATCGCGCCGCACGTGGCGGATGGCCACGCGGCCTTCCTCGGCCATTTTGCGGACGATTTTCACGAATTCCTGGCGTCGCTCCTCGCTCAGTTCGGGGAAAAACAGCCGGATCACCTTGCCCTGAATGGACGGGGTCAAGCCGAGGTTGCTTTTGAGAATCGCCTTTTCGATGGGGTGCAGCGAGCCGGCATCCCACGGCTGGATGCTGAGCGTGCGCGGCTCCGGGGTGGTGATGCCGGCCAGCTCGCGAATGCGCATCTGCGAGCCATAGACCTCCACCATGATATTCTCGACCAGCGCGGGCGAAGCCTTGCCGGTGCGGACCCCGGCAAACTCCTTTACGATCACCTGCTCGGTCTTGCCCATTTTATCGTCCGCTTCCAATAAAAAGTCATCCAGTGCCATAGATGCCTCCAGCGTAATCGAATCCGGCCCGGCTGTATAGCGGCAACTTACATCTCGGCCATGATCCGCTGCTCCGCCGCCGCGTTGTCGAGCTGGTGGCGGACGCGCATCACCGAAACCCCGACCACCGGCGGGTAGGCCTGGTCGGCCTTCATGCGCGGCTCGACATACTCAATGACCTCGAAGAGCAGGCGGTTGGCCGCCCGGTAGTCCAGATTCGTGAGCCGTTGAATGTAGCGCGTCGAGCGGTCAATGAGCTTGAGATTGCTCGGCACCACCCAAATCATGTAGTTGCCCATGACGCGCCCCAGCCGCACCATCGTGCAGGTCGAAAGCGCGTTCAACAGCATCTTGAGCCCCGCGCGCGTCACGCCGTCCAGCAGGAAATCCGTGGCCGGCACCGCCGCCAGCACCAGCACACCCTCGGGGTTCCACCGGGCGGCAAAATCGCGAATCTCGGGGAAGGTCTCCGCACGGCCGACGTAGATCAACCCGGTCCGCGCCCCCGCCTTTTTCGCCGCTTCCAGTTGCCGGCGGTAGAAACCGTCCTCCGCCAGCAGGGCCGCCTTTTCGGTCTCCGACAAAATGGCCACCGCGCTGTCGCCCGGGCGCAGCGGCCGGTGCGCCAGGCCGTCCAGCCCCACCTTGAACCGCATCAATTCCGCCGCGCTGATCTTGCGCACGATTTCGTAGGTGCGCGCCACCTTGTCCTCGCTGACCAGGGCGCGCACTTCCGCCTCGGTCCACTCGACGCACTGGGGCTGGCGCTTGATGATCCGCTCCCAGGCCTTCGGGGTGTCCGCATACGGCAGGAACAGGAACGACCAGGACTCCGTCGCCGTCGTATCATCGAATTTGCGGAACGGCGGCGAGCAAAACGTGGGCGAGCGCTCGGTGGTATCCGTCAGCACGTCAATCCCGAACCGGTCGGCATAGTAGTTGTTCTTGTGCTTGGCGCGATAAACGCCCTCTTCCAGCGACACGATCCGGGCCAGTTGCGCGCGGAAATCCGGCGCCCGCAGATTGCCGTGCATCTCCGTCAGCTTCCGGAGAAACTCCGCCGGCACGGCGTTCGAGTCCAGCGCGCAGGGCCCCTGGGGCTCCAGTTCCTTCATCAGGTCGCGCAACACCATCTCCAGCACCGTCAGCATCACGCAAAGCTGAATGGTCGTGGCCTGCATGCGCGTCGAGCCGGTAATGGACATCGGCCCGGTCGTCAGATTGATCTTCTCAATGCGCGGCTCCTCGATGACCTCGCGGCTCCGCTTCACATGCTTGCACAGGATCTCATCCGGGTTGTTATAGACAAAATAGACCTTGGCCCCCACCTCCACCCCCTTCCAGGCGGTGCCGATCACAAACGACGTCTCGCCGCCTTCGGTGATGGCAAAAACCGCGTCCCGGGCCGAAATCCCCAGGTCGCCAATCTGCTTCTTGCCGAACTCCGTGAAATCCTCGAATCCCTCCACCGCTTTGATGAGCGCGAAGTCTCCGCCCGCCATCACGCTGAACGCGCGGTGCTCGAACTCCTCCGGCGACGGCTTGCTCTGCAGGCCGCGCGCGCGCTGCTTCTGCCAGAAATCGCGCCAGATGGAAACCAGTTGAATGCTCAGCCGCCCGGTGGAGCCGCACCCGGTGAAAAACACCTTCCCGCCCCCCTTCACCACGCGCAGCACGGTATCCGCAATCTGCCGCGCCCGCCCCGACTCCGCAAATTCCCGGTACTTGCGCACATTATCCCCATCGGCCTCGAACAACAGCCCCAAACCCGCAGCCACGTCGCCTTTGGCCGTTTCGCTCAGGTTGGCGGTGACGGGATGGGAGGATTCAGTCGTAAGGACCCCCAGTTGAAATTGGTCGCTAATCTTGAGGAAGTCGTCGGATCGCTGATTGGATGTTTGGCTCATGAGAGATGCTGTATGTTCGTAATGTTAAGATCGTTTGCTGGAGCGCAGTCTGCCGGGCGGCGGCCCCCAGGTCAAACCAAATCCACGCGCACCCCGAAGGTTCTCGAAACCAGGGCCCGCGAATGACCCCGCTCTCCCAGCCCGGAATTGACCAGCATCACCCGGGCGCTCCCCCGACGCACTGCGATCCAACCCCTCCCAGGCAACCAGGCCAGATTTCCCCTCCTGCCTCTCCCGCCAACAGCAACCTCCCCATCCCCTCCCGCCCCCCTTCCATCGAGCCGTGTACAAGGGGTGTACAATGGATGCTCACCGGAAGTTCATAGGATTTTAGCTAGTACACCCGATGAGCATCCCTTGTACACCCCTTGTACACGGCTCGATGGCGTGTATGGATGAGGCTGGAAAGACGGGAGTTACGCGAAAAACGGGGTGCGTGAGAATGACGAGAGTCGAAAAGGGGGAAGTGTCCAATAATTGGACAGTTCGGAGGGGGCTCT
>Ga0116158_10004839_pt1 | contig 11444 bp, 10 predicted proteins | sample AD_UKC052_MetaG_FD_89883 | JGI IMG/M metagenome (GOLD analysis project Ga0116158, IMG submission 89883) | Active sludge microbial communities of municipal wastewater-treating anaerobic digesters from USA - AD_UKC052_MetaG | ecosystem: Engineered > Bioreactor > Anaerobic > Digestate | place: USA... | reverse complement strand
GCGCTACCGCATCCGCATGCGCGTGCGGGTTGAGAAGAAGCCCGGCCAGACGGGCGAGGCGTTCTGGAGCGGGGTGTACGATGCCAAGAACCGGCGCGGCTGCGGCGGCGGCTGCACGCGCGCGGTGGAGGCGGTCGGCGAGGGGTATCACTGGTACGACGTGGCAGAGTGGGTGCCGGAGACGGACCACTATTTCTGGATCGGGCCCGGGCGCTTCGACAAGAAGGCGCACGCCGAAAGCCCGGCGCTCGCGGCGCTCTACATCGACAAGCTGGAGATCAGCCGCGCGGAGTGACGTCGCGCGGCAGGGCCATGGCGCAGGAGGTCATGTGCCGACGGCAACGTTGACCCGCTGCGGATGGAGCAGGCGGTCGAGCACGGTCGGCGCAATTTTGACGAGCAGGCCGCGGCGTCCGCCGTTGATGTAAAGGTGCGGCAGGTCGAAAAGGGTCGCCTCGGCGTAAACCGGCAGCGCCTTGCGCGTGCCGAAGGGGCTGGTGCCGCCCACCGGGTAGCCCGTGTGGCGGGTCGCCGTGTCCGGCGCGCAGGGGGCGACGGATTTGACGCCGAGCACGCGGGCCATCTGCTTGGTCGAGATCTCGCGGTCGCCGTGCATGAGCACGATCAGGGGTTTCTTGGCGTCCGTTTCCAGCACGATGGTTTTGACCGTCAGATGTTCATCGATGCCGAGTTCGCTTGCGGCGCGACTGGTGCCGCCGTGGTCCGCATACGCGTAGACAAAGGGCTCGTAGTCGGCCTTGCCGGCACGCAGGGCGCGGATGGCTGTGGTGACAGGAATATCCATGTGGTACAGTATCGCTCAATCAGGGCTGGCTGTGAATGGTGTTTTTTTCCGGAAGGGGTGCGCGCATGAAACGGTTTGATTTGAGGACGCGGGAGGAGCTGTCGGCGGAAGTGGCTCGGTTCGGGGGCGAACTGCCGTGGAGCGACGATCTGGCGGTGCTGGGCGAGCCGGTGGCGGTTGCGGGGCGCCGGTTGGCGAACCGGTTTGTGGTGCAGCCGATGGAGGGTGTGGATGCCTGTGACGACGGCGGCACGCCGGGCGAACTGACTTTCCGGCGCTACCGGCGCTTTGCGGCCGGCGGCAGCGCGCTGATCTGGTTCGAATCGGCGGCGGTCGTGCCGGAGGGCCGATCCGGCCCGCGCCAGCTCATGCTGACCGACCAGAACCTCGACGTGTGGCGCAGGCTGGTGGATGAGACGCGCCGTGCGGCGCACGAGCAGGGGTGTGGCGACGTCGTGCTGCTCGTGCAGTTGACCCACAGCGGCCGCTACAGCCGGCCGCAGGGCAGGCCGGCCCCGGTCACGGCGCAGCGCAATCCTCTGCTTGAGCGGGCGATGCCTGAGATGCCGGTCACGGAACCCGTCAGCGACGACGCGCTGGAGCGGCTGCGCGAGGCGTTTGTGGCGACCGCCGTACGGGCTGAGCGGGCGGGGTTCGATGGCGTGGATATGAAGGCGGTGCACGGTTATCTGGTGGCCGAGCTGCTGGGCGCGCACGGCCGCGAGGGGCGTTACGGCGGCCCGTATGAACAGCGCACGCGGTTTCTGAAGGCCTGCGTGTCGGACATGCGGCAGGCGCTCGCCCGCACGACATGGGTGGCCTCGCGGCTGACCGTGCTTGAGCCCTCTGATTATCCGTACGGTTGGGGCGTGGCGGCGCGCGAGGGGGCGTGGCAGCCAGATCTCGCCGAGCCGTTGCGTTTGATCGGCGAATTGACCGCGCTGGGTGTGCCGTTCCACAACATCTCCATGGGCTATCCGCGCTTCCAGCCCTATCTGAACCGCCCGCATGACCGCGCACTGGCCGGATGCCCGCCCCCGCCCGAAGATCCGCTGCGCGGGGTGGTGCGGTTTCAGGAGACCGTGCGAGCGGTGCGGCGCGCGGCCGGGGGGGTGCCGGTCATCACAGCCGCGCTGTCGTGGCTGCGCCATCTGGCGCCGCCGGTCGCCGCCGGTCTGGTGCGGGAGGGCTGGTGTGATCTGATCGGCTTCGGCCGTTCGGCGTTTGCCTATCCCGACGCGGCGAACGACATCCTGCGGGGCGGCGGCATGGTTTCCGGCAAATGTTGCGTCACGTGCTCCATGTGCTCGCAGATCATGAAAGACGCGGTCGGACGCGGGGGGTGCGTGGTGCGCGATTCGGCCGTCTATGCGCCCGAGTACCGGCGCGGGCGCGAGGCCGCGCGGCAAACGATGGCTGCTCGAGAACTCTAGGGGTATTACCTATGTGACAGCTAATGGTCTTCCCGAAGTCAGGTTCTCAGTGTCGGCCCGAAGGGGTTTAACGAAAAAAAGTATTATTAATAAAATCAACTTGTGAAAGTGAACACAATAAGGCATACTTAAAGCTTGTTTCCGTCGGGTATGCCTTCGGGCGTTGTCGTATAGGCTCAACGGAAGACAATCAGGCAGAAGAATGATTCAGTTGGATGGACCTTTAACAGAAGGAGTCGGTCATGGGTAAACACAAAACGCAGGCTGAACGCGAGATCGCGTTGAGAGTGGGTGCACGGATCCGCCAGTTGCGCGAGATCCAGCGCATTTCGCAGATTCAACTGGCCACCGACATCGGGATTCGGGCGGGGCCGCTCGGGTGGATCGAAAAAGGCAAGCATTTGCCGTCGGGGAGGGTGTTGTACCGGCTTGCCAAGCAGTTGAATGTGCGGATCGACGATCTGTTTCAAGAGAAGAACGTGTGGGAGGAGAGTGCGTCGGTTTCGGGCGGCCTGTCTCCGGTGATGTTGCCGCCGCTGGGCTCCGGCGAGAATCAGGATGCGGAATCGGTCAAGGCGTCGCACATTATCTGTCAGACGGTGGCCGAAGCGGTGCTCAAGCTGGAAGTGCTGGCCGGTGTTTCGGGACGGCTGGACATTCCGTTGAATGTGCCGTTCACACCCAACACGGCCGGTGCCGAACAGGTGGCCGCGCATGTGCGTCAGGCGCTCGGGATCGGGCAGGCGACGATGTTCGACTACCTCGATCTGCTTGAGACGGCCGGTTTGCGCGTGATCTTTCTGGACATGCCGGAGGGGTGCACGACCTTCAGCGGGTATGATCCGCTCAATCGGAATGCGTTTGTCTTTGTTAACAGCCAGCTCAAAAAGCAGCCCGAGCTTCAGATGGCCCGCGTGGTTTTTGAACTGGGGCGCATCTTCTGGTACACGCGTAAGCAGAGTGTGGCCGCCGCCGACGAAGCCGTGAACGGCGCGGAGATCGAGGTGCTGAACGAGGGCGAGTTTGCGCGTCGCTTTGTGATGAGCTTCCTCCTGCCGGCCGCACCCCTGCGCAAGGCTGTGCAGCAGGCGGGCGTCTCGCCGAAGGGGTGGACGCTGGATCTGCTGCTGCGCATGAAGAAGCGCTATGGCGTCTGTGCCCAGTGCTTTGCGATGCGGTTGCAGGAGCTGGGGCTGAGCTGGAGCGACAAGCAGAAGCGCAGTCCGCGCGCGTTCCTGTTCAAGGACGAGCTGGAAGCGTTCCAGACCGAGTACACGATCGGTGTGGAGCCGGGCGGCAACCGGCCGCCGCTCGCGATGAACGGGCGGCTGGGCGATCTGGCCCTCGTGGCGGAGCAAAAGGCCGGCAAGGACCAGAAGCCGTTCAACGCGGTCAGACGCGTGCTGCGGCAGTCGGGCATCAAGCTGGACGTGTAAAGCGGTACGCGGCTGATGAGGTAATCGGTTGGTGGCCGGGGTTCGCGAAGGTTCTGTGTTCCGGGTGAAAAGGGAAGCAGGCGAGTCGGGAGCGCGGGCGTCCTCGCCCGCAACAACGTTTCGTGTAAAAGGCCGGGCGCGTATTCATTGAGCGCCAGACCGCGCACCTGAATCGCGCGCGACCTTTCTCGGTGCGGGCGGGGACGCCCGCGCTCCCGACTACGCATCGCGCCAAACACGCACTGAACTCGCATCCCCCTGCCACCAACCGATTACGCTGATGAAAAAACCTCCCGGTGTACGCCGGGAGGTTTTTTTTGTATAGTAAGAGCTCTCGTTGACGATAAGCGGCAGCGAGTAACGTGCAATCTGGGAGAAACGAATGAAACGTGCATGGCCGGTGTTTTTGGTCTTTCTCGCGATGGGTTTCGGGGATGTCGTGGGACCTTTGGTGACGTTGGTCAAAGAGACCTTCCAGGTGTCCAACTTCACGGCGCAATTGGTGCCGCTGACCGGCTTCCTCATGTTCGGGTTGCTCTCGGTGCCGATGGGGCTGGTGCAGGACCGCAAGGGCAAAAAATTCGTGTTGCTGCTGGGGCTGTCGGTCGCTCTGGCCGGCGCGCTGCTGCCGATCGCCGCAGGCATGTACGGACGCCAGGTGGTGATCGAGGCCGGCGACCTGACGAAGTTCTACGTGGTGCTGGCCTCGATCCTGCTGCTGTGCGCGGGCGCGACGATTCTTCAGGTCTGCGGCAATCCGGTGATGCGAGACGTCTCGCCGCCGGGCACGTTCGCGAGCAACCTCTCGCTGGCGCAGTCGGTGAAGGCGGTGGGCTCCTCGATGGGCTTCCTGCTGCTGCCGCTGGTGGCGAAACCGTTGGGGCTGTCGTGGTCGGTGCAGTATCCGATCTTCGCAGCGGCGCTGCTGGTCGCCCTGTGCACCTGCCTGCCGCTGCCGCTGAAGGCGGAGCGCGAAGAGTCGCGCCAGCCGGCGACGCTGCGTTCGTGTTTCACGCTCTTCGGCAAGAACACCTTTGTGCTGACGATGGTGCTCGGCATCTTTTTTTATGTCGGGGCCGAGGTGTGCTTCAACTCGGGCGTGCCGCTGCTCTTGAAGGAGCGCTTCGGCCTGGATCTCGAGAACAGCCTCTGGGTGAGCTGGTCGCTCTTCTTCCTGCCGATCCTGGTGGGGCGGTTCGCCGGCGCGGCGATCCTGCGCGTGCTCAAGCCTGCGCTCTTCCTGAAGCTGACCGCCGTGCTGTCGCTGGCCGGGATCGCGGCCGTCTTCAGCGGCGTTCAGGCCCTGACTTACGCCGGGATCGTGGTGGCGGCACTGGGCTTCGCGAACATCTTCCCGTTGATCTTTTCGATCGCGGTCGACGCGATGCCCGACCGTGCCAATGAGATCTCCGGCCTGATGATCTCTGCGATTGCGGGCGGGGCCATCCTGCCGCCGGTCATGGGCTGGGTGGTGGACCTCGCCGACAAGAACCAGGTTGTCGGCTTTGCCGTGCCGTTCGCGGCGCTGCTGTTCATCCTCTGGCTGGCCATGACCCAGGCCGCGCGCCAGCAGCCGTCCGCCGGGTGAACCCGGGCGCGCGTCAGGCCCACGGCACGGTCGGCACGGTGCGGACCGGCGGCGTGTAGCCAGGCACCATCAGCCGCGTGAGGCGCGGCGTGATGTCGGTCAGGCTGCCGGCGTTGGCCTTGAACTCGTCGGAGCCCGGCCCCACCGCCACCAACGGCACCACGTTGCGCGTGTGCCCGCGCGTGCCCATCTCCTCGATGTTGCCGTGGTCGCTGGTCAAGATCAGCAGCACGCCGGTGGTCTTGCACAGTTTGACGACCGTGTCGAGAAACAGGTCAAGCATCTTGAGCGTGTCGCAGGCGTGGTCATAGTTGCAGGAGTGGCCGGCGAGGTCGGTCTGAAAGAATTCAAACAGCGTGAAATCGTGCGCCAGCGCCACTTGGAGCAGGTGCTCGGCGGCCTGCTGGGGCGTCGCCGGCGGCACGGCATACCCCTTCTCCAGCAGGCTGTGGCGCGTGATGTCGTGCGACACCGCGAGGTTGGCGAGCAGGTCGTCCTGAATGGAAATGGTCTCGGGCTGGGTCAGGGCCATCACCGTGGTGACGGATTTGAAGCGGCGGACCCTCAGGTCGTCTACGCTGTCCACCAGATACGCATCGGCAAACCGGCAGCGCAGCCCCTTGTGCGAAAGCTCCATGAAAAGGTTGCCCTCCTCGATCAGCTTGCGCAAGGTCGGCCCCGGGAAGCCTTCGCAGTGGCGCCCCATGACCTGCGAGGCGTTGACGCCGGTGAACATCGCCGTCTGTCCCGTGGCGCTCTGCGGCAGCCCTTTGGTGCCGAGGCAGGCGTCAATCGCGACCGCGTGCTTTTCGATGAGCTGGCAGAGGGCCGGACAGATGCCGGCATGTACCGGATTGTCCGTTGCGGGCTCGCGCAGGCCGACGCCATCAATAAAAAGGAAAAGCACCTTCATTTTTACCATTATTACACCGATTGATTTTACGCACAAGGCAGAATGGAAAATGCCGGCGTGACAATGCCCGGGACGCATGCTATTCTACCGACACTTGCAGCGTGTGCGCCGCCAAGCTGCGGCCGGCAAGGCAATGAAAAGGAGAAACGACCATGATCAGTAAAAAAATGGCCAAAGCGATCAATGCCCAGATCAACCGGGAATTTTATTCAGCCTTCCTCTACCTCGCCATGGCGAATGACGCGATGGACAAGGGGTTCAAGGGTGCCTCGAACTGGTTCACCATTCAGTTCAAAGAGGAGCAGGAGCATGCGATGAAATTCGCGGCCTACCTGCAGGACCAGGGCGCGAAGGTTGAGCTGGCCGCGCTGGCCGCGCCGAAGACCGAGTGGAAAGATCTGCTGGCGATGTTCCAGGAGGCGCTCTCCCACGAGAAGAAGGTCACCGCCTGGATCTGCGAGATCAACGACCTCGCGATCGCCGAGAAGGACTACGCCACCCAAAACATGCTGCGCTGGTTCATCGACGAGCAGGTGGAGGAGGAGTCCAGCGCCACGGATGCGATCTGGATGCTCGAGATGAGCGCCGGCTCGAAGGGTGCGCTCTTCATGGCTGACAAGACCCTGGGCAAGCGCAAGGACGATTGACCGTCGGACGCCGGCTGCCATGGCGCGTGCACTCATCACAATGCCGCAGGTGGCGGTGCTGCTGCCCACGTCGGTGAAGATCTGCCGCGACATGCGCCGGGGCGTGCTCCAGTATGCCTACCGGCACGGCCCGTGGGGCCTGCACCTGATCGAGGGGCGCGAGGGCGAGCAGAAGCTCATCCGGATGAAGGAATGGGGATGCACCGGCATCATCGGACGGCTCTACACGCCGGAGCTGGCAAAAGCTGCCTTAGGCGCGCGTCTGCCGCTGGTGGTGATGGATCCCCCGTCGTCGCTGTTGCGCCCGGGGCAGCCGCTCGCGCGCCACAGCGTGGTCAAAAGCGACACCGCCGCCGTCGGGCGCATGGCGGCGGCATATTTCCTCGCGCGGAAGTTCGCGAACTTCGCCTACGTGGGCGAGGTCCACGGCCTGGAGTGGTCGGTCACGCGCGGTGCCGCGTTCGCCGAGGCCGTGCGCCAGGCTGGCTTTGATTGCCATCTGTACGGGAACCTTCCGCATGCGGAGCAGGAGGACGCCGGCCTTGAACGCGGTCGGCTCTGCGCCTGGCTGAGCGACCTGCCCAAGCCGGTGGCCTTGCTGGCGGCGATGGACAATCGCGGGCGGCAGGTTCTGGACGCCTGCGCGCGCGCCGGCGTCGCGGTGCCGAACGAGGTCGCGGTGCTGAGCGTGGACAATGACGAGGACCTCTGCGAGACCACCCAGCCGCCGATGTCGAGCATCCTGTTTGATGCCGAGCGCGCCAGCTACGAGGCCGCGCAGGTGCTGGACGGCCTCATGCGGCGCACGGTCCGCAAACGTTCGGCCATCACGTACGGGCCGCTGCGTGTCGTGTCGCGGCGCTCGACCGAGGCGATGCAGATCGGCGACGGTATGGTGGTGCGCGCGCTGGAGTTCATCGCCCTCAATGCCTGCTCGGGCATCAGCGTGCCGGATGTGGCGCGCCATGTTTCGGCCTCGCGCCGCCTCATCGAGATCCGGTTCCGCGACTCGCTGGGCCATACGATCCTGGACGAGATCCAGCGCGTGCGCCTCGAACGCGTCTGCACGCTGCTGCGCGAGACCAACCGTCAGATCGGCGAGATCGTCCACGCCTGCGGCTTCGATTCCGAGAGCCATGTCAGCGCCCTTTTCCGCCGGCGGTTCGGGTGCACCATGCGTGACTACCGTAAGACGCGCTGACGCCTTTTTTGCACGTTTTTTCCGAACGATGCCATTGAGACCGTTCAGCGGAAGCGATAAGGTGTACACGGGAGTACCGTTATGACAGTTTGTGTTTCGAAAGATTCCGATGCGATGGCGCGCGCGGCGGCGGCGGATGCGGCGGCGGCGCTCAGACAGGCCGTGGATGTGCGCGGTGAGGCCCGGCTGATCGTGGCGACTGGCGCCAGCCAGTTCGGTTTTCTGCAGGCGCTGACGCAGGCGCCCGGCATCGCGTGGCCGCGGGTCACGGCATTTCACCTCGATGAATACGTGGGGCTGCCGGTCACGCACCGCGCCAGTTTCCGCGCCTATCTGCGGCAGCGCTTCGCCGGCGCGCTACCGATGCCGTTGCGCGCCTTCGTCGAGGTCGACGGCGAGGCGGCGGATCTTGCGGCGGAGTGCGATCGGCTCAAGCGTCTGATCGACGCCGCGCCGATCGATGTCGCCTGCGTAGGCATCGGCGAAAACGGCCATCTGGCCTTCAATGACCCGCCGGCCGATTTCGAGGCCGAAGCCGCGTATCTGGTCGTGGCGCTGGACGAAGCCTGCCGCCGCCAGCAGGTGGGCGAGGGCTGGTTTGCCTCACTCGACGAAGTGCCCTCGCAGGCGCTCTCGATGTCCATCCCGCAGATCATGAAGAGCCGGCACATCGTCTGCACGGTGCCGGACGCGCGCAAGGCGGAGGCCGTCAAAGGTGCGGTGGAGGGGCCGGTCTCGCCACTCTGTCCGGCCTCGGTCCTGCAGCGCCACCCGGCATGCGCGCTCTATCTAGACCGCGCGTCCGCTTCGGCGCTACAAAGCGGCGGGGACGCTTAAATGCCGTCGCCGTCTTTCGCGAGCCGGAATTCGGCCTGCTTCTCGGCACCGGCTGCATCTTTCCAGCTCACGCGGTACGTGCCTTTGAAGCCGCGGAAGGCGACGTTGCCGTTCGCGCCGGCCTTGAGCGTCAGGCGCGTCTTCCATTCGTCGTTGATCAGCGCGTTCATCGCATGGAAGGCCGGCTTGGGCGCCATGTCGCGCGAGAACAGGCCGGAAACCGAGGGCTCGCCCGGCGCGCCGCAGTCATCCACCACGTTCCACCAGGTGATGCCCATCATCGGCCCCACGCTGAACCAGGTGCGGTAAAGGTTGCGCGTGAGCACCGCCTGGATCTGCTGGCCGCGCGCGTCATTGTTGGGCGAGGTGATGGTGATCTCGCTCAGGTGCAGCGGCAGGCCGGCCTTGGCCATAGTGGCCATTGTGTCCCAGATCTGCTGCGGCGTGTTGACCGGCATGCGGATGGTCTGGCCGTCGGCCAGGTTCAGGCAGTCCTGCGGGTTGAACAGGTGCATCTGCGTGCCCATGATGTCGATCCGGCAGCCGCGCGCGCGCAAATCATTGACTTGGCGTGTGTAGGCTTCGTTGTTCAGATAGTCGTTGATGTTGAGCATCACGTTTTTCGGGAAGAGCGGCCCGACGGTCTGGAACGCCTGCCAGGTGTAGTCGCCCGGCATCAATCCGTAGGTGCTCTTGCAGATCGCATCGCCCGGCACCATCAGCCCTCGGCTGAAATCGGTCGCGCTCTCGTTGACCACGTCCCAACTGTGGATGCGGCCCTGATAACGCTGCGCCAGTTCCGCGGCGCGCTTTTCAAACAGACGCTTCATCTCGCGCGTGTAGACCGGTATCAGCTCGGCGATCTGCGCGGGGGTCAACTTGGACAGCCCCTCCTTGCCAAGCTTCAGGAGCTTCTCTTTCTCGTCGGCCGGACAGAAGGTCTCGAACAGCCACTCCGGATGATGCCACTTGCGGTTGCCCCAGATGATCGGATGGCCGTGCAGGCGGATGCCTTTGCTCTCGCAGAACGCGACAACCGGTTCGGCGGCCGGGCGGCGCCAGTGGGTCTCGTTTTTCGGGTCCTTGCAGGCGTCCCAATAGGCTGCGGTGTCGCGCGCTTCCGCCTCGAAGCGGGGGTTGCCGGGTTCCAGCTCAAACTTTTTCCAGTAGAAAGCGATGGTCGCGGAGTTGAAAAGTGTCCCGTAAAGCTCTTCATACTTCCGGTTACGTTCTGCCGTTCCCAGTTGTTTGAAGTTGAAGATGTGCGCACCGAAGATAAACGCATGCGAGATCTGCTCGACCTTGACCTCCGCGCCGGCCGGTACGCCGGACAGCGTGAGGGCGGCATCCGCCTTGCGGTTCTGGTCGATGCGGCGGTCGATCTCGCGCTGGACCTCCGGATTCCAGATCTTCCAGTAGGCGTCGCTCATCGCCGGATTCTGCTCTTGCGCCAACGCCAGCACGGCCGCCAGCATGCCCCATCCCATCACTGTGTGTCTCATAGGTGTGTCTCCTCCCGCGGTTTCCGCAACGGTCCGGCGTCACCGACGCCCAATGCCTGTTTTGTCATCAGTGTAGCGGCGCGGGCGCAAACAAACCACCGTCTTTTGCGCAAAAAAAATCTCGGTTTTGCGCAGCGCGGGACGGAGAGATCAGAGGTCAGAGGTTGGCACCGGCGGCGGGCCGCCGCCGGACAATACCGGTAGGCTCGGGAGTGCCGGCAGCACCGGGGTGCCGGGGGTATCCGAGGACAGGCAGGGACAGGCAGGAATGCCTGTCCTGCCTTCCGCCTCCGCCGTGCTGACCGCGCTTTGCGCCGACGCCGCCCCCGCGACCAGACAGGCGCCCCACATGCTCCGTTGAAGGCGCTTCATGATCCCCTCTCTTTGGCGTGCATTCAATCACAGGGCGGCGGACTGCACAAACAGAAATATTTTGCATGTTCCGCCGCGCATTTACATGCGTGAACGGTAGGTTTCAGGTTCACTTCCGCGCAAGGTTATGGCTTAATGGAAGGGTCTGTTCATCGGGGTGTGTTTTACACGGGGAGGATCGGCATGACGAACGGGTTGGCAGTTGCGGATTATGCGATTATCGCGGGTTTTTTTGCCGTGATGCTCGGCATCGGCTTTTACTTCAGCGGCCGCATGAAGAGCATGGCGCAGTTCTTCGGAGGCGGCAAGCAGGTCCCGTGGTGGCTGGGCGGGGTCTCGTTCTATATGGTCAGCTTCAGTGCACTGGCCTTTGTCATGCACGCCGAGATGGTCTACAAGTATGGCCTGGTCTCGCTGATCCTGAGCTGGCTGGCGGTGCCGGCCGCCGCGTTGAGCGCCTGGCTGTTCGCGCGCCGCTGGCGGCGCGTGGCCGAGACCAGCCCGCTGGAATACATTGAGGCGCGCTATGGACTCGGCATGCGCCAGGGACTGGTCTGGCTGGGCCTGCCGACGCGCCTGCTGGATGACTCGCTCAAGCTCTTCGCCATCGGCACGGTGGTGTCGGCGGGGCTTGGCTTCCCGTTCGAGACCGCGATCATTCTCTGCGCGGTGATCATTCTGGGCTACACCTTTATGGGCGGGCTGTGGGC
>Ga0116158_10004837_pt1 | contig 11445 bp, 8 predicted proteins | sample AD_UKC052_MetaG_FD_89883 | JGI IMG/M metagenome (GOLD analysis project Ga0116158, IMG submission 89883) | Active sludge microbial communities of municipal wastewater-treating anaerobic digesters from USA - AD_UKC052_MetaG | ecosystem: Engineered > Bioreactor > Anaerobic > Digestate | place: USA... | reverse complement strand
TACTTACAAATTGACAGAACCGTTCTTCGTTCTTGCTACTCAAAACCCAATTGAGCAGGAGGGAACTTATCCTTTGCCAGAAGCACAGCTCGATAGGTTTATGTTCAACATCTGGCTTGATTATCCCTCTTTCGAAGAAGAAATGGACATTGTAAAAACTACAACAGTAATGCACGTTCCAGATATAAAAAAAGTAATTGGTGCTGAAGAAATTATTTCTTTCCAACATCTTATTAGAAGAATACCAGTTGCTGACAATGTCGTTCAGTTTGCTGTAAAATTGGTTCATTCTACCCGCCCAACAAACGGCAGTATTCAGTTTATTAAAGATTTTATAAGCTACGGAGCTGGTCCCCGTGCCTCTCAATATTTAATACTCGGAGCAAAATCTCGTGCTGCAATGCTTGGAAAATTCACTCCCGATATTGATGACGTCAGAGCTATTGCATTGCCTGTTCTGCGACACAGAATTGTAACCAACTTCAATGCAGAAGCCGATAATGTTTCTCATAGTGATATTATTTCAAGACTTTTGGAGACAAAATGAAAAACGTCTTAATAAGCGGTGGTACTGGTTTCATTGGTAAAAAACTTACGAAAGCCCTTCAGCAAAAGGGCTTTTCTGTTTTTATACTTACAAGGGATAAAAATAAAAAATATTCCTTTGATGAACCATTCCCAAAATATATTGAGTTTTCTGAAAAAAACACTGACGAATTACTGGAAAAAGGTAGCAATTCAGATGCAATTGTAAATCTTGCAGGTGCTTCTATTGCTGGTTCTAAATGGACAAAGGATTATAAGAAGTTAATTCTTGAAAGCAGAATAAAAAGCACAAACCTAATCGTTAATGCTATTTCAAAAATGAAATCTCCGCCTAAATGTCTTATTTCTGCTTCTGCTGTAGGATACTACGGAAACAGAGCAAATGAGATTTTGACTGAAGAAGCGAAGCCGGGCAGTGATTTTCTTGCTAATGTTTGTATTGAATGGGAAAAAGCTGCTTTAGAAGCAGAACATCTTTGTAGAACAGTAATTCCAAGAATTGGAGTTGTATTAGACAAAAGCGAAGGTGCATTACCACAGATGCTAAAGCCATTCAAAGCGGGTTTTTCAAGTGTTCCGGGAAATGGGAAGCAATGGGTTCCATGGATTCATATTGGTGATTTAGTCAATTTGTTTGTATGGTCTATTGAAAATGAAGGAATTAAAGGAAAAGTGAATTGCGTTTCTCCAAACCCAGTGCAGATGAATCAGTTAACTAAATCTATCGGAAAAATTCTAAATAAAGCTGTTATTGGTAATGTTCCGGAATTCGCTTTAAAACTTATGCTTGGCGAGCAAGCAGCAATAGTTCTGGGAAGCACCCGTGCAGTTCCAAAAGTCGCAATAGAAAAGGATTTCAATTTTATTTACAGTGATATTGAATTTGCTTTAGAAAGTATTTTGAAATAATAACCCAACTTATTTATTCAACTTTTGAAAGTGTAATAAAAATAGTGATAAAAATTCTTTAGAATTTGTATAAATCCATACGAACAAATTGTATATAGTATTACTGGAAAATTTTAAAAAATATCCCATAAATCTATACTTTTAGAAATAACTTCGTCTAATTCTGCTTTAGTATCGCTTTCGCCTCCAAAAGTAAATGTTGAACTAATATACTGCCAGTCGTCAAAGCTAAGTTGGTATAAATGCTTTGCAATTATAACTTCCAATTCTGCCCGTATTTCATTTTCATCTTTATTTATTTCTTTGGTAATGTTCAGTTCATTTTTTAAATCTTCAAAATCTGGCTTATTACTTTTTTTATAAAGCAAATTAAAACCAAGTTCAACAATTCTTGTCTTTATTTCTTCACTTGCATCAGCAATTGGAAGCTCGTAAATGAAATTCATAGTTAAATTTGCTGATACCTTATTACGAACATAATAATTTAGCGTTAAAGAATTAAATATTGATAATATATATACTAAATCCTGATTAGTAACAATATGAGAAGTTACTTTATTATCTTCAATGGCATACATTAAATTAACAATAAAGTTCATTGAATGTCCAATAAATGTTTTAGGTGGAACGATTGAACAAATCAAAGTCCTTTCGTTTGTTGAACTTGCAATAGCCCTGTAAACAAAGCGATATGTCTGATAATCCATCAGTAAATCATCTGGAATACTTAGCTTTTTAAAATCTTCTGAGGTTAATTCATTTTCTTGTTTTATTCTATGCAGTACTTTTTTAAATAATACTTTTCTTGCCTCAATTTCTTTAATAAAATAGCGTGGCTCGCCATAAGATGAAGTAAACTGATGAATCATTTTTCCTTCGTATAGTCGTAAGAATGGAACTCCTTTTTGATTTTGAATGTCAATTAAACTATTGTATAAATGGCTGTCATTTGTCATATGGAACTCACTTCTTAATTTGAAATGAGTTTCTGCAAATAGTTTGAATTCTCCTCTAATTTTCAAACAGATTTCGTAATCCCTTTCAGTTCTAAATTCCATTATAGAAATAGTATGTGGAGAGAATTTTTTTATTTTGTCAATATCATAACAAATTATATCATTTTCTTTCAATTCATTAGGATGGCGCATATAAAATTTTGCATTAAAATCTGTTTCATCTCTATGCTTTTTTTGTGCAAAAACAATTGAAAATTTAAAACGATTATCAACTTCTGGAAATAATTTTACTTTAAATTTTTTGTCTGGAGCAAAATAGCCCCTATTTTCAAATGATTTTATTTCATTTAATGTGAATTGATTAATAAGTAAATCTCTAAGTAAAATTGAGCCGGCATCGGTTTGGAAACCAGAAGGAACTAGCAGACAGAAGTATGCATTTTGTTTTATTAATTGAAAATCTCTTTCAATAAAGAATTTATAGTAATTTGGGTCGCCACTTGATTGTAACTTATATTTTTCGTATAAAAATTCAGAATATCTTTCATAAAAATCATTATAATTTTTCCAATCATTTGAAAATTCAGTATCGCTTGAAAGTTTTTCCTTAAACCATTTATTGAAGTGCAGAATATCCATTTCATATTTACCTTGCTTGGCAAATTCCTTTTTGATTGGTTTGATTGCTTCCCATGGAGGATTACTTATTATACCTGAAAAGCCATGTTTTTCTTCTGGCATTGGACTTCCATCTTTTTTGAAAAAGCAATAGAAAAACTCAAGCGGGAAAAATAAAGTATTTTTAAAGTTTGAATCTTCTTCTAATAATCTTTTCCTTATTTTATTTTTAATTTCTTTATATTCTTTAATAATTTCTGGAGTAAAAGGATTACTCAAATACTCATCTCTAATTTCGTGAAGTTTAATTATTTCATTTTTAAATTCGTTTGTTATAATTTCTATTTGCTTAGAAAAGTCATAATCAATTAAAGAGTCGCCTCTAATGAAGTTCATTTCAAGGTTTGGTAAAATATGAATTTGAAATTCTTCAAGCTTCCTAAAATTATATATATTTGGATGAATTTTGATTGCTTCTTTCCAAAGATTTACTTTTGCAGTATCAATGGCTCTTTCATCTTTATCAGCAGCAAAAATATGATGAAGGAGTATTTTTGAGATTTGAACAATTTCGTTGCCTTCGTCAAAGCTTAATTTTTTCCTAAAATTAATAATGAATTTAATATTTTCCGGAACATCAAATAAATCATCTTTACTGATTTTTTCGACCCAGCGTGTAGCTTCATTAAGTAACTGGTAGTAATTGAAAATATTCCTGAAAACCTTAATTAGAAAGCTGCCACTGCCGGAAGTGCTGTCAATTACTCTAATACTAAGAAAATCTTCTATTAATAAATTTAGTTTTTCAAAATGTGGATTAGATTGTTTTAATTCGCTGATTATATTTTGAACTGGAATTTCAAATAAAACATCTACGATTTTTTTAGACATATATTCAGTAATATCAACTGGAGTATAATATATCCCTTCGTCTTTCCTGTTTTCAGCAATCCATGTTTCATAAGCTTTCCCGAAAATATCTTCGTTGATTTGCCTGTAATTATAGTGAACAATTCCTTTCTCAAAAGTTTTTGACCAGTTATCTAAACCAAGTATAAGTTCAAATACTTTCTTGAAACGTTCGACATTTTTTCTGTCTTTATCAACAAAATCCCAGAAATTTGAAGCAAAGAGTTCGGTATTGTAATAATTTTCAAAGAAACTTTCAATATCTTGAAAAAATCTGCTTAAAACATTATGATAGCCTTTGGGTTTCCATAAATCTACAAAACGTTCATATTGGTCTTGTAAGAACCTGTATGCAATTAAGCCGTGGTCTTCAAGAGTTTTTATAAAAATTAATTTATTAAGAAGCAGAACTATTATTTCCTCACGTGAAATACTATGATTTTCTATGAAATTAACGTTTGCTAAGTCAAATTCGTTAAACCATTTTTTTAAATCATTAAAAAATTGAATATCTAAATCTTTTGCTGCCTGTTTGTCTTCATATCGTCTTAGCACATCCCAAAGGTTTTCATAAAGCAAAAAGTCCTCGAAAATCTGAGGAAGGTTTGTAACAAAGAATGGTTCAAACTTTATAATAGCAGCTCTGTTAAAAATATATGCTTTATTTAGATTTGTCAGAATAACGTATTCAATTCTTTTATGGCGTAGATATTTTTGAATTTGCTTTTGATGTATTTCATATTTAAAATCAGATTGATAAATTGTATCTTTTTTTCTATTATATCTTAAAAAAGGTTTAAGTTCAATACATAACGGATTTCCCATTCCATTTTCTGTTATTACGAAATCAACATAATCGCCAAGGAAGTCCACTTCTGCAGTGCAATTTTCCTGAATCAAATCCTGTATTAGCGATCTCAATAGCTCACCTGCAGCAGTTTCCGGTTTTCCTTTTAATGAAATATTTTCAAGATAATTAATAATAGGTTCGTAAGAAAATTGTAAGATAGGTGTTTGGATTGCTTCTATTTCCTTCTGTCCGGTTAATCGCTTAAATTCTTTAACTATTTCTATTTTTTCCATAATTAAATTGAAAATAAAAAAAATCTAATTTAATAAAAATTTGATGGATTTTTGAGAAAAATGTAAAAGTATTTCTGAGAGAATGAAATAAGTAGTAATTACTGAGAAGCCAAAAAAAATCAACACACGGGTTAACCCGTGTGTTGATAGATGTTTAATACCAAACCGCTATCAATAAAGAAAATATAATCTGTCATTCTGAATCGCAGCGAAGAATCTCACAAATCCTTGCTATCACATAGTTTTTATTATAAAAACAAAGATGTCCTACATTTTCAAAATGTAGGACATCTTTTTGTTAGACTTTTTCTCAACTATCTAAGTTGAACTTGGGAAGGAGTAAGAACACACCCCTTTGTCCCCTCTCAAGAGGGGAATAAGAAAAGTGAAAAACTATTCCAAGCTGCCGACTTTATTTTCTACGGCTTCCAAGATTTCGCAACTTTTCACAAGTGCTTTCATCTTATTATGGTCGTTATAAAGAGGCCTGTCGATTTCAAGGAAATCAACGTGCTTGCGAATTGTCTGCTTTGCAGTTGCGACGCCATCGCCATTTTGGAAATCGCGAATATCAAGTGCTTGGGCAGCAGCCATAAATTCAATACCAATAATGCCATAAGCGTTATCAAGGATTTGTCCGTTTTTAATTGCGGTGTTCATTCCCATAGAAACGAAATCTTCCTGGTCCAGCAGCAGGGATTGACTGAATTGAAGCCGGTGCAGAAAGAATACGTTGTTCAACGATTAAAGAATCAGCAGTGTATTGGCTTAGCATCATACCTGAGAACATACCGGCACCTTTGGTTAAGAAAGCTGGAAGTCCAACGCTAAGAGCGGGATTTAGCAATCTGTTCAAACGGCGTTCCGATAGGACGCAAACCATAGTAACAGCAGCGCCAGCCATATCCATTGGTAAAGCAACAGGAGAACCCTGGAAGTTTGCACCAGTTAAAGTTAGATTTTCTTCTGGAATGAAAATAGGATTATCGCCAACGCCATTCAGTTCAATTTCTACCTGTGAGCGGGCATAAGCTAAAGCATCGTGTGCAGCACCGATTACCTGTGGAGTAGAACGCATTGAATAAGCATCTTGCACCTTAGTTTTAATTTTACCAGTATGCAAATCACTGTTTTGAATGCATTTCATAATTGCTTTGGTGCTTCGCTGAGCTCCAATGAAACCTCGCAATTGATGAAGTTTAACGTTGTATGGTTTCAAATTAGCAAGAAGGGCTTCAAGAGACATAGAGGCAGCAATTTCAGCTTGCTTCAAAATCCTGTTGAAATCGTAAAGATGAATAGCACTCATTGCTGTTAAAAGGTTTGAGCCGTTTATTGTAGCAAGTCCATCGCGTGCCTGTAAACCGGGTATAGGAATACCGGCTTTTTCCAAAGCAACTTTGCCGGGAAGACGCTCACCCTGATAAAATGCTTCGCCCTCGCCCATCATAAGCAAAGCAACTTGAGACATAGGAGCTAAATCGCCGCATGCACCAACAGAACCCTTTTGACAAACAACTGGAGTAACTCCTTTATTCAGCATATCAACAAGAGTTTGAGTAATATTGATTCTGCAGCCGGAATTTCCGTGGGCGTGGACGTTAATGCGCCCAGCCATAGCTCCGCGAACATATTCGATTGGAGCTGGTTCGCCTATACCGGCGGAATGATTGTAAATTAAATATTTCTGAAATTCGCTTACCTGTTCGTCATTTAAAACGATTTCTGAAAATTCACCGATACCGGTGTTGATTCCATACATAATTTCGTGCTGCTGGATTTTCACTTCAAGCATTTCACGGCATTTGTTGATTCTTTCAATAGCTGCAGGAGCAAGTTCTACTTTCTCGCCATCGCGAGCTATTTTTACAATTTTTTCAATAGTTAAATTGCTACCATCTAATATTATAGACATAAAAACCTCTTTAAAAAAAATTAAAACTTCTTTAAAATATCTTCCACAATAGAGCGATGAATCATAAAATTCATCATTTTCAATTTTATATAGTCATAATGATAAAAATAATATCCTTTGTTAGCACCATTTCTTGCTCCACTACCCGAATCCTTAATAACAAACCATTTTCCATCTTTTGTTTCTTTTATACCAACGATATGAATACCGTGGTCATCAGTAGTGGAATTATTGGTAAATCGTAACTGCCTTGCATTTTCATCAATGTATTCTGATGGAATATCGAAAGTGGGAATGTATGCAACCTCGCTATGTGAATCGTAGCCGGGCTCGGAAACGTCTCCACCAATAACGATAGTATAGCCACTATTCAATGCCTTTACAAATATTTTCATATATTCATCAAGTGGGACATTGTAATATTCTGAGCATTTCCACCAGTTATCTGTAACTTCGTATTCTGCCTGCGAGTAATATGGTTTTTCCATTAATGACATAAAACTAACATATTCATCTAAATTGAGTTTTACTTCATTTTTTAGATATTCGAGTGGTGTCATTTTTTTGTTGCCAACATTTACAAATTCTGGAGGAGTTCCGAGGTGATAATTCAAAATTGATTTGATATTTTCAAGTATTTGCTCTTCATTCCAAAAATCCATTTCTTTAATTTTATTCAGGTAGTTTTCCATCTCCTTGATAAGTTTAGAATGGTCGTGGAATTTCTGACCTTTTTTCAGTCCGGTATAAAGTTCGGCTGGCACGCAGCCATATTGTTTCCAAATTCGAGTTACAGCATTTTGCTGAGAACCTTCAGCAAAGGCAGAATTTCCGCGTTCTTTTACGAAACGTCTTGCTTTTTCAACATATTCCCAATAAACAGTAAACATTTCAGAAAATTTAATTTCCTTGTTGTGTAATCTTTTTACTTCAGTTTCAAGAAATGAGGTGCCACAAAAACACCAGCAAGTCCCTGTGTTTCCTTGTGATACAGGTTCATTATGCCATTGTGTCTTAAATTCTTTTATTGATTTTGGTAAATTCATTCCATTAAAATCAACTTTAAAGCTTAATTTTTTTGGAGTCTCTTTTTTATTAAAATCTTCTATACTTTTTAAAATTTCCTGATAAAACTCATTTTTATAATCTATGAATTGTCCTTTATCTTTCTTTGGTTCAGCAGAATTTCCATTGTAATTTAATAATAATGCAAATAATATAATTGTAAGAACTAATTTTATTTTCATAATATCTCCGTTTGAAATAATTAAATACTTTTTTTATAAGAACAAAATAAACTTACAAATTAAAGATAAAATAAATAAGTTACAAATGTTTATTTGTTGATTTGTTGATTTGTTTATTCGTTGATTCGTTGAATTGTTGAATTGTTTATTCGTTTATTCGTTGATTTGTTGATTTATTGATTTGTTGATTCGTTTGTAGTCATGCTATCAGCTTGCTGATAGTATGACTGGAAAGTCATTCTGACGGATGTCAGAATCCATCTTTATATCAACACAGGTCGGAGTTTACTGATATTAATAGCCACGAGCTTTAGATAGAGGGAAAAAAAATTTACATATTTACTCCTTCCCATTTGCACTTGGGAATGCAACTTTCACAAAAGCTTTGCTTTTACATTTCATTCTTAAAAAATGTAATGCACAGCTTAAAAGAAATCCTCTTTCTCTAGTTAAAAAAGGGAAAGTGAATGGAAAATGAACAACAAATTAATTTTTATTAATAATCAAAAAAAGTGAAAAAATATTTGGTTTTTATTTTTTTTTTTTTATAGATTTGTAATAGTTCATTTATGCAAATTTTAAATATGGTATTTTTTGTCCGGCTCAAAATATCATTTTAAAAATTGCAGAGCCGGTAAATGAACTTAATTTCCAATAGTTTTATAAATAACAAATGTTAAATAATTCTTAGGATTTAAGTTATGTTTTTAAAAATGAATAGAAAAATTAGTAGTTTAAGCATTTTGATTGCTATAATATTTTTATTTCAAGCATGTAACCAGCAAAATCCATTAAAAGAAGAGCAATTAACTCCAAAACCCGCTTTTTGGAGCAATGTGTGGAAGGTTGTTCAAACAGTTGGGGCTGATGCTGGTGGTGCTTATATTGGTGCTAAAATGGGAATGTGGTATGGAGGTGTTCTTGGACCAAAAGGAGCAGCATTAGGTGGAGTAATTGGTGCATGTATTGTTGGTTGTTGGGCTTCATATAATGCAGGAAAATCGTTATCCATTGCACAAACAGTTCCGCCTTATAAGTTAGATGACCAAGATATCACTGGGATTGATTCAAACAATATTTCATTTGATGATGTCGGTGTAATTCATAATAATATACTAAAAATTTTATTAGACAATAGGGAAAGTATAACTAATGAAAATGGTGAGCACGATAATTATGCGATTTATCTTTTAGCAATGAATTTTTTTGAAGATACAATTGGTATTAATAATCCAGAAAACTATTTTTCATATAATAATTTCTGTAACTTAGTCAATTCATTTAATGAAATTAATACCTTAGAGAAATTAGTAGATTATTTGTATATAAATGAAACTAATCAAACCATTTTAGATTTTTTAGAGTATTCATTAGAAAGATTCAGTTACCTTGAAACAGTTGAAGATTTTCAAAGTGAAGTTATTGACTTAAAGAGTGAGGCAAGCAACTTAAATATTACTAACGATGAAAAAAATTCTATTTTTTCTTTTCTTGAAATAGCAAATAGAAGTGTTTCATTTTGGGCAACTAATCAAAATTAGAGTTTTTATTAATAATATTATAATTAAAATGAAAAGATTACAGTTTAATTTGAAGAATATATTAATTGGATTATTTCAAATATTAATCTCTATTATTTTTATTTATTTGATTGTTTCTAAGTCAAGTAATAATGGTTTATTAATATATATTGATTATATTGGAATTTCAATATTTATATTAATGCTTTTAATGGGGTTCATTACTTTTTTAGATTTACCAAGAGTATATATTGAAAATGACACTCTTGTTTATTTAAATATTTTTAGAAAAAGAATTTTCTCATTAGAAGAAATTCAAATAACAAAGAAAAGAATTATTTTTACGTATTTTTATTTTATAAAACATAGAAATAAGTATTATTCTATTTCTTCTTCTAGTGTAAATAGAATTACAAAAGAGAAATTATCTAATTTAATATCAAATTATAGTATAGTTTAATATTAATTTCTAATAATTTATAATATTATTTTTTTTCAAGAAGAATACAATTAATTTGAACGTTAATTGTATTCTTCGTTTATTAACCATAATTTAATGAAATTTAATAATAAGTTATAATTATTAATATCAAAAAATAAAACTACTTGAACAAATTACTTTTAAAAACATTTTAGTAGATAAAAAATCGTATTTTTATTCATTGGATATTTTTCCTAACAAAAATGCTTTAATAATTACGGAAAAAGGAAAAATAATTTCAATTGAAGAATTTACATTCGTTTCAAAAGAAAAGATTGATTTATTATTTTAAAGGAGAAAAAAATGGATTATTCAAATGTAATACTAATTTGCGTTTTATTGGCTTTGGGTTTATTTTTTTTAGGTAGTACAGGAAGATATAAGAAATTTCAAATCAATTCTTTCCTAAAAGCAAAAAAGAAAATAACCAAAAGAATTTACGAATACTTTGGCAATCTCTTTCTTTATTTTGCTTTTGTAAACCTATTGTTTTTACTTCCCATATTTGAAGATGATAAATATGAAATATTTAAATATTTAGTTTATTTATTTGGGGTTCTGCTTGTTTTTTTACTTTGGAGAGAAAAAATATCTCCACAAAAGAAAACAGTAGTTGAATAAAATCATATAATTTTTCTTCATTCCAAGTTTGACTTTAGAAGGAGTAAAGAGTTTTTCAGTCATACTATCAACAAGTTGATAGCATGACTTATCTCTTGTCATGCTATCAGTTTGCTGATAGTATGACTGAAAAGCACTGTTTCGGAATTACACTTAAAGTGATGTCATCTCCATTTAAATGAAACACTTGCTTTATCTTGGGGTTCAGAATGACAGGCAAAGGTGGATTCTGGTATACGCCAGAATTACACTTTTTAGTGATGTTTTTAATAATGATACTTGCAGGAAATGATAATAATGGAAATTTCTGTTACTTTATAGACCAAGCGATGTTCGTCTGTGATGTGTCTTGACTAATATCCCTTATAATTATGTTTTAGTGGTTCTGGTTTTGATAAACCAGAAAAAGGATTTTTTAAGTTTCAAATATGACATTAACAACTTTTTTAAAAAGATTTTTGTCTTCCTTAGATATTTCAATAAATTCTTTGAAAGCATCTGGTTGAAAAGCTATATCTCTCATAACATTTTCTCAATTTCTTCATTTTTTACTTCAATTAAATCTTTTCCTTCATCAACATATTTCATTCTTTCTATTAGCATTCTATGGTTCCGTGGGGAGCGACTTAGATATTCAGTT
>Ga0116158_10004835_pt1 | contig 11447 bp, 14 predicted proteins | sample AD_UKC052_MetaG_FD_89883 | JGI IMG/M metagenome (GOLD analysis project Ga0116158, IMG submission 89883) | Active sludge microbial communities of municipal wastewater-treating anaerobic digesters from USA - AD_UKC052_MetaG | ecosystem: Engineered > Bioreactor > Anaerobic > Digestate | place: USA... | reverse complement strand
GACGGAAATGATATTTCTCGACGAGCCGGCGGCCCATCTCGACCTGAAAAATCAGATCGACATAATGGGCGTTATCAGAGATCTCGCGGCCGTGAGGAAGATGGCGGCGGTAATGGTCGTGCACGACCCGGACCATGCGCTCGCTTATTCGGACCGTGCACTGCTTTTGAAGGACGGCCTGAGCGTAGCTGCCGGAGCGCCGTCCGAAACCATAACGAGCGAAAACCTGATGTCGGTTTACGGCGTAGATGCCGCCATCGTCGAGTTCGAAGGCCGCAAAAAAGTCATGATACGCAATAACATATGAAAAAAACTGTTTTAATATTATCGCTTACGCTTGCAGCGCTCTGCGTCATCTCCATTTCTATCGGCAGGTATCAAATACCTCCCGCGACGGTGATTAAAATAATTGCCGCGAAATTCGCCGCTTGTGAGCGCGACTGGCCGGAGCGCATGGAAACGGTAATCTGGTCGATAAGATTTCCGAGGGTGATAGCCGCCATGGCCGTGGGAGCAGGGCTTTCCATGTCCGCGGCGGTACTGCAGTCGATGTTTCAAAATACTCTTGTTTCGCCTTTCATACTCGGCGTTTCCTCCGGCGCCGGATTCGGGGCGGCCGTCGCCATCCTCCTTGAAATGAACAGGCTCGCCCTATATCTAATGGTTTTCGCGGGCGGCGCGGTCGCGGTAACTCTGAGCTGCCTTCTGGGAAAAGAAAACGGCCGCGGAAACTCTAAAATAACGCTGGTTTTAAGCGGCGTCATCGTAGGCGGCTTTTTCACATCCCTCATTTCGGCATTGAAATATATGGCGGACCCTTACACGAAACTGCCGGAGATAGTCTTCTGGCTGATGGGATCGCTGGCGTACGTCACGAGCGAAAACCTCCTGTGGATATCGCCGATCATAATATTTCCCATGGCCGTGCTTTACTTTTACAGCTGGAAGTTCAACATCCTGGCGCTCGGCGAATACGAGGCAAAGTCCCTTGGCGAGGACACGCAACGTCTGAAAACGATCGGAATCGTTTTTACGACCATGCTCGTATCGGCGACAGTGGCTTTATCGGGCGTCATCGGCTGGGTGGGCCTGGTCGTGGCTAATTCGGCGAGAATGATCACCGGCCCAAATCTCGTCAGGCTTGTGCCCGTTTCGGCGCTGACGGGCGCAATATACCTTCTTTTGATAGACGATATGGCGCGCAGCCTCGCGAGCGTAGAAATACCGCTCGGCATACTGACCTCGCTTGCGGGAGCGCCGGTTTTTATATACATACTCAAAAAAAGCGGCGGCGATAAACAATAGGAACAAGCATGACGTCAAATCATAAATTGGCGACGCGCTTTTAACTTATCAAAAAAACGTTGATAAAAAAAATATATTGTAGTATAATTTATCAAGAATATATTAGGCAGGGCATAACGCATGAGCGCAAAAGAAAACTGCAATATAGAAAAACTTTTCACGGTCGAAGAAACAGCCGAACGGCTTCAGATGAATCCCGAAGTTCTTCGGCGCAAACTTCGTTCGGGGCTTATCTTCGGCATTAAACTCACGCCCAAGATGTGGAAGATACCCGAATCCAGCATAGTCGATTATATCAACCACGCCGACAATCTTTCAAAACATTCGGCAGTGGCCGAAACCAGAACTTCAGAGAACTGCAGCCGTTTTCCGCGCTGGATAGAATACAGCGGCCTTCCCGGCTATCTAAGTTCCAAATACGGCGTCGCCACATGGCTTGTAATGAAAAAAATCATCGAACTCGACTGTCTCGAAAACGAAAAAGCCGGCGTCTTCTTCGATTTTAAGATCGACGAACTGCGCGAAATAACCGGCCTCACCCGCCAGACGCTTCACAAAGTGCTTCTCATTTTAAAAAAAGAAGGATATATAGATTTTTTAACGATCAAGGGCAAGAATTCGATCACTAAATTTAAAGTTTTAACGCCGCTTAAAACTCCCATGAGCATTTATGAAATACCCGCCGAGCACGGCGGAGTCAAAGGCAGGCTTAAAACCGAAGTGATAGGGACCTGCATAACTCGCTTTTTTTAAAGCTCAACGTTTGTCCGTTTTTTGCTTATCGCCTTTTTTTCCGCCGCACAATCCGCAACAACAGCCTTTTTTCAAATGGCGTTCATCCCTGACGAATAAAAAAAACTTATTTTTATCTTTCACGCATTGCATCTCAAGAGTGTCTTCGCTTATCGAAACGATTTTAAATTCTTCGGCATATACCGGCGATTTTATCCTGTTTTTAATAAACTCAGGAGAAAAACTTATCTTTGCCGACCGTTCGCTATACCTGTAAATGCCTTCTTCGGTTATCAATTCTCCGTGTTTGCCCACGAAAACGGCGCAATACGAATTATTTTTGGATAATTCAAGCAAAAGCCGGCCGTTATTTACTTCATACCAGCTATTATAAGTAAAATCGTTCGCATAAGCAGAGAAAAATAAAAAAAACATGATTAAAAATAATGACAAGCAAAATATTTGATTCTTTTCTATCATTTAAAAACTCCATTTATTTTTTTAACATATAAAAGACGTTTTAGCGTTTAAGCCTGACCGAATCTTCAAGCGACATAATTCCGTTATAAACCCATTTTACCGCGTCTCGATTAATTTTTACTCTGCCGGCAAAAGACAGCTCGTTATCCCAGAACTGCGGAATTCTTTCGCCGCTTTTTAATTTAACGGGTATCGAGTTCATCAGGGAAGGAGGAATGCCTGTACAGCATCCGTCCCAATAATATTTTCCGATAAGAATATTTTTCTGTTTCTTAGAAAGAATTCCGGTAAGAAACCCCTTTACTTTGAATATCTTTCCTTCATATTTTTCAAAGAATTTGTAATCATTTTCAGTTAAATCCGAAGAATTTTTTCCGTCAATGGTTTTTATGAATTTTTCGACAAGAGCTATATCGAGTTCTTCGATAGAGGAAGATTCGACTTCCGTCCCGGCGTCGTGTACAAAATTATCTTCGCCGAAAGGTTCGAGCGTCCGGCCGTCCATACGATAAATATAGCCGTCGGCGGGTTTCGGATCGACAAAAAACCTTCCGGATACTACCACAGGCCTCAGGCGTTCGAACTTGACTTTTTTATCCATTTCTACAAGTACATATTGATTATACTGTGGTTTCGGCCCATAACAACACGTTTGAGTAGATTTGAGCAGGCAGAAATTTTTTATTTCTTCTCCTTCTTCCAGAGGATACATAAAGCCAAGGATCTTTAATTCCTTTTTATCGACGGACATTATAAAATCCGGCGCATGATTATTTTTCTCCGGATCAAAATTCCATAGCTGCATCGTGGCGAACGGAAGAAAACCCGTTTCCGCCTTCGATATTTCAGTTTCGTCAACGCTCACGTTTCGATGACCGCCGGCCGGAGCGGCGGACGAAGCCGGCGACGAGCTTTTTATGGCTACTTCTTTTGTTTTTTCGCCTTCGTCGATTATAAGCGGCCCCGTTATCGGCGAAATTTTGTCTGCCGCCAAAAAAAATCTTGCCGCGGTAAAAACGCATATTAATATAACGGCATAAATCGCGGCGTTTTTCATATTATACATTTTTCTATCTCCTCCAATATATCGCCGCCGCCGGAAGCCGCCCCGCGGCGGACGACATGTAACGTTTAGTAATCGATTTTAACGCCCGTTTTTCTGCCTTTAAAATTTATTTTACCGCTGGCAAAAAACTTTATACCCCGTCCTTTCAGCTTTTCGTTCCAGCCTTTGAAACGAGAGCAATCGCCGATTTTTTCTTCAGCCAGCTCGATCGGCCAGGCTTTTAACACTAAATCAAATTCGCCTCCTGAAAGGCCGTTTTTAAGTTTGACTTTAAATTTAATTTCTTCGTCCGTAGTTCTTACGGATCTGGCTGTATCGTTGCCGCCGCCGACCAGCCAGAGCTCGACAGTTCCCTCTTCACTTAACTTGATTTCGCAATGGCCGTTTTCACAGCTTCCTATAACGCTCAACTTGCCGCCGTGCGCCGCTTTGTGTTCGTGCTCGTGGCTATGGCCGACGCCGTGTTTATGATGATTTCGGTCTTCATCGGCTTCGCCCGCACGACATAATGAAGATGAAAGAAAAATTAAATATATTAGAATTGCCGAATATATCACAATGGTCGGAACATTAAAAATACTATTTTTTTTATAATTCATAAAATCATTCCTTTCGATTCATATTTTTTAAAAATAAAAAGATCCTTAATTTAAGAAATTTTATATTCCGTTTTTTCAAGACACATGTGAAAGACCCTTTATTATATCTATTTTATAAGCGTTAAACGCCGGAACAAGAGAAGTAAGAAAAGCTATCGAGATAACGGCAGGGACTAAAAAAAACTCATTGCAAGACACATAAGAAGCCGAAAAAACGACGCCCGTTTCGCAATTAATGTATATGGCCGCTGCATAAACTACCGTATGCCCCGCCGCCAGTCCGGCCAGCAGTCCGGCCATAGATATCATAAGACTTTCGCCTATAACCATGCCGAGAACGGCTCGCCTTGGCGCACCGAGAAACCTAATCAGCGCGATATCCCGCTTGCGCTGATTAATCGAGCCGAGCAGGGTGGAAAAAAGAAAAAGCGCCGACATAACGGCTATAGCGGCCGCTATTATAAAAAGTACCGAATCGATCCACCCTATAATATTAAAAAGTCTGGGCAATACTTCGTTCGGCACTACAAATTGCGCGGACTGCGACTGATTGACGTTGTATTTAAGGTCCTGCACGCCTGGATGCATTATGCCATTTCTTATGCGTCTTATTTTAATATAAGCTCCGCTTATTTCACGGTATTTTTCGTCGAGCGCCATCGCGTTGACTTCCCCGCCGTGGCCGCTTAGAGTATAAAAAGCCTTAAGCGGTATATATATCGCGCGATCATGCGGCGTTCCTGTCGGGGCCATTATACCGGTTATTTTTATAACGTCGTTGTGGACCGGATCGCCGGCATTTACGCCGCAAACTGGATTAAAAACCGATCCGAGCTTCAATTTAAGAGCTTTTGCGGCTTCGTATCCGGCAACGGCTTCGTCGTTTTCTTTAAAAACCCTTCCAGCACCGCCGTCGGATTCTTTAAAGCTAAATATTTTGCCGGGCTGATATTCAAAGCCGCTAAAAAATTCTTCTTCTATCGCGTTCACTCTGAAGCCCGCGTAAGAATGGCCACTGCAAAAAGGAACCGCAATTTCGACTATCGGATCTTGCTTGACTTTTTTATAATACTCCCATTTAATCTTCCCGGGGGTTTCTTCGATATGATAAACTGCATTGAGAACAATTTGCAGAGGAGACCCTTTAGGGCCGAGCACTCCGTCGATGCCATGACCTATCCTGGTAAAATTTGACTGAGTCTGTTCGCGAAGAGAGATAACCGCCGTGAGCATCGCTATAGAAACGGCTATGCTCAGAACGGCCAGAGCTGAAGAATGCATGTGCTGCCTGAGACTCTTGAATATGATTTTCAAAATTATTTTCAATTAGCATCGCCCGCCTTCCGCATAGACGCGAGACAGGGTCGAGCTTCAATAGAATCTAGAACCCCCGCGCCTCGAGACATATTGATATCGCTGAAATTTAATTTTTTATCGAAAGCGCTTATCACATCTTTTTCATGGCTCACGGTTATCAAAGCAGAACCCGCTTCAGCCGCCGATTTTTTTAAAAGATCCACGACGGCGGCGGAATTTTGCGAATCGAGCGAGCTGGTGGGTTCGTCGGCTAAAATTAGCGGCGGCCTTTTCATGACCGCTCTTAAAACCGCGATTCGTTGTTGCTGTCCCAGTGAAAGCTGGGAAGGGTATTTGCCGGATTCGTTAAAAAGCCCCGCAATTTCAAGATACTGCATAATGCCGTCTCGCGAATAATTTACTCCGGCTATTTGAAGGGACAATTCAAGATTTTCATAAGCCGTATAGCCCTGCAGAAGATTGAGATTTTGAAAAATATAACCTATATTCTTAGCTCTGAAAAGATCGAGATCTCTTTCTCCGAGAGATTTCATTTCCGTTCCGCATATTTTAACGCTGCCGCTATACCCGCCGAGCACGCCGGAAAGTATATTCAACAATGTCGTTTTACCGCACCCGGAACGTCCGTACATAGAAATTATCTCATTATGGCCGAGTTCGAATTTTTTTATTCGGATAACTTCACAATCGCCAGAAAAACTTTTTTCAAGATTTTCAATTTGTATTATCATTTTATTACCGCCTTTCGAGTCAGCTAATAGCAAAAAATCCTTCCGCCGTTTACGCCGGAAGCGCAAAGCGAAAAGGAAACGTTTCGTATCCAATTAACAGCAATGCCATTAAAGGAAACGAAAATTAGTTTTAATTAATATGCGCCGTCTTGTGGCCGAGCGCCGTTAATAAACTAAATATTATAAAAAAAGAAGTTGGAGGGAGGCGAGCGTAATTTTAGAAACGCCTTTAAAATAAAATAGCGTATGAAAATGAAGTTATATGAAAGTCTCGATTCAAAACCGAAAAAGCTTAAAAGCGTTAATGAGTAAAATATGACAGCCGAATCAAAAGACGCTATAAAAACACAAACCAGGCATTGCCGAAATTCTTCGGGAGAGCAATGTCCACATTCATGAAAGTGAAAAAAAGAAAATAAACTCAGCGCAAAAAATAAAATCAGGTATATAAGCGCCGCATTTTTTGAATTATTTTTTTTCATCGATTTTATTATAACATTTTTGATGCCGGCTGTCAATTCGAGCGTACTTTTAATGATGGCCGCCGCAGACGAAATCCGCCGAGATAGGCGAAACTTTTCCTTTTTCGTAATTATCCCTTACGTCTTTAACGTAATCGCCGTCCGACACGAAAACTTCTATGCCGACGCTTTTAAATCCCGCGAGCGGCCTGCCGCCGATGCCGCCGACCACTATCGCGTTCACCTTATTGGCGGCCAGCAGATTGACCGGGGCAAGACAACCTCCTTCGACATGGGGAGGATTTGCAATAACTTTGCATTCAACGAATTTATTGTTTGCATCGAACGAAAGAACGCTGAAGCAGTCGCAACGTCCAAAATGCGGAGATCTTTCGGCGTCGAGGCCGCCTTTACCCATAGATGGAACAGCTACGTTTATTGTTTTTGACATAAAATTACTCCTTCTTTTTTTAGGCTATACAGCTTAATTAGCAAATTTTGTGCCCGATTTTATTATAACGGAAAAAATTACGGTATGCTAATTGCTTTATAAAAAATGTAAGCGTGCGTTAGAGAATAAAAACCTTAATTTAAAAAGGTGTTTAATTATGAAAATAGGCTTTTTCAGTGACGATTTCAAAAACATTTCAAACCATCCGGGCAAATCGTCAGGACTATATATTTTTGAAATTGCAAACGGCGAAATTTTAGGCGAAGAAATAAAAGTCTTCGACGAAAACGATTTCTCCAGCGCCTCGCTCGCCAGCCCGGCAATATCCGGCTGCGGCGTTTCAAAAGGCAGGGGCGGGCAAAACGGCAGGGGCTGTTTCAAGTTCAGAAACGGATTCATCAGAATCGATGAAAAAATTAAAAATCTTAACGTGGGAGCGTCTTTTTACGGTTGTAAAACGGTCGTCTGCCGCGCGATAGGATTCAATCTTGAAAATAAGCTCGCCGGTGCCGGAATAGAGCTTCTCATAACTTGCGAAACCGACATAAAAAACGCCGCAAAGCTTTACGCTGCAGGCAAACTTGAAAATTTACACAACAGGGAGTTTTTATAAAAACAGAGGTTCGGACTTTTTTGCAATATTACAATTTTGCAATATTGCAAAATGCAATTTTATTTTTTTATTGCCGAATGCTTATTTCATTACTGATCATTATATTAAGAGAATCAATCCATTAAGGCGAAACGTAATAATTTTTTCATCGGGAACGGATTATGCTTCATAAATAATTTTAAAAAGGGTGTCAAAGGAAAATATATGCACAACAAAACATGCTGGGCGTGCGGCCCGGATAACGAAGCCGGATTAAAAATCAAAGTCGACTGCGACCCCGTTTCGCACGTAAGCGAGGCGTCGTTTTATGTAGAAGAGCGGTACGCCGGAAACGCCGGAGTAGCTCACGGCGGAGTAATTTGTTCGATCTTCGATTCGCTTATGACCCATTCCGCCATGGCCTATTCGCGTAAAAAAGTTTTCACGGCGAGCCTGGAAGTAAAGTTCAAGAAAAAAATACCGGCGGGAGAAACTATAAAAATAACTTGCTGGTATGAAAAAAAAAGATTCGGCTTTCTGGTTATGAAAGGGCGTATAACCGATCACAAAAACAAAGTAATGGCTTCCGCGAACGCCATGTTTTCCGAAAGCGAAACGGTATAAAATTTTTTAAAATCGCGAAGCGGCAAAGCAACGATATAACTAAGACCAAAATAACGGAGGTATATAATGAAAATAGCTGTAACTTCAACGGGCCCTTCAATAGACAGCCCCGTAGACGAAAGATTTGGAAGGGCAAGATATATTATCATTTACGACACGCTGTCTAAAACTTTTGAAACCTTAGACAATGAAACAAATCTAAACATGGCTCAGGGAGCGGGCATTCAGACCGCAGGCAATATGGCCGAAAAAAAAGTGGAGCTGATACTAACCGGCCGCGTCGGGCCAAAAGCCGCGGAAGCGCTCAACAAAGCGGGAATAAAATACGTGGAAAACGCTTCCGGAACCTGCCGCAGCGCAATAGAAAAACAGCAGACGGCATAAAATCGTCAATAATTATGCAAAGGAAGAATTTATGCTAAATAAAATTACGGCTCCACTCAAAATCGCGGTAGCTTCGGGCAAAGGCGGCACTGGAAAGACCAGCGTAGCCGTCAATATGGCCGCCGCGGCCGCGACGGCGCTTTCATTTCTCGACTGCGACGCGGAAGCGCCCAACGCCCATCTGTTTTTTCAAAAATCATCAGGCTTTCAGGCGGACAACCCTGACGAATTTTTCGACGGCGTCGAAGAATTTTACGTAACGGTGCCCGAATTCAACGAAGCTTTGTGCAACGGCTGCGGTTTTTGCAAAACAGTATGCAAGTTTAACGCCATTACCATGATACTCAACAAACCGCTTTTCTTCTCAGAGCTCTGCCATTCCTGCGACGCGTGCCTTAAAGTATGCTCGATGGGGGCTATCAAAGCAGCTAAAAAAATGACCGGAAAGATAAGGCGTAAAAAAATCGGCGGCAATATAGCTTTAACTGACGGGATATTGAATGTAAGCGAGGCTAAAAGCCCGCCTTTGATAAAAAAAATAGTAAAAAAAGATTCAGGGCCGTCGCTGACGATTATAGACGCGCCTCCGGGCACCAGCTGCCCTCTGGTAGCGGCTGTTTACAGCGCGGATTATATAATTCTGGTCACGGAGCCGACGCCGTTCGGCTTCAGCGATCTCAAACTCGCCGTGGAAACGGCGCGGCAGTTAAAGGTCAGATTCGGCGTCGTAATAAACAAGTATGACGGCGATTTCGGCGAAATAAAAAAATACTGCGAAACAGAAAATATTAAAATAATAGGCATAATACCTTTCGATATCCAGATGGCCCGCGTATATTCCGGCGGCGGCATAATAGTCGATGAAATGCCGCATACGCGCGAGCTGTTTTTGAAGATATTAGAAAACGCGGTCAGCGAGGCGGTAAAATGAAACAGATAGCTGTAATTTCAGGCAAAGGCGGCACGGGCAAAACATCCATCACGGCCGCTTTTATACAATCGGCAAAATCCGTTATGGCGGCGGATTGCGACGTGGACGCCGCAAACCTCCACCTGCTGATAGAGCCCATAAGCGGCAGAACGGCGCCGAAAGCTTTTATGAGCGGATACGACGCAATAGTGGACAAATCCCGGTGCATTAGCTGCGGCAAATGTATTCCCGTTTGCGTTTTCGAAGCGATAGCGCGCGACGAAACCGACAACAAGGTGAAAACCAACCATCTTTTATGCGAAGGCTGCGGGGCATGCGTAACCATCTGCCGCGCCAATGCGATCAGGCTCGTAGAAAAACAGGCCGGTGAAAGTTTTCTTTCAAATACTCGCTTCGGGCCGATGATGCACGCAAAACTTTACGCAGGCGAAGGTTCGTCAGGAAAGCTCGTATCGGAAATTAAAAAACAAGCCTGCGACATCGCCAGATCGGAAAACAGCAATTTTATAATACTCGACGGTCCTCCGGGCACTGGATGCCCAGTGATAGCGACTCTTACGGGCGCGAACCGGGCGGTCGTCGTAATCGAGCCGAGCGTTTCGGGCGTACACGACGCCAAACGCGCTATAGAACTATGCAAGCATTTTAAGGTACCGGTTTGCATAATTATAAACAAGTACGATATCAATCTTAAAATGACTGAAAATATTGAAAAATTTGCCATGGAAAATAAAATAAGCGTTATCGGAAAAATAGCTTTCGATAAAATTTTTATCGAAGCGATGAAAAAACGAATGACGGTGATCGAATACGACAAAAACTCCGCCGCGGCGAAATCACTTATCGATGCGTGGGATAATCTTAAAAAATCTATGGCCTGAGATAATCCGTTAAAATTTATATAAAAAAAAGAGGAATCGCGATATGAATTTAGTGCCTCAAAAAGTTTTTTTCACCAAAGGCGTAGGCAGGTCGAAAGAAAAACTCCAGTCTTTTGAAATGGCCTTAAGGGACGCTGGAATCGCTTCACTGAACCTCGTCAGGGTTTCATCGATATTGCCGCCCGGAGCAAAGATAATATCCGCAAAAGAAGGCCTGAAAAGCCTCAAAAACGGAGCGATAACTTTCGTGGTTCTAGCCGATATAGCCACCAATGAGCCCAACAGGCTGATAGCCGCTTCGATAGGCCTGGCACAGCCGGACGACAAAACACGCTACGGATATCTTTCCGAGCATCATTGCTTCGGGGCCACCGACGCTTTTACGGGCGATTACGCCGAAGACCTCGCGGCTTCGATGCTGGCTTCCACTTACGGTTTCGATATGGACAGCGACGTCAAATACGACGAAAAAGCTGAAATCTGGAAAATAAACAATATAAAAGTACGCACAAAAAACATTACGCAATCGGCCATCGGAGACAAAAAAAGCCTCTGGACAACGGTTATAGCGGCCGCGGTGCTATTGTTTTAATAAAAAAGTCAGGAAGGGAATTTTATGGATCTATCTACGGACAACAAAGAAAAAAACCTTAAAAGAATTAAAAACGCTATTCTTGTAATGAGCGGAAAGGGCGGAGTCGGAAAAAGCACGGTAGCCGTAAATTTAGCGCGCGCGCTTAACGTCTGCGGCATAAAAATTTTCGCTCACTTTTACCGGCGCGAGAAATCCGGTCGGCGTCTGGCTAAGATTTTCTTTTTCCACATCGAGCATTTTAGCTACAGACGGCCCGTGAATATCGATATCCATTATTCCTACTTTTTTACCGGAGACG
>Ga0116158_10004831_pt1 | contig 11453 bp, 5 predicted proteins | sample AD_UKC052_MetaG_FD_89883 | JGI IMG/M metagenome (GOLD analysis project Ga0116158, IMG submission 89883) | Active sludge microbial communities of municipal wastewater-treating anaerobic digesters from USA - AD_UKC052_MetaG | ecosystem: Engineered > Bioreactor > Anaerobic > Digestate | place: USA... | reverse complement strand
CAATTCGCCGATGACCGTCGTGCCCGCGGACAGGATCCCGGACAACATGATCGGGCTCGACATAGGACCCGCATCGGTGAAGCTTTTCAGCGACAAGATAAAGACGTCGAAGACCGTCATCTGGAACGGACCCATGGGCGCGTTCGAGATGCCGAATTTCGCAACCGGCACCAACGAGGTCGCGAAGGCGCTCGCAGATTCAGGCTGCCTGAGCATCGTCGGCGGCGGCGACAGCGTATCGGCCGTAAACCAGTCCGGCGTGGCTGACCGCATCTCGTACATTTCAACCGGCGGCGGCGCCTGGCTCGAGCTTCTGGAGGGGAAGACCCTTCCCGGCATCGCGGCGCTCGACAAGTAGAACCGCTTATCAGGAGGCGGCGATGTGAAGCGCCGCCTGTGCTCATACACGAACCAACCATGGAAACCAGAACGAAAATCTTCGGGATGCCGGTCCTGTCCGTCGGCGCGTTCGCGAACGGCTTTATCGCGATCGGCTGGATGGGCAGGGGCGTGATTACCATTGCACAATTCGGCTACGGTCTCATCGCCGTGACCCAGTTCGGCTTCGGCGTAGTCTCGGTTTCCCAGTTCGGGGTCGGGATCGTGGCCATAGCGCAGGGTGCTCTTGGCCTCTTCCTCGCCATTGGCCAGGGCGCGCTTGGCTTTATATCGGCTGGGCTCTCCGCCAGGGGCTACTACTGCATATCGGGTCCGGGCGTGTGGAAAAACGTACCCCTGGTGCTCGCGCAGACAGCGGCAAACCCGCTTCCCTTCATTATATGGGCCGCCGGCTGGGCCCTTCTCTTCATGTTCCTCTGGAGCCAGCGCGACAAGCTGACCTTCAAGATGTCGCTCCGCGACCTGTTCCGCTCACGGAAAAAACACCGCGACGACCGTATCCGCGCGCGGGCCGTGTCCGCCCTGACCAACCAGGTCGAGCTGTTAAATATTGTGATGAACGACCCGTCGGAGGTCGTAAAAAAAGCGGCCCTTAAAAACATTACTGACCCGGACAAGCTGGTCAAGATCGCGAAAACCGTCATGAGCGAGGATTGTGCCGCGGTCGCCATTGCAGCCCTTGCCTCAACCGATACCGCGACCCTCGCGTCGATCGCAGGCGAGGCAGCCCTGCCCGGGGCGAGGATCTGCGCCATTACCAGGCTCTCCCGTGCGGACCGGACCCTCCTCGTCAGGCTCGCCTGCTCCGAGCAGGACCAGGCGGTGCTCCAGTCGCTCGTCGAGCTCATCGGGGACGCCCCGTCGCTGCAGCAGATACTGCGCGAGGCTTCGTCCGCACGCGCCAAAATTATCGCGCTGGGAGCGCTCGCGGAGCCGGACCAGGCTTTCCTGTTTGACATTGTCAGGAACGAGAAAGACCTTACGGTGTGCGAGGCGGCGGCGTATCGAATCACCGATACCGCGATACTCGCGCGCATCATACGGGGAGACTACCACACCGCTGTCAGGACCGCAGCCATCGAGCAGGTTGAGGACAAGGAGCTCCTTACGAAGCTCGCGGGAGAGGAACTGCCCGAACCGTTGAATAAGGCCATTGCGCACCGCCTCGGCGATCTCCTGCCCGTATATCAGGCTCTCACTATCGAGCTCACCTGTCCTTATTGCAGCCAGCCGGTGTTCGTCAACGGCCCCCTGAAAAAGGCGCACTGCCAGTCATGCCAGCGCGAAACCGCTGTCACCGGCCCGGTATGGGCGGCAATCCGGGACGCAGGGTACGGGGTATCGAGCTTCACGTCTCCGCTCAGGCTCGTCCTGGAAAAAAGAGGCGGCCAGCCGGCATGCTCCGCGTGCGGCGGGCATCTCCCGACAAACGATCTCCCGAAGGGGAAACGTGCGACGGTGCAATGCCCGTCCTGCATGAAGGAGCACTCCTCCTTTCCCGTGCCGGGATGGCTCGCCTGGTCCAGGAACGCGGAGCTGGTGCTGTGCGCGGAAGAGGAAGGGGTCCGCTCCCCCGCGGAGAAGGAGGCCAAACCGGTAGCCATATCGTGTATAAAATGCGGCGCGCCCCTGGAAATCACCATGGAAACGCCCCGAAATGCGACCTGCAAGTACTGCACCACGGTGCAGTTCCTTCCAGACCCGCTCTGGCTCTCGCTCCATCCGGTGAAGATCAAGCAAGCCTGGTACATCCGCTCGAGCTACAAAGACCGGAAATAGCCCGGCGCTGAAAGTTCATTGTCATGCCGTTACCGCAGCGTGACGACGCCGCGCGCGGCAGGATAGGTATCGACCATGTAATAGGCACGCACCCTGCCCGCGTATCTCCCTTCGTCAAACCGCACGGTCACCCCGGTGACAATACCATCGGGACCGGTCTTGACACCGGTCATCTTCGTGTAATACAGCGGCAGCGGAACGCCGGTGGCGTCATTGACAAGAAGCAGGCTGTACACGTGCTCGCCCTTTTTTAGCGATCCCCCGCTTATCCGGACCGACGCTGATCCCGCATCCGCCGTGAATGACGTTTTCCCGACACCGGACGGCATTGTCACGGAGCCCCGGAAGTCCAGTTTCATCCCTCCGAACACGGCCATCCTTCCGGTGTCGAACTCTGACATGCCCATGAGCTTCAGGCCGGTGCCGTAGAACTCGATCTCATCGCAGAGCGCCACAGCATGTATGGAGGCTCTTTTTAAAACACGTCCCGAGACGGTATCAGCCCTGGCTGCAAGCCGGTAAAAGCCGAAGGGCATATCCCACGACCCGATGAAGTTGATCTTGAAGCCGTCATAGTTATGGAGCGTGAGCAGGCCTCCGTCGTATTCGAGCATGAGCGGATACCGGACCTCCAGCGCCGGGTTAACCGCCGTCTTTCCGCCGGCCGCATCAAGCCTGCCGCCGACAACCCATAGCACCGCCCTGGAGCCGCTGCCTTCCACCGCGCCGGCCAGGTAGTGGAGCGAATCGAACCCGATCTGGTTCCACGACGGCAGCATCGACGGGTTTGGCGCTGCCTGTCTGCTGAATTCAAAGCTGGCCGCGGGCCCGCCCGTCCCGGCCGGCGCGCGGTACGGCATTGGGCCGGGGCGGCGCGGCGGTACCCTGAAGGTGTACGTGCCGCTGATCTCGCCTCCGGTCATCCCGCCCAGGAATTTGAGCCCGAAGCGCGCCATGCAGGTTGTATAGGTCCCCTTCAGCATAACGGTAATCTCGCTGCCGCCGGGTCCTGTCCATGCCTCCCGGGGCGCGATGGTCGCGAAACGCCGGTTCGCCGAAACGTCCACACGCATTGCCGGGTTCCCGGAAACGGACACGCGCAGGTTGTCACGGTCTATTGCGGACAGCACGGTGTCTCCCTTTCTCCTGACGAACAGGCTGAAGGTAAGCGGGTCGTTGGCGTCTATCTCGCGGGGAGCCTCCCGGAGCAGCCCGCCGAACGGCGTGGTGAACAGCATGAAAACGCCCTCAGGCGGGAGGTCCTCACCGGGACCGACGGCGCACCGCGGGTCCCCTTTTCCGGCGGCACCCAGCGGGTAATCATAGGGCACGAAAAACACGCCGCCATTCTCGCCCGCAACATACACCCCGTCCGTGCCGAGGGCCGGGGACGAGTTCAGGTCGTTCCTGTCGTCCTCGATGCAGCGATACGACCACCGAAGCGAACCATCCGGGTTTACACAGAAGAGACGCCCCTCACCCGAGCCGACGTAGATCCGGTCCCGTGCGTCCACGGCCGGTGACGAGCGGATCGGCTCGAGCGTATCGAACGCCCATTTCTGCTTACCTGTTTTCGCCTCGATGGCATACAGGGTGCCGTCCGCGGAGGGCACTACGATCGTCCCGTCTGATAACTGGGCCGCGCTCGCGTAAATATGATCGCGCGCGCCGAACTTCCAGAGCTGCTTCCCGGTGTCCTGCGCGTACGCCCGGACGAAGCCGTCGAAGCCCCCAATAACGACAGCGCCGTTTTCCCGTGCCGATGTCAAAAGCGGCGATGCGGCGTTGGTCCCCAGGCCGCCCGCGGTCCATACGAGCCTGCCGGTGCCCGTGTCATAGCAGTATAAATTCCTGAACGCCATGAAATCGGTGCCGAAGAACATGCGCTTCGTAGCGGTATTTACCGCCGGCAGTGACCAAACCATTTCATTGGCCGTGAATTGCGTGAGCCTCTTCCCGCACTCTCGCCCGAGCGCGTATACCAGGTAATTGTCATTGGGCGCGATCAGCGTGCCGTCATCCAGCATGCCGATATTCCCCTCGAACCAGTTGACATTGTACGTTTTGATCCCGAACTCTTTCAGAACCTCTTCAACCGAATGGGCCTTCGTCTTCCACTGGAGGGCCCCGGTCCGCCGGTCAAGGCAGTAGACGAACGCGTCGCCCGACCCGAAATAGACTCTACCCCGGTCATCCAGGAGCGCCGCCGAATCGATAATTTCCCCGGTCCGGAAGCTCCATGCGAGAGAGCCGTTCCTGCGTATCGCGTAAAATTTCTGGTCCGCTGAGCCGATGTACACGGTTCCCTCCGCGTCGACGACAGGCGAGCTGAATATGCCCTTTTTCGTCCGGAACTCCCATGGTTTGCCCCCGCGCGGGACCGGATCGACCGGCGAGCGGCCGTTCTGCAGCTCGTTGGCGCGAAACTTCGGCCAGGGGCTCGTGCTGTCGAGCGGGACGCCATACCCGTACGCGCCTTCATCTGCCGGCTTCCGCTCCGGGGTGAAATCGTAGCAACCGACCGGTACCGCGACAATCATGTATGCCAGTACGACCGCTCCCGCGGCAACGAACACGATGTATCTTTTCATGAATCTGAATACCTTCCAGTCTACGATGCGTTTCATGCAGGCCTCCACGGTGTTAAATAAAAAAGGCCCCCGTTTTAACGGGGGCCTTCCATTGAGCATTCTCTGTTATTATTCAGCCGCTTCCTGCTGCTTCTTGATGTTTATCTGCGCTATGCCGAGCTTTGCCAGCGGTATCGCGTAAGGCGAACAGGACACGTAATTGAGGCCCGCCTCCATGCAGAACTGGATGTTGTCCGGATTGGCACCATGCTCGCCGCAGAGGCCCATCTTGATGTCCGGCCGCGACAACCTGCCGCGGATCGACGCGAGGCTGATCAGCTCCTTGACTTCCTCGCCCAGGTACTTGAACAGGTTGAACTTCATCAGGTCGAACAGCGAATAGCTCGGGAAGAAGGAGTTGGAATCATCCCGTGACAGCCCGTAGGTCGTCTGCGTGAGGTCGTTGGTGCCAAAGCTGAAGAATTCGGCGTACTGGGCGATCTCCGCCGCGCCCAGCGCCGCGGCCGGAAGCTCTATCATTGTCCCTACTTCGTACTCCAGGTCCTCAATGCCGTACTCATCCACGACCTCGTTCTTGATGTCGCGGATACCCTTGACTTCCTTGCCCTCTATCTTCTTTCCGTTCTTGATAAACTTAATCTCTTCCTTGCTCATGACGATCGGGATCATGATCTCGGGCTTGATCTTGTGCCCTTCCTTCCGCAGCATGCAGGCCGCCTCGAAGATCGCCCGGCACTGCATTTCATATATTTCCGGGAAGGTGACCGCGACCCGGCAGCCCCGGTGCCCGAGCATCGGGTTCATTTCGGCCAGTTCCTCGCACCGCGCGATGATCTCGGCCGGCCTGGCGCTCCGGTCCCTGCTCTGCATGTACCGGATGAACTGCTTCATGCTCTCGTCGGTCCGCGGCAGAAATTCGTGGAGCGGCGCGTCCAGGAGCCGGATCGTTACCGGCTGCCCTGCCATGATCTTGAAGAGGTCATAGAAGTCGGAACGCTGCATCGGGAGGATCACCTTGAGCGCCTTTCTCCGCTCCTCCTCGGAATCCGCTATGATCATCTCCCTGAATTTCATGATCCGTTTCTCGTTGAAGAACATATGCTCGGTCCGGCAGAGGCCGATGCCCTTCGCCTTGAAGTCCTTTGCCACCAGGGCATCGCGCCCCTGGTCGGCGTTTGCGCGCGCGTTGAACGCGCCGATATGCTTTTCAACAATGTCGAGGAACTCGAACAGGCCGTTCTTTTCCCAGTCCGGCTCGATAAGTCCAACTTTGCCCATAAACAGGGTGGGCGCCTCATAGTAGGGAACGTTCATCGATATAAAATCGCCCTCCCGAACGGTCTTGCCGCCCAGGGTGAAGCTATCCCCGCGTATCTTCATATCGGGCTGGACCATGGCCACCTTGCCAAGGCTCCGTGCCACGACCGGGGCGTGCGACGAGAAGCCGCCCTCACAGGTAATGACACCCTGTGCAACCTCAATCGCCTTGACGTCTTCCGCAAACGAGGCCGGCATGACCAGTATCAGGTTGGTGTCCCCGCCTTTCATGATGGCCCGCTTGTGCTCTTCCAGCAGCTTCGGGGTCGAGAAGAACACGCGGCCGATCGCAGCGCCGGTGGAACCGGCAATCCCGCCCTTGATGAACTTTATTCCCTTGATGGTGCGCGGGTCTATAACCGGGTGGAGAAGCTCGTTAAGCTGGTTCGGCTTGATCTTCTCTATCGTGTATTGCTCGGATACGATCTTTCTCTTCGTCATGTCGAGGAGCGCCTTGATCTGCGACTGGGTCGATTTATCGTCGGTCTCCTTCTGTTCGACGAGCCAGAAATCACCTTCCTCGATGGTGAACTTGATTTCACGAATTTCCTTGAAATTATCTTCCACTTTCCGCGCGATATCGGTGAAGTGAGTGAAATGCTTCTTTTCTATCTTGCTTATGTCCTTGGCCTTTCCTGTCTCGATGTCGAATTCACTCTGGCCGAATTCGCCCTGTATCTCGGGATCACCGGTGACAATATTTCTCGTGTAATAGTTGCCCGCGTATGAATTGCTTCCCCAGTTCCCGTAGACCATGACCTGAATCATCAACGAGAGGGAGTTATCAACGTCGATGGCCGAATCACAGTAACGGGAGGAGGCTCCTTTCATAATCAGGCTGAGCTGGTCATACACGTCCTCGCTGAACTTGTCCCCGAAAAGGGCCCTGTATGCATCGATGGCTTTTTTCAAATCTTCGACGTTCGGCTTTTTAGGTAATTTGGACTCTATCTTCTTTACTTCCTTCTCGTCGACTTCGAATATCTTTTTGGCCAGGTTCCGGAGCAAAAACAGGTATTCGCCGTACGCGAATTCCCTGCCGGTGAACTTGCCGAAGGCCTCCACGGTCATGCTGTTCATCCCGATGTTGTGGATCGATGGGAAGTGCGGGACGTTCAGGTCAGAGCTCAGGACTACCTTCAGCATCATCGGCTTCTCGACATCGCCGTATTTTTTCTTCGTGTCCTTTTCCAGCTGGCCGATATAGGTGCTCAACGCTTCTTTCAGGTTTACCTGGGGAAGCTTCTGCGTGAGGTCCGAGTCTATTATAAAGCCCGGGACTATCGGCAGGCCCATCATGGCGAGGTCAACGGCCCTCCTGCCGCGGATGCCGAGCCGCCCCCGGACCTTCTCGTCAAGTTCCTTGAGGTTTTTATTAAAATAAATTATATTTTCCATTTCATTTCTCCTGTTGTTTGTATGATACTGTCACGTGTTAGAAGAGACGCAGCACCTGCCCCACGCCGATCTTGAGAAACTGTTCGAACCTCGGGCTGGCGCCCTCATACAGGTATTTCTGGAGCTTCGAAACCCCCTTTATGCTGTCGCCGGCGACCTGGAAAAAGATCGAATCGCCGTGCTTTACTTTTCCCCACTTGAAGAGCGAGTTGATGTCGTTTACCAGCTCGCCGCCGTGAAATATGTACACCTTCAGGGACGGATACGAGGTAGTGTAGCTTTCAACGATCTTCTTCCACGCTTCGACATTGCCGTTGTGGAAGAGCTCGTTTGAAACTTCCACCGCGTATTTCGGCGTAATGTTTGCAGCGCCCTTCCCTGCTTCCTCTGGCTTCTTTTCTTTTTTCGCGGGCTTCACATGCACGACGGTCTGGTCGATGAACGCCTTATTGACGAAAACGTCCTTACCGGCAAGCATCTCCTCGAGGGTTGTGATTGCCGCCATCTCCGTCTTCTTGTTGTCCTCTTTAAGAAGCTTCGCGTAAATCACCATGAGCTGATCGGAATGCAGCTCCCTGACCCGCTCCCAGTGATCGATATTTTTCGGGTTGATGAGAACAACTTTCCCGCCCGGGGTGTAGTAGACGCACACGATATCGAGCGCGGTCCATTTTATTATCTCATCCGCTATTCTCTGGAACTCCGTAACGGGCTCGACGATATTATATGAATCATAACTGTAGCCGTACTTGTCGCGTATTACCGAACCTACGATGGGGAGTATCTGGTCTTCGATGACTTCATTGCTCTCCAGCTCATCATTGATGACATCGGCCAGGTTCTTGTTCATCTCGATATCATCTACGACATCGGTTACCTTGTAAAAATGTCGCAGCGCCTTGTTGAAATTTAATTTTGATGCCAGTGCCAGGTAAGTGCTTTCCATGTTCGTACTCCCTTTGTTACAAGTTTAATATCGGGGACACCAAAACCTGAGTGATGGTGGGATTATTGTGTTGATACTATAAAACGCACAGTAATAATTGCAAGCATTTTGTTTAGGACGAATGTTGAAAATTCATCGGAGAACGCGCCAAAAAAAGAAGCCGGCCCTTATGGACCGGCTTCCTGTCATTTCGTCTTTTTTACCGCTTCAAGCGGCATTACTCTTTAGAGCTCTTTCAGACCGGATTTCCTGGCCGGTTTGCCAGCGCTCTTCGGAGTAAGGCTTGCCATACCTGTCAACTCTGCCGTAGTCTGGGCCGAAGATGACTTGTAGGCCTCTTCGATTACGCTCGCCCCGGTATCTTCCGCGCCGTAGGACTGATCGATGTCGTCGCGCTGGGTCGACCGGCGCCTCGTGTACTGAGCAAAGGCGGCGTCGGAGAAGCCCTTTGACACGCCATAGAGGAATTCGTTCAGCACGTTGGCCATACCCTTCAGCATGTACTGTTTCCTCTTGATCGTTGTGATATCGATGTCGAGGATCAGGCCCGGCTGGATGTGGTGCGGATTGACCCGGTACGTAAACTCGTTGAACCTCTTGGACAGGAAGTTGATACGCTCGTCCAGGATGACCCGCTCGATCGGGTTCTGGAAGCCGTGCATCTTCTTGAGCATTTCGGTGAGGTAACCGAGCTTGTTCTTGAGGTTTATGATCCTGTTTTCGTAGGTCCTGTTGTTCTTTTCTACGAAGGAATCCTCGGGATACATTTCGCCGATCTCGTTCCATAGAACGGTTTCCGGATCTTCTTCGCGCTCTTTCTTCGCCCGGCGCCATTCTTTCGACATGATCCGGGTGGCCAGGTCATCAAAGTCCTTGAGTGCGCGGAAACGCTTCTTGGACTCATAGTAACCATGGGTAACGTCCCAGAGCATCTTGATCTCGGTTGAGAACGAGTCCATCTGCTTGTCATATTCCTTCTTCTCGACCTTCAACTGGTTCTGGTCGTAGAAAGCCAGACGCATACCGTAGCGCTCATCCGGCAGGATCGAGGTATCGGTCTCCTCGTATTCCTTGATATGGCAGATACGGGCATTCTTCATGTTGTTGCAAACCTGGTATCCCAGCTTGCTGGTGTCGAGGATTGACGTGATGTTGTTGATGGCGGTGTTGTAGCCGCGGTTCCGGACGTTTTCCTCGTCAATGATGAACTTGATGTTTTCCCGGATGTTGAGAGGATCGATATCATCGACGTCGATCTCGGCGCGAAGACCCTCGATCTTATCAAGGAATTTCTTTGCGAGGATCGTATAGCGTTTCGATTTCTCGTCGTCTTTTTCATCATCCGTGAAATTCTCGATCCGTTTGATCTTCTCGAACATTTTCTCGCTGCCGGTCAGCTCACGCTTGCCCTGGTCGACGAGCTCGTCGTTGAAGGCCTGGACCTGGCGGTCAATGAGATCCTGGACGTGTTTCTGGATGGCGTCTTTAAGAAGGTTCTCAACCGTCACCTGGTAGTGGTACATGGGGCTGATGAGCTCGCTCTCGAGAATGTTGATCGAAAGCTTGACGTCATATACGTATTTCGGGCGATATTCGTTGTCCTTGAAGACGCACTTTAATATGGCGTATGCGTTCTGGCCGCGGACGAAAGCGCCGATATCGGTTTTCTGACGGAGTATCGAGTTTGTCTCGGTCTCGAGGTCGTTGACTCCCCGCTGGATATGGCCATGAAGGTGACCATACATGTTGATCATCGATTTTTCTATTTCACCGGTATGGAACTTGTCAGGACCGGCAATCTTATCCATCAACTCGATGACTTCACGCGGAGTATAACGGGCAAGCCCGCGGAGCTCTTCCTTGTCGACGAAGTCACGCAGTTTTTTCATGAACTCGTCTTCCATGGTGACCGTGTAGCGGTTGAACATGTTGACATAGGTCTGGTTGATATAGTTTACGAGCTTTTCTTTCAGGCCGCCCATAACTTCCATTTTCACCAGTATGTCTTCCGGTAATTTCGTCAGGACCTGGGATGCAACCCTTTCCGCAGTCTCGTTAACGATCAGCCGCTGTTCAGCGATCTTGTCCCGCCCTTCCTGCGCGTATGATTCATGGGAACCTACGGCATTCGGTATGGTCGGGTGAAACTTGTTCGGACTTTTTGGAAATTGTGTAAAAGCCATGTATTATTCCTCCTTTAATTCACTACACAGTAATGTCATGCTTTACGGCATCAATTTCTGTTTAAAAAAATATATATTAAAATATAGAATCGTATTATAATAGTATCGAAGTTTTTTCTGTCAAGATTTATTTGAAATAATTTGAAAATCTTCAGTTTTAAGGCAATTTTTTTATTATTTTTTTAACATTTATTCGCGGCTCCCCCGCCCATTCGGGCGGGGCATGTTTGTTGATATTATTGATCCCGGCGATAATCCAAATGAATGATCCGCTGGTATTTATACTATTCAACACCGCTATGCGGCCGGTTTTACGCCTGGAAATATTTAAACGTGTAATTTCCGACCTTGAATATGTCGCCGTCAAGAAGAAGGCCGTCAGCCTGGCGGTTAACCATTTCCACGACAGCGCTTTCATTGCCGATTATCTGCATCCGAACCGCCCCCTCGTGGCGGATGGCCTTGATGCTGAACGGCTTTTTAATGACAATATCCCGTATATTCAAAACACACCCCAAGCCCTTGCCGATGACAACCTCGCGGCTTGGCCTGCGCGCAAGGTCAAAGTTCTGGGTATACGGCTCGATCACCTCGTTGTTCCAGTATTCGAGCCTGCCGGCCGCCTTGAGCTCGGAGAGCCGCTTCACAAAGAAGAGGATCGCCAGGATCAGGAGGATCGCCGCACCCACTATGATGATCGGGATAATGATATTCCTGCTTTCGGCCTCGCGCTGCTGCTCGCTTTCTATCAGGGCCCGTTTCCCTTTTTCTGGTTCCCCGGCCTCGATGATCTTGACCTTGTCGGAGATCATCCCCAGGTCGGCGCCAAGCCGCTGCTTG
>Ga0116158_10004820_pt1 | contig 11464 bp, 5 predicted proteins | sample AD_UKC052_MetaG_FD_89883 | JGI IMG/M metagenome (GOLD analysis project Ga0116158, IMG submission 89883) | Active sludge microbial communities of municipal wastewater-treating anaerobic digesters from USA - AD_UKC052_MetaG | ecosystem: Engineered > Bioreactor > Anaerobic > Digestate | place: USA... | reverse complement strand
CTGCTCGGAAAGCGTCGCTTCGACCTGGTCCTGGTCGACATCATTATGCCCCGGCTGGACGGCTACGGATTTCTGGAGCGCTTCAAGGAAAGGGGAAACAGTGATTTCACTCCGGTGATCCTCATGACCGGCACCGAAGACCTGAACGCCAAGATAATGGGGCTCAATACCGGCGCCGACGACTACCTGATGAAACCCCTCAACGAAAGCGAGCTCGCGGCGCGGGTACAGTCCCTGCTCCGTCTTAAAACCATGCACGACGACCTCTTCGAAAAGGACCTGCAGATCCGGAAGGAATTGGATATAGCGCGGAACATCCAGCGGTTCATCATTCCCGCCGACTTTTCCAGGATAAGCTACCCGATCATCAACGGCCGTTACCTCCCGATAGAAGATATCGGCGGCGATTTCTACGACTGCTATGCCCTGGGTGAGGATACCGGAATCCTCATAGCAGACGTGACCGGGCACGGCATACCCGCGGCCATGGTTATGACCATGTCCAAAATGATATTCGGGCTCTATGCCGCGCAGATAGATTCCCCCGGCGTACTGCTCTCTCGCATCAACAACGAGATCCATAGGCTCATCCTCGACGACCAGTATATCACCGCCTTTTACCTCATCTACGATTCGGAAAGAAGGGAATTGCGTTTCACCAACGCCGGACATGCACGGCCGCTTTATCTCAGAAAAAACGGCGGAAAGATTCTCGCGCTCGACACCGACGGCCTCTTCGTGGGAATTAAGGAAGACGCGGAATATGAGGAGAAAACCATTCCGGTGCTGGAGGGCGACCGCCTCCTGCTCTATACGGACGGCATTACGGAGCTTAGAAACGCGCGGCGCGAGCAGTTTGGCGAAAAGCGCCTCGCCCGCTTCATCATGGAACATGCGGACGCCGATGGCGACGACTTCTGCGACGGCCTCATATCAAATATACGGGCCTTTGCCGGAGAGGAGCAACAGGACGACGACATCGCCTTCCTTGATATTAAGTTCTAAGCGATTCTCACCCGTACCATCCCGGACATTTATCCATCCCAAATTTTGTCTTGACGCCGCGGCAGTCGCGGAAGTCTCATCGAGCGCATGGAAATAGTCCGAGGTTCCGCCATGAGATACATTACAGCTCTCATCATACTGCTTTTCCCTCTGGCACAGGCCGCCATGGCAACGGGCCGGCCCAATCAGGAAATGACATCGCTCCTCGACAATCGCGTTCCCGCGCTCATGGAGCGCTACAGCATTCCGGGCGTCGCGGTCGCGCTTATACGCGAAGGAAAGACCGTGTGGACCGCGGCCTACGGCCTGGCCGATCCCGCCAACGGCACCCCGATGACAGTGGAAACGCACTGCCGCGTGGAGTCGATATCCAAGTCGGTCACCGCCTGGGGGGTGATGCGGCTGGTCGAACAGGGAAGGATAGACCTCGACGCGCCCGTTAAGAACTACATTAAAAGCTGGAGGTTTCCGCCCTCGCCCTTCTCCGTAGAGAAGGTCACAACGCGCCTCCTCCTCAGCCAGAGCGCGGGCATGCCGCTTGGAACGATTGGTGTGCGCTATTCCCCTACAGAGAAACGACCTTCCCTGCGGGAGAGCCTGTACAGGGAGGCCGTGCTAACACGTGAACCAGGAAGCTCGTTTTCGTATTCGAACGTGGGCTTTAACCTGCTCGAGCTTCTGGTGGAAGAGGTAACTGGTCGTGATTTTGCCGAGTACATGAGGACCGAGGTGTTGCTGCCGCTCGGCATGAGAAACTCGAGCTTCGATTGGAGCGCCGATATGCTGCCGCCGGTTCCGCCGGGGCACGACACGAACGGTAAAGCAGTTCCGGTGTATGTGTATCCGGAGAGGGCCGCGGGAGGGCTTTTCAGTACGGTGGACGACATAGCAGCGTTCGTATGCGCCGGCATGACGCGCTTTTGGCACGCACGGCACGGCGTACTCTCCGCCGCGGGCATCGCCGGGCTCTATAGGCCCCGCGTTGAGATTCCCGGACTTTACGGAATCGCCTTCGACGCCTACGGCTTCGGGCATTTCATCGAACGTTTTTCCAACGGTGGCTTTGCCGTATCTCACGGCGGCCAGGGCACTGGCTGGATGACCCATTTCCACTCGGTTCCAGAAACCGGAGACGGCATCGTAATCCTTACCAACAGCCAGAGAAGCTGGCCCCTATTCTCGGAAATTCTGGACGAATGGGCCGCGTGGTGCGGCCTTCCGGGGATGGGGATGGGGCTTATCGTCAAAGGGCAGAAGATGCTCTGGGTGTTCATCGCGCTCATCATGCTTGCGCTGTTCGCTCAGTCGGCCCGCCTCGTTCGTGCTGTCTCGCGTGGCGGTCGCTCCTTCGCGCCGCTCACGCCTTCGCACAGGGGACTTCGCGCCTCACAGCTCACACTCGCGCTTGCCCTTTCCGGCGTGCTTGCCTGGACGCTTTCGCTGGACTATCTGTTCCTCACCTCCGTGTTTCCGATTGAGTCCGTATGGCTGGGTTACGCGACGGCGTTAGCGGCCGCGGTGCTTGCCGCCTCGGCGGTGCTGCCGGAGGCGCCCGGCAGCGTTTAGGGTTTCGTTTTTCCCGGGCTCGCACGGAAACCGGTATAAGCTCTGCACTTCCTTGGCATGGAGCATATCTACGAGATCCACGGATCGACCGAGGCGGTCATCGCCACGGCCAACCGCCCGGGCCGCTCGACTGAATCCGCCGGCAGGGTCGATTGGCCATCATAATCCTCGAAGAGACATTATGATTGAAAGTGCCGCCGCTCAGCGTATCGCCTCTCCGGCCATAACCGACGGGTCCGCCCTGCCGCCCTTAACGACGCTCTTTCCGTTTACGAAGACCATGTCGATGCCGCCCGGTCTTGCGGCCGGGTCCACTGTCGTCGTATTGTCGCGGACGCTCCCGCGGTCGAAGACGGTTATGTCGGCGGCATATCCCTTTAGCAGAAGGCCCCTCTCCGGTATGCGCATGCGCTCGGCGTTTTTGCCGGTCATGCGGTGCACTGCGTCCTCCAGCGACAGGAGTTTCCTCTCCCTGGCAAGCTGCAGAAAGCGCGGAAAGCAGCCGAAGGCCGCCGGGTTCTGCAGGCCCGAGGGCTCGACCCAGGCGTCTGTCATGAAGTGAGAGGCCCGGTGCTTCATGAGCTCCTCGATGATCTTCGGATTGCTGTACTTGTGGAGAAGCATGCGCGCGGTGCTGTCGCTTTGTCTGGCGATGTCGATGTAATTGTCGAAATGCGTCATCTTACGCTCGGCCGCGATATCGGCTAAGAACATTCCGTTGAATCGGTCCAGGTCCGGATGGTTCGCCGAAGCGAGCTGCATGTCGGCCGTGTTGAAGCCGAGCAGCGCGAAGGAGATCTTCATGAGCATGCGGGTCTTTTTGAGGAGCTTCGGGTTGTCGTACGCCGCCGGCACCTCGGCCATAAACCACTCGGGCAGAATGCCCGTAATGACGGTCGCGCCGCAATGGTGCCCGTAGGTGTCGACGCGCACGTCGACGCCGTCATCGATCGCGAGCGTCCTCTCGAGCGTCTTCCAGGTTCGGGCGCCGACGAAGATGAGGTGCGATATCTGCAACCGCACGCCCGTCTTTCGGGCCAGGTCCAGGAATTCCCGGAGCGCCTTCAGGTTGTGCGGTTCGCCGAAGGGCTTGAGGGGATAGGCCCCGGAAACCGACGAGAAGGCGCGCACATGGACCGCCAGGATGCCGTCGCGCGATTTAACGAGGCGCGCGACCTCCTCTTGCTCCGCCGGAGTGGTAAAGATGTCGGGAGCGTACCCCATGCCGAAGGAGACCCCCCTTGCCCCCTGGTCCATGGACTCGTCGATTAGCCCAAGCGCCTCGTCCATCTCGGCCCTCGTCATCGGCGAGGGATCATATCCCTTTATTGAAACGCGCGTGGTCCCATGCCCGCAGAGGCTCACAAGGTTGGTCCTCATTCCCGCCCTTTCTATGTGGTCGTAGTATTCGCCGAGGCTGTTCCAGGAGATGCCCCGGTGGCCCGCCTTGAAGAGGTTGTTCTCCAGCAGGCCTCTGTGCGCCGTTCCCTTTTTAAAGCCCGAGGCGCCGAAGCCGCAGTTCCCTCCGACAAAGGTGGTTATGCCCTGTTCGAGGAAGGGGGTAATGAACTCCGGGGAGTCGGGCGAAACAAGGAACCAGTCGTTGTGGGAGTGCATGTCGATAAAGCCGGGGGATATTACCCTGCCCCCACAGTCTATGGACTCGCAATCCGCCTCGATCTCTCCATGAGCGACCTCAGCGATTCTTTTTCCGTCCATTAACAGGCTGCCGGAATAGCCGGCCTTCCCCGTACCGTCCACTATAAAGCCGTTTTTAAGCAGAAGCATGCGGGCCCTCCATTGGCGCTTTTTATAAGGTTATCACTAAAAATTTCATTCCCAAAAGACGATTAGCCGCAAAGAGCGGCCCTCCATCCATTGCATATCAGTCCATCACACTCACGATGGTTTCCTTACACTTGGTTCTCCTGATGGCCCGCAGCCTGCACACCCTAAGACAGGCGCGTCTATCTTCACATTATGACCGCTAAGCCCGAGTAGCGCGAGCGCCATAGCGGGTAAGCCATATCCTTTTCAGTTATCGCACCATTTATCGGAATAGTTCCGCCGGAGCCCAGGAGGTGGTTCATGGCAGATTATGAAATAGACATTCCTGCAATTTTACTCGCTAGAGAAACAGCAAATCTTTTCGGACTCGTGAGTTCACTTAAAAAAGTATAACTCCCCTTTTTAATATCAGATGATTTTGTCAGGAGGAGAGACGCGGAGTCATATAATTGCTCTTGTATAAGCTTCCTGCAAAATATTTCGTAACGAGAAGCATAACTTGTATTATTGAACTCTGCAAATGCGGGAAAATGTGGAGAGGCAAACCTTACCGGGGACATTGATTTCGAACAATCCTCAAGAACAAAAAAATAGCCAATAAAAGGTTTTTGAGATTCACCAAAAGCTCCTTCTCTAAAAGCAGTATTGAGATCAGCGGCATTACCTATGGCTTCTTCAATTCTATTGTTGAAATTATTTCCGAATGAAGGTCCAACTTGAGATTTAAATTCAATCGCGGCTAATAATTTATTGTTGCCAACAACCAGCAAATCCCAATTTTTAGCAGGACGAAAATATCCTGGAATTATTAGATTCGCCCTGACATCAGTATGAACTTCCACCTCAGGAATTCCATTGTCTATTATCAATTGTTTGATCATAGAAATGAAACCATTAAGATTTTTCCCGGCGGTTACGCTTGATCGATTACCTTGATCCGCAACACCTCGAGTTTGTTGATTTTTCGCGGCCTCTTGGCGGGATTTCCAGAAGTATTTTACTGCGTTAGCTGTCATTTTATCGAACGCGGTTAAGTTTAATGACATAGGAGACCTTTATTTGAATACAGTTATAACATGATTGCTATTAAGAATATTTGTTTCTTGAGTGAATCTATTTATTGATTTGGTTAAATACTTTTCATCAATCTCAACACCAATACTATTTCTTCCAGTATGCCAAGCCGCAAGAGAAGTAGTGCCAGAACCTAAAAATGGATCAAGGACAGTATCTCCCACAAAGCTGAACATGCGAATAAGTCGTTTTGCCAATTCAAGGGGATAGGGGGCCGGATGTTCTCTTGTGGAAGCTCCAGTAATACCATCCCAGATTTGCTTAAACCATTCTTTATGGTTATCATTTGAAATTACACTAAAAAACCGTTCTATTGATGTGGGACTCCGATAACCGCCGGGTTTGCGCTCCATAAGTATATATTCGATATCATTTTTAATTATTGCGTTTGGCTCATATGGTTTTCCAAGAAAACTTGAGCCTTTACCGGCTTCATATGTTGCATTGGAAATTTTATGCCATATTATTGGCGCAAGATTGTCATAGCCGATTTTACGACATTGTTCTTGAATTGAAGCGTGTAAAGGAACAACAGTATGACGCCCATTGTTATTTCTTCTAGATAGACATACATCACCCACCACACAAATAAGTCGGCCACCCGGAACCAAAGCTTCGAAACAATGTTTCCAGACTTTATTAAGCTCATGCAAGAAGGTTTCGTAATCCTCAACATCACCAAGTTGTCTTTCATTGGTATTATATCTTTTCAAGGTCCAGTAGGGAGGGGATGTTACGATAAGATGAACACTATCGGGTTTAAGAAAAGCCATATTGGTTGAATCATGAAGATAAAAATGATGAAAGGTGGGTAATTCGGATAATATAGTTTCAATACTATTTAATAATTTTACATTTTTAGCCAATTCAGGGATTGAGGATTGCTCTGTGCCAATAGAATGCAATTCTTCCGGGGCATATTTATAAAGAATTTCTTCTTTCGGTCGATCCAAAAATGTTTCTTTTTGAACTTTTACGCGCATAATACCATCAAATGAAATAGTAAATATATGTATAGTGTAATATAATAATATGCTTGGATTATGTCAATTATAAAAAAGAAAAGTATTTTAATAAAGCCTGCCAAGGACGATGTCGCTGAAAAAACGCGCGGAGCCATTGCGTATAACATCACCTGGGAATAAAAAACTTAACCGTAGCACCAGCGGTGTCATCCTTCACCTAAAATGCCCTCTCATCGACAATGGAAAAGGCCCTGCCTCCCATTACTTAAGAATCATGCATCAACCGACCGAGCTTGTCAACCCTTGCAGCCAGTTTTTGGAGACAAAGGAGTCGAGAAAATCGCTCCCTTCCCTCATATGACTTAAAGCGCCCGCCGGCCCCCTCTCATCACCCTCGATGCGTTTCACTCCATGCGGCACGGCCCATCGGCGTATATTTTACTTGCCCCTTTATAAGAAAAGAGTTAGACTGTGGACATAAAGAAGCTTTATGCCGCCCCCGGGAGGCGAAACCTTGTACTTCGGCCCTATAACCCTCCTACATATACTCCCGATCCTTCTGGCCGGCTCGATCGCCGTACGGGCCTACCGAAGACGTTCGATACGAGGCAACGGCTACATGGCCCTGCTTATGGCCTCGATATGCTGGTGGGCCTTCGCCAAGGCCATGATTGCCGCCGTTCCGGATACCGCCTGGATGCAGGCCTGGTCGGCAATTGCGTATCCGGGAAGCCAGACCGCGTCCGTCTTTTTCCTGCTGTTCTTCCTCTCGTTTTCGGGCCTTGAGGCGCGCCTTGGCCGACGGGGCCGCCTGGCGCTCTTTATAGTACCCGCTCTTTCCACGGTCCTCGCCGCCACCAACCCTCTCCACGGGCTTGAGTGGTCGTCCATTGAAGTGGGCGAAAGCGCACTGGGGACGGTGGGCGTTTTCGGACACGGTCCATATTTTTATTTTCATCTCTCCTATAATTATCTTCTAACGGCGGCGGCGATAATCATAATGGCCGCCTCCGTGCTCCGGTTTCCCCGGTTGTATTCCATTCAGACGCGCCTCTTCCTGCTGGGTTCGCTCGTTCCCTTCGCGGGGAACATCGTATACATGGCCGGCTTTTCGCCGGTGCCGGGCCTGGACATCACCCCCCTCGCTTTTTCAGTTACCGGGCTTTTTCTTTCGCTCGCCGTCTCGCGCTTTGGGTTTCTCTCGTCGAGCCCCGTCTCTCGCGACACCCTGCTCTCGATTCTTAAAGACGGCGTACTGGCACTCGATTACGATTCCAACATCATCGAGATAAACCCCGCGGCGATGCGCATGCTCGGACTCGAAACCCGCCCCGCGGCCGGAACGCCCATTTCGCAAGCGCTCGAAAAGCGGCCGGACTTTCTTGCGGCGATAGACCCCGGGGTGCTTACCGGACAGACGATCCGCCTTGGCGAACGACTTCTGGAGCTGGAGATAACGCCGCTCCCGGGCGCGTCCGGAGGCCGCCCAGCGCGGATGCTGGTGCTGCGCGACATCACCGCGCGCCATCGGGTCGAAGAGGCCTTAAGGGAAAGTGAGGCGCGTTTTCACGACCTGGTGGACCTGCTGCCGGTGGGAATCTACGAGACCGACGCGGAATCGCGAATAACCTACGTGAACAGGGCGGGACTCGAAATGTTCGGGTTTAGCTCGACTAAAGCGGACCCGGGCGATTATCATACTTACGATCTGATCCCGCCCGACGAGCGCGAGCGCTGGCCACAGCGCCGCAGACTGCTCCTCAACCGCGGGGTCACGCTCAACCTGGAAATGAAAGCCATGCGCCTCGACGGCACAATCTTTCCCATCATCATCAACACCTGCGCCACGGACCCCGAAGACTTCTCCCGTGGAACGCGCGGCGTGATAATCGACATCTCCAGCCGCAAAACCGCCGAAGGCGAGCTGGCGCGGCGCGAAAAACAGTTCTTCGCCATCTTCGAGAACGCCGGAGCTGGAATGGATCTTGTCGACACGGACGGAAGATTGCTCAGGGTGAACAGGGCGCTCGCCGACATGCTGGGCTATTCGGTCGCGGAGATGGAGGGCAGAAACATCTCCGAATTCACCCACCCCGACGACATAAGCGCAAGCGGCGAGAAACTCCGCGCCCTTCAGGCCGGGGAGATGGACTCCTACAGCCTCGAGAAGCGCTACATCGCGCGTGACGGCGGGGTGATCTGGGCAAGCCTCTCGGTGACCCCCATACGCAACGCAGCCGGGGAGACCGAGGCCATCATAGGGCTCATATCGGACATCACCGAACGCAGGCTCATGCAGAACGAGCTCAAGCGGCGCGAGGAGCGCCTTTCGGCGATCTTTCGCAACGCCGGGATCGGCATTGGACTTACCGGCGCCGAAGGCAGATACGAGATAGTCAACCCGGCCTTTGCCGACATGCTGGGCTACTCGATCGAGGAGCTGCTTGAAAAAACCAACCTGGAGGTTACGCATCCGGATGACCGCCAAAAAAGCCGCGAGAATTTAATGTCGCTGGCGCAAGGCGAGATCGACGCCTACGGCTTCGAAAAACGGTTCATTAGAAAGGACGGGAGCTTTATATGGACACACCTTCATGTAACGCCCATACGCGACGAGAACGGCCGGTTCGTATCGACTATCGGTCTTATAGCCGACATAACCGCCCGGCGTCAGGCGGAGGAGGCCCTTCGCGAGAGCGAACGGCGCTACCGCGTGCTCATCGAATCGATCTCGGACGGCGTTTTCGTTCTGGACCGCGATTGGCGATATACGCTCGTCAACGACATAGCCGCGCGCATGGTGAATACGCCGGTCGAGCGGCTTACGGGAAACCGCATTACCGATCTTTTCCCGGGAATCGAAGAAACGGATTTCTTTAAGACATACAAGGAGGTAATGGAAACGCGCCGGCCGGGTACGGTCGCCGGCGGGTTCATCCATCCCGACGGAAGACAGGGCTACTACGAGGTGCGCATCCATCCCAGCCTGGAGGGCATCCTCTGCATCTCGAGCGACGTGACGGATAGAATGACCGCCGAGAAAACGTTGAAGAAGGAGCGCTCATTTCTGCGCCAGGTGATCGACGCCGTTCCGGGTTTTATAATAGTAAAGGACCGCCAAGGGCGTTTCGAGCTTGCGAACAAGGCAATCGCCGACGCGTACGGCACAACCGCGGAGAGCATAATAGGAAAGACCGACGCGAACTTCAGCCCCACCGGGGAGGAGGTCGAGCGCTTTCTTGCGGACGACAGGGAGGTGATGGAGACGCTCCGCCCGAAGCTCATTGCCGAGGAAAAGGTCACCTACGCCAGCGGCGAGGAACACTGGCTTGCCACCGTCAAGGTGCCGCTGGTCGATTTCGACGGGGTATCGCGCCGGGTGCTCGCCATCGCAACCGATATAACCGAGCGGAGGCGCGCCGAGGAAAGTCTTCGCGAGGAGACCGAGGAACTGGAAAAATTCTTTTCCAGCGCCCTCGACCTGCTGTGCGTGGCCGACACCGACGGCTACTTCCGCCGCTTGAACGTCCAGTGGGAGAGCGCGCTGGGATACACCCGCGAGGAGCTTGTGGGCTCTCGCTTCCTGGACCTCATCCACCCGGACGACATGGATGCCACACTCGAGGCCGTAAAGCGCCTAAGCGAACAGGAAGAGGTCGTCAACTTCGTCAACCGCTACCGGCGCAAAGACGGAGTTTACCGCTGGATCGAATGGCGCTCCTACCCATCCGGCAGGCTAATCTACGCCGCCGCGCGCGACATCACCGACCACGTTGCGGTTGAAGAAGCGCTGCGCGCAGCGAAGGAGGCTGCCGAAGAGGCAAATAGCGTAAAGAGCGAATTTCTGGCAAACATGAGCCACGAGATTCGCACGCCGCTCAACGGCATCATAGGCCTGGCTCACCTGACTCTGAACACGGATCTTACCGGAAAACAGCGCGACTACCTGGATAAAATCGCGGCTTCGGCGAGGATGCTTTCGGGCATTATAAATGACGTGCTGGATTTCTCCAAAATCGACGCCGGGCGTATCGAGCTTGAGCGGGTGGACTTCTCGCTGGACGATATTTTAAAGAACCTTGTCGGCACTCTGGCCCGCGCCGCCGAAGAAAAGGGACTTGAGCTCTTTCTGCATATTAAAGCGGACATGCCGCTCGATCTCCGTGGCGACCCGCTGCGCCTGCAGCAGGTGCTGTTCAACCTGCTTACCAACGCCATCAAGTTCACCCATTCGGGCGAGGTGGTGCTCCGCGTGGAGTCGCGGAAGCGCCCGGACGCGGGCGAAACCTCCACCGCGGACGTATGCTTCACCGTGCGCGACACCGGCATCGGCATTCCGCTCGACAAGCAGTCCCGTATATTCACATCCTTTGCGCAGGCGGACAGCTCGATAACGCGCCGTTACGGCGGGACGGGCCTGGGACTCTCCATTTCGAAAAAGCTCGTGGAGCTTATGGGCGGCGAGATAGGCTTTACGAGCGAACCGGGAAAAGGCTCAACATTCTACTTTTCGGTCCCTCTGGAGCAAAGAAGGCCCGAAAGGCCGGCCGCTATTGGAACCGCCGAGCTCGGAAAACTCCGGGTATTGGTGGTGGACGACAACGAAACCGCCCGCGAGATACTCCGCGAAAGCCTGTCGGGCTTCGGTTTCGACGTGGCCACGGCGCGCTCGGGTATCGAGGCCCTCGATCTCATAGAGAATGCGCCCCATGGCGGCTTCAACCTGGCGCTAATAGACTGGAGGATGCCCGAAATGGACGGCCTGGAGACCGCGCGCCGCATTCGCGATCTTTCGAAAATGACGGCCGCGCCGGACGTCATAATAGTTTCCGCATACGATCCCGATGTTATACGCGATAGCGCACGCGAGGCCGGGGTGCGGCGCATCCTCGCCAAGCCGGTGACCCCGTCGAATCTACTTGAGTCCGTTATGGAGGCCCTGGGAAGTCATCCTTGACCACCGACTAAAGTCGGTGGCATGAAGCACGTCGACTTAAAGTCGACTGTGACGAACATCAAGGTTCTGTGCTGAAATCATCATCGTGGGCTCGCTCCATCTTATCCTG